>Ga0208980_10000089_pt1 | contig 42753 bp, 33 predicted proteins | sample WetSurMetagenome_3_FD_187993 | JGI IMG/M metagenome (GOLD analysis project Ga0208980, IMG submission 187993) | Wetland microbial communities from Twitchell Island in the Sacramento Delta, sample from surface sediment Aug2011 Site A1 Bulk (version 2) | ecosystem: Environmental > Aquatic > Marine...
CCCGGTAGTCTATTTTCTTCACGGACTCAACAACGATTATACAAGCTGGACCGCCGACCGCTACGGTGGCATTCAAAATAATGTGGAAGAAATGATCCTTTCCAAAAAAACGCCTGAATTCATCATGGTTCATCCCGACGGCGGCGCCAGTTTTTACTGCAATTTGGCAGATGGATCCAGGAAGTATGAGGACTTGATAACCGGCGAACTGGTTAAATACATGGAGAGCAACTACAGGGCCAAGAAGGGGCGAGAAAACCGTTCAATCGGGGGGACATCCATGGGAGGCTTCGGCGCCCTGAAAATAGCGATGAAGCGTCCCGATTTGTATGCTGCAACCGCCGGAGACTCCCCCATTATTTTTCTTGGGAAAAATCCTCTGGCTGTTTCGGAACAAATGAAAGAAGCCCGCTTCTACCAGTTCTTCAAAAATCTCCTGGAATCCATTTTCGGGAATCCCTTCAACGAGGAGCTTTGGGCGGCCAACAATCCCCTGGCCCTGGCGAAAAGCGGAAAATTGAACGGGCTCAAGATCTATTTTGACTATGGCACTGAAGATCGGTATATCCGGGACTTCCGCCTTGACGAAGGGGTCAAAGCCTTGGATCAAACCCTAATAGAGGCAAATGTGCCCCACACATTCAAGGTCCGCCAGGGCGAACCGCACGGTTGGGCTCTGGTAGCAGCTCACATAGAGGAGTCTCTGGGATTTCTTTGCCAGACGTTCAAATGAACCACAAAGATCACCCAGGCTGCATACAGGTGAAATTAACGATTTAAACTTCTGGGGTTAAAGCCCCTTTTGATAGGCCCCTGCGTTTGGGGCTTCCCGCTCATGATGAAGTTTGAAACCGCATCTCTGACAGCCCGGATCCGCCAGGAAGCCGGTAGAATCGGTTTCTTCAAGGTTGGCATCACTCCCGTCAAACCCCTCCTGCGCGCCGCGTTTTTCGATGAATGGCTTGGGCGGAAAATGCACGGGGAAATGGATTATCTGGCACGGCAAGCTGATAAGAGAAAGTCGCCGCACCTGTTGATGGAGAACGCGCGCTCGTTCCTCGTGTTGGGAATGAACTATTACTCCGGCGACAACCCCAACAGCGAACTGCTGAAAGGTAGAATAAGCCGCTATGCATGGGGAATGGACTATCACCTGCTCATGCAGGACCGCCTGAAAAAAATGCGGGAATTCATACTGCGGGAAGCGCCGCAGGCTCATGCCCTCTGTTATGTGGATGCCGGTCCCGTGATGGAAAAAGCATGGGGGGCGGAGAGCTCATTGGGCTGGATGGGAAAGCACACCAATCTCATTTCCAGGGAGCTGGGTTCATGGTTTTTTCTTGGAGCCATTCTCCTGGATCTGGAATTGGATTATGACGTGACAGAAACGGACGGTTGCGGAAGCTGTTCTCGCTGCATTTCTGCGTGCCCAACCGGAGCCATAGTGGCCCCCTATGTTGTAGATGCGCGTTTATGTATTTCATACCTGACAATAGAACTGCGGGGGCCAGTTCCTCTTTCCCTGCGCCCTCAGATAGGCAATAGAATCTTCGGCTGCGACGATTGCCAGGAAGTGTGCCCCTGGAACCGATTTGCGACCGTTACTGGCGAAGCCGATTTCCACCCTGGGGATGGTGATCGGCTTCCTGACCTGATCTCTCTGGTAAATTTGATGCCGGCACAGTTTAAGGATCGTTATAGGGAGAGTGCCATTCGGCGAGCCAGGAGGGATGGGTTTGTAAGGAATGTGGTTATTGCGCTGGGGAATTCACACAGGGAGGAAGCCGTTCGAGTGCTGAGCACGGCGCTGAATGACCCGAGTCCTCTGGTAAGAGGGCATGCGGCCTGGGCTCTCGGTCAAATAGGATCGAAACGTGCCCGTTTCCTGCTCCAGACGGCATCATTAACGGAAGTGGATCCGCAAGCGCACGCCGAGATCGAAACCGCCCTGCAAAATCAAACCTAAACCCGCGTTTCTCTGATTTCCCCGTCCGCCAGGGCTCATCTGAGCGCGCGCTGATGAGAAATGCGGGCTTAGGACGAATAGGTTTTATACCGAGATGGGCGCAGGGATGGCCGGATCAGGGTTATAGTCCTGCAGCGTAAAATCCTCGAACCTGAAATCAAGAATTGAGGAGACATTTGGATTGAGGACCATTTTGGGAAGCGGTCTGGGAGTCCGCGAAAGCTGCGTGTTTACTTGCTCGGAATGATTTAGATAAATATGCACATCCCCAAATGTGTGGATGAACTCGCCCGCCTTGAGTCCGGTGACCTGCGCGGCCATCATCGTCAGCAGAGAATATGAGGCGATGTTAAAGGGCACACCCAGAAAAAGATCTGCGCTCCGCTGATACAACTGACAAGATAGAAACCCTTCGGAAACATAAAACTGAAAGAGGCAGTGGCATGGGGGTAATCGCATATCTTCCAGCTGAACCACATTCCATGCGCTTACCAAAAGACGCCGGCTTTCCGGATTGGACTGGATCTCCTCTATCACATGGGTGATTTGATCTATTTTCCTGCCGTTTGCCCCTTGCCAATTTCTCCATTGCGCTCCATAGACGGGGCCCAAGTCCCCACTCTCATCCGCCCATTCATCCCAGATGCCAACACCATGATCTTTGAGGTACTTGACATTGGTGCTTCCCTGCAGGAACCAGAGCAGCTCATGAATAACTCCTTTGACAAAAAGGCGCTTGGTAGTTGTGGCTGGGAATCCCCTCTGCAGATCGAAGCGTATTTGTCTTCCAAAGACGCTGATTGTTCCTGTGCCGGTCCGATCGCTTTTCCGGGTTCCGTTGTTGAGAACGTCGCGCAGGAGGTCAAGGTATTGCTGCATAACATGGATTCCTTATTTTCGAGTGCCTAATCAACAGCGCTCAAGGCTTCAAGGACTTCTTCGATGTGCTTGTCTACCTTCACGTTCGGGAATATCTTCTTGATGATCCCATCTTTCCCGATGAGGAACGTAGTGCGTTCAATCCCCATGACCTTTTTGCCGTACATGTTTTTCTCTTTGTAGACTCCGTAGGCGTTGACTACCAGCTTCTTCGCATCGGAGAGCAGCAGCATGTTTAAATCATACTTATCGCGAAACTTCGCCTGTTTGTCGACCGCATCCATGCTCATACCTATCGCAGTCGCCCCTTTTGCTTCAATCCTTTCCCTGGCGTCGCGAAAACTGCATGCTTCTCGTGTGCATCCCGGTGTGTCAGCTTTTGGGTAAAAGAAGAGCACCAATTTCTTCTTCCCAAGGAAATCACTCAGTTTGACTGAGTTGCCCCGATCGTCCAAAACAGAAAAATCCGGCGCTTTGCCTCCTTCTTTCAACATAACCCCTCCGCAAGAATGAGTACTCGGATAGATTCCTGGCAAACACGGTGTCGAATTTTACCAGACGAATGCTTTTGAGGATAGCCGTCCCTTTGAATCATGCGGTTTTTCTCGGCTTGTTTTTGCAGGCGTTCAACTCGGGATAAAACACAAATTATTTGCTGTTAATTAAGTCAAGCGCCGGCAAGAAAATGCCGATTCTCTGATAGGCTGAGTTTCAATCCAGCAAACTTCAGGCGTTAATCCAGAGGATAATCTTGTCGGAAACCGATTCCAAATCACATCCCCTCGATCGACGATCGGGCGCAAACCGGCGAAGCCGCTCGTCCGCTCCGCCCCTGTTTTCCGGTTATCGCCGGAGGCGGTCTGCCGGAAGACGCCGGACGGATCGGCCCGGTTATATAGACATCTACGGTTTTCGCAGTTGGATGATTGTCCTGTTCATCATCGCACTTTCACTCTTGGATGCAGTACTTACGGCTCTCCAAATATGGTCGGGCACTATAGAAGAGGCAAATCCCCTGATGAACATGGTTATCAGCCGCGGAGGCATCGTCATGTTTTTCATTGTGAAGGCTGCAATGACAACCCTTCCATTAGCGCTGATCATTCTTCACAAGGAATGGAAAATTGCCCGTTATGCGGTTTGGGTTTGCGTTTTGGCCTACAGCCTGATTTCGCTGTACCACGTCTATCTGATTATTGTCAACGGAAGCCTTTCTCCCCTGAACTTTTAGCTACAAGCAGCTCCCCTCAGGCATCAGATTTGAACTCTTAGACTTTAAGTGGTCCTGCAAACATAGTTTTTATGGTTGCTTTCGATACTGATTGAAATCTCCTCGTGATCGGGCTACGCTTCCTCGCTGATTTATTGCTTAGCCCAAAAAACAGGCGATCCAGCTTTAAAAAGTGAAAGGATTTTTCGATGACCAAACAGTGGAAAACATCCCCTCCAATGAAAATTGATCCCAAGAAGGTTTACACTGCAAAGTTGAAGACCGATCTGGGGGAGATAGAGATTCAGCTTTATGCAGAATATGTGCCGTGCACGGTGAATAATTTCGTATTTTTGGCCCGCGAGGGATTTTATGATTCTGTGATTTTTCACAGGGTTATAGATGACTTCATGGCGCAGACAGGAGATCCCTCCGGAACAGGAAGGGGTGGTCCGGGATACCGGTTTGAAGATGAATTTCATCCAGATTTGAAGCATGACGGGCCTGGAATACTCAGCATGGCTAATGCAGGGCCTAACACGAATGGTTCTCAGTTTTTCATTACGCACACAGCCACTCCCTGGTTGGATGGAAAGCACGCGGTTTTTGGGAAGGTGACCAATGGAATGGATGTTGTGATGTCCATTCCGGCGCGCGATCCGCAACGTGTCGATGTACCTGCGGTCCGAATTCAAACGATCGAGATCATCGAGAACTGACTGGGTACGCTTGCAGATGGAGATATGAGGAGGATAGCCTGGGGCACCGGTTATTCCATAACGTGATCCACGGCCATCAAGATTTTTATGCCTGCAGTATGGGTCAAGAGATGTTGTCTTGACCTGACCGCTGCCGGATTTGCGTTCTACGCACAAAGGCAATTGAGTGTCAGATTTTTGGCGAGAGCCAGTAGGAATCACTGCGATTCAATAAATCTTCCAGCGTTCGCTGCAGAAGTTGCTGCGATTGATCGAGTTCTTCTTGGGTGGCCTGCGGTTTGACGAAAATGGGATCACCCATCAAAAGCACAACACGCGTAAACGGTTTGGGAAACTGGAAATGGTCCCAGCTTCGAAAAACCCATTTCTTTTCCGGCGATATGTTGAAGGGATATATGGCTGCACCACTTTTGGATGCCAGCCAGACAGCACCCGGTTTGGCAACATAACGGGGCCCCAATGGCCCGTCAATCGTAAAAGCGACATCATGATTTCTTTTTAGCTCGTGAAGCATTTTCACCAAAGCTCTGGATCCGCCGCGAGTGCTTGAACCCCTGGCAACGCCATATCCGAAACGGAGGATAGTCCGGGCGATATAATCGCCATCGCGATTCCTGCTCGTCATGACGACAATACCCATCTTTCGGAAGAAATAAGTCCCTGGGAATATTCTTCCATGCCAGAAGACTAAAATACTTTTTCCCTTGGACGCCCTATGGGACTCGAAGGAATCGAACCCCTCTACTTTCCAGCGCAGGGTGCTTCCCACAATTCGAATGGTCCAATAGGCAAGCTCCGAAATAACCCAAATCTTGAGACGCGTGCCCAATTTGCCGGCAGACTTGGATTGCCCGGGTTGTGTTGAAACATCCATGATTAATCCGTAATATAGCCACAGCGTATCTTAAAGCCAGAAAAACCATCAGGAGAAGCGCCGGGTTCAGGTCTGCTTTCCAGAGAGGCCTGCTGGCTGAGACGGTACAGATTCTGTGCGATTTGCGTGGGCATGTCAATCCGGCCCTTTTTGTTGAAAGGCATGTTTATGGCTGAATGGATCATGAAACCAATCGGTTTTATCAAGAGCTCTTACACCGACCCGAAGCAGGTGCCCAAAGGTTTAGGTGCAAAGCATACGATGGAGGGCGTGCTTGAGGTTCTGCCGGAACTGGAACCCGGGCTGCAAGATCTGGAAGGGTTCTCTCACCTGATCATAGTGTGGGTTTTTGACCGCTCAGAAGGCTACGATCTTGTGGTGAAGCCTCCGTCCGATGTCCACGCTCACGGGATTTTTGCCACCCGTGCTCCGCGCAGACCTAATCCCATTGGGATTACAGTGGTGGAGCTGATGCGGCGGGAAGGCGGAAAATTGTGGCTCCGGGGTATAGATATGATCGATGGGACCCCTGTTCTCGATATCAAGCCCCTAACATCAATCATCCCTATGGAGCAACTGAGGCGAGGATGGCTTCAAGAGGCGGAAGAGCGTGCCTGATTGGCAATCCTGCTTTGCATAACAACTTGGGCTGCTTCCATAGGATTCTGTTCCGACTCCACATTGAAATGTTTAAAGGAGGGGCAAAAGCTTTGCATGCCAGGGATCAATGTTCTGGGAAGTTTATTTGTCTAATTTGCAGCATAATCTTGTCAACCTCCATCGGAGGGGCTGCGTAATACTCAACGGGCCGAAATATCCGACTGGAATCTTTTGGGGTTTTAAGCGCAATGGATAGTTTGAAATCCGATGAAGATCTGGTCGATGATATCCTCGGGGGGATCGAAAATGGCTTCTCCCAACTGTATGACCGTTACCGGCGGCCGGTTTACTCAATCGCTTTTCGAATCGTACAGAACTCCGAGGATGCTTATGATGCCTCGCAAGAGATTTTCATCAGAGCCTATCGGTCGCTCGACAGCTTTGACCGGCGAAAATCAAGATTTTATTCGTGGATTTGCCGGCTGGCAGCCAATTATGCGATTGACTGTTGGAGATTGCGACGGCGGCGTGCGGAGACCCAGTTTCCCGAGGCCTCAGGTAGTCATCCTTTGAGGATACCTGCTCTCGTGGATGCCATCCGCTCACCACACGGAGAGTTGGAAAATAAAGAGAAAGTCCAGGAGATTTGGCGGTGCGTGGATGCGCTGCCTGAATTGCAAAAAAAAGTTTTCGTGCTCCGGTATTTTCAGGAGCTGAAGCTGGAAGAAATAGCTGAAATGGAAAACTGCAGCCTCGGCACGGTAAAAACATCGCTTTATCGAGCTACTCAAACGATTCGCCGCGCGGTAAAACGGGGGGGAGGCCAATCATGAAACGGCATGCAATTCGCCATTATTCCGAAGAAGAGCTGTTGATGCACATTCTTGGGGAAGAGGACCCCGAAGGGAGTGCCATAATTTCAGCACATCTGGAAGAATGTCCGGAATGCCGCGTCATCCTCCGGGAATACCGGCAGGTGTTGGAAGACATTCACTGCTGGAGGGTCGATGAGATTTCTGAAGCTGCATGGCAGGAGCAAAAGGAACGGCTGATGGCATTTGTACAGAATGATGGCAAGACGTCATTCCGGAACTTCTGGGTTCGTTTAGGTGGTGTATTTTCCCAAACCTGGGATTACGCAATGTCGCATCCCCTGCCGACTTTGGGTTACATCGCAGTGGCTGTGGCATTTGCATCTCAAAGGACTATTTCAATATTCCGGCTCGATCAGATGTTGCCGACAACCGGAGAGGTAATTCAGGTCCTCAAACTGGTTCTCTAGAAACAAGGATATGATGAGCAATTTACTGAGACTTAGCCTGAAAGAGTTTTTTGCTGATCTGAAGAGGGTCATCATCTCGCCCTCAGAACGCTTTGCAATCATTCAGGAGCGTGGCGCGATTTGGGGTTCCCTGCTGTTGCTGGCAATACCGGGTTATCTGGCTTTTGAATGGGCGGGTGGCATATTTTTCGATTCCAGCCCCTTCCCCGGCTACGCTTTCCTTGTTCCAGCTGTCATTGCGATCGCACTGGCATTGCTTAAAACCATCCTGATTGATCTCGTTGCGTCGCTTTTCCAGAAGAAGAGGCATGATCGGGCATCGAAAGGAACGTGCAGGAAACTCCTGGTTGTCTTTGGATACTCGACCGTGCCCGCAATCCTTGCCATGATTGCAGGTTTCTTGATTTTCCTTTTGATGCCGGTGCAGGCGAACACACTGATGCGCGATTACCGTGGCGTGACTATGAGTATAGTCGTCGCTGTCGGCATAACTCTATTTGTTTGGAACCTGCTTCTTGCTGTGCTGGCTCTTCGGACCGTCTATCCAATTGGTGACGGGAAGATTGTGCTCTCTTTGATTTTGGGCGGCATTCTAGGAGGACTCGGATCTTCCGTTTTGTCGGCCGCGTCGGTCACTGTCAAGACGGATTACAGGTATCTTCAACCCATACTCTCTGAGCGAATGACGCGTTTTGTCTCCGTCGATCCTCTTGAAAGTATAACCACAAGCAGCAAAGTCACGGTCAGACTTGATAATCTGACGTACCGTTTCAAGTCTCCCAGGCTTTTTGATGTTGTCGCTTATGCGACCGGAGAGGAAGCGGGCCATGAATCGCATCATGGCCACATCCTATTTTGGAAACCTGCGTGGGCCAATCAAGCTCAAGCTATTGGCCGCATCGTTGGCCTTCCAGGAAATACAGTTGAAGTGGTCAACGGGCAACTCAGAGTCGATGGCCGGCTGCAGACCGAGCCCTACCTGACCTCTGAATCGCGATCCAATCAGTCATTGCCAGTGCTGCGCTTGAGTGAATCGGAGTATGCGATTTTCCCTGAAAATCGAAATTTGCTCAAGCTCCCGGAGAGTGATTATGTGGTGAAGCGCGACAAGATTACGGCCAGGCTTGTTTTGAATAAATGGCCATTCGGATGGTGCCTGTTTAAAAAGAACCTTTTTCTCCGGGAGCAGTCAAGCCCGGCGGCTCCATAATTAAAAAAGTTCCGCAGTACCAGAACGCTCCTGAATTTCCAGGCCTGCAAAAGTCATACTCCTGGGTTCTCTTCCGCACGGGGCTAGCTCATAAACTTGAGAGTGTGATAAATTACATCCCGTGGAACGTTTTAAGGCCAACTTGTACACCATCTGGTGCTGGACGGGTTGCGGTCTGAGCACTGCTTTCTGGGCAACCATTTCGATCCTCGGGGGCGCGTTCTCCAAGAGCGGAAGATTCCAGCATTACTGCATGCGCCGCTGGTCAAGAGACAACCTGTGGCTAAGCCGGGCCCGCGTTATAATCGAGGGCCTGGAAAACGTTGATCTCAACCATCCGCAAGTGTTTGTGGCGAATCACAGCGGCCTGCATGACATCCTCTCACTTGCGGCGCATCTTCCTATCCAATTTCGCTGGATGGCCAAGAAATCTCTGTTTAATGTGCCGTTCATGGGCTGGCATATGCGGCATGCAGGCTATATTCCCATTGACCGGGATGATCCCAGAGCAGCTGCAAAGAGCATTGTTGCAGCTGCGGAGATTATTCGCGGAGGCGTTAACGCCATTGCCTTTCCCGAGGGAAAACGGAGCCGCACGGGAAAACTTGGGGCATTTCAAAGTGGGGCGTTTGCCCTTGCCTTGCGCACCGAAGTCCCTTTGATCTCCATTGCTCTTGAGGGGAGCCATCGGGTTATCGTACCGCAAACGCTTCAGGTAAACCCGGGAACAATCATTCGCATAAGAATAGCCAAGCCGATCAACCTCGCCCTGTACAGGAAAAACGAAAAACAGCGGCTCATGGAGGAAGTGCACATGGTTATGAGCCGCGACCTGGAAGATCTGAGAAACAAAAGACGGCCTGATGAGGAACGGGAGGATTGTGTTTTTCGAAGGATTTATGGCAAAAAGGGCACTCCCGATTACGAAGCCCTGGGCGCAGCGGTTGCCGAGCCCGACGAATGCGTGATGATTGATCGACAAAACGGGGGATAAATCTCAAAGGTTGGGCCCGAGCGGGCCTATTGTTGCATTCAGCCCATTAAACTTAAATACCGAGGAAAGTTGCATGCGATTACTGAATTCCACAGATTCCTTCGCCCGTCGCCACATCGGTCCCGATGCTGAGGACCGAAAACAAATGCTGAATTTGCTGGGCTTCACGAAAATGGATGATTTCATCGATAAAACCGTGCCTGCGGGCATAAGGCAAAAAGAACCGTTGCTGATCGGTCCGGGACAAAGCGAATATTCAGCGCTTGCACAATTGCGTCAATTGGCTTCACAGAACAGTGTTTTTCGCTCCTATATCGGGATGGGATATCACGATTGTGTTACACCCCCGGTGATTCAGCGCAACATCTTCGAGAATCCAGGGTGGTACACCCACTACACACCCTATCAACCTGAAATATCCCAGGGCCGCCTCGAAGCCCTCCTGAATTTCCAGACCATGATCAAGGATCTGACCGGGCTGGAAATTGCCAATGCGTCTCTGTTGGACGAGGGAACGGCAGCTGCGGAAGCGATGCGCATGAGTTACAGTTTCTCGGAGGGCGATGCCAATGTCTACTTTGTGTCTGAGACCTGTAACCCCCAGACAATTGCGGTTGTGCAGACGCGCGCCGAGGCTCAAGGAATTGAAGTTGTGGTAGGGAATCATGAGGCTTATGACTTCAGCCGTCCCACATTCGGTGCACTCCTGCAATATCCCGCAAGCGACGGGGTTATCCATGATTACGCTGGATTCATTGAAAAGGCGCACAAAGCCGGCGTGCTGGTCGCCGTGGCAGCGGATCTTTTGTCGCTGACCCTGCTCCAACCTCCAGGGGAGTTTGGTGCGGATATCGCTGTGGGTAGCGCGCAGCGTTTCGGAGTGCCTCTCGGTTATGGGGGGCCTCATGCCGCCTACTTTGCCACCCGCGAAGCATATAAACGCGCCGTTCCAGGGCGGCTTGTTGGCATATCAAAGGATTCGCAGGGGAAAACAGCTCTCCGGCTTGCTCTTCAAACGCGGGAACAGCATATCCGCAGGGAAAGAGCGACAAGCAACATCTGCACTTCCCAGGTGTTGCTGGCGGTTATGGCCGGTATGTATGCGGTGTATCACGGGCCGACAGGACTGAAGAACATTGCGCTACGCATACATCTGCTGACGGCGATTCTTCGCAGCGGATTGAAACGTTTGGGTTTTCTCGTGGCACCCGATTCATTCTTCGATACTTTGCGGGTGCAACTGAGCGTGGGTGGGAAGGATGAAATCCAAAAGGCGACGCGTGCGCGTGAGATTAATCTGCGCTGGTATGACGACAACTCTGTCGGGATCAGCCTGAATGAAACCACAACGCTCGATGACGTGCGGGAAATCCTTTCGATATTTAATAAAGAAAAACAGCTTCCCTTTTATCTTGAAGGTTTGGCGAAAGAAACCGGACCCGCCCTTCCTGACTCCCTGACTCGGAATAGTCCTTATCTGACACATTCGGTATTCAACAGTTACCACTCCGAGACAGAGATGATGCGATACCTGCATCGGCTGGAGAGCAAGGACCTGTCTTTGAACGCTTCCATGATTCCACTTGGCTCCTGCACGATGAAACTCAACGCCGCAGCGGAGATGTTCCCAGTCAGTTGGCCGGAATTCAGCAGGATCCACCCTTTTGCGCCGATGGAACAGGCACGCGGATATCAGGCACTGTTCAAGCAACTGGAAGAGTGGCTGGCCAATATCACCGGGTTCGCTGCTGTTTCGTTACAGCCGAACGCGGGATCCCAAGGCGAATTCACAGGCCTGCTTGTGATTAGGAAGTATCATGCTGACCATGGTCAATCCCAGCGCAACATTTGCTTCATCCCCCATTCTGCACACGGGACAAATCCCGCAAGCGCGGCCATTGCCGGATTGAAAGTGGTCGAGATCGAATGCAACGACCAGGGCAATATCGATCTTGGCGACCTGAAGGCCAAGGCTGAACAGCATAAGGATAATCTTGCATGTCTTATGGTTACTTACCCTTCGACACACGGCGTCTTTGAAGAGGAGATTGTCGAAATCTGTTCCACAGTTCATGCCCATGGCGGGCAGGTTTACATGGATGGCGCAAACCTGAACGCAATGGTAGGGCTTTCGCGGCCGGTCGAGATTGGCGCTGATGTATGTCACATGAATCTCCACAAAACGTTTAGCATCCCGCATGGCGGAGGGGGTCCGGGCATGGGTCCGATTGCGGTAAAGTCCCACCTCGCCGGCTTTCTGCCGAGGCATCCGGTTATCGGGATTGGAGGCGAAAAAGGGATAGGACCGGTTTCCGCAGCACCGTGGGGCAGTCCCAACATCCTGCCGATATCATGGATCTACATTTCTCTGATGGGCTCCCAGGGGCTTGTGGATGCGACCAAAGTGGCAATCCTCAACGCCAACTACATTGCTAAACGGCTGGAGGCACATTACCCGGTGGTTTACAAGGGAGCAAACGGCTTTGTTGCTCACGAATGCATCCTGGATTTGAGACAACTGAAGAAGAGCGCCGGTATTGAAGTGGATGATATTGCAAAGAGGCTTATGGACTATGGCTTCCACGCCCCGACAGTTTCCTTCCCGGTTGCCGGCACTATGATGGTGGAGCCCACCGAGAGTGAATCCAAGGAGGAGCTGGACAGATTCTGTGAATCGATGATTGCAATCCGCGCCGAAATTGCCGAGATTGAAGCAGGGAAGATGAGCCAGACTGACAATTTGCTTAAAAATGCGCCCCACACTGCGGAGGCACTGCTGGTAACCGAGTGGAAACATCCCTATTCGCGTGAGCAGGCTGCATTTCCGGCTCCGTGGACACGCGAATACAAATTCTGGCCTTCAGTAGGACGAATAGATAATGTTTACGGGGATCGTCACTTCTTCTGCTCCTGCCAGCAGTGACGAGTTCCGGCTGATCTCATTCTCCCTGCTCTTGCAGGTACTCCTCGTATTCTTCCGCACTGAGCAGCTCTTTAAGCTCCTCCGGATTTGAAATGCGAATCTTGATCAACCAGGCCTTCACGTGCGGCGATTCGTTTATCAATTCGGGAGAGTCTTCCAGTTTTTCGTTGACCTCAACCACTTCGCCGCCGACGGGGCAGAAGATCTCCGAGACTGCTTTAACGGATTCCACAGATCCAAATGGATCGCCCGCGTCGAAAGAGTCTCCCACCTCGGGGAGGTCGACGTACACCACATCGCCGAGCTCTTGCTGGGCATAGTCTGTTATGCCTACAACTCCCACATCTCCTTGAACAAGTAACCACTCATGATCTTTTGTATAGAGGTTTTCTTCGGGATACATTTCCTGCACCTCCGCTGTCTGGATTTGTTTATTATTCTCCTTGGTTTCAGCTTGCTGACGATGTTTTCGGCTTCCGATAAAACGGAGTCGGAACAACCCTGGCTCGCGCCGGCTTTTCCCTGATTAAGACATCAAATTCTGCGCCTATGGCACAGCGCTCGATTGGCAGATAGGCGAGTCCTATGTTCTTGTGCAAGAAAGGAGCCGGGCTGCCGCTGGATACCGAACCGACCGTTTGACCTTCTATCTCGATGGGATAGTGATCGCGCGCAATTCCGCGCTCTACCATTTCAAACCCCACCAATTTGCGCTTTATCCCCTCTGCTTTCTGCTTCAATAGCGCCGGCTTTCCAATGAAATCCCCTTTGTCGAACTTGCAGATCCATCTCAGATCTGCTTCCAGCACTGTAGTCGTATCATCGATGTCATGGCCGTAAAGGGCCATCTTGGCTTCCAGACGCAAAGTATTGCGCGCTCCAAGACCTGCCGGTTCGAGCCCCAGCGGCTTGCCGGAATCCATGATTTGGTTCCAGACGCTTTCAGCATGGGTAGCAAAGCAGTAAATCTCGAAGCCGTCTTCTCCCGTGTAACCTGTGCGCGACATGAGGGAGTCAACTCCTGCAAATGTGCCGCGAGCAAACCAATAGTACCGCATTTGTGCGAGCCGGATCTCAGTCAGCGGTTCGAGAATCTGGAGGGCGCGCGGCCCCTGCACTGCAATCTGAGCAAAATCATTGCTTCGGAAAACCACATCAACATCCCTGGCCGCGTTATCCCGAATCCAAAGGAAATCCTTTTCCTGATTCGAGGCATTTACGCAGAGGAAGAAATGGCCCTCGCCTATGCGATACACGAGAATGTCATCGATAAAAGTGCCCGATGGAGTCGTCAGTGCTGAATAGTGGCACTGGCCGACTGCCAGTTGCCTGACATCGTTGCAGGTTACTTTCTGGATGGTTTCCTCTGCCATAGGTCCCGTGATCACAATCTCTCCCATATGGCTGACATCAAATATGCCGGCACGGGTTCTTACAGCCATATGCTCCTGTACAAGCCCTGCATATTGAACCGGCATGTCCCAACCGCCAAAATCAACCATTCGGGCTCCCATCTGCCGGTGAATTGCATTCAGAGGGGTTTTCTTAAGCTCCGCCACAGGATTCAAAGGTGTACTCCTCAGGGTAATTCAAATTGAAGTGTTTGGAATCTAACACTCCGCTCTTATTCAGTCAAGGTCAATATCGTTTCGGAAGATCTAGCAAACAAACGATTTAGGGCTTGCCTGGCGGCACTGGTTTAGGCTGTGCACACAAGAATTGCCAAACGGCGTAACCAATCACCCGGCAAAGCGGTTCGCGCTGTTTTCACACGTTTCTTTATCTGATCCACCCCCTGGATGGAGAGGAAAACGCGAGGCAGAAAGCGTTTAATCTTTGCCAAGTGCGGTGATTACTTTTGCTGGCTGAGTATCTTTGCTATTGAGCAAATTGAAAGTCCGCAAAGAGCTTGCTGGTTCCCCAGGTTAAGGAAAGTTGACCGCCTCCCGCAGCTTTCTTCAGATCGACGGTGAAAAGCTCGACCGAGCTGGCGATTTTTTCAAGCTGCAAAGGCACCTTAAACAAGTCCTTGCTGGCATCGTGCTGGGTTCCCCACTGGCCGGTCTGTGAATTAAATACCAGCGTGTATTTTTCGGGCGATTCTCTTAGAAGAAACAGGCTGTAGCTCCCCTTAGGAACTTTGACACTTCCAAAATTCAGGTCGACAGGGGATGTTATCGTGGTTGCCTGGTTTTTCCCCATCCGCCAGTAATCCCCTACCTTCTGTTCGGCAACCCTCTCTCTCCCTCCAAGCGCCGGTTGTCCGTAACTGATTGCGATGGAGCCTGCTCCCGCACTCAATTCCGCCTTTGCCTGATTCCCTTGGGCTGAGAGGGTGACTGCAATCGACAATCCCAACAGTACAAATTCCACTAGTGTAACCATCATTTTGGGTTTCATAGTTTTCTCCTTTTTGAAGTATGTGGAAGCAAGAAGAGAATACCAGTCTATTTCTCAATCATCAATTCCATTGAATGCAATAATGCCATGCTCCGCAAATAGTGGTAAAAGGAATTTATCTTATAAAGCGCATTCTCAAAACATTATCCGAGTGCAAATGTTTTTTTATTTGCCGGAAAATGGAATAAGCGTGGAATCCCGGCTCTGGTTAGGTTAAAAATTAGAGTGCGCCTGAACCTGCCCCGATCTGGTTTTGTTCCTGGGCAGCAGCGCATTGCATGATCACTTTTAATGAAAAATTTGCCGAGATTTTCCAGCGCTATCCTGACCGGATAGCATTTCGTTTGAAGACGCCTGAGGGCTTCCGGACCTATACCTACAGGAGTACCTATGACCAGTCCAGGGGCGTTGCAAGAGGCCTGCTGGCCAGAGGGTTGTCGCGAGGCGCACGCGTTGCGGTGCTTTCGGAAAACCGTCCTGAATGGGTTGTTGCCTATCTGGGGATCTATCTTGCAGGCAGCATTGTCGTTCCACTGGATACCCAAATTTCTCCCGCCGAATGGCGTTGCCTCATAGACGATTCTGAATCTCTCACGGTATTTGTCAGCGGAGCATTACTCCCGAAACTGAGAGAAGCTGTGCGGGATTTGCAGACGCATCACGAAATTGTCTGCTTTGATCCGCAGGCGCAGGAGCGGGATTCGCGCACCGACTTTGACGCACTTATTCGATGGGGCAATTCCCTGAATCAGCCTCCCGCGCTCCCTGAGTGCCGGGCTTCCGATGTTGTCACCATCATTTACACCTCGGGAACTACCGGGACGCCGAAGGGCGTCATGCTCACGCATGGAAACATTATCTCCGAGCTGCAAGCAGTTCTCTCTGAGATTCATGCGGACGAAACAGACTCGCTGCTCTGCCTGCTTCCTCTCCAGCATGTGCTGGCGTCCGTCATCAATATGCTGCTTCCCCTTTATCTCGGAGCGCAGGTTGTCTTTGCCGATACGCTTAAACGATCGGAGATTCTCGAAGCGCTGGAGCAGGCAGGCATAACCATACTGGTGACAGTCCCGCAATTCTTCTACCTGTTTCACGACCGGATCAAAGATGAACTCAACCGAAAATCCGCCCTGGCACGGCTGATGTTCCAAATCATGCTCCGCTTCAATCGAGGTTGCATCGAATGGTTCGGCATCAACCTGGGGAAGGTTCTCTTTGGGAAGATTCATCGCAGCTTCGGAAGCAAACTTCGTCTCTTTGTTTGTGGGGGCTCCTCATTCGATCCAAAAGTTGCCGCCGGTTTTCGTGATATGGGATTTGCCATTATTCAGGGCTACGGCCTGACTGAAACTACCGGAGCATGCAGTGTGACACGTCTTGAAAACAACGTTGTGGGATCCACAGGACCTGCTCTGCCCGGAGTGGATATTTCCATTTCCTCCCCTGATGAAATGGGGATAGGAGAAATCCTGATCCGCGGACCCGTTGTCATGAAAGGATATTACAGGAACCCGGAAGCGACTGCGAAAGCGTTTGAGGGCGGATGGTTTCATTCGGGCGATTTGGGCCGCTTGGACGACAGAAGCAATCTCTATATTACGGGCAGAGAGAAAGAGGTCATTGTTTTGCCAAACGGCAAAAACATCTATCCCGACGAATTGGAAGCTCACTATTTGCAGTGTCCCTATATTCGGGAAATTGCTGTTATTGGCATTAAGGATCCGGGCGGCCAGGAAGCCAGGGAGCGCCTGCACGGCGTTGTGGTTCCCAATTTTGACTACATGAAAGCCAGGAAGATTGCCAATACCCGGGAGATTCTTCACAATGAGATCGGGCGCATGTCCGGCCAGCTGCCCAAGTATAAACGGCTGATGAGCTATCAGATCCAAAAGGATCCCCTCCCACGCACCACGACAACGAAAATAAAGCGGCTTGAACTAAAGCGCCTGGCCGAGGGCGGAAAACCGCATGATGCGGAAGCCGAGTCAGCCGCTGTCACACCCGCAGATCAGGCGCTAATGGAATCGGCGATAGGGCAGGAGGTTTTGGATTGTCTGCGCGAGAGCTACCATCGGGATGCCGTCAGCCTCGACATGAATCTTGAACTTGATCTGAGTTTCGACTCGATGGAGAGAGTCGAGTTGCTGGCGAGCCTGGAACAATCTTTGGGCCTTAAATTTCCCGAGGATTTTGCCGCTGAAATCCTAACTGTGCGCGACTTGATATCTGGGGCAGTGTTCCTCAACGCTACGGCTGCCACAGCCGGATCTGTTCTGCCGCAAAACTGGAACATTATCCTTTCTGAACGATCGCTGAGTCAAAAATCCGATGGCCAGGATTACTTCAGCGGCAATGCTCTTGCCGTCATCAGGTTTCTTTGCGCAAAGCTCCTCTACCATATCGTCTTTCGCCCTTTCCTGCGGCTTCGGGTTTGCGGTAAGGAGAATTTTCCGGAGAAGGGTCCGTTTCTCATCTGTCCGAATCACCTCAGTTATTTGGACGCTTTTATTCTTATTTCAGTTTTGCCGTTCCACATTTTCAAGCGAGTATTTTTCGTAGGCTACAGCGAATACTTTGCGAATCGGTTTACACGTCTCCTGGCGCGTCTGGCCAATATTGTGCCCGTTGATCCGGATGCGCATCTATTGCGAGCGATGAGAGTAGGCGCCACCGGATTGAGACAGAATCGGATCCTATGCATATTCCCTGAGGGCGGACGCTCCTTCGATGGTGGACTGCAGGAATTCAAGAAGGGTGCGGCTATTCTCTCGCGCGAGATAGGTGCCCCAATGTTTCCGGTCGGCATCCGCGGCACTTATGAAGTATGGCCCCGGGATTCGATGCGGATCCGGCCAGGCAAGGTTGCAATCAGGATCGGAAAACGACTGCATCCGGATAGCGAGCCGGCCCCGGATCCTTACCAGTCGGATATCGATCGGTTACGCGCAGAAGTGGCAAAACTAATATAAGCCGGAATAACGGGGAAATGCAGAGGACGACGCGAATAACAAGCAAAGGACTCAAATTCACAGGACGAGGATCAGTCCGGTGATGAAAATATTCAGGACAGACAGGGGAAGCAGAATCTTCCAGCCCAGGTGCATCAGCTGGTCATAGCGGAAGCGCGGCAATGTCCAGCGAATAAGCAAAAGAAACCAGCAGAAGCAAAATACTTTCAAGCAGAAGGATCCAACTTGCAGCAGAGCGACCATCAGCTGTGACAATGCGATGCTGGTTCCCCCCGGCAGGTGGAATCCATCGGATTGAAGGTAAGGGACCTGCCAGCCGCCAAAGAACAACGTAGTCAGCAGAGCGGCCAGCAAAATAGTCTCAACAAAGTCCGTCATGAAGAACGCGCCGAACTTCATGCTGCTGTATTCAACAAAATAACCTATGATTTCGGATTCTCCCTCCGGAAGGTCGAAGGGTATGCGCTTAGTCTCGGCTATGCCGGCAACCAGGAATAGCAGAAATCCGAGGGGCTGAAGCAGTATCCCCCACTTGGGCAACCACCCCCACAGCAGTTCTCCCTGAGCACGATTTAACTCTCCTAGATCAAGGGTGCCAAAAATCATGAGCAAACCTACCAGCGTGGCTCCCATGGTGATTTCGTAACTAAGCATTTGACTGGAAGCGCGCAGACCGCCGAGGAAGGCGTACTTGTTGTTTGATGAGAATCCCGCCAAAAAGATCCCGTAAATTCCCATCGACATCATGGCAAGGACAAACAGGAGCCCGACGTTCAGAGGGAGCACCTGCAGAACGATTGTTCGTCCGGCGATGCGAATTTCGTTGCCGAAGGGAATCGCGGCAAAACTCATCAGCGCGAAAAACAGCGCGGCAAACGGCGCTGCGGTGTGCAGAACCTTATCACCGCCGGGCGGCACATAATCTTCCTTGAAAAACATTTTGAGCGCATCTGCGAAAATATGAAACAAGCCGAAAGCGCGCACTCCCAGAATTGAAGCCCGATTGGCGCCCAGGCGGTCCTGCATGACCGCAGACTGCTTTCGTTCCATCCAGGTGAGAAACGACGTGAGGATCAAAATGCCGCTGATGAAAACCAGTGCTTTAATGAATGCGATCAACGCTTCGATCCACATGCTCATTCCCCGTTACCCTATCAATTGGCCTGTCCCGCCTATGGTTTCATAAGTCATGCCGGCGAACGCTGGCACCTGTTGTCCGATTTCGCGGAAAATATCGCGAGGGGAAGTTGCTGCGACGGGGAGATCCAGCCTGGCTGCCAGCTGCGAGAGAATATCGAGGTCAGGCAGAGATTTGCCCAGCGGCGGAACTGCCGCGTTGACAATTTGCACCCGTCCCTGCATGTTGGTGAACGTTCCCATTTTTTCAGCGTATACGGCAGCCGGTAGCTGAAGACCCGCCAATGCCGCCGTTGGTTGTTTCCATGAGCCCTGGTAAACGACGGTTTCGACCTTCCCCAGCGCGGCGCTTATCTGCAGGTCATCGAGTCCGAGAGACAGATCTTGGTGACAAACATAGAGAAAATGAATATCGCCTGCGGCACAGGCGTTCATCAGCTGGTCAATTCCTTGCCCTGCAAACCCCAACAACTCCGCTCCCCGCGTGTTTGGGTGCTTGTCGACTGCAACTAAAAAGTCATCCGCATATCCTGGTTTCCGCGGCGGAACCCTGAATTCTATATTTGAGATCTTCAGCTGATCCCGGAAAATCCTGCCCAGAAAGAAAAGCTCCTCATTGGTCATTTGGGGCGATGCCAGCAGTCCCACTCCTATCGGCCCATACTTTTCCAGTGTTGTCTTCAAATCCGCGGCAGCTTTGTCTGTGGCCTCTTCCCAGGTAATTTCCTTGTATCCAGAGCCCAGGCGAATGCGCGGAGCCTTTAAACGGTTTTCGGCGTCTATGGCGGGATAGGCATAACGTCCCTCGTCGCACATCCAGGAGCCGTTCACTTCCTTGTTGTAGCGAGGCTTTAATCTTTGAACCCGTTTATTGTGATAGCTTGGATTGAAGCGTTCGTTGAAATGGATTTCGATGTTGCAACCGCGGCTGCAGCCGGGGCAGATTGAAGGAGTGCGGCCCAGGAACCACACCCGGCATTGGAATCGGAAATCGCGATCCGTTAGAGCTCCTACCGGGCATATGTCGACCACGTTGCCTGAATAAGGATTGTTCAACTCTCTACCGGGGAAAACGTCGATCACGCTCTTATGACCCCTTTCAAACACTGCCAATTCAGAGGTCTTGCTGACATCACGAGTGAAACGAACGCAACGTGTGCATAAAATGCAGCGCTCCTGATCCAGGATAACGTGTGGGCCGATCGACGTTGCTTTTTTGCTTTTAGTCTTATTTTCGTTGAAGCGCGGATCGTAACAGCCGTGCTCCATGTAATAATTCTGCAGCTCGCACTCCCCGGATTGATCGCAAACTGGACAATCCAGAGGATGGTTCAAGAGCAGGAATTCGAGCACCGTTTGCCTGTTGCGCAGTGCTGCCGGCGCTTTGGTGCGCACAACCATGCCCTCGGCTATAGGCGTGGTGCAGGAAGGCTGCAGCTTGGGCATCTTTTCGATTTCTACCAGGCACATCCGGCAACTGCCCATAACCTTCAACCCAGGGTGATAGCAATAGTAAGGAATACTAATGCCCACGGTCTTGGCAGCTTCGAGTATGGATGTCCCCTTGGGTGCCTGAACCTGCCGTCCATCGATTGTAAGGGTTATGCGCTCTTGATCCGACACGCTCTCCTCAATTCTTCGGCCCTATCAGGGGTTGTCGCTTTCGAATCGGGTAATCCTTGCGCAATGGATGGCCCTGAAATTCTTCATACATCAGAATCCGTTTCAGGTTGGGGTGTCCTTCGAAACGAATCCCGAACATGTCCCAAACTTCGCGCTCGAGCCAGTTGGCGTTATTCCAAAGCTTTGTCAGAGACGTCACTTTTGGGTCCGAATCCGGGACTCGAATCTTAACCTGGAGGCGACGATTAAAAGGCAAGGAAAGCAGCCGGTAGACAACGTCGAAACGTGGGTCTCTACCGAAGTAGTCCACTGCAGTAATGTCAATCAAGACATTAAAAAGCAGGCGAGGATCGTTCTTCAGAAATTCCATTACCTTCGCCAAAACATCCGGGCGAATGATGGCAGCAGCATCCCCTCGGGGCAGCGAAGTTTCAAGCACCCCGTCGGAAAAAACTTCCCGCAGCAAATCCAACGCCGTGGCTGCTCCGGACGAACCTTCAGCGGACTCATCTATTCCCATTCCAGTGCGCCGACCTTCCATGCATATATAAAACCCACCGCCACAACGGCGAAGAATATGAACATTTCCATGAAACCAAACATGCCGAGCGAGCGAAACACGACGGCCCAGGGGAAGAGAAACGCAAGCTCAACGTCAAACAGGATGAACAAGAGGGCCATCAGGTAAAATCTGACTGCCACAGGCCTGCGGCTGAAACCTTCCGAGGGTATTCCGCATTCGAAAGGGGAATCCTTGACCGGGGAGTGTTTCTTGGGTCCAAGAAGCGAGGATGCCAGGATGAAGGATCCCGCAATAATGGTCACCAGGAGTGCCATCAATAGCATTGGAATCAGCGAACTCACGGCCAGCTATTTCCCTTTCCTTATAGAAGCAATAGCTGTTTAATGTAACATTGCCCACTCTTGAAAATCAATTTATGTGTTGATCCTATTTGCGTTCGACGGCATATTTTTACTGGTTCAAGCGCTGGCAATAAAGCATGAAGCCTGACAGGGGAACACTGATAATGGGGATGCGAAAGAAATATAGAGCCAAGTGGATGTGCTTTGCGATATCCGTGCTGGGGCTGGGCAGCCTTGCACTTCAACAAAAAACGGATACATCCGGCATTTTGGGCGTTGCGGACGAGATGATGCAGGAGGCGGTTCAACTCCGCGGTCTTAAACCCGAGACTTCGGTTCGAATGGGGGTGAAGAGCCGGGCGGAGATCTCGAAATATCTGAATGAATATGTGAGCAAGAATTATTCAGATGAAGAGCTCCGAGGAGAAGGGGAAATGCTGCGGAAGATCGGGCTTATTCCCCAGACCATGGATTACAAGAATTTTATGCTCAAACTGCTCACAGAGCAGGTGGGCGGTTTCTATGATCCGGATGATAAAATGTTTTATATTGCCGGATGGATTTCAGCCGAAGAACAAAAGCCGGTCATGATCCATGAGCTTACCCACGCACTTCAGGACCAACATTTCGACCTCAACCGGATTCTGCGGGATCCGAAAATTGAGCACGATGATGATCAGGGCCTTGCGCGCCAGGCTGTGATCGAAGGAGACGGCGTGGCGGTCATGATGAATTATTTGCTGACGCCGGCAAAACGCGATTTTTCGTCGCTGCCCAACCTGGCTTTCATAATGCGCTCGATGTCCTCCTCGACACAAGCTCAACTGGCCGTATACAGCAGTGCCCCTTTATACCTGCAGGAGATTCTGGTTTTTCCTTACGGATACGGTGCCGCTTTCTTGCAGAAAGTGTGGGCCCAAACACCTTCCTGGGAGGCGGTGAACAAAATCTATTCCGATCTGCCGCTTTCAACCGAGCAGATCATGCATCCTGAAAAATATCTGGACGCCCGAGACAACCCTAAGCCTGTTGATGTCCAGGACGCCGTGAAACTCCTGGGTGAGCAATGGAAGGCGATCTATACCAATGTTCTGGGTGAGTTTTCACTGAATATCATGATGCGTTTACATCTCGGCGAAGAACAAGCTGATCGGGCGGCCGACGGTTGGGGCGGGGATCAGGCGATGCTTCTTGAGGATGGACAGGGGAAGGGCGGGGTTTTGATTTCGACCGTTTGGGATTCTTCCGCAGAAGCGGATGAATTCTTTCAAGCTTCAAACGATTGGCTGGCGAAAAAGCGCCCGGATGCCACAAAAACCGAAGAAGCCCCCGATAAATGGCTCTACAGACAAAACGGTGAATTGGACGCCATCGTGCGCAACGACGCCCAGATCAAACTTATCCTGGGTTTCCCCGAAGCCGCGGGCCTCAAACTTACGCAGTGAAATTCAATATGTCCTGCAGTTTGTCGACCCGGTGCTTCATCCGGGGAAAGCAGCTGATGGCAGGGCCAGAGGGAGCTGAGAATGGCGTACCAGTACATCTATACGATGAAGAACCTTCGCAAGGTGTATCCGCCTAACCGCGAAGTGCTCAAAGGTATATGGTTATCTTTTTTCCCTGCCGCCAAGATCGGGGTGTTGGGAGCGAACGGCGCCGGCAAGAGCACCCTTCTCAAGATCATGGCCGGGACCATAACCGAATTTCAGGGCGAGGCATATCCGGCCGATGGTGTTAAGGTCGGGTTTCTCCAGCAAGAACCGCAGCTGGACCCAAGCAAAGATGTGCTGGGGAATGTTGAGGAAGGATTGCGCGAAACACGTTCGTTGCTGGATGCTTTTGACGCCATCAATGCGCGCTTTGGAGAAAACCTTGCCCCCGATGAAATGGACGAATTGCTAGCAGAGCAGGGAAGGATCCAGGATGCTATCGATGCCTGCAACGGATGGGAAATTGATCGCGCCCTGGAGGTTGCCATGGATGCTCTGCGCCTGCCACCCTCCGATGCTGATGTCACGACGCTATCCGGCGGGGAACGAAGGCGGGTTGCTCTTTGCCGCCTTCTGCTGCAGAGGCCCGACCTTCTCCTGTTGGATGAACCTACCAACCATCTTGATGCGGAATCGGTGGAATGGCTCGAACATTTTCTCAAAGAATATCACGGCACCGTGGTTGCCGTTACCCACGACCGGTACTTTCTTGACAATGTCGCCGGCTGGATCCTTGAGCTGGATCGCGGTGAGGGCATTCCCTGGGAAGGGAATTATTCGTCCTGGCTGGACCAGAAGCAGGCTCGCTTGACGGTGGAAGAAAAGCAGGATTCAGCCCGCTGCAAAACCCTGCAGCGCGAATTGGAATGGGTCAGAATGGCGCCGCGGGCGCGGCACGCCAAAGGAAAAGCCAGGCTGACGGCGTATGAAGAAATGCTAAACGAGGAGCAGGAGAAGGAGAGGCGGGCCGAAGCTACTGAAATCAGAATTCCTTCGGGGCCTCGACTGGGGGACATTGTGGTTGAAGCGAAATCTCTACGCAAGGGCTACGGCGACCGCCTTCTCATCGAGGATCTCTCATTCTCATTGCCCCGTGGCGGAATTGTGGGCGTAATCGGCCCGAATGGGGCCGGGAAAACAACCTTGTTCCGAATGATTGTGGGCGAAGAGAAGCCTGATGGCGGTTCACTGCGCCTGGGAGAGACCGTTAAGCTGGCCTACGTCGATCAAAATCGCGATTCGTTACCGGCTGAAATGCAGGTTTGGGAAGCGATCGGCGATGGCAAAGAAAACATAAAGGTGGGAAATCGCGAAATACCGGCGCGTTCCTATGCGGCTGCTTTCAATTTCAAAGGGAGCGACCAGCAGAAAAGAGTCAAGGATCTTTCCGGAGGCGAGCGCAACCGGCTCCATCTCGCCCGGGTTTTACGCGGCGGCGGAAATCTGCTCCTCCTGGATGAGCCCACAAATGACCTAGACGTGGATACCCTGCGGTCACTGGAAGATGCGCTTCTTTCTTTTGCCGGGTGCGCAGTGGTCATAAGTCATGACCGCTGGTTTCTGGATCGAATTGCCACACACATTCTGGCCTTCGAAGGCGATTCCAAAGTTGAGTGGTTTGAAGGCAATTACCAGGACTATGAAGCTGACCGCAGGCGGCGGCTGGGTTCTGAAGCAGATCAGCCCCATCGAATCCGTTATAAGAAACTCGCCGCAAACTAAACACTATTTCAAAAATACGCAAAAAAAGCGTTGCAGGCCTGTATATGGTAGTTAGATAATGTTTCTGTAAATCATGTATTTGACCGATTTAAACTCAATGTCGCGGTTTGACTTCCCGGAATTGCGGTGCTAATATCAATTTTACAAAAATTGAATCTGACCTGGTACTTGCATTTCTTAAGTTTTGAGCAATAGTGAATTCGTCTATGGTCTGGGATTGCTTACGTGATTTGTAAGGCCTAGAGGTTACAGAACGGTTAAATTAAATGGAGAATGCATCATGAAAAAGTATTTGCACGTTGCCACAGCTCTCCTGACAATCTTGTTAGTAACTTTCTCCGGCTTCGCCCAGCAGGTCGATCCGAATAAGAAGCTAAAATCCGCCAGCCTTGCCGGAACAACCGGGCTTTTCACCGTTTGGGATGCTGAAACCTTGCGGGGAAGGGAAGCAAACTTCAGCATCGGTGTATCTCGCTATAATCGCGATCCTGGCGAGCTTGAGATTCTCACATTCCCCCTCACCGGGGCTTTTGGACTTTCTGACCGCCTGGAAGTTTTCGGCGGTATAAATACCCAGAAGAGAACCTACCAGTATAATTTCCAAACATACAGGGTTTCGCCGGGTCAACCATCCCTACCGTCGACCACTAAATTGGGACAAGTCCTTTTCTCTAACGAAGCTCCGTTCATGGATGTTCCTACTAGCTCCGACTTGGGAAATATAGACCTTGGCGTTAAATTCAGCCTGTTGTCAGAAAACCGGGGCAATGCTCTTGCCCTCGCTCTGACAGGATTTTCAAGCTTTCCAACCAAGACTTCCTACACCGATCTTAATCGTGGACTATCGACCGGTGATTTTCAGGGCGGGTTTGGCCTTCTGCTTTCGAAGAGAGCGAGCAAAGTTGTCCAAATTCACTTCAATACAGGATTTAATTTCGTCGGCAGCCCCGATGCTGACGGTGGTGGGGCGCTTGCGGACCTCCAGAATGAATTCCTGTACAAGTTTGGTGCCGCTTTCCCTGCATACGGCAGGGTCCAATTCGTCGCAGAATTGGATGGCAAGATGTATTTGGGAGATGAGGGCACAGGGGGCATCAATCCCGTTAATCCTGTCGACTTGATCTTTGGTCTCAAGACTTATCCTGCCAAGTGGTTTTCTATCAGTGGCGGATATCGCGCCACGATTAATCACATAGAAAAAGATGTGGCAAACCAGATTTATCCGGCTCCGACGAACGGTTTCGTTTTTCAATTGGCCGCAGGTAAGCGACGCAATGATCCGCCCACGGTAACCTGCCAGGCTGTAAATGCGTCGATCCTGCAGGAGGATAAATCCGCAGTGCGTGCGAGTGCCATAGATCCCGATGGCGATATTCTGACCTATTCCTGGTCGACTACAGGTGGGAAGATTGATGGAAGCGGGGATACGGTCACCTTCGATGCCTCAAACATCGCACCTGGAAAATACACGCTGACCGTTACAGTTTCCGACCGCCATGACCACGAGGTTACCTGCTCCACCGATATTACGGTGCTCAAGCGGAATGTGGCGCCCGTAGTGTCCATCGCGCCGACATCGGCATCCATTACTCAGGGAGAAAGCGTTGCGCTTAAAGCGACTGCCTCCGATGCCAACAACGATCAGCTTACCTATACCTGGACTGTGAATGGCCAGCCGTTGGCAGCCAATACACCAACCATTACGTTCGGGACCGAAGGCCGTAAGCCCGGTCAATACGCCGTTGTCGTTGCGGCTAGCGATGGCGAAGCAACCGCAAATGCCACCTCAAACATCACCGTGAAGGAATACATAAAGCCAAATCAGGCGCCTAGAGTGGACTGCGTTACGACCACTGCTGATGTGGCGTCCGGCCAGACTGTCGAACTCAGGGCAAACGGTTCCGATCCTGACAATGACAATCTCACCTATACTTGGACTGCAACCTCCGGAACTGTGAGAGGTTCCGGCAGCACGGCAACCTATAACGCCTCCGGTGTGACGGCAGGCAATTACACTGTCACGGTTACAGTGGATGATGGCCGTGGCAGCAAAGCATCGTGCAGCATGACCGTGAGAGTCTCCGAGCGTGTTTTGTTGACTCGCGAGGGAAAGGTGCCGTGCGGGTACTTCGCGACCGGAAGCAGGGTCATGGATAACTGCGCAAAAGCGGCGCTGGATGATCTTGCGGTGCGTATGAAGAATGATCCGCGTCTGTTTGCCAGAATCATTGGTTACACCGACGGCTCCAAGTCCGAAGGATCTCAGAAGACTCTCGGCGAAAAGCGAGCCAAGGTTGTGAGTGCGTATCTCGAGAAAAAAGGCGTTGATGCTTCCAGACTGACTGTAGTCGATGAAGGCGCCAACAACCCTGTCGGCGACAACAAGACCGCAGCAGGGCGGAAGCTGAATCGCCGCGTTGAAATCGAACTGACAGCGCGCTAGTTCGATTATGCAGGCGGGCAGTTTGGCGGTCCCGCTTCGATTTTCATGATGTGAGGACGCGGAAGCCCGTCCGGCGCCAGCCGGGCGGGTTTTTCCGCGTCCTTTGGTATTCAAGGGATTTTCCCTTTCCATTCTCATCTCATGCGCTGTTCAACTTCCCAATATACAATTGCGTGGCACAAAACAGGACGAGAGCGGGTCATTCGACTGCTTCTGATTCTGAGTATCTTGATCAGTATTGTGGGATATTTTCCCCGCACCGATTTTTCTCAAAGTTCTCTCGATACTTCCGCCGACTATCAATTTGAGCGCCTTGGGCCTTTCGGCGGAGAGGTTCGATCGCTGCTGATCGATGCGCAAAGGCCGCGGATTGCCTACTTGGGGACCAGCGGCGGACAGATTTACAAATCTCTGGATGGAGGCAATTCCTGGAACCAACTGCGCTTGGGAATCGGCAGGAAGCAATATGTTGTTGATGCTCTCATCCAGCATCCTGACGACCCTGATCACATCTATGCCGGGACTTGGGATCTGCATTCGGTTGGTGGCGGGCTTTTCGAATCCAGGGATGGTGGTCTTGTCTGGAATCCGGTGCATCTATCCGACTCGGACGTCGCGGTCCGCAGCGTGGCAATATGCAAATCAAAACCGAATTTTATGCTGGCCGGAACTTATTCCGGAGCTTTTTTCAGCAAGGATGGTGGAAGCCATTGGCACAAAGTCGGTCCTGATTCGGGGGAGTTTGATAAAATTGAATCGGTTGCGATAGATCCTAACAATCCAGCGCTGCTTTTTGTGGGAACCTGGCGGCTTGGATATCGATCCGGGGATTTCGGCAAGACGTGGACGAGAGTGGGGTCGGGAATGATCTTGGACTCGCACATCTTTTCAATTTCAGTCAGCGATAAGATGCGAGGCGTAGTATATGCCGGCGCTTGCAGCGGCATTTATCGGTCTGTCAATCACGCGACTTCCTGGAAAAGACTGAAGGTTTTGCCCGGACGCTCCAGCGTCCGAACCCAAGTGGTGTATTTCGACCCCCTGGATTCTCGACGGATATTCGGAGGCACAACAGAAGGACTGTTTATGAGCCGGGATGGCGGCGAATCCTGGAGCCGGATTACCTCCCCGCAAATCAGCATCAGCGCTGTGCAGGTTGATCCAACCGATAATAACAAGATCCTGATTGCCACTGACAATCGTGGAGTATTTCGGAGTCAAGATGGTGGAAAAACCTGGACGGATTCGAACAACGGTTTTGCACACCGAAGAATTACTCAGTTGCTTCGCGATCCTTTTTCCCTGGGAGATTCGTATACCGGCGCGCTGGCTGATGATGCGGAAAGCGGCTTCTTTCTGTTTGACGGCCGCAGTGGGGAATGGGTCTCGGTCGACGCAAATTCGGTTCCCCTCACCCAGGTAACCGCCTTTCTCACTCTTCCCGGTGAGATGGGACGCCTTGCGGGGACTCCTCGAGGCCTCTATGTGCAGAAATCGCCTTCCCAAAAATGGGCCAGGCTAGAAGGTTGGATTTCGAATCGGAAGGTTTATGACTTAAAACTCGACCACAGTCGGAAGTGGGTATTTGCGGGCACGGACGAAGGAATATATAGAGCGCGGGTTGAAGAGCTTTCCTTCCGACCCGCTCCTGCCAATAATATCAGACCAATCATATATTCCATTGCCGTCCCCTCCAATGACCCGGGTGTCGCATATGCGGCGACGGGCCTGGGCATGCTGCAAGCCTCGAATGAAGGCGCTTCCTGGCGAATATTGCCGTCAGCGGGGTTGCCGTATCGGGCGGCCATTAAATGCGTCGCAGTTTCTCCTGCCGATAAGAATATTCTATTTGCGGGCACTTCGTTGGGCCTGTATGTCTCCAGGAGCGGTGGTACTGCGTGGCAGAAAGTCGGAAACAGTTCGATGAGTGTGGATGTGCCCTCCCTATTATTCCTGGGCAAATCAGGTCTGGAAATCATGGCAGCCGACAACTCCTTTGGGGGTGTCTTTTTCTCATCTGACGGCGGGATAAAATGGCGGAAAATTGTTGCTCCAGGGTATGAATCGCCGGTGTGTGGTTTAGCCCCTGATCCGCTTAACCCTGCGTGGATTTTTATCGGTACCGGCACAGACGGTGTCTACCGGCTTCGCCTGGTGGAATCCCTGACGTATTCAAAGTTGCCTTAGGAGTCCATCTGCGCATCACAAGGGGTGTGCGCCTCAGGCTTGTGCGGCAGGCTCAAAACGCTAGGCTAAATCTCCTGTCGATAATGCTCTGAGGGCACCAGGGAAACGCGATGCAGCAGACATGTCCGTGCCTGCAGCGGCGGAACACTGATGATAACCACGGCGTGAAAGCACTTGCCGTTTTGGGAAAGTAAACGTGAGTCCCAAACATGCGGTTGCTTGTATTTTGGCGGTTTTGCTCCTCACAGGCTCCACGTTTGCGCAATCTCGTCCGTCAAAACAATCTGCAAGCCCGGCCTCAGTTTCCAAGGGGCCGATCTGGCGACAGAGAATCGATAAGTACGAGCAGGATCAATTCACAACCAAAGTCATTCTCAAAAACGGGCTCACGGTTCTCGTCAATGAATATCGCGCAAATCCGGTCGTGGACATCCTGACGTATGTCAAAAGCGGCAGCCTCAACGATCCCGAAGACAGCCCGGGATTGGCGGATGTACTGCAGCACATGATGTTTAGGCAGACTGAAATGCGATTGGCCGGGCTGCCGCTGAAAGATATTAAGACGCTGGGCGGCATTTTCCGCTCGCAAACAAGCTATAAATCCACTTCGTTTGATCTTGCTGTGTCATCGCTGCAATGGAAAACCGCTCTCGAAATCCAGGCGGACGCCTTTCTGAACCCCGTGTTTGACCCTGAAGAGCTCAAGAAGGAGATTGAGCGCATCATATTCGAGAATCAATCGGATCTGGAAATTCCGGATTTGTTTGCTTCCGAAAAGCTCCTGGAACTGGGCTTTGGCCGGCGATCAATCAGTCGCGCGCTCATAAATGCGGACGAATATCGCAAAATCGACGGTGACGGGTTATGGAACTTCTACAAGTCTGCCTACGATCCCACTAAATGCATTCTGGTGATTGCGGGCGATGTTTCCACAAATGAAGTGTTGACCCAGGTCATCAAACTCTATGACAAGCCGAAGTGGCCGGCGGGCAAGCCGACGAAGGCTTCTCCCCCGGCAAGCCAAACGCAATTCCGCTACCTTGAAGCTCACGCGGATAATCCGGATCCGCAGATCCTGTGGGGATTTCACCTGCCCGCGACGGCCTCGGATGATTATCCTGCGCTCGAGCTATTGAATGCCATGCTTGGTGCAGGTGAAGGCTCTGTCCTCAACACGCGCTTGCGAGATCAGAAGAAGGCGGTTTTAGGCGCTGCCGCCTGCCTGATTCCGGAGCTTGGCTATGGCACAATTCGGCTGGATACGGATCTGCTGGATATCGACCGCTGTGAGCTGGCAGTTTTGACTGAACTTGAAATTCTCAAAAGGGAAAAGCCGGATGCCCTTGATTTGGAACGCGCTATGGCGCAGCTTGAAACCGATTTTTGGCTGCGCTTGCAGACGGTTGAGGGGAGGGCGCATGCTTTCGCCTCCTTTGAAGCCCAGGGGAGCTGGAAGACGATGGATGGATATGTTGCCCGGCTGCGTAAGGTTGAACCGGAAGATATTTCCCGCGTAGCGGCAAAATACTTCCGCCTGGAGAAGGGATCGCTGCTCGAGTGCCTGCCAAATGACGCCGAAACTCGGAACCTCTCGGCGGAAAGAGCGCTCAGTACATTTGAAAGTCTGCTTGATTCAGCGACAGACGAGGAAATCGAAGATCGTAAAGAACAGGTAATTCCGGCGACGGAAGTCCCTTCCGCTGGAAGCATCTTCAAGTTCAGCGAGGTGCGCTATCAGTTTCAGCTGGCTTCGATTTTGCGCGGGCCCGACCTGTTTATTCGCGAAGACCACACCTCACCCCTGATCCAGATGGGATTCTTTTTCCGCGGCGGAAAATTGTCTGAAAACAAAGAGCTCTCCGGCATTACGGAACTCATGCTGCGATTGATGCTTCAGTCAGCAAGGGATAAGAGCGCCGCCTGGATGCATCGACAGCTGGAAGTTTATGGCGGACGAATTACCCCGGTGGTGTCCGATGACTGCTTTGGTTTCCTGTTTACCATTCTTTCAAGAAATATCGACTCAGGGCTGGGGCTGTTAGGAGAATTTATCAAGTCCCCCAAATTCGACAAGGATGAAGTCGATCGCCAGAAACAGATTCAGCTCGCCCGCCTCCGCAAACAGAGCGACGACCGGGATTATTACTCTCAAGAACTGCTGAATCAGACTCTTTTCAAGGATCATTCCTATGGGCTGAGTGCAGGGGGAACTCAAACCAGCGTGGCTGCATTAGATGCAAGTACGTTGCAGGCCTGGTATCAGGAACACGTGAGAAATATCAAGCCGATAATTGCGCTGCATGGCGATACTCAGGGGACGACTCTGGCCGGTTTCTTCGTTCGCAATTTTAGCGGTTCGCGCTTTCAAGATGCCAAGCTGCCCCAGGGTTCTCCGGAACCCATGGCGCAAAAGAACCTGGTTGAAAAGAAATGGGGCAAGATGCACAGCGTGATTGCTTTTGGGTTTCAGGCGCCGCCGGAAGACGACGAAGATTCCCTGCCTCTCGCGGCACTGCTCGGCTTAGCTTCCGGCGAGGGCGGCAGATTGTGGGAGGACCTGAATTCCCATCAGGCGCCTGTGCACGAGTTGACAATGGCGTATGCACCGCGCTTGCGCGGGGGCAGCGTGATGATTCGTGCCTTAACCAAACCAGGGGATGAAGGGAAAGCGGTGCAGGAGATCGAAAATGCGGTGCACCGGCTGGCGGACACTATTATCTCCTACCGTGATTATCGAACCGGATTGAACGCAGCGACGGGCAAATATCGGATTGAGACGCAAAGCGGGATGTCCCAGGTTCTGGAGATGGTTGGCAAAGCGCTTTTGGGGAATGGACCGGAAACCTTTCAGGATTTCCCCGAAAATCTGAAAGAAGTGAAACAGGAAGATATAGATGAAGTGGCTGGCCGTATCTTTAAAGAGGATCAGGCAGGTATAGTTCGTTTGCAGGGGGGACTCGTTTCCCCCAAATAGCAATAGCACGATTGCTGGGGAGAGGCACTTGCGCCGGATTTTTCAAAAAAAATGGATGGGGGCATTTACCCTCGTCATTTTGGGCCTGTGGATATTAAAGTACCTTTTCCTGACGAATGAACTCAGGCGAAGCCTGCCTGCTCTGCTGGTTTTCGGCTTAGATCTCCTCATCGTATTGTTGGCAATCCCGGCCATCTATTATTCTGTTCAGCTTTTTTCGATCCTGCGTCGGAGGCTATTGTGGAAGATAAGTAGACGCCTGATCCTGGCGCACATATTCGTGGGCGCCATCCCCGTGCTGCTGATTGTCATCATTCTTTATGTCGCCTCACTCTTGTTCTATTACCAGATCAGCTCCTATCTGATCTCAAACCAGATCGCCGCGCATGCGGCCCGGGTATCCTCACTGAACCATTCTCTGAGCATGAGGCTCCGGGAATCGATGCTGTCCTCGTCAGCTCCCTCCTCCTTGAAAAAGGCTCTTGATGAAGATGCCAAATATATATTGGGAATATATCCCGATGCGGCCGTCATCCTCCGCGGCGCCGAACCTGCTGCTCGTCGCGAATTCGTATTGGGTAGTGGCAATTTTAATCCCGGCAAGCTTAAGGATTACCAGGTTCCCTGGTGGTTTGGGGGCCAGGAATTCAGCGGCCTTGTGTTGGATGATGCCCAGGCCGATATATACCAATCAGTTGAGAGTGGCAATGATGCGCACGGGAAATCAAGGCTTTATATCAGAAGCCTGGTTTTTAACGACGGTCAATCGGAGATTCCCTTCAGTGTCGAAGTTTCCGTGCCCTTTGGCCGCAGCATCCTTGATCAGTTGAAGGCTGCGATCGGTCAGGATCTGCTGCTGGCAGGCAATGCGACCATGTCAAGACTGACCATCATGCTCCAGACCAAGGACATTCTTCCGCAGAACGTCATATGTTCCACCTTTGATGCCGAACGCGATCAGCAGACGATCGATCGGCCGCTCTGGTCCGTTGCGCTATCTCCATTCTCATGGAGCGCCGGATCCAGAGTCAGCTCGGCAGAACCTGATGTCCTGTTTGTGGAACTGTCCACATCAAATCTGTTTCAGAATGTCTTCAATTCGGGAAGCAGTATAAGCCAGACAATTCTGGGCGTTTTAAAAGTCGTTGTCGGATTTTTCCTGTTGGTCGAATGCATTTCGCTTGTTGTAGGGATTCTGCTCACCAAATCGATCACCAACGCGGTTTTCAATTTGTATCGAGGCACCGAATTCATCAAGAGGGGGGATTTCAACCATCGCATCATGCTGAAGTCTGACGATCAGCTTGGCGCCCTCGCGGTCTCCTTTAACCAGATGACGGAGAACATCCAGTCTCTCGTCAAGGAGCGTGTGCAAAAAGAGAAGCTTGAGCGCGAGCTGGAAATCGCCAAAGAAGTGCAAGAGCAGCTGTTCCCGCGCAAGGCGCCCGGGATGGAAAAGATGGAGTTGGCGGGACTGTGCCTTCCGGCAAGGATTGTCAGCGGGGACTACTACGATTTTCTGCTGTTCAACCCGCATCTTCTGGGTATAGCGCTGGGGGATATCAGCGGGAAGGGCATTTCCGCAGCCCTGTTGATGGCCAATCTTCAAGCCACCTTGCGCAGCAATGCAGCAAAGCTTATGCATGGCGTTGCTGATTCCGCCGCCATGGCGCCTGGAGAAGTCAGATCAGTTGCAGACCTGGTAAAAATGATCAACCAGCAGATATACAACTATACGTCCGCCGACAAGTTTGCGACGTTTTTTTATGCGGTTTACGATGAACTCGCACGGAGTCTAACCTACTGCAATGCGGGACAAAATCCGCCGCTCTATTTAAAAGGCAAGGAAGTGAAGCGCCTCGCCGTAGGCGGAACGGTTCTGGGTATGTTCGCAGATGCGGATTACGAGCAGGAGACCATCCGCCTCGAATCCGGCGACATTTTTATTGCCTATACGGATGGGATTGTCGAGAGTGTCAACGAGTATGGCGAAGAGTTTGGCGAACGGAGGTTGATTGACCTGGCGCAACAATACGGAAATCTGACAGGAAATGAACTGCAGGCCGAGATTGTGCGTCATGTTTTGTCCTGGTCCCATGAAGAAGAGCGGGACGACGACATGACATTGATCGTCGCAAAGATACGTTAAAATATCCGGACTGAAATGCCGAAGCCGGGAAGCCGGGCACAACGACAGAGTGATGTTGCAGCGATTTTACAACAGGCGGCTCGAGAGAGAGGCCACTTACGAAGGAGATTTTGCTCATGGAATTCGCCAAACTTCATGGACTGGGGAACGACTTCCTCGTATCTTCGCTGAGCCGGACCGGGGGGGCAGACAGATCTCTGGCTTCCCTGGCTGTTGATATCTGCGACCGCCATCTCGGCGTCGGAGCGGATGGCATAGTTTTTTATGAGCCAACAGTCGGGGATTCGGACGCGGAGATTTCTGCGCTGATTTTCAATGCGGACGGGAGCAAAGCGGAAATGTCCGGAAATGGGATACGCTGCCTCGCGGCTTTCCTGCTTTTATCCGGCCAGTTTTCAGCGACGGTTCTTCGGATTCGCACAGTCTCGGGCATTAAGATTTTCTCTCTGAAGGACAAAACGGGGAACGTCTACGTCTTCGATAGTTCGATGGGGCGCCCCATTACCGAACCAAAGCTGGTGCCAGTGCGCCTTGATTCCGCGCCATCCCCCATCGTCAATCATGCCCTTGCCGTTGGCTCTGAAGTTGTCAGGGTCACAATTTGTTCCATGGGGAATCCACATTGCTCGACCTTTTGGCAGGATTTGGAGCACGCGCCTGTCGATGCCCTCGGTCCCCAGCTGGAGAGGCATGTGGCTTTTCCCAATCGCACGAATGTTGAATTCATTCAGGTAATGGACCGGCACAGGATCCGGGTTAAATTCTGGGAGCGGGGTGTGGGCAGAACGCTGGCTTCAGGCACGGGAGGATCCGCGGCAGCGACAGCCTCCATACTAAATGGTTTTGCGGAGAGTCCGATTACGATCGAAACAGAGTTGGGCAACCTGGTTGCGGTTTGGGATCTTCAGGGCGAACTCATGCTTACCGGACCAGCAGAATTTATCTGCAAAGGCACTTACGCCACGAGGGCGAAGTAAGGGCAGGGAGATCCTGGTAGTTTAAAGGGGAGCCGAAGACCGGCTCCCCTTGCCACTATCTGACAGCATGTGCGATAGTTTAGTACATGCCGCCCATTCCACCACCGCCGGGAGGCATTGGAGGAGTTTTCTCGTCTTCCTTGATCTCGCAAACCAGAGCTTCAGTTGTCAATAGCAGCGCAGCAATCGATGCGGCATTTTGCAGCGCCGTGCGGGCTACCTTGGTAGGATCGATAACGCCCGCGGCAACCAGGTCCTCAAAGACACCTGTTTCAGCGTTATATCCGAAGTTGGTTTCTTTGCTCTCGCGAACGGCATTGGCAACAACCGCGCCTTCACTGCCGGCGTTGAAAGCAATCTGACGGAGCGGTTCTTCAAGAGCGCGCCGCACTATGTTGATGCCGACACCCTCGTCGCCTGTCTCTTTCAGCTTTTCGAGAGCGGGAAGGCAACGGAAAAACGCGACACCGCCGCCCGGAACGATTCCTTCCTCGACCGCAGCGCGGGTAGCATGCATGGCATCCTCAACGCGAGCTTTTTTCTCTTTGAGCTCAGTTTCGGTTGCAGCACCCACTTTGATCACAGCCACGCCGCCGACCAGCTTTGCCAGTCTCTCCTGGAGTTTCTCGCGGTCGTAATCCGATGTGGTTTCCTCGATCTGAACGCGCAATTGCTTCACGCGGCCCTCAATATCGCTGTGCTTGCCGGCACCTTCGATAATCGTCGTATTATCTTTATCGATGGTGACTTTCTTAGCGCGCCCCATATCCTCGAGGCGAACATTTTCCAGCTTGATGCCCAAATCTTCCGAGATCACCTTGCCGCCGGTCAGAATGCCGATATCTTCCAGCATGGCTTTGCGGCGATCGCCAAATCCCGGTGCCTTTACGGCAGCAACCTGTAAGGTCCCGCGCAATTTGTTAACCACCAGAGTGGCAAGCGCCTCTCCTTCGACATCTTCCGAAATGATCAGCAGCGGACGGCCGCCCTTGGCAATCTGTTCCAACAGAGGCAGCAGATCCTTCATGGAGCTGATCTTCTTTTCATTGAGCAGAATCAGGCAGTCATTCAATTCTGCTTCCATGCGCTCCGGATCGGTCACGAAATAGGGAGACAGGTAGCCACGGTCAAACTGCATTCCCTCAACAACTTCCAGAGAAGTTTCAATGGACTTTGCTTCTTCCACAGTGATAACGCCGTCTTTTCCGACCTTTTTCATCGCTTCGGCGATAATGCCGCCGATGGTCTTGTCGTTGTTGGCCGAAACTGACCCCACCTGGGAGATCATGTCACCCTTCACCGGCTTGCTCAGCCTTTTCAGTTCGTCCACTGTGGCTAAAACGGCCTTTTCAATGCCGCGCTTTAGCGCCATGGGATTAGCGCCGGCAGCCACGTTTTTTACGCCTTCACGGATAATCGCCTGCGCCAGGACGGTAGCTGTAGTAGTGCCATCGCCTGCGATGTCCGAGGTCTTGGAAGCAACTTCACGCACCATCTGGGCTCCCATGTTCTCGATGCCTTCTTTCAATTCGATCTCTTTGGCAACCGTTACCCCGTCTTTGGTGATCAGGGGAGAGCCAAACTTCTTATCCAGAACAACGTTGCGGCCTTTTGGGCCAAGCGTAATCTTAACTGCATCGGCAAGCTGATTTACGCCGCGGAGGATTGCCTGACGCGACTGCTCGCCATGAATAATCTCTTTTGCCATAAATTCAATGCTCCTTTATTTCTTTGAAATAGCATTACTTAGATGCATGTTTGGTTTTGCCGGCCGGTTCCAGCACGGCCAGGATCTCTTCTTCCCGCAAGATCAAAAAGTCTTCGTCATCGATCTTGATTTCTGTGCCAGCATATTTTCCGAAAAGGATGCGATCTCCCGCTTTGACATCCATAGGCGATCGTTTTCCGTCATCCTGTATCTTGCCAGGACCTGCGGCAACCACCTCTCCCTCCATTGGTTTCTCTTTTGCTGTGTCCGGGATGATGATTCCGCCCTTAACAACTTCCTTTTCCTCGACCCGTTTTACTAGAACGCGGTCGTGCAAAGGCCTGACTTGCATAAATCCTATCTCCTTTCCTGACGTTTGCATATTGCTCGTAAGAGCTTTTATTCCAATTCCTTAGACTGTACGATTAGCACTCGCTCAAGGCGAGTGCTAATAATATAAGACCGCTCTTTTGGATGTCAACCCGAATCCCCCAAAAGAATTGATGAAATTTGACGAAAAATGCTATCCCCGTCTGACAATAGGGGGGAGCGGCAGGGAAGCAGGCAATACTTTGCCGTGGGATCGGACAGTAGACCCCTATTTCTGCTTCGCTTTGTAGTGATTCATTCGTTTTGCAAGAGTGTTGCGGTGAATTCCCAGTTTGGCAGATGCATTTGTCAAATTGCCGAGATTCCTTCGCACAACTTCAGCGATGAAGCATCTTTCAAATTGCTCCTGAGCCTCGGAGAACAAAATGCCCCTATCGATCATTTCCACGCAAATGGTTTCCAGGCGGTCTTTGAGTCGCGGCAATGGTTTGGATGAAGAATCACTCATGTCTTGCTCCTGTTTTGATTCCAGTTCTGGAGCACTTTTTGATATCCCTGATAAAAGTCGTCCTTCATTTTTTGGGGAATCAGGTAGGCAGCTGTTCTGGCGCCGGCCAACAGATAGGGAGCAAATACGGAGTGTGCCAGCATATTTTCACGCACCGGAAATGCGATAAGCGCCAGAACGATTATCGAAGCGATGACCCAGCCTCTGATCAGCCCGTATACTCCGCCGAGAAGGCGGTCTACCCATTGGAGTGCGGCCATTTTAACGAAACGGTTTATTACAAAAGCGAGAATGGCTCCGAGAATCAGACACCCCAGGAAAATGATCATAAAACCGATCAAGTTGGCGATGGTGTCGGTCTTTGTGAAATCAGCAAAGTAGACAGCAATGGACCGGTAATAGAATGCAGCCAAAATGAAGCCTCCTATCAGCGCCACCAGGCTGGTGATCTCGCGGACAAGCCCCTTGGTAACGGCAAAGCCCATTGACACGATCATGATGATCACGAAGATGTAATCAAAAAATGTCCATTGGCTCAGATACATTGCCTTTCACTCCTCTGTAGCGTGCCGGCGGATGCAAGGCACCGCTTGGGCTTAAATGTCGATGAGAAAATCACGCCCCGCGGTCCGTTCTTATTCGAATTACCTGTCAGGTTTTTACGAAGAAAAGCCCTCGTCATTCCTGGAGGATAAGAATCCCGCCTTTTAAACATAAATGGCGGGGTGCCTTATTCTACCCTTCAATAAAAACTTTTCAACCTCAAATACACGAGGGTTAAGGGAAGGTTTCAGACCGATTGTTCTCGTAAATGGGCTGTGCGGGCTAAACCAGTGATGAACCCGTCAGCATGCGGTAGGCTTCGAGGTATCTTTCAGTAGTGCCCTTTACCACGGCTTCGGGCAGATCCGGTCCCGGAGGCTGTCTGTTGAAACGAATTTTATCCAAGTAGTCACGGACATACTGCTTGTCAAAAGAGGGTTGGGGTCTTCCGGGTCGGTAGTGGGTCCGCGGCCAGAAGCGTGCAGAATCCGGCGTCAGAATCTCATCGCAAAGCAGGATCTGACCCTCATGAAGGCCAAACTCAAGTTTGACGTCGGCGATGATAATTCCACGGGGATACGCATATGCAGCGGCGCGTTCATAAATCCTGATTGTAAGATCTCTCAATTTCCCGGCCCAACCATCCCCAATGATCTTGGCGGCATCCTCAAATGAGATGTTGAGGTCGTGGCCGGACTCCGCCTTAGTGGCGGGAGTAAAGATAGGTTCAGGCAATCGGTCGCATTCGCGCAGGCCGGCAAGGATCTGAATTCCGCACACAGAGCCACTCTCCTGATATTCCTTCCATCCCGATCCGGTGAGATAGCCTCTGGCGACGCATTCCACCGGAAACATCTCTGCCTTATGAACAAGCATGCTGCGAAGTTCCAGCATGCTGCGAGACTGCTGAAGGTCGCAGGGCAGGTCGTTCGCGCCGAGGCTGACCATGTGGTTGGGAACGATGTCGCGCACCATGTCAAACCAGAATTTCGAAAGCTGGGTAAGGACAATGCCCTTCATCGGAATGGGCGTGGGCATTACAACATCGTATGCGGAAATCCGATCTGTTGCGATCAGGAGCAGCTTGTCCGCGCATTCGTAAACGTCGCGGACCTTCCCCCTGCGGAACAGTTTCAATTCCCGCAAATCAGTTTGGATGCAGACTCCGTAAGAATCCTGCAGGCCTGGCCCCTGGTTCATATTACTCGACCTCCTTCAAGCACCCCCGGGTCTTCCGGAAAAGAGGAAAACTATGCACCATTTTTGTTTACCGGTCAACCGTTCCAATCATTATCCAAGTCCATCGATAGGCTGCGGGGTCAGCTTGCAATCGCTTCCTGACGGGAGTGAAAGTCGACGCCCACGATTTTGGAAATCCCGGGCTCTTCCATCGTGACCCCGTATAGGGTTTGGGCTATTTCCATAGTCTTCTTGTTGTGGGTAATAATAAGGAATTGAGTGTCCTTGCTCAGCTCGGAAATCAATTGCGTGAAGCGATCCACGTTGGCATCGTCGAGCGGAGCGTCCACTTCATCAAGAACGCAGAAAGGACTTGGACGAAAGCGGAAGATCGCGATTAGGAGCGCCAGTGCCGTTAGTGCCTTTTCACCTCCGGAGAGCAGCAGCACGTTCTGCAGCCGTTTGCCGGGGGGCTGGGCTATGATATCGATGCCGCTTTCGAGCACATCGCCATCGTCCATGAGGCGGAGATCGCACTGCCCGCCCTTAAACAGAATCTGAAAGACTTCAATGAAGTTCTCGCGAATGCGTTGGAAAGCTTCCTGGAATTGCTCCACGGACCGCCTGTTGATTTCCGCAATTGCCTTCTGGGTGTCGGCGATCGACTTTTCAATATCGGACCGCTGGCTGTCCAGGAACTGGTAGCGTTCATCCAACTCCTGATACTCTTCCAGTGCCCGCATGTTGATAGCACCGAAATTCTCAATTCTGGTACGCAGCTCGTCATGGGTTTTCACAACTTCCTCATAGTCGCGTTGCCATGAATCTTCGTCGATTTGGGCAGCGACTTGGGCAAGCGGCATGTGAAATTCTTCCTGGCAGCTTCGCTCCACATGCTCGAGATCACTTTCCAGGCGGGTCTTTTCGATTTCGATTTTTCCACGTGCTTCCATGGCCTCTTCGCGCTCCTGGCGCTGACGGCGCAACTGCTCTTCCAGCAACGCAAGAGCCTCGCGCTGTGTGGCCAGCTGGTGTTGACGCTCCGACAAGACGACTTCGGCTATGTGCATCTGTTCTTGCGTGCTCCCGATCCGCGCTTTGGTTTCCTCCTGCTCGTTTTGCAGCTTCTCAATCCGCACTAGTAATGCCTGTTTTTCTTCGCTTATTGTTTCTGTGCGCATGCGGAGATCTTCGGCCTCTGAGCCGAGCCGTCGCAGTTCGCTTTCCATACTCGACTTGCGCTCCTGCCTTACGGCATGATCTGAGGCAAGCCCCGCAATTGCCTTGGACAGCGTGGAACTTTCAATGCGCAGTGATTCCAGGCGCGTGCCCAGGTTCTTCAACTCTTCACCACTCCGCCGGCTGCGCTCTTCGATCACGGAAATGTCGGCGGTGGTTTCGTTCAACTTGGCCTCGAAATCCGCCTTCTCAGATCCGAGTTGGGACAACTCCATGCCGGCCACGTTTTCCGACTGACTGATTCTCGAAATTTCTTCTTCAAGACGCAAAATTCTATGCCTGGTAACCGCTATTTCGACTTCAAGCTTCTGAGCGTCAGCAGCCAGCGATTTCAGCGCTTCGGCAACCAGAGAGACTTCCTTCTTGAACCGCTCCAGCTCTTCTCGAGTTGATTGGAGCTTGTTCCTCGCGCTCTCCATCTTTGCCTTGAGTTCCCGCTTCTCGCGCTTCAGGGCCAAAAAGCCGGCCATCGATTTTCGTTCACCTACTGCGGAAAGTGTTCCGCGGGGAGAATACGATTCACCCGATAAAGTCAGAAAATTCGCGCCAGGATTGCTCTCCGCCACACGAAATGCTGTTGGAAGATCCGACACCATAACCGTGGAAGCGTAGTCCGGCAGAACGCGCTCAAATGCGTACCGTACATCCTCCTTCATGCGCAACAAATCATCGATCAGGCCGATGACCCCTTCGCCGGCAATATTGTGACGGGCCTTTTCCGGATGAGGTGCGTGGCCATTGCGAAGCGTCATGAACGTGCACTTGCCGGCGCCGACTCGTTTGAGGCGATCAACGTTCTTGATGGCGTCATCCAACCCATCTACCAGGATGTATTGCAGCGGATCGTTCAGATAATCTTCTATGGCTTGTTCATAAACAGGATCAGTTTCAATCTGATCTGCCAGGGTCTGCGCCTGAAATTGTTCTTCGCCGGCAAGCCGGGTGGATAGGAATTTCTGCACCCCTTCCGAATAATTGCTACGGCGCCGCTCCACTTCTTCCAGCGAAGAGAAGCGGTGCTGCATCAGACTGAGTTCCTCCTGGCGAGCCGTCATTTCAGCAGCTATCTGCTCCTGGCGCATTTGCAGGCGAACCGAGCGGTCTTCGAGTTCCACGCGCCGGTCGGCCATAGTTTTTTGTTTCGACAGCTGAGCATTTTCTTCATTCCGGATCTCCTCAAGCTGGGTCACCAGGCCTGCACGCTCCTTTGCCTGTCCTTCCTGAGATTCTTTCAGCCGCTGCGTCTGTGCATCAATACGTTGAAGATTTTCGAGGCAGCGGGTCTGCAGGTTTTTAAGGTCGGATAGCTTGCCCGCTCCGTTCAGGAGAAATGAACGCACGCCGTCAGTTTCCGTTTCGGTTTGGCGGATCGCCTCCTGCAATAATTCGCTTTTGGATTGCTCGGCCTCCAAAACCTCCTGCTCCTTATTGATTTCTTCCGACAACAGGCGTGTCTGATTTGTCAGACGCGCCTCCTCGCGCCGGACGAGTTGTCTGCGTTCCTCAGAAGCTGATTGCTCGCGATCGAGCTCGCGGGAGCGTTCGAGGAAGCTGGCCCGCTGGTTTTCCCCGTTCTGCAGCAGACCTTGCATCCTGTCGATGTCAGTCTTCAGAGCGGTCAGCCCATCGCGGGCTTCGTTCATCTGCTGTTCCT
>Ga0208980_10000090_pt1 | contig 42707 bp, 38 predicted proteins | sample WetSurMetagenome_3_FD_187993 | JGI IMG/M metagenome (GOLD analysis project Ga0208980, IMG submission 187993) | Wetland microbial communities from Twitchell Island in the Sacramento Delta, sample from surface sediment Aug2011 Site A1 Bulk (version 2) | ecosystem: Environmental > Aquatic > Marine...
GCCGTTCAGAAGGGCAATATCTGTCCCGGGTTTATGCCTCATGTGCATGGTAGCAAAATCAACCATATCGATCCGGCGAGGATCTGCTACCACCAGTTTGACCCCCCTGCGTAATACTGCTTGCCGTATCATTGTCCCAAAGACCGGGTGTTGTTCGGTAGTATTCGAACCAATGATGAACATTGCGGAGGCTTGATTAGCGACATCTTTCATCGTGTTGGACATCGCACCTGAACCGAATGAGGTGGCCAGACCGGCCACGGTGCTTGAGTGTCAGAGACGGGCGCAGTGGTCAATGTTATTTGTCCCGATGACTTGCCTGGCGAATTTATTCATCAAGTAGTTTTCTTCATTGGTGCATTTAGCTGAAGTAAGCACACCCAAGCTGTCGGAACCATGGGCATTCCGAGTTTTCCGAAGCTTTTCAGCAGTGATCGTGAGGGCAGTATCCCAATCGACCTCGACCCAAGCGCCTCTTTCACCATGTGGTCGGGTTCCGCCTTCTAATAAATACTTCCGTACCATCGGTTTCAACAATCGGTCAGAGTGGTGAATGTAATCATATCCATATCGTCCTTTGACACATAAAGCCATTCCGTTGACTGGTGCGTCTGGATTTGAAGTGACACCTATCACCTTACCATTTTTTATATTGAGATCAAATTGGCAGCCCACTCCACAATAAGAACAAGTGGTGGTAACTTTCTTGATTTGGTGTGCACGGCCTAATCCGTAAGATAATTTATCGCTTAACGCCCCAGTTGGGCAGTATGCTGAGCATTGACCACAACTCTCACATCGTGCTTCAAGCATGGTCGTTTCAGCACCGGCAACAATTTTCTCTTCGAAACCCCGGTATGCCACCCCCCACACAAATCGTCCCTGGATTTCAGCACAAGCCAGTACGCATCGTCTACATAAGATACATTTATTAAAATCCACACGCACGAAAGGATTTGGATCGCTATCCACGGAATATCGAGTACCTTTGCTTCCCCACTTTGGTACTTCCACCTGGTAGTCATATGCAAGATCCTGTAATTCACATGACCCACTTGAATCGCATACCAGGCAGTCTTGAGGGTGATTAGCCAACATCATTTCAAGCGTCAGTCGTCTTGAACCGATCACCCTTTCACTATTGGTCAGCACTATCATTCCCTCCCAGACATTTGTAACGCAAGCAGCTTGTAAGAATCGTTGCCCTTGAACCTCGACCACACAAATCCGACAATTACCGGTTGGAGTCAGGTCGCGGTGATAACATAATGTTGGGATAACCAACCCATTTTGGCGAGCCGCATCCAGAAGCCTGGCTCCTTCTGGAGCATCAATCATTTTTCCATCAATGGTGAGTCTGACAGTCATACCACATCCTCCAGATATATATTCAACCACTAACCTGAATTCTCGGCTTCTTTAAATTCCTGACGAAAATGGGACAAAGCAGAACGCATGGGGATAGGGACAGATTGCCCCAACCCGCAGAACGAAGAATCAAACATCACATCAGCAAGAGAATTCAACTCAGCAACATCGCCGGGTATCCCCTTGCCTTCAACCATGCGTGAAAGTATTTCATGTGATCTGAAGGTACCCACCCGGCAGGGAGTACATTTTCCACAGGATTCTACCGCAAAGAAATGCAATAACTCTTTTAAAAATGCCACAGGAGAGACCCGTTGATCACAGATCAGGAAAGCACCAGCGCCCAATGAAACTCCCTTGGCGCCGGATGCATAATCGATGGGTGTATCCAATAATGTGTGTGGAACAATCGTACCTGCAGCACCACCTGTGAGAGAGAAGTTAAATGCGGAACCTGGCTGCATCCCGCCGCCAAAATCCTCTATGATTTGGCGCAAGGTCAATCCAAACGGCGCTTCGAATAATCCAGGATGGTTGATGTGCCCCATAAGCATATAAATCTTCGTGCCAGGTGAAGTAGCCCCACTTAGTGTGTGGTACCAATCTGCTCCGTGTAAAATAATGGCCGGAACTGCAGCATATGATTCGACATTGTTGACCAGGGTAGGTAAACCGTGGTAACCAGCTGTGGGCGGATAGGGTGGTCGCGTACGCGGCTCACCTCGCTTACCCTCTAAAGATTCTATCAATGCAGTCTCCTCACCACATATATATGCGCCTGCGCCGAGATGCATGTGAATGTGAAACGAAAAATTTCTCCCGTGAACCTGGTCACCTAACCACCCTGCTCGCTCTGCTTCCAAAATTGCATGTTTTAATCGCTCTGCCTGAGTTACATATTCACCTCGAATGTAAATAAAGGCTTCTTGAGCACCACATGCATACCCTGCAAGTGCCATTCCTTCTAATATTTGGTGAGGATCAGTGTCGATTAAAACCCGATCTTTAAAAATCAATGGTTCCGACTCATCCGCATTGCAGACGATATATTTTGGAGATCGTTTAGCCTGAGCTACAAATCGCCACTTTCTTCCAACCGGGAAACCTGCTCCACCTCGCCCCGATAACCCGGACGCCTCGACCTCAGCTAAAACCGCCTCTGGTGTGCGTTCCAGTGCGGCTTGCAATGCCTGGTAAGCTCCATGTTCCAACGCAGAACTGATTGAATCAGGATCTACGATACCCGCTTTAGCCATCATCACACGTGTCTCACCCTTCCTAGGCACGCTATAATCCTTTAGTTGACCTTGCCATGCGCGGGTAATTTCATCGCTTCTTTCCGGTGTAAATGGTCCAGCCTGCCGATCATTAATCAACATTGCCGGAGCTCGATCGCACAATCCAAGACAACTTGTTCGCTCGAGTTTCCAATCAGGGTGTTGAGCGAGGGCATGTCCAACCGCTTGCCGTGCTTCGCCTGCCCCACATAACCAACAAACAGGGCCATCACATACGCGAAGAGTATTTCCAGCCGGCTTGTTTAAATTCAACATTGAGTAAAATGATGCAATACCATAGGCACTTGATGGTGGAATATCTATTGCACGACCCACATCCGTGATTACACTTTGTTGCAAATTTCCATAGAGTCCCTGAAGCCTGACAAGCATTTCTAAAATTGATTCGGGAGAATCACCGTATTCGTCTGCCACAGCAGAAGTCTCCGGATCGACGGGTTTATACTTGATAAATTTATTGGTCATTTTGCCTCATTCAAAACTCTCTCATCGGTGATTGATGTGAGGATCCTCTCTGGATGTGTATAGACTATGAATCTCCGCATTCGCGCATATCCAATTAGTGTTATACCTGTGATATCAGCAATTTTTATCGATAAACTGGTTGGCGAAGTCCTCGAGATTGCTATCGATGCCCCTATCTGTTGTACTTTTTGGATCATCTCCGAGCTTATCCTTCCAGTGGTAAGAATAATCCGTTTCGCAGGGTTTAGCTTCTCCAACAGGATCTTCCCTGCTAATTTATCCAGAGTGTTATGTCTGCCAATATCATCCGCGGTGATGATGATCGATTCTCCATCACACAATGCTGAAGTATGAACTCCACCGGATTTCCGATACAAATCCTGAGAATTTATCAGCTGATCAAGCAGGTTATCAATCTGTTTTGGGCTAAGCATGACACCATTTTGTGGGATTATCTTTCCGTAGCTAAAACGGTTTCCGTCAATACTTGTCTCCCCTCCAGAGCACCCTGATGTTCTGATCCAATTTTCAGGCTTCCTAGCCGGTGAATTTAACCAAATATCAATATTTTCACCACCAGGGCAAACACGAACACTTGCAACATCCTTCAGAGAATGTATAACACTTTCATTATATAAAAATCCAACTCCTAACGCTTCAAGGTCAGATGGCGTGCACATGAACGTCAACCATGATTCATTGTTTACGGTGAGGGTGACTGGTTGCTCGGTAATAACAATCTTTTTTTGATTCACCCACTGACCATCATTATAGGATATTGTGTTTGGCATATTACTTTGGACGAGAGTTATTCAAGGCTTTTGATCATCCGCCATGCAGGTTCGTGGACATCCCTGCGTTTCCCTTTATCATCGATGTATGACCACCATCCTGGATCAGAACCTATAACGGTATAAAGTAACCGCTCATAAAACCGCCTGGCATCGGGGTTATTCTGACCTACATTCAGAGTTGCCTGCTGAAATCCGCGTTTTTTCAAGTCAGTTTCAATCGTATGCATCATCAACGTACCAACACCCTGATTCCGGTATTGAGGTTGAACGCGAAAACCATATATATACGCACGCGTGCTACCGTCTGCCAACTCATGACGGATTCCAGCCAGTGACACAAAGCATTGACCGATCAGACCTTTTCCATTAAATTGAGCGATCCACATAATGGCTTTTTCCTGCTGAACCAATGTATACGTATCTGCATACAATCGCCGGAAATGAGTATATTCACCATCCCATTCCAGGTCTGGTAAATCAGCCTTGGTGGCTTGGCGGATGTATACCTGGTTCATTTGAAATTAACCCATCTAGATATGCTTGTTCCTGAACAGTGTTTTCAATTTTACCATCCAGCCAGCCATCTCGAATGGCTCCAAGGATACGCTTGTAAACTGGTCCAGGTGGCACGCCGCGTAATTTCAAGTCATACCCTGTGGTCGTAGGAGCAATTATATCCATACGATTCATATAGAGTTGAAGATTGTTGCAGACTTTCTCATCGTTGGCTGCCAAAAATGCTGCGTAGATTGCGAGCGCTGGTACATCCTCAAGGCGGCTGGCGATTTGGCTGAGTTTAGCATTTGCCAACCAGGGGAGGTCTTTCCAAAGGTGATTCGCAGAATACACTACTTTATTATGAGTTTCTGGAAAGCGTAATCTACGCAATATGGCTTGAATTTTCTCAACCGGCAAATGAATGATCCATAAAATATATGCTAATTTTCGTTGATTGTTGCCTCGTTTTAAGTCAAGTTTCGAATTTACAAAAGGCACTGATTCCAAATGCTCGAGTGATTGAATATTTCGTTTACTATCCTCATCCCAAACTAATGCAGAGTGAATCTCGCTCAACAGACCCAAGTCGGACAGGCGTTCGAGCATGGGTACCCTATTCTCTTCATCCAGGATGTGATCCAACTCGTGACGGATTCTATCTCCAGAAACCTGCCTCAATAATGATCGGGCTTCATATAGCAAGTCTTGGGTACGCTTCTCTATATGAAAATCGAAGCGCTTCTCAAAGCGTACGGCTCTAAGAATCCGGGTTGGGTCATCTACAAAGGACAACGAATGCAATACCCTCACCAAGCCTTCAAGCAAATCATTAAACCCATTCCAGTAATCATGCAGTTCACCATAATGATTTCCATCTAAGCGTAGAGCCAAAGTATTTATGGTGAAATCCCTACGGTGCAAGTCAAGTTTGATGCTACCCCGTTCAACTGTAGGCAACGCCGTTGGATGAGTGTAAAATTCTGTCCTGGCAGAGATCAAATCCAAAAATTCGGGGAAATCATCGGCATTATCGGCCTGATTAAGTTCTTTTGCCAGCTCTGTACGGATGTTAGCGATTAGCCATTTGCTTGTACCAAACCGAGCGTGGGTGGTTAAACGACCTCCATATCGTTCCTGCAGATGGCGCGCCAAGGCGATCGCATCTCCTTCAACCACGAGATCGAAATCCTGACTGGAGCGCTCAAGAATCAGATCACGCACAAACCCACCCACGATATAAAATGCAGCTTTCTGTTTATAAGCTACTCCAGCAACAGCCTTTAATAACTCTAACCTTGCTTTTGGCATGGCAGCTTCAAGTTTATCGGCATAATTCGGTCGTCTTTGCTGGGTGGTTTCTGAAGTAAGGATTTTTAGCAAGTCTGTACGGGTGACAATACCAATGATCTCACCATTATCTTCATTAACCACCGGTATTTGACCCCAGCCAGTATCTGTCATCAGATGCTGCAAATGATCGATTGAATCATCTGGATGAATCACCACTTCTCCTGCTTCCATCAGGCTGGCGGCAGACAGGTTTAATTTATGCGCCAGGGCGCGATCCACGGCTCTACGGGTGAGAAGACCTATTACCCGCCCATCCCGAACGATCGGATAACCTTCATAACCAAATCGTTGCATACGTTCAGCTGCTACCTGAACCGGTGTATCTGGTGGGAGAATTTGCGGATTATGAGACATTATTTCTGCCACCGTGATCGCTGGTCGAATAAATTCAGGAAGCAAGCCGATCAGCTCTTCATGAACATCATCCAATTCTCGTCCTTTAATCAGGCTGGCCGCAGCCCTTGAATGCCCACCTCCCCCAAAACGGGATGTTATCTCTGCAACATCAATGTGATCGCTGGTTGAGCGTCCGATCATCTGGACTCCGCTTCGTGTGGTAATTAGTAAAAATAATGCATCCGGATCGAGTAGATCGCGTAGCTTGTGGGCAACTGTGGATAACTCCTCATCCAGTCCATGTGCGTTTCCACTAGCGATTACAACAGTATGTCCATGAATGTGATAGCTTTCCAGATGTTCTCGCAATTTGTCATATAATTTCTGCTGGTCAACGGAAAGCGGGTGATTAAGGAAGTCAGCTGCGATGCGTAGATTTGCTTCTTGCTCTAAGAGGTATGAGGCTGCGTGCAAATCACGTGCAGTCGTCCGAGTATATGTTAGCGATCCAGTATCTTCATAAATACCTAATAATAAAGCTGTAGCCTGGATCATCGTTAATCCACCATTTTGTTTTTGTAAATCCTCCACAAAGATGGTCGTAGTCGCCCCGACTTCCTCGCTGGTGATCGTCCAGGCTGACTGTACGTCGGATCGGATGGGATGATGATCGACAACATGTACACAGGTATCTATTCCAACTCCGCGAATCGTTGCCATCGTTTGTGTATCGACCAGGCAAATAGATTCAACGTGTTCATCTGGCAGGTCTCGTGGATCTACAAAAGGCAATTCAGCTCCATATAGGGTGACAAATGCACGCACATTGCGATTCATTCGTCGAGGTAAAACTGGTATCGCCGTCTCATCTAATAAATATGCACCCAGCAAGGATGCCAGGGCATCAAAATCAGCTTGTTCATGAGTCAGGATTATCCGCATATCAAACCAACCATTCTCGTTTAATAATTTTAATCGACATTTTGATTTATGAGATAAAATAGGCACATTCTATGGAAAGTACACCTGAGCAGATTGAAGCATTATGGAACAACTTGCTCTCCCGCCAACCTGAGCTTATCCGCGAGGCTTTTAATTCGCTCGACTCGTCTACCCAGAAAATTGTCCTTGCTCATTTAAAAAATATGGCAGGAGAACCTGGTTGGCAAACCGAACAGATTATCTCTGCAAAAGTCGCATTAAATGCGTTGGAAGGTCAAATAGATCAGGAAAAATAATGGACATCAAAGAACTTACCCAAGCAATGCATGTATTCGTCCAGACAATGGGCTGGTATGAATCCAATAGCCCACGACCGCAAACATTGCGAAACCTAGCAATTTCTCTAAACCTGGAGGCTGCCGAGGTTTTAGAGCATTTTCAATGGGATGAGAGTTTAAAGGATCCCCAGTCATTTTCCGATGAATTGGCAGATGTCATGTTGTATCTCCTTCAGCTCGCCAGTCTGTCTGGGATTGACATGGAGAAAGCAGTCATGACCAAGCTAGATAAGAATTATCACCGAAAATGGGATGAACAGGAATAATCCATGCGTGCTCGTGTAACTGTATTCGGTGGTTCGCAGCCCAAGCCAGGGGATCCGATTTATCAGGAGGCACTGGATTTAGGAAAAAAGCTAGCTAAAAATAGCTTTATTCTTCTCAATGGCGGCTATATTGGTACCATGGAAGCTCTATCACGAGGCGCTACTGAAGCAGGTGGTCATGTCATAGGGGTTACATGCGATCAAATCGAAACCTGGCGACCCGTTAAAGCCAATCCATGGATAACGGAGGAATGGCATTACGGTTCTCTTCAAGAGCGGATGTTTGCCTTGATTGAAAACTGCGATGCCTACCTCGCACTTCCTGGAGGTGTGGGTACTTTGGTAGAGATCATGCTTACGTGGAATCTTCTCCTTACGTATGTCCTTCCTCCCCGGCCGTTAATATTGATTGGACCCGGCTGGCAGGTGACGATTCAACAGTTTATAACTGAACAGGGTGAATTTATCCCTGAAAATCAACGCCAATGGATCTCATTTGTTCCCAATGTCGACTCAGCGATCACGCGGTTACAGGAATTATTGGTAAATAATTAATCAAGAAGGATAAGGAATTAAACATGACCGAAGAAAAACTCCCCTCCCAAAAAGACAATTTTGCTGAATGGTACAACCAGCTGGTTCTCAAAGCCGAGCTGGCAGATTACGCCCCTGTCCGGGGTTGTATGGTGGTACGCCCGTATGGATGGGCATTATGGGAAAACATGACCGCAGCCCTCGATCGACGTTTTAAAGCCACAGGTCACGTCAATGCAGCTTTCCCGTTACTGATCCCCATGTCATTCTTCGAAAAAGAAAAAGCCCATGTGGAGGGGTTTTCGCCAGAACTTGCCGTGGTTACGATTGGGGGAGGTGAGAAGCTGGAAGAGCCACTGGTGGTCCGTCCAACTTCGGAAACCATCATCGGTCACATGTATTCAAAGTGGATCAAATCCTACCGCGATCTGCCTGTGCTTATCAACCAATGGGGCAGTGTGGTGCGTTGGGAGATGCGTACCAAGCTCTTCCTGCGCACTCTCGAGTTCTACTGGCAGGAAGGTCATACTGCGCATGCCACCTCGGAGGAATGCCAGGAGGAAACTTTACGTATGCTGGATGTCTATGCTGATTTTGCGATTGAAGATGGTGCCATCCCTGTAGTCAAGGGGCGCAAGAGTCAATCAGAAAAGTTTGCCGGTGCAGACAATTCCTACAGTATCGAAGCGATGATGGGTGATACACGTGCCTTGCAGGCAGGAACATCCCACAACCTGGGTCAAAATTTTGCAAAGGCCTTCGATATTCAATACCTGGATAAGGGCAATCTCCTCCAGTATGTATGGACCACTTCCTGGGGCCTCTCAACTCGGTTCGTAGGCGCAATCATCATGACACATGGGGACGAACAGGGTCTCGTTCTGCCCCCAAAACTGGCTCCTTTCCAGATTATTATTATTCCAATTTACAAGAACGATGAGGAAAAATCACTCGTTATGCCTGTAGTCGCCAGAGTTGAACAAGAGCTTAGTGGCTTTCGGATTAAAATTGATAACCGCGAGGAGGTTACCCCTGGATTCAAGTTCAATGATTGGGAGATGCGCGGAGTTCCTTTACGTATTGAGGTCGGACCAAAGGATGTGCAAAAAGGTACCATTGCGTTTGCCCGTCGAGACACACCTGGTAAAGCTGGGAAATCATTCGTAAAGCAAGATCAGCTAGAGATCCGAGTCGATGAAGCTTTGCAATCTATCCAGACTACTATGTATGAACGCGCTCTGGCATACCGACGTGCGAACACTCACGAGCCAAAAGATTACGAAGAGCTGAAATCAGTGGTGGATAGTGGTTGGGCATTCTCCTTTTGGTGTGGTGACCCTGAGTGTGAAGCCAAGATCAAGGACGAAACCAAAGCCACGACGCGTTGCATCCCCCTTGAACAGAATCCAGGCCAGGGAGCCTGTATTGTGTGTGGCAAACCTGCAACTGAAAAAGCCATATTCGGACGAGCATATTAATAGAACGTAATCACGTGTAAATGTTTTTATGTTCAAAAGTTATTTTCTATGCCCGCCATCCAACCCACACGACTGAAGAAACAAGTATCTATTTTGGCGAGTAAATTCGACCAACCAGCCTTGTTTGTACGAGAATTACACATCATTCTCGACCTTTATACCGATCATACTCAACGTCCTGGGCAGTCAGGTGAACCTTCGCCACTTATTGCCACTTATAAGGTACCTCCCCCGGTCATGCGTCAGGTATGGCATGAGATTCTGCCTTTGGCTGAACAACATCCAGCTGATGTATTGCCCCTCTGTGACGCTTTATGGGCAGAGCAAAATTATGATCTAAAGCTGCTAGCTGCCCGTTTGCTTGGACAAGTATCCGTAGAAGCGCCATCCCCGGTGATAGATCGCATCAAGGCCTGGGTAGGCCATGGACTTGATGATCGGATTTTAGACGGGCTATTTGAATATGGTCTCGTGCAGTTACAAAAAGACACAGCTGATAATTTGTTGGAGCTCATATCCTCGTGGTTGGATTCAAACGATCTCCCCGACCAACATGTGGGTTTACGAGCACTATTGCCAATAATTGACCAATCCGGGACGGAAAAATATCCCTCCATCTTTCGGATGCTAACTCCGTATGTGCGGATTGCTCCACCTCGCTTACGTTCAGATATCCTCGCAATACTAACAGCGCTTTCCCATAGCTCACCCCATGAAACTGCTTACTTTCTCCGCCAAAATCTGTCGGCACCTAATAATCCTGACACAGCATGGCTCATCCGCCAGGTATTAAGTGAAATCCCAGAGGAAGCACAAACTAGTTTACGACTTGTGTTGAAGGAAAAAAGATAAGAAATAGACCAGTTGATTGGTCAGGGTAAAATTTTAGGTTTAAGTTTTTAACCAGATATTCGCCGCTTCAGGAGATTTTTCCCGGGGTATAAGTGAAATAGCTCCCTGCGGGCATGCAGCCCGGCAAACCCCACAACCGAAGCAATTCGCCGCTGAGATGGTAACTTTACCCAGTGCAGATGAGTAGAACTGAGCACCAAACTGGCATTGACTCATACATTCCTTACAACCAGTGCATTGGTCCAAATCCACCTGGCAAATATATTCAGCGTGAAAGAAGGTCGGTACCCCACGCTTCTTAATATATCCACGGTACGCTCCACAATCACCATCGCAATTGCACAAGCCAATCACAAAGGGTGTTACCCCACTCCACACGGAGTGCATCAATCCCTCTTCATCGAATTTCCGTATAATCTTCATTGCTTCTGTTTTTCCCATCACTTCAAGAGAAGAAGAAATTTCTGGGAATTGTCCGAGCATGTGCTGTGTATCAACACCAAGCCCAAAACAATAACGCTGGTTGGTCAGGCCGGCGTTATCGAAGCGGCAACCACAAGGCATACGGGTTATCGAATTTACTAAACTCAATACTTTCTCAACATCCTCGATTGGTAATACCTGCCCGAAGTGCTCAATCTTATTCTGAATCAAGATTTGCTCTTGGTTTGATGGTGAAATAGATCCTTCAGGTTTCACAATGTCTGTTTGGGATTCTACAAGTGCCGAGCCGCCAGAGGCTGGAATAATGAACCCCTTAATAAAGTTATCCATCCATTCGCGCCGAGTTGTAAATCCAATCGCATATTTTTGATCAGCTGTTAGCGGAGCATTGAGTAATTCTCGTGAATAATTCTTCATTTGCAGGTACCATTGCTTGCCCTCTCCATGCTGGATACAAAACTCACACATCTTAGCCCTCCTCAGGTTAACCTGAAATGATTAGCCTATTAATATCATACATCATATCTAACAATTTTACCCAGGTAAGTCAATTGTGCAATTCACAAAATATGAAAGTACAACCATTTAAGATATTCCCATCCTGCACAACGCTTTGTCCTTTTAAGATCATACTTAGCGTCTAGCTTTTTACACAGTTAATCCCTTGCTTTTCTACAAGCAATAATCCATCAACTTTACCATGCTGACTCTATTTTCACAAAATCTTAATTGTAGAATCTATTACTCTCTGGTATAATCCCCCCGCTGACTAGACCGCGTGGTGGCTGGTGCTGCCGCGTTGGAGACCTGCTAGAAGCAAATATAACCGAAATGGAGCAGACGTCATGGATAAGGAAACAAAAGCAAAAACAATGGAAATCTTCGCCCGACATGAGGGCGATACTGGATCACCGGAGGTGCAGGTTGCCCTAATATCCAACCGCATTTCCGAACTTACCCAACATTTACGTGAGCATAAGCATGATGAATCATCTCGAAGGGGATTACTCAAATTGGTCGGCCACCGCCGCCGATTACTTGCCTACATCAGACGCAACGACTATCAGCGCTATATGGCGCTCACAGACCGGTTGAACATCCGCCGGAAATAGAAAACCCACCCTAGAGTAGATGGGATATTGACTTTCCCATCTACTCTTATTTTGGGAGAATATTAACCAGCCTTAGGTCGGGAATTGATGGATAGCGATAACACAGATATGGCGACTTATTCCAGTCGTCTGGCTAAACAAGGCGGTATATTTATACCGCCTGTAAGCGTTTATCGCTAACTCTCAGTTTCTGACCTGTATGGCAATAATTATAAGGAGAAACTGAATAATGAAACCTGAATCAAAACAATTTACATCGATGGTAGGAGGAAAACCCTTTACCTTCGAAACCGGTACACTCGCCAGTCAAGCGGGTGGAGCCGTTACCGTTCGTCTTGGCGATACAATGATTTTCGCCGCCGCCACAATGAGTTCCGAGGTACGCCTGGGGATCGATTACTTCCCCCTCACAGTAGATTATGAAGAACGCATGTATGCAGGAGGTCGAATCCCCGGCTCGTTCTTCCGCCGAGAAGGGAGACCTTCCGAGGAAGCCATTCTCATCGCACGCCTCACTGACCGTCCATTACGTCCACTCTTCCCTAAAGACCTGCGTAATGATGTCCAGGTCATTCTGTACTCGTTCTCAGTGGATGGTGAGAACCCAATCGACATCTTATCCATTAATGCAGCTTCAGCTGCCTTGATGATTTCCGATGTTCCTTGGGGTGGTCCTGTTGGAGCCGTCCGAATCGGTCGTATTAACGGCCAATTTGTGGTTAATCCCACCTCTGCCGAACAAGATGTCTCCGACCTGGATCTGCGTATTGCTGGCACGCGCGATGCCATCTTGATGGTTGAGTGCGGGGCAAAGGAGGTACCAGAAGCTGTTATGGTGGATGCGCTTAATTTCGGACATGAATCCATACAACCGCTGATCGATATCCAGGAACAGATGAGGAGTGAGCTTGGGAAATCCAAGCAAATTTATCAACCTTTCGTCATTGCAGAGGCTATCCAAACGCCCGTCAATGAACGCGCAACCGAACGGCTTAATGAAGCCCTGGATGCTCCCCACACCAAGGCAGAGCTCGATACTGTCATCTCCACGCTTCAGAAAGAAATTGTTGCTGAGATGACCGCCCAAGATGAAACCCTCGTCTCAAGTGTGATCGAAGCTATTGATGATACGCTCAAAAGAGTGGTGCGGCAACGCATCCTCGAACGCCAAATGCGACCTGATGGTCGTGGACTGACCGATATCCGTCCCATCTGGGGTGAAGTAGGCATCAGCCCGCGTGCACATGGATCTGGGTTATTCACTCGGGGTGAGACCCAGGTACTCACCCTAGCCACCCTTGGCACACCCCGTGATGCGCAGGAGATCGACAGCCTGACCGGCACGGAAGCCAAACGGTACATGCACCACTACAACTTTCCTCCGTTCTCGACTGGTGAAGTACGTCCGTTACGGGGCTCTTCCCGGAGGGATGTAGGTCATGGAGCATTGGCAGAACGCGCCTTGCTGCCAGTCATCCCACCCGAAACAGAATTCCCCTATACTTTACGCCTGGTTTCTGAGGTTCTTTCCTCCAACGGATCCACTTCAATGGCTTCGGTGTGTGGTTCAACCCTGGCCCTGATGGATACTGGTGTCCCTATCAAAGCTCCGGTGGCAGGAGCCGCCATGGGATTGATCAAGGAAGGAGATCGTTATTCCATTCTGACTGATATCCAGGGTATAGAAGATCATCTTGGCGATATGGACTTCAAAGTGGCTGGAACGCGTGACGGTATCACAGCATTGCAGATGGATATCAAGATTAAAGGGATTACCTCTGAGATCATGTCGAAAGCCCTCGAACAAGCCCGGGTTGCCCGTTTGTTCATCCTGGATAAAATCCTGGAGATCATCCCTGAACCGCGCAAAGAACTTAAATCATTTGCACCCCGCATCACGGTGTTGCATATCCCGTCTGACAAGATTGGAGCAGTCATTGGCCCGGGCGGAAAGATCATCCGGAGCATTCAGGAAGAGACAGGTGTAAAGATCGATATCGAAGAAGATGGTACTGTGTTTATAGCCGCAACAGATGGACCAGCAGCCTTACGAGCAAAAGAGATGGTTGAAGAGATTACGGAAGTACCTGTAGTTGGACGAATCTACACCGGCAGGGTCGTCAGAACGACCGATTTTGGTGCCTTTGTGGAAATCCTCCCCAACCAGGACGGTTTGGTTCACATCTCACAATTAGATAGCGAGCGGGTGAACAAAGTCGAAGACATCGTTTCTGTTGGTGATGAAATTACCGTTATGATCACAAACATCGATGAGGCTGGTAAAGTACGCCTCTCACGTCAGGCGGTCCTGGAAGGATGGTCGCTTGAAGAAGCTTTATCTCATGATCGTCCATCCGGAGGACGTTCCGGAGGTTCTCGGAGCGGAGGTGGTGATAAGCGCCGCTTCTCACGCAATCGCCGGTAATGGAAAAAACTACCCGTTTTCTTGACGAAAACGGGTTTATTTTTATATGCTAAAATCAATCCAATGGGAGCAAAATTCTCAACAACGGAGTATCGGTACCCATATGAATACTTCGTCCTGTTCATAACAATCATTACGGTACTCCTGGTCATTGCACTCACCGCAGCCGCAACTGTTTGTAGCAGCGCAATATTTGTACCTTTGGTCGTTATCCTGAATTATTACTCCAGCCGAACCAAACACCATGACTTGTTGTCGCAAGGGGAGCAAGTAACTCCTCAGACTGCACCCGAGATTATCCCCCTTCTTGAAACGAATACAGCCCGTTTACAAGTGGAACAGGTGAATGTTTTTATCGTTCCTTCGAATCAATTAAACGCGTACACCTTTGGAATGGATTCACCTAAAGCCATTGTGCTTTACTCCTCATTATTTAAGATTATGGACCAAGATGAAATTCAATTTGTCTTAGGTCACGAGATGGGGCATGTGAAGCTTGGACATACCTGGTTGAATACCCTTGTGGGTGGTGTGGCTGGAATTCCAAGCTCATTCGGGGCAGCCGCAATCATGGAGCTGGCATTCCGATGGTGGAATCGAGCATGTGAATACTCAGCTGACCGAGCAGGTGTTCTGGCATGTGGCAAACCCAATAAAGCCATCTCTGCCCTGGTGAAGCTCGAAGCTGGATCAGTTGCACTCACCAGTACCGGATTACAAGTAGCGATGCAACACATTGAAACAGACGATGATGATGTCTTGAATAACCTGGAAGAGTTGGTCGCTTCACACCCCATGATTGTCAAACGTATCCATGAAATACGTAATTATTCAAAAACACAGGCTTATCAACGCCTTCAATCCTTGATGGATCAAAACCTTTCAGCTTAAACTCAACCAGAGTAAATATTATGAACCTCCTTGAGATTGCAAAACGAATGCCTAAGATAGAGCTCCACATCCACCTGGAGGGATCGATACAGCCGGGAACTCTAATCAAGCTCGCTCGCCGAAATCAAATAAGGTTGCCTGCAGAAGACGAAACGAGCCTGACCGAAATCTACCGTTTCAGTAATTTTAATAAATTTTTACAGACCTACTTATTGATCACTAGCTGTTTGCGAAGCCAAGATGATTATCAATTGATTGCATATGAATACGGATGTGAATGTGCCAGGCAAAATATTCGCTACGCGGAAGTGACATTCACGATTAAAACAAATATGTCAATAACCGGGCTATCCTGGCAGGAGATCTTGAAAGGCTTGAATGCAGGTCGGGAACAAGCACACAAGGATTTTGGTGTTTGGTGGCAATGGATTTTTGATATCGTGCGGAATGTCCCAGATACACAAGAAACCGTCCTTAATATCGCTCTGGCAGCCCGAGAAATGGGTGTGTGCGCACTAGGGTTGGGCGGAAGTGAAGATGGTTTCCCGCCTGAGTTATTCATAGACACATTCAATCACGCAAAAGAAATGCACCTTCATAGAGTCCCTCACGCAGGTGAAATTGCCGGTCCTCAAAGTGTATGGTCTGCGTTAAAATTACTGGATGCGGAACGGATTGGGCATGGTGTGAGAAGTATTGAAGATCCGGAATTAATAGAATACCTGCGAATAAACTCAATCCCTCTAGAAATTTGCCCGACCAGCAACATTTGTCTAAAGGTCTACCCTGATTATGCTCATCACCCGCTACGAAAATTATGGGACGCAGGAGTATTTTTAACCATAAATTCGGATGATCCACCCATGTTTAATACCAACTTAAGCAATGAATACAAAGTATTGGTAAATGAGTTCGGTTTTTCTCAATCCGAGTTAGAACAAATCAGCTTAAACGCCATCCAGGCAAGCTTTTTAAGCCAAGGAGAAAAACAAAAATTGGTGCAGGAATTCAAGGATGAGTTTGTTGAATTATCCAAATCAGAATGGTGAGGTGAATATGAATACTGAACACAATCCCTATAAGCGATTAGCTGAAAGACTGGATACCCTTCCGAATGGTTTCCCACCCAGCGATGATGGTTCTGAACTTAAGTTGCTCGCCAAACTTTTCACTCTTGAGGAAGCTGATCTTGCCTCACAGCTCCGCATAATACTTGAATCCTCAACCCAAATTGCTGAGCGCCTGGGACTCGAGCACACGTCCACCCGCCAGATGCTAAAAAGTATGGCACGCCGAGGGTTGATCAGAACTGGCAAGATGGATGATGGATTGGGTTATGGGTTGTTACCTTTCGTAGTGGGTATTTATGAAAACCAATTAGGTATTATAGATGAAGAGTTAGCCCGTCTGTTTGAAGAATATTATCAGAATTCATTTCCAATTGTGTTATCTATACAACCCTCTATTCACCGGGTGGTTCCTATTGGAGAGAGCATAAAAATGAATATGCAGGTGGCTCCATATGAGTCTGCTGCAGGAATTATAGAAAATGCTCAATCTTGGGGTGTGCAAGATTGCATATGCAGGATTCAAACCCGATTGATCGGAAAACCGTGCAAACATCCCGTGGATATGTGTATGGTGATGAGTCCGGTTCGAGATGCTTTCGCCAACTCAAATGAAATAAAGCCACTTACGAAAGATGAAGCCTATGCAACCCTTCACCGAGCGGATCAGGCAGGACTTGTACACTCAGTGAGCAACAACCAACGTGGAGATTGGTATATCTGTAACTGCTGCACATGTTCCTGCGGAATCTTACGAGGAATGGCAGAGCTAGGTATAGCCAATGTGGTCGCCAGCTCGGCATTCATAAACACAGTAGACGAGATTTTATGCAATGCATGCGGTTTATGTGTTGAGAGTTGCCAATTTGATGCACTTACAGTTGAAATGGTTGCCAGCGTAAATGGGACGCGCTGTGTTGGGTGCGGAGTATGCGTAGACACCTGCCCGGATCATGCGCTAATTCTAGTGCGACGCCCAGAAGAAGAGGTTAAACCAGTGCCAGTTAATCTACTGGATTGGGGTATGCAAAGGGTGAAAGATCGCGGGATTGATATAACGCCACTTTTATAGATCAATCGATTAGTCTACCCATTTTCAGGAGTTTGCTATTTATCTTGGGTGGGTAAATAAGGCATTTGTGGTCCAGGCACACCTAATTGCTGGGAAAGTGCGGCGCGCATCGCTGTGCGGTCATCCCATGCATACTCGGTTTCCCCGAAACACAAAGATTGCTCGTGGCCTTTCCCACAGGCGATGACGACATCCCCTGGGCGTGCTAAGGAAATGGCAAAGCGAATAGCATCTCCCCGATCAGGTATCCGCCAGAATGTCTCTCCTTCGATGCCACCCTTGCTCTCAGCCCCAGTTGCCATCTCTGCTAAGATATCTCCCAGTAATTCCGTGCGCGGGTCCTCGGCTGTCAGTACGGTAAGATCTGCCAGCCCAAGCGATGTTTCTGCCATCATCGTGCGCTTCTGCCTGTCACGCAATCCAGCTGATCCAAACACAGCAATGATTTTCCCATCTGTAAGTTTACGGGCTGTCTCAAGCGCGACTTTAAGTGCATTGGGTGTATGGGCAAAATCCACGATTGCAATAAAATCCTGACCGAGATTGATCATTTCCATTCTACCTGGAACATTGAGTAATGAAGATATCCCGACCTGCGCAGCTGTTTGGCTCACTCCCAATCCATATACAGTAGCTGAAATAGCTGCAAGGCAATTTGAGATATTAAAATCACCCAACAAAGAGCAAAGGCATGTAAATTTTCGGTCCATGCCAATGACCTCAAACCTCAATCCCTGTTCCTCATATTGAATGCCTTCAGGGCGAATATCAGCTTCCGGATGAAAACCATAGGTCAGGATTGACCCAGTGGATACCCCGGAAAGGTATTCAAACGATGCATCATCCCGGTTTAATACAGCTATACGAGGGTTCCCTTGTGATTTTGGCAACGTCGAATCTAAACTAGCAAATAAGCGTGCTTTAGCTGAGCGGTATGATTCAAAAGAACCATGATAATCAAGATGCTCATGGGTGATATTTGTGATAACCGCTACGTCAAATTCACATGCATCAGCACGATGTTGTGCGAGCCCATGCGAGGTGACTTCTAGGACGACGTGAGTGAGGCCTGCAGAAACCATCTGTGCCAGATACCTTTGTACATCAGGCGCATCGGGAGTGGTCACATGAAATCCTGTATCCAGTACCTGTTCTCCGACGATTGCATTGATTGTGGAAATCATCCCAGCCTTATATCCCGCTGCCTTAAGGATGTAATAGATGAGGTTTGTTGTTGTGGTTTTACCATCCGTACCCGTAACGCCAATCACAGTTAACTTTCGAGCTGGAAATCCATAAAATGCAGCAGCAAGTTGAGGTAATGCTACCCGGCTGTCTTCCACTTGCAAGTAAGGCACCTTCAGAGAAATTGCTGGTTTCGCACCAACGACTGCCACTGCGCCTCTGTTTATCGCATCCGGTATATACAGATGCCCATCGGTAGATTCACCCGCTAATGCGACAAATAAATTCCCTGGATTCACCAATCTTGAATCGGATACGATCCCATTGATGTCTGGATCAGATGAGATCAGGGTGGGAGAAAATTTATAATCGCGCATTAACTCAGATAGTTTCATAATTCAATCAAAACGCCCTAGGGTACATTACCCAGGGCGTCAAATAAAAACCTTCTTCACATGCAGAACAGGACATCATTGAGACTAACCGTCCAACTGCGAATAAAACTATTTTTTGCTATGATATCGACTGTCGCAAGGATTCTAATTGACCTGCAACCGAGGCATCCAAAACTTTACCACCTACTCGAATAACCAATCCTCCGAGGATATTTGGATCAACCCGGAATGAAACTGTAGCCTGGTTGCCTACTTTTGAGAGAATATCTTTTTTCACTGAATCCATTTCTGGTTGAGACAAGGGCAATGCACTGGTGACTTCTGCAGATGAACCGGTAAGGGTTGCTCCTTCTAATACCACTACTTTTCCAGATCTAACTCCGGAGAAAAATTCATCAATCAATGCATGTTGTCGTTTTTCATCTAACGCATCGCCTACAAGTTTTTGAGCTGCAGCAATTGCTAAAGCAGCTACCTGGCTGCGTAAATCACCCAGCATACGATCTCGCTCAACTTGGATTTCAGCTAAAGAAGCTTCACGTTCCTTGGTTGCCTCGGCGTTGGCTGTAGCTTTTATTTCTAATGCAACCGCTTCTGCTCTTTCCGTCGATTCATGTATCACTTGACTGGCTTTATTTTGGGCATCCGCTACGATTTTTGCGGCTTCTTGTTCCGCATTTGCCCGAGCTTCACTGGCAACACGAGCATCTTCCAATCCTTGGGCAATCTTCTCTTTTCGCTTTGCCAACATATTCAGGATTGGCTTGTATGCCCAGGCGTATAAAAGAATACACACGATGGTGAAGTTTAATATCTGGAAAATTAAGTAACCTAAGTTTATACCTAGCTTTGCCATGATTGATAATCTCCAAATAATTAGGTAGCGAAGATAATGATCAACGCAACAGCCAAGGCGTAGATAGCAACAGCTTCAGCGAACGCCATACCCAAAATCATGTTCGTCTGGATAATGCCGGCTGCATCAGGATTTCGACCCATAGCTTGCACACCTCCCGAAGCTGCCAAACCTACCCCAATACCAGCACCAATCGCACCCATCATGGCAATGCCAGCACCGAGTAATTTCATACCTGCTATAAATGAAATGGGGTCATTCATGATAAAAACTCCTTTTTATATAATATACCTTTGTGTAATGTTACTCTTCAGCATGATGGCTGATGATGGCACCGCTCATAAAGACAGTTGCTAAAAGGAAAAACACATAAGCTTGTATTGCACCAAAAAATACTTCAAAAATATATAATAAAGGTGGAATAACTACGGGTATCAATGCGCCAATGATAGAAAGTAATAATACGCCAGCAAAAATATTACCAAATAGACGGAAGCTAAACGAAAGGATTTTCGCTAACTCCAGGATAATTTCTAGAAAACCAACGGCGAAGTTGATCAATCCAAATATTCCCCCTGAAACCAATTGCTTAACTGGTAAGAATTTCGAAAAATAGCCAGGCCCTAGCGACCATACTCCATATGCCTGGACTGAAATAACGGTAATAAGTGCTAATGCTAATGGGAAATTTAAATCAGTGGCAGAACCTCGCAAGAACGGTATGACCTCACAAACAGTACAGACAGCTGCATGTTCTTCTGTGGCAACTTCACCGACTGCAACAGATACTCCAGGTTGGCCTTTATCGATTGTATACACTGCGCGCTTCGCAGTCTGCAACAATTCTACGGCTCCATAGCCTTTACCCAGTTTCACCTGCTCAAGGATACCCACACTCTCAAAACCTGGCACCAGTTTTATCATATTAGCGATCAAAACCAATAGAAAAATTGTGGCAGGGATGGGAAAGATGCGCTTTGCCCATTTTCCCGCTGTCCCTTCAATGCTGTTCCACATGAATTCGAAGATTGCTTCAAAAGCATTGAAGAATCCGCCTGGTACCAACTTACCACTCTTTACAAAACGATAAGCTCCTATAGCAATGAGGATCAGGAGCAGGTCAGCCAATAATGTTGCCAGTATTGTATTTGTCAGTTCAAAATTACCAATGAATATTCCAATGGGTTCTGGAGGCAACACGACGACGGGGCTAATTGGCTTTAAAATTGAAGGGCCCATAAAAGCGCAATAAATACCTACGCCAAAAAGTGCCAGAATGATCCAACGCTTCACTCCAATTCGTTTCTTCGGTTTATCCTCACTCACGTTTCTCTTCCTCCTCTGCCGGCTTAGTTTGTTTTGCTACCGGTTCCGGGGGGTTTACATTTTTTACCGCCCTAATCGCCAGCTTATAAGAAATATATAGCGAAAGCGGTGCAGAACCTAATGTCAATCCGATTGTAAAAAGTGGCTTTGTGCCCAATATCCTATCCAATGCAATCCCGGCGAAGACTGCCAATAAGATAATGAATAATGATGCACATCCTACCTGCCCGCCGACTGAATATAAAGCAAAATTATTAACAGTCTGGCTTTTTTTACTTGGCTCAGCAGGCGTATTGCTCTGGCTCATAGCGGGCAGATTTTACCATAATGGTACTACTGCCGTCAACACAATCGATCGATTTACCAAATAATAGCTTGACAAACCAATTTTCATGCTCAAAATATTGAGGCGGAAATTATATTTGATAAGTTGAACCAGGGCCCAAACAATGTTCCTACGAGGATAATTCCAAGTACCAGGATGCTTAGTGCAATCGAATAAGGTCGTGAAATAACTAATGGTTTACTTTCATCATCCGAACGGAACAGATATACATGTTTGAGAACGGTCAAATAGTAGTAAAGTCCTACGATGGAGTTTAAAACGCCGATAAATGCCAACCAAACCATATCAACTTTAACAGCGGCAGCAAATACAAAAAATTTAGCAACAAACCCAGCTAACGGTGGCATCCCTCCTAAAGATAGAAAAGCCACCAACATCGCCAGAGCCAACCATGGTTTGCGCCTGCTCAGACCAGAATAAGCCGATATATCATCTGAGCCAACTACATTCGAAAACGTGACCACAATCCCGAATGCTGCCAGATTGGTGATCAGGTAAGCAACCAGGTAGAAAACCACACTTGATATTCCAAAAAGCGATAGCGCGACCACACCTATTAGTATATATCCAGCATGGGCAATGGAAGAAAATGCCAGTAAGCGTTTGATATTCTTCTGGGCTAACGCCAGCACATTCCCAATCGTCATCGTTAGCACAGCGACAATTGCAAGCAAATTGTTCCACTCAGGGGTTGCAGAAGGAGTGAAGATGGTCACTAATATCCGCAATAAAACCACAAAACCAGCTGCCTTTGAGGCGGTTGATAGAAACCCTGCTATAGGGGTTGGTGCACCTTCATAGACATCAGGTGCCCAGAAATGAAAGGGGAATGCAGAAATTTTAAATAAAAAGCCGACAAGGATCAGAAGAAGAATTCCGACGATCGTGATCTCAGAAAATTGAATTTCATAAAAACTCAAAGCAATCTGGTGAATATTCGTCTGACCAGTAAATCCAAATAATAAGCTGAAACCGTATAACATAATTGTTGATGCAGCTGCACCGAATAGCAAGTATTTAAAACCTGATTCTGTGGATTTATCATCGTGGATCATGAAACCAGCCAAAATATACATTGGGATCGATGTGGTTTCAATAGCTAGGTAAAGCATCGTAAGATCTGCAGACGAAGCCATCAGACACATACCCACAGTCGATACCAACATCAATACATAGAACTCCCCTTTTTCACCAACCCCCTTCATATCCATCGCAAACATCGCTGTGATTGCTGCTGCAAAAATAAATAATAAGATGAATGCAAAACTTAGCCAGTCATGTTGGATCATACCACCAAAGATCAACCTGCTATCATCAAGAGGGCGGGAGAATAGCACGGAGAGCACCATAATTAAGAGCAACCCACCTACTGTCATCCAACCCAGCCCTCGTTTTACCTCAGGTTTCCATATCGCATCGAAAACCAGGACGAAACCTGCCAGTACTACAAGAAGAATCTCAGGGAGGATTGCTAATATCATTTTCGGTTCGAAGGGCTGAATGGACATTTATGCACCTCCGAACAGGCTCAGGATCTGATTAACTCCTGAAGATATCATATTGCTCATCACGGATGGGAATACCCCGATGGTAATCATAATGAGACATAATACAGCCAGGGCAACTTTATCCAAGGCATTTACATCACCTATGTGATGATCAAATTCTTCCGACATTGGTCCAAAAAAGACACGTCCGATAATCCGAATAATATATGACGCGGTAATTACAATCGAAATTGATGCAACAATGGCAATGATAGGTTTAGCTTGCCAGACGCCCATAAAGATCGGGAACTCAGCTACGAATCCTGAAAACCCTGGCATTCCCATAGAGACCAAACCACCGACAATGAAGGCGACTGCGACCCAGGGCATCTTCTTCGAAAAACCTCCTAACTCTCCGATTTCACGAGTGTGTGCTCGGTCGTATACCATACCAACAACAGCAAAGAAGAGAGCTGTCATTACGCCATGGGAAAACATCTGCATACCCGATCCAGTCAATCCGTCTTTATTAAGGGTAGCAAACCCAAGCATCACCAGTCCCATGTGTGAAACTGACGAAAAGCCGATAACATATTTGAAATCTGTTTGGACCATTGCGATGAAAGCACCGTAAACAATATTAACCAGTGCTAAAATCAGGATCAGCCAGCTCCAATACTTAGCACCAACGGGCAAGAGCATAATTCCTACACGTAACGCTGCAAAAGCACCTAATTTCATCAACACACCTGCATGGAACATAGACACCGCCGTGGGTGCCGCAACGTGACCGTCAGGGCTCCAGTTGTGAAACGGGAAAATACCACCTAATACAGCAAAGCCAAAGAAAACGAAGGGGAACCAAAATATCTGGAAGCTATCCGAAAAATTAGCTTGTGCCAACTGGATCATATTAAATGTATTCATACCCGACTTGTAATACATCGCCAAACCCCCAACCAGAGAAACCACCGAACCAATGAACAAATATAACGTGAGCTTCATGGCTGCATATTCGCGGGTTTTTATCCAGCCCCAAATCGAGATCAGAAGATACATGGGGAATACAGCTATTTCATAGAAAAAGAACAACATGAACAGGTCTTGCGTGACAAAGACACCAAACACACCGCTTGCGAGAATAAACAGGAATGCGAAGAATTCACGGGGACGATCATCAATTCCCCAGGAAATTAATACACCCGTAAACATTACTATCCCTGTCAACAGAACCAGGGGGGCATTCATACCATCCACGCCGACAAAATATGAAATACCCATTTGAGGGAGCCATTCATATTTCTCAAGAAACTGATATCCGCCCGTGATTACGTTGTAGTTAAAGTAAACCCAGCCTGAAAGAATTAAGGCAATCGTTGCAGCCGCCAAAGCAGTGACACGTACCTCACTCTTTCGGTCACTTGGGATTAATAAAATCAACATCCCAGCGATGATGGGTGTGAAAACGATAACGCTTAGAATTGGAAATTGCATGTTTCACCTCAAAAGCAGGTTACGGGATGCACAGGAAGACCAGAGCTTGCTTTTTCTCCTATCCACCGAACAACATTTGCATTGCAGAGTTAATCACGCCTAAAATCCAGGCAGGCCAAATTCCGATCCACAACATCAATATCACAAGGGGACTAATGACGACTATTTCACGAAAATTTATCTCACTGATATGTCCAATCCAATGTTCATTGGTTGGACCATGCAAGACTTTCTTGATCCCCTTAAGAATATAGGCACCCGTGAAGAACAAACCGATCATCGCTAATGCTGTCGCAAAAGAAAATATCGGCCAGGACCCTCGGACTACCAGGAACTCAGAAATGAAACCATTTAATCCCGGTAATCCCAGGGATGCCATTGATGTAAATATGAGGATTCCACCATAAATAGGGATGAGGGTGAATAATCCACCAAAGTCATTTAAGTTACGAGTATGAGCTCTCTCATAGATCACGCCAACTAAAAAGAACATTCCCGCTGCAGATAGTCCATGGTTGAACATTTGTAAAACTGCCCCATTTAGTGCTAATAATGCACTCTGTGTGCCGGTTGCGTACGCTGCAGCAGCAATACCCAAAACGACAAATCCCATATGGTTAACAGAGGAATATGCCACTAATCGCTTGAAGTCATCCTGCCCGTAAGCAGCCAGGGCACCAAAAATGATCCCCATTACAGCCAGAAATGCCAGCACTCCTGCATAGCGGTGCGACTCAACCGGATAAAGTGGCAGAACCAAACGCAAGAATCCATACGCGCCAAGCTTGAGCAAAACACCTGCAAGGATCATCGAGCCGGCCGTAGGTGCCTCTGTATGGGCGTCAGGAAGCCAGGTATGGAAAGGCCAAACCGGTACTTTAATCGCAAAGGCAATCACAAATGCCCAGAAAGCAATCGTTTTCACTGTTTCAAGTGAAAGGTTAAATGGGATGGTACCAAGTTTAATTGTGGTAGGGAACAAGGAGAAAATTCGGGTGAGATCAAAAGTTCCAAAAGAAACACCAATCATCTGAATGGCAAGGAGTAATCCTAGTGAACCTGCCATCGTATATATCAAGAACTTGAAGGAAGCGTAGGTTCGGGCTGACACTTTACGACCACCCCAGATCTCCCTCTCCCCTTTCTCACTCCCCCATTGGTTGATCAGGAAGTACATCGGTACCAAACCAACTTCCCAAAAAACAAAGAAAACTAATAAATCAAGAGATAGGAAAACCCCAAGCATCCCCGTTTCCAGCAACAAAAACATGATCATATACGGTTTTACCCGTTCGGTGATATTGAAGGAGGCAAGAATGGCAATTGGGGTAAGAAGGGTTGTCAGGAGGACCATCGTCAGCGATAAACCATCCACACCGAGATGAAAGGATGATCCAATCGCTGGATACCAGAGACTTTGCACCTGGTATTGGAAACCAGGTATATTTTGATTAAATGAACGCCATAAATATAATGCGAATCCAAACGCAATCAAGGTACCAAGCAGGGTGACCCACCTTATCAGCTTTTTCTCTCCCTGAGGAAGAAATAGTATGAATAATGCCAACAAAGTTGGTGTAAATAAGATCAAAGTGAGAATATTATTGGTGAAGAAACCCATCATTCACTCCTGATTCCTGCCAGGTTTTCTGTCAGAGTAGCTTACTAGTGTTGCAAAGATGTAAATACGAAGAAAAACATCGCACCAAAAGCTAAAATCAACGCCATAATTAGATATTGCTGTACCCGACCAGTCTGGATTATCTTTAGATTCCTGCCGACTTTCTTTACGCCTTCACCTACGAAATCACCAAATCCATTCACTATCGGTTTATCGAAGTAATTGCGTAAGATTCCACCGACACTTGATGCGATCCGGGCAATAAAATGCAAGATGCCATCAATTATTTTTCTATCAAGTATTTGGTTGGTAAAGGTATCAGCCATCCAATATGCTGGTCGGACGAAGATAATATTGTATAGTTCATCGAAGTAGTATTTATTCTTCAATACCGTGTAGACAGGTCCAAGCGCACGTTTTAAAGGATCTTCTGCCCCAACTTTTTGGTTTCGATATACTAACCAGCCAGCAGTTAAACCACCTAATGAAACTAGTATAGAGACGAGTAAAGGCCAGACAGAAAATGGCAAGGCTTCTGGAAATTCAGCCAGGGTGCTTCCAACGAACTCATGGACAAAGTTAGGAAGTATCCCACCAATGAGCGGAAATGATTCTGAAATTCCCGACCACCCAAGTGCGATCGCAAATACCCCGAGAATAATTAATGGCAGTGTCATCGTCCAGTGTGTTTCTTGGGCATGTTCAGCTGACTTGGTGCGTGGATTACCAAGAAAGGTCAAAGTAATTTGACGCATGGTATAGAATGCAGTTAAAAGGGCAGCTAAAGCTAATATGATGAACACCACCCAATGCCCATGACCAAACGCATCGGCAAGTATTTCATCCTTGGACCAGAACCCTGCCGTGATCAATGGAAATCCAGATAATGCCAGTCCACCGATTAAAAATGTCCAGAAGGTTATAGGCATCTTCTTCCGTAAACCACCCATATTGAACATGTCTTGTGGATCGACATTTTCGCCGGTATGTAACACTCCATGCTCAACACCATGGATGACTGAACCGGAACCCAGGAATAATAACGCTTTAAAAAAAGCGTGGGTAACTAAGTGAAACGCTGCAGCCACATATGCACCAATACCTAATGCAGCAATCATGTAACCCAGTTGAGATATGGTGGAATATGCCAGTACTCGTTTAATATCATTTTGCGCTATTGCAATTGTGGCCGCGAAAATAGCTGTGAAGGCACCAATAATCGTCATTAGCATCATTGGCGGAGTTAATTGACCATGAACACTCCCAGCTTGAAGGAGAGGGAACATTCGGATGACCAGGTAAACACCAGCCGAGACCATAGTGGCTGCATGGATCATTGCGGAGACAGGTGTCGGTCCTTCCATAGCATCTGGTAACCATACATGCAATGGCCACTGAGCAGATTTGCCGACCGTCCCGAAAAAGAGCAAAATGCCAATCAACCCGGCAGCAGATAGACCTAAAAAGCCTCCAAGTGCAGGAGTTTGAGCAAGTATATGTAATGTCTCAGGTTTGAATATATCCGAAAAACTAAGTGACCCGATCGCGGTATAGAGATACGCAATCCCTAGCAACATGAATACATCGCCCACACGTGTTGTCAGGAAAGCTTTGATCATGGCAGCCCGGGCGGTAGGTTTTTGGTACCAAAAACCGATCAATAAATACGAGCATAAACCCATAATTTCCCAACCAATGAATAAAGTGAGCAGGTTGTCTGAAACAACCAGGGTATACATACCAAACGCGAATAAACCGATAAACGCGAAAAATCGAGAATACATCGGCTCGATGGATGGGACAATATGTTTATGCCCATGCTCATCTGCGATACTTGCTCCGTGAGGTTGCAAACCTTTCTGATCGTGTTCGCCTTGTGGCTGACCGTAATTATGGTAACCAACACTATAAATAAAAATCATCAAGACAGTCCATGAGACAAAGAATAATGTAACTGCCGTGAGTGGGTCAACCCAAATTCCAACCTGTAACCAAGTATCTCCAGTTGGAATCCAATTGATCGCTGACGAAAATGGATTTAAATTAAGGTGTTCGGTATTAATGGCACGGAAAAATACCACCATGCTACCTAACCATGAAAGGAGCGCGGCACCAATAGCAATGCTATGACTGAAGGCTTTATAGCGGTTGGTGAGAAGAATAATTAAAAAGAAAGCTAAGAGTGGAGGAAGCGGAAGGAGCCAAACAAGCAAATCAGTCGACATAACTACCCTTTCTTATCACCACTTCATCAAGTTCATATCTTCAGCCACAACTGATTTGCGGCGGCGATAGATCGAGATAATCAAAGCAAGCCCAACAGACACTTCTGCAGCTGCGACAGCAAAAACAACAATCGCAAATGCCTGTCCAGATATTCCTTCAGGTGCGCGATAACGCCAGAAGGAAATTAAATTGATGATCACAGAATTTAACATTAATTCTATGCTCATTAAAATGGCAATAGCATTTTTTCGAACTAAAACACCATATAAACCAATACAAAAAAGGATAGCAGCGAAAGTCAGGTACCAAGAAAGAGGGATCATTGCTTCTTCTCTCCAGCTACATAAATTGCGCCAATCATTCCCGCCACCAATAACACCGATGCTAGCTCAAAAGGTAATAAATATTTGTCAGGTGAGACGAGAGATAAACCTAACTGTACCAGTTTGCCTGATTGATCCAGCATTACGGGAGGTAAAGCTTTGAAGCCCTGCCAATTCGTGAAAATCAAGGCTATCCCTGCAAATAATAACAAAGCGATCAGAGCTCCAAGCCACCAATAGGAATTGGACTGAGGACCTGTGTCTTGCATCACGCGCCTGGTAAGCATCACTGCAAAAATAAAGAGAATGGCTATGGCACCAATATATACAACCACCTGGATAACCGCGAAAAATCCAGCGTTGAGCAACACATAAAACACAGCAACCCCGGCGAGGGTCAATATGAGCCATAATGCTGAGTGAATAAGGTTACGGCTTGTCACTACGGATATTCCTGCTATCAGAGTAACAGCAGCGACAACCAGGAAAATTATTTGCTGAGCTGTCATATATAATTACTCCATCCTATGAGATCACCGATGCTGGAGGTTCAGGGGCTACAGCTACTGGGCGGGGTTTTGCTACTACCCGTACCGCCTTTATGCGGTGAGATTTTAGGATTTGTATGGTTATCAGGACGACAACAAGATTTGAGAATAAATGTACGCCTGCTCGGACCCAAGGTAAGGCTGAATCTGTAAGTCCTAGATCGGGTGATATCAATAAAAAGCCCTTTTCAACGAATGCTGTCACGATTAACATGACCAGCGCTAAAGGCGTGAGAAATTTCCAATTGAAATTTAACATCTGGTCAATACGTAAACGAGGCATAGATATCCGTATCAGGACGACCACAAAATAAACAAGAAATGTTTTCATAAAAAACCAGGCAACGCCAAGGATGGGCACCTGTTGCGCCCACGGTCCTCTCCATCCACCTAAAAATAGAGTCGCCACCAGGGCAGAGATCGTGAAGGCATGCAGAAATTCACCCACATAGAACATTCCGAACTTTAATCCAGAATATTCAGTTTGATATCCAGCTACAATCTCTGACTCCGCTTCTAAAAGATCAAATGGTGCTCGACCAGTTTCAGCCATACAACTGGTAAAAAAGATAAAAGCAGCCACCGGAGCAAGGAAAATAAACCATACTTTTTGAGCATATACCAAGCTGTTGACTCCCATCGACTGCCCCAAAAGCACCGGAATGAGTAAAGCTAAAATCATGGGAACTTCATACGAAACTACCTGAGCTACTGCACGAAAAGCACCGATTAGCGAATATTTATTATTGGAAGACCATCCAGCCAGGATTATCCCTAATGCACCTATCGATCCAACAGCCATTAGATAGATCACGCCAACGTTTAAATCTGTTCCAACAATAGTCGGTGCAAATGGGATGACCGCCCAAGTTAATAAGACTGCGGAGACTGATAAAATGGGAGCAAGGTTGTAAACAATTTTATCTGCACCAACAGGAGTGATATATTCTTTTGTGAAAATCTTGATCATATCCGGGAAAGTCTGGAATATTCCCCATGGACCTACTCGATTGGGGCCTATCCTGTCTTGAATACGGCCGTATAACTTTCGCTCGAGCCAAATGGTGAATATGACTAAAGAAAAGCCGAATACACCTAACAAAAAGGCTCCGATGAACTCGGATACTACTGTTACCTGGATCTGAGATAATCCAATTCTAAATAAAAGTTTAGCCAACAGGTCAGCTATGAAAGCTACCGGATCACTTATGAAATTCATCCTGCTCTCCTAAATAATATTGCTTCTCATAATATTTCCACAAATAAAAGGCTGAGGGATAGCTCCATCAGCCTTTAAAATTATGTTCACTACAACACTACGCCCACTCCAATACACCTTTTCGCCAGGCAGCTAATAATTCGATGAATAATATTAAGATGAAAATCACCCCTGATAACAAACCAAACATCGTGAGCTGTCCAAAAGCAACTGCCCAGGGAAATAAGAAAACCAATTCAACATCAAATACGAGGAAGGTTAACGCAAAGATATAGTATTGCACACGAAATTGTACCCAGGTATCCCCAACGGTTTCAAGACCGCATTCATAAGTTTGTGATTTCGTTAAGCTTAGTTTATGGGGACCAATTAATCCCGCTAAAAGAATCGGGACACCCGGGAATAATGCGACGATGAGGACAAATAGGCCGATAAAAAGCCAATCACTTTGCATGGTGATGCTCCTGCAAATGGAATGTAATTCAGGACACCCAATAAAATGACATTATTTTCAAACTTTCAATCGTACGCTGGAATTAACTCGGTAATTTTACCATAAGTAAAAATCATGTCAACTTACCTAAAATCATGTCTTTAGGGTGACTACAATACTTTTATTTATCATTCCGTGTTTGAAATAATCGCTTTCAATGTATAATTTTGCCAAAGGACAATAATTATGCGGTTTGAAGACTTATCATGGTTTGATATTGAGAAGTATTTACAAATTGATGATCGCTTGATCCTGGTATTGGGTGCCTGTGAGCAACATGGATATTTAAGCATAATGTCAGATTCAAAAATCCCGTTGGCGTTAGCAGATACTGCCAGCCAAAAGTCAGGTGTGTTGGTCGCACCGGTGGTTAATTTCGGAATATCACCGTACTTTATGGATTACCCCGGAACACTGAGTTTACGGGATTCCACCTTTTTAGATATCGTTGAAGATTTGGTTCGTTCTGCTTATCACCATGGTTTCAAGAGAATTCTTTTCTTAAATGGACATGGAGGAAATGATCCTGCTCGAGCCAGGTTATATGAAGTGACAAACACAATTCCTGACCTTCAAATAGCATGGTATTCATGGTGGCAATCACGAAGCGTAGACACTGTTGCACAGAAATATGGTTTGCGTTCGTATCATGCAGCCTGGATAGAGGCTTTTCAATTTACCAGAGTTGGAGATCTCCCAAGTGGTGACAAAATTCCACCCCGAATTCCTGGATTGGTCAATTCGAAGATAGCTCGTGAGCTTTATCAGGATGGAGTTTTTGGAGGACCATATCAGGTCGATGATACAATCATGGCAGAAATATTCGCTGCAGCCCTAGACGATATACTTCAAATGATTAAATTTGAATAGCTCGTCATTCTTTTCGTTGTCGATCTTATAGAAAATTATTTGGAGAAAAAATGCCTGAACCTAGTAAGCAAATCATCAGAACTGAGAAAGCACCAAAAGCAATCGGCCCATACTCCGCAGGTGTGAAAACCGATCAATTCATTTTCACTGCCGGGCAACTGGGTATCATCCCAGAGAGCGGTAATATTATCGACGGGGGGATAGAAAACGAAACTAGGCAAGCATTAAAAAATATCCATCACATCCTAGAAGAGGCTGGTTCATCATTAAAGTGGGTTGTGAAAACTACGGTATTCCTTCGGAATATGGATGAGTTTTCGAAAATGAACGCAGTATACGCAGAATTCTTTAATGAAAATCATCCTGCCCGCTCCACCGTCCAAGTGGCAGCTCTGCCAAAAAATGCTAGCGTTGAGATCGAGGCAATTGCTTTGGTCGGTCAGATATAATTGGATTTAGAAGAATTGACCTGTGTAGTTTACATTAATAAAATATCTCAGTGACATGATTATTTATGTCGCATCCAGGATGCTATATATACCAGGCATTTATTCTATTCGTAACGTGGATATATTTTATTATTACCACTAAGTGTAGAAATATCAAACAATCAGCTATTCATCTAATGTGATCGAGCAGAGTAGATCAACTTGTAATAATTAAAATAACCAAACCTATGATTAATGTATCTGTGATTGTGCCATGCTTTAATGAAGAAGAAACAATCCTGCAGTTATTAGAGGCTGTATATAATCAAACCTATCCTTTGGATGAAATCGAAGTGATTATTTCTGATGGGCTGTCCACAGATAACACCCGTGAGGTAATAAATACTTTTCAATTATGCCATACACCTCTAAAAATTCGAATCATCGATAATTTAAAGCGCATCATTCCCTCGGGATTGAACCGGGCTATTGAAACTGCGAATGGTAATTTCATTATTCGGTTGGATGCTCATTCGATCCCCAACCAGGATTATATAAAGAAATGTATCCAAGGATTGGAGAAAGGCCTTGGTGATAATATTGGAGGGATTTGGAAAATCCAGCCTGGAGCGAATACGTGGATAGCAAAATCGATTGCTATTGCTGTGTCTCACCCATTAGGTGTTGGGGATGCACTTTATCGGATAGGTGGCACAGCCCAGGAAGTGGACACTGTCCCTTTTGGGGCTTTTCACCGGGAGTTAATTGATAGAATAGGAATGTTTGATGAAACCTTGCTAACCAATGAGGATTATGAGTTTAATACTCGGGTCAGACAATCAGGCGGAAAGGTTTGGATGGACCCATCCATACAGTCGGTTTATTTTGCACGATCAAGACTGAGGGAACTAGGACGCCAATATTGGCGTTATGGATATTGGAAAGCTCAGATGCTCCGAAGGTACCCAAAAACCTTGCGATGGCGACAAGTCATTCCCCCGTTATTCGTATTATCTTTGATTAGCCTGGGATTATTATCCATTATCTGGCATCTGGCAAGTTGGATGTTAGGTATTATTGTGTTACTATATACATTGGTCATTGTTACCGTAGGTATTCAAATGAGTATCAAGTTCAAAGATTTTTTCATGTCCTTAGGCATCCCTTTAGCTATCGCTACTATTCATCTTTCCTATGGAACTGCACTTCTCTGGGGTTTAGCCAATAAACCACAGGTAAAAACACCACACAGATGAATAATGTAAAGACAACCCCAACCTCAAGCATGTGGAGATTACGACCGCGGGAAAGGAGGACTCTCCTACTCCTAGGCGATTTCATCATGGCAGAAATCGCACTGATCATTGCTATATATGTTTGGTCTTTTGCAGATATTTACCAGGTTTTTACATTGAATTTTGTTGCCCACCTACCAAATTGGTTTTTCCTGCTTCCTTTCATATGGCCTTTATTGATGGCAAGGCTTTATGATGAACATCGGGCACGCTACCCAGGACAGACTTTACGCAACATTGCTTTCTCAGCATTAATAGGTTTGGGTCTGTACATGGTTTTTTACTTCACATCTGAACCGAACTCGTTACCCAGAATTGGAGTCGCGGCCTTTATTATTTGTGTATTCTCACTCACTTTAATTTGGCGTTTGATATATATACGGATATTTACAGCACCACAATTTATGCGCAGAATTTTACTCGTCGGGGCAGGAGAGACTGGAAATATTATGCTTAATATATTCAACCAGATCAAACCTCGTCCATATATCCTGGCAGGAATCATCGATGACGATCCTCAAAAGATTGGAAAAATTATCGAGGGATATGAAGTTTTCGGTGGGAATGATGTATTACTTCAAGCAATTTGCGATCATCAGATTACGGATTTGGTCGTCGCTATTTCCGGTCAGATGCAGGGAAGCATGTTTCAAGCATTGTTGGATTCACAGGAACGTGGCGTGGAAATCATCCGTATGCCTGTAGCATACGAAGAGTTATTACACAGAGTACCTATCCGCTATCTGGAGGCAGAATGGATTTTACGCTCTTTTGTGGACAAAGCTCGATCTGAAACATTTTCTGAAATGATCAAGCGTGGACTTGACATCCTTGGGGGTCTGGTTGGAATGCTCCTTCTGCTATTTTTCTATCCATTTGTGGCTATCGCAATTCTATTGGAATCCGGGCGACCCATTTTATATAAGCAAGTCCGCATGGGACGGGGCGGACAACTATACAATATATATAAATTCCGAACGATGTGGCAAGACGCTGAAGCAGATGGTCAGCCACAATGGGCAGAAGAAAACGATCGCCGAGCAACTAAAGTTGGTCTCTTGTTACGAAAGACACATATCGATGAAATACCCCAGTTCTACAATGTATTACACGGGGAGATGAGTTTGGTGGGTCCACGCGCTGAGCGGCCTGAATTGGTGGAATGGTTCCAAAAACACGTCCCATTCTATCGCGCCCGTCTGTTGGTTCGTCCAGGGATGACTGGTTGGGCTCAAGTGAACCAGCAATATGCTTCGACAATTGATGAGACGATTGAAAAACTTGAATATGACCTTTATTACATCATGCATCGAAATATTGGCATGGATCTACGTATCATTGTACGAACTCCCTCTTTGATTTTTAGCCTGAGAGGTAGGTAGAGTGAAGCCTCATTTCCTGGCAAGAAACCGTACCGTCTTAATCGGAGATTTACTACTTATCCTTGTGTGTGTTTTAGGTAGCTTTGTGCTACGTGTACCTTTAGGTGCCAGGTTATATGATTTTAGATATCAAATTCTGACCATGATTGGTGTTGCACTTTTAGTAAAGCCTCTCGTCTACTATCAATTCGGTCTTTATCGGCGTGTTTGGGCATATGCGAGCATCCGTGAATTAAAGTTGATCGCTCTCGCGGTCACAACTGCTTCGATTATTGTTTCAATTATTGTCATTCTGTTATCAACGATAATGGCGAAGCGGGATTTCTCACGCCTCGTTCTCGTAATTGATTTTATGTTATCACTTCTGGCAGTGGGAGGATTACGTTTTTCATATCGCTTATTTGCGGAAAGCCAGCTAACATCTAAGCATCCTGAAAGCCGGCAAAAACGAGTTTTGATCGTTGGAGCAGGAGATGCTGGTGCACTCGTTGTAAGAGAAATGCAACGAAATCCACAGGCGAATCTGACCGCCATAGGGTTTGTTGACGATGATCCAGCAAAGCTAAAACAGGAAATTCATGGAATTCCTGTAATCGGAAATTTAGATGAACTCGGGCGGTTGATTGGACTGAAGCAAGCAGATGAAGTCATTATTGCAATTCCGAGTGCCTCCGGACAGGTTGTTCGCAAAGTTACTGAAATTTGCAGAAATAAAAACATTCCATCACGAACCATGCCCAGCCTGCATGAATTAATTGGTGGAAAAGTCAGTGTTAATCGTCTTCGGGAAGTCGATATCACAGATTTGTTGCGACGGACTCCCACAAATATCGATACTGAGCTGGTTGGATTAAGCCTGGGAGGACGTGGCGTTCTTGTCACAGGTGCAGGAGGTTCGATCGGGCGTGAATTGTGCCACCAAATTGCCCGGTGGGAACCGAAGGAACTGTTCCTTTTAGGGCATGGTGAGAATAGCATTTTTGAGACTCTCATCGAGCTTGAACAGAACTATACCTCATTAAAAATTCTTCCGCTTATTGCAGATATCCGTGACAGAGAGTATCTGAGCCACTTATTTACCACTTATACGCCACAGGTTGTATTCCATGCAGCTGCTCACAAGCATGTGCCGTTGATGCAAGCGAACATCGAGGAGGCTGTAAGTAATAACGTTCTAGGAACAAGGAATGTGGTTGAAGTATCACTCGAGAGTAATGTTCAGAAGCTGGTGATGATATCCACTGATAAAGCAATCTGTCCCACCAGTGTATATGGTGCTACAAAACGAATTGGTGAAATGCTCATCTTGGATGCAGCCCGCAGGTTTGGAAAATCATATTCTGTTGTTCGTTTTGGAAATGTTCTGGGTAGTCGAGGCAGTGTTTTATTATTGTTCAAGCGACAAATCGATTACGGCGGTCCAGTTACGGTAACACACCCAGATATGCAACGCTACTTTATGACTATCCCAGAAGCAGTTCATCTTGTTCTTCAGGCATCCGCAATGGGAAAAGGTGGAGAGGTTTTTGTCTTAGACATGGGTGAACAAATCAGAATTTACGACCTGGCTCAAGACCTGATCCGTCTATCCGGCTTAGAACCCGGTAAAGATATTGAGATCATATTCACCGGAATCCGCCCAGGAGAGAAACTCAGTGAAGCATTATGGGATGAGGGTGCAGATTATGTTCCTACTCAACATCCAGATATTCTCCGTTTGAACGAAAATGGGATAAGCACCAGTACTGAATTACAAGGAACGGTAACCGACCTGATCGGGTTGGCTAAGCAGAGTGATCCTGATCAAATCGTAAAGATGTTGAATCGCATTGTCCCTGGCGCGGTTGTCAGTAGTAAACCATTACCAGATATAACATCTGTAATCTAACTAGTTATGGCAGAATCAAATCTCGAGGATTGGGACAGCTTATTAACCCGCTATCCGAATGCTCACATCCTGCAATCTACAGCCTGGGGGCAATTAAAAGCAGATTTTGGATGGAAAGTAATCCGCGTTGTATTACCAGAATGCGGTGCACAAATTTTGATCAAAGAAATATTACCTGGGTTCAGTTTTGCTTACCTACCAAAAGGTCCTGTTGGTATAGGTTGCCAACAGCTTTGGTCAGAAATCGATAGAGTTTGTCTTCGATTGAAATGTGTTTTCTTAAAGTTTGAACCTGATACCTGGATTAACGAGAATAATAAAAATGACCCGCAGCTAGACCAGCCACCGAATAACTTTATCTTAAGTGCCCAAAGCATTCAACCAATGCGTACTTTAATCGTTAACATCACAGGCGGTGAAACTCAAATCCTCAGCCGAATGAAACAAAAAACTCGTTACAATATTAATCTTGCTCAAAAGAAAAATATACTTATTAAAACCCACACGGACCTCAGTACTTTTTATGATCTGATGGAAATTACTGGTCAACGTGACCAATTTGGTTATCACAGTTTGGCGTATTACCAACGCGCATTCGACCTATTTCATGCCCACGATCAATGCCAGCTCTTAGTCGCTGAATATGAACAAATGCCACTCGCAGCACTGATTGTTTTCAGGTTTGGTAAGCGTGCATGGTATTTCTATGGGGCTTCATCAAACGTGCACAGGGATAGAATGCCAAATTACCTGCTTCAGTGGGAAGCTATTCGCTGGGCAAGGTTACAAGGTTGCACAGAATATGATCTATGGGGTGTCCCAGATGAAGATCTGACCACTTTAGAAACAAATTTTTCTCAAAAAAGTGATGGTCTCTGGGGAGTATATCGATTTAAACGCGGTTTTGGGGGCGAATTAAAGAAATCAGTAGGTCCATGGGATCGAATTTATAAACCGAATCTATATCGTTTATATTCATTATGGTTAAAATATCGAAGAATTGAGGGTTAACAAAATTGAGGTGACTAAATGGTTCCTACAAACCCTCCACAGTTAAATCCGATAAATTGGAATGCCAACATCGCTGCATTGCCTGGAGCACATATTCTTCAAACCTGGGAATGGGGGGAAGTAAAATCGCAATTTGGTTGGCAACCCCATTACCTTTATTGGCTTCAAGATCACGATCAGATAGAGCAGGTGATTAATAGAAATCTGGATACACATAAAAATAAACACCTGGTTGCAGCCGCGCTTGTCCTTCATCGAGCGATAACCATTGGTGGATTCTCCCATCGTATGGGGATTATATATATTCCAAAAGGTCCTTTACTAGATTGGACGAATATCGCCTTGAGAAAGCGGGTACTTCAAGATTTAGAGATTTTTGCTCAAAAACACAGTGCGATATTTGTAAAAATAGATCCGGATGTGGAAATTGGTATTGGGATTCCAGGATTAAATGGATCGATTGAATCCTTACTTGGAATTGAACTTATTAATGAGTTGAAAACCAGCGGTTGGCAATTCTCTGATGAGCAAATTCAATTTCGCAACACTGTATTAATTGATCTTCAACCGAGTGAGCAAAATCTCCTTGCCAATATGAAGCAAAAAACCCGTTACAATATCAACCTGTCCATGCGTAAAGGGGTGTTTATCCGCACCGGGAAAGATACAGATCTAGACATGCTTTTCAAAATGTATGCTGAGACTTCCATCCGTGATGGTTTTGTTATTCGAAATGAAAAATATTATCAAGAAATATGGAATATCTTTATGAATAACCAAAAAACCTCCGCGAAAGAACAGCCGGTTGCAGAAGCTCTGATTGCAGAAATAAATGGAAGCCCAGTTGCAGGCGTGATCATCTTTCGTTTTGCTGGGAAAGCTTGGTATTTATATGGCATGTCCACATTAGCCCACAGGGATAAGATGCCTAATTATTTGCTTCAATGGGAGGCGATTAAACGCGCCAAAGCGGCAGATTGTACTTTTTATGATTTATGGGGTGCTCCGGATGAGTTTGTTGAATCTGATCCCCTTTGGAGTGTTTACCGATTTAAAGAAGGACTTGGAGGAACAGTCCACCGTTATCTTGGTGCTTGGGACCTACCGATAAACCGTATGTTATACAGGATTTATTCAAAGACGCTACCGGGCTTGTTGGATATCATGCGGAAACATGGGAAGGCAAGCACAAAACATGTGATTGGAGGATAAAAAAAATGAGAACTATCCCAAGCATTAATATTGCTCACCTCCCAACTCCAGTAGAAGTACTTCCGCGTCTTACGGCTGAATTAGGAGGACCAACCATATTGGTCAAGCGAGATGACCTAACAGGTTTAGCATTTGGGGGTAATAAAACCCGTAAGCTTGAGTTTCTACTTGCAGAAGCTCAAGCGAATGGAGCGCATACAGTCCTGACAGCTGGTGCCGTTCAGTCAAACCATTGCCGCCAGACTGCTGCCGCCTGTGCTCGCCTTAATTTTGCTTGTATTCTTATCCTGTCAGGTGAACAACCTCAGGCAGCAACCGGGAACCTGTTATTAGATCAATTATTTAATGCAGAAATAATCTGGACCTCTTCTGAAGAACGTGACCAGATGCTTCAACAAGCCTTTCAAAATGCCTGGGAAGCAGGTAGGAGACCATATTTAATCCCGTATGGGGGATCGAACACGACAGGTGCGACTGCGTATGTATATGCTATCCATGAACTACTCACCCAACAATATCAACCTGATTGGATCGTTTTTGCTTCATCATCTGGTGGTACACAGGCAGGATTGGTTGCCGGTGCAAAGCTATTCGGTTTCAATGGAAAAGTGTTGGGAATCAGTGTGGATGAGTCAGAAGGGAAATTAAAATTGGGGGTGGCAACACTCGCAAGTGCTGTTACTGATCTTCTGGGTGAAAAAACCAACTTTTTGGCTCAAGACATATTGGTCACTGACAATTATCGTGGCGCTGGATATGGGGTGATGGGAGCACCTGAGATTGAAGCCATACGTTTGTTTGCGCGAACCGAGGGGTTAATCCTAGATCCAGTTTATACAGGGCGTGCTGCAGCTGGAATGATCGATCTGATCCGTCTAGGCTATTTTAAGCCTGATGAGACAGTCCTTTTCTGGCATACAGGGGGTACCCCCGCAATATTCTCGGATAGATACGTGCAAGTTCTTAACTTATGACAGATATCAGGTAGATATTCTATCTAAATATTTTCGCTTACAATATACGGATAATAGAATTAAATATCCCTGAAATTTGAAAAGAAATAACCAGGGCATTTTCATGGTTTAAGACTGATCAGGATCAGACCTAATGATCAGCGAGATCGATCAGGTTCTTGGAATCGTTCTAATAACCGTCCTATCCGGGCAAGCCAGGATAAATTCCTGATCTCTTTTCCTGCTTTATGGGCAACTTCCGTATCTGCCTGATGAGGGCTATAGATGGAAGTCTGATACTCTGCTAACAAGCGCTCTGCTGGAAGGGATGCACTCGGGATTGCCTGAATTAGCAAATTTTTCCTCTCGGTTGGTGTGTCTTGGATGGATGGATTCTTTTTGACACGCTTCAAGGCGTAATTTATCTCCATGTATGAACGAGACAATGCAGGAAGTTTCCAGTAATTAATCCAATCGACTAAAAAATCTGGTGGACGAATTCCAATCTTTCGTAAATTTTTTTCTATCACTTCTGGGATTTCTATAGAAATCCTTTCCAGGAATGGTCTTACTTTAAATCCTTTGTAAACCTGCCAGGAAACAAACGCCAGGATCCCAACTGATAATATCAATAAAAATAATTTAATGATATTTGTAATTGTCCAAAAATTGGTTACATCGCCTAATCCTGTGAGGTTCTCATCAGGTTTTTGTAGATTAGGATTATCCAATTCATTGACTGATCCTGGATCATTTTGGTTTTGCTCTGGCTGATTTTGATCAGGATTGGTTAATGTCTCCCCAGATGGTCTAAATAATGGAGGCTGAGAGACAGTCGGCTCGAAAACCACCCACCCTAATCCTGGAAAGAATACTTCTGGCCAGGCGTGAGCATCTTTTTGACGTACAACATAGGTTGAGGTTTCGTTTACTAGCTCACGCACGATGCTTCCACTTATTCCAGGTTGGAGTTCTTCAATTGGCGCAGTTTGACGTTCACCCTGAGCAAAACCAACACCTATCCGTGCGGGAATGCCCAAGGAGCGGAGTAATATTACTTCTGCGGAGGCATAATAGTTACAAAATCCCTTTTTATTATCAAAAAGAAACCAATCGATTCGCTCCTGATTTGGTGGGGGTTGACTAATTGATTGAGTGTATTCAATATTATTTCGAAGATATTCGGTTACCGCATTGGCAATATCATAAGGATTACTCAAACCCGTCGCAATTTGTTCGGCCAAATCTCTCGTTCGAGGGGTGATATTTTCTGGCAGCTGCAGGTAATTATCTTGAACCCACTGAGGGTAGTTTGCCCCAGCATCCCGGAGCTCTATCTCCGTCATAGCATCAATTGCTGATCGCATTGTGTACTTCTCACCAGGGTGAACAAATCCTTTGCCCATCAACGCACTAAAATTAACCGTCCCATCTGGATTAACGGATAGATTAGCCTGGGTTGGTCGATTAACCCATAGCGGTTCTGACAGTGTGTAGAGGTTTGAAATTGGAACATGTGGGAAGAATGTTGAAGAAATCACTGGACGTACATCGACACCGGGCTGATTTAAATCCAAGCTCTCCGGATTTAAATCATGCGCTGTTCTCAAATTCGTCTTCCACTGGCTGTTTTCATAATTGTTATAACTCCTGGCTTCCCAATAATATCTATACCCATCTGAAGGATTGGTAGGTGCTTCAACCTCAAAAATCACCTGATCAGATAGTGGGCTCCCCAATCCAAGCGACATCGTAGTACCATAGAAATCCTGAACCAAGCCAACAGAGGCACGCAAGGAAGCAAACATAAAACCTAATCGATCTTTCGTAGAAAGCCATGGTCGTGCCGCAGTTTGCCAGATTTGAGCAGCTGGTTTAAAAGATTGTGCTACTACTGGTACATTCCATGCAAAAAATACTAAAATCAGCGATAATACCAATGCCACGCGTGAGAAATCAAAACCGATGTCTGGAGGGGTGTGGGTTCGATCCTCCTTCCATTTTGCACGGTTTTGAATGTAAACCAAGCGTGCAACGAGGAGAAGGCCAAAAAAAAGATAAAAAGCGATGTACCATGAACGACTGACTAATAATGGATCAAATGAGTGGATAACGAACGTAGCAATACCACCAGGAATAACTACTTTCCATGGATTGCCTTCCCGCATTAGGATAAAGCCTGCATAAATCGATAAGGACCAGAACAAAATTGACATTAATGCCAGGTAACCACTTGCACCACCATGTCCTACAGATGAGTACATAACTGCAATGACAAACAATGCAAGAAGAAAGATAAGATTCAGTTCCATTTTCTATCCCGATTTCCTTTTAATTCATCTGATGATTTTCTGCAATAACAAATTTCCGGTAAAAGTAAAAAACCATTTCGACATTAATACATCAACAAAAATATATTTGTCCACTTGTTTATTAATTAACAATAAAAGTATTTACTTTTGACCTTTTATTTTTTAAATCTGAGAAATCAATGAAAAGAAGGGATTTTATCAGAATTTCCACACTTGGGGCAGGCGGTGTAGTGCTTGGAAGCATTGGGTTTGGAAGTAAGGGAACATCGTTGCTTGACAAGCTGACCGGTAAAACCAAAAACGAAGA
>Ga0208980_10000091_pt1 | contig 42035 bp, 54 predicted proteins | sample WetSurMetagenome_3_FD_187993 | JGI IMG/M metagenome (GOLD analysis project Ga0208980, IMG submission 187993) | Wetland microbial communities from Twitchell Island in the Sacramento Delta, sample from surface sediment Aug2011 Site A1 Bulk (version 2) | ecosystem: Environmental > Aquatic > Marine...
TGATCTCCCATTGGTATTCTCTATTGTTGGGGTGTTCGGTTGTATAACTATGATTGGTAACATGGTAGCATTTTTTCCTTGGTTTACATTATGTGTATTGCCCTGGCTTTTTGGTGATTGGATTTTAAGTGGTGGAGGACCATTTGATGATTGAATAGCAAAGATGATAAGGAGGTACTATGAGCATACTCAAACGATCTTTCTGCGAAAGAAGCATGTGAATACCGTATCAGTATCGAAGAGGCAACACTAAAATCCCTTTCATAATCTATATTTTATCATGCCTTCTGTTGGTTGGTGACTATCGTACACTGTAAATCCAATAGTTGGCATGATTAAGTATATATTATCATTAACAACTTTTCTCGGAGGCCTAGATGGAAAAAATTTTTAAGAGATATTACTATAAATTGTATGACAACAAGACCCGTCCTGTTATTAATGTATGCTTAATCGAAAAAGATGATATCTGGTGTCGTGGAATTGCAATTTGTCATCCCACAGATTATAAGACATTAAAAAACCGTGAGGGTCGTCACATCGCCCTTAATAGGGCTCTTTCTGCTTGGATAATGAAAGAAAATTCTTATCCCGCAGTTCTTCATCTAGCCCAAGGCCGAGATACTTCAATGCGTATTTTTGATCTTCTTTTCCAAGAGAAGTTCAAATCAGGGTTTAATGTAACTTTAATGGATTACGAATTATTACAAATCAATAAACAGGATGCAAAACGCATCACAAAACTCAAAAGGAGAGCAAATGTCAGCATATGAATTTCACATTGTTAAGGTTGCAGATGTAAAAATCGGAGAACGTGTTCGGCAGGACATCGGAGAAGATTTCGAGGAGCTCAAGGAAAGTATCAAAACTCGTGGCCAGATGAATCCTATTCTCGTCGACCGAACCGATGGAGTACTCACTCTTTTGGGAGGCTTTCGAAGGCTCACTGCAATGAAAGAGATTGGCAAGGAGACTATCCTTGCTCGCTTCTACGATGAATTAGACGAGATCGAACAGCTAAACTTCGAACGAGAAGAAAACATCCATAAAACTCTTACATGGGATGAACTTGCAATATGGCGTAAACGATTCCATGAGGCCAATCTTCGTAAACATGGAGCCCAAGAAAAAACATCCGGAAATCGCCCTGTCGAAGGAACAGGTTGGTCGCAAGTAGATACCGCCAGAGCTTTAGGTGTGTCTGAGGGTCTTATTTCCCAGGATCTTCGCCTTGCCGAAGCCATCGAAACATTTCCTGAACTAAAAAACATCACTAGTCGAAAGCAGGCAGTTAAAGCCATCGCAAGAACCGAAGAGGTGGCTATTTTGTCAGAACTAGCAAAAAGAGATGCTATTCGAAACAGAACAAACGACACCGAAACCGAGCAGAGTTATCATCTCTATTGTGGCAACTCTGTTAATATCATCAAAGAAAAGGTGTCTGATGAAACAGTAGATTTGGTTATTTTTGATCCCCCTTGGGGAGTGGATATCACAAAGATAGCCTCATCTCGTGGACCCACCGGAGAGAAGACATCTTACAAAGACGATAGTTGGAGTGGAGCTATCGAACTCGTAAACCAACTATTACCTCAAATTCATCGTGTTATGAAATCTGATGCTCATATGTATATGTTTTGTGGAATTCAGGATTTCTTCTTTTGGATGAATCTACTCAATGGATTTACTCTTGTGCCTAATCTTATGAATGATCTTCGAGTTTCTATTCCTCCTTATCGTGAGAGTCCTGCCATCAAAGCTATTGAAGATACTTTCAAGGATTTCTACAAAACTAGAGACTGGAATTTTCATGTCGAGCCAATTCCATTGATCTGGGTTAAAGAATCAGGTGGATTTACGGATTTCGACTATAAATTCATGCCAAGATATGAGATTATCCTTTTTTGCAGTAAAGGCCAGAAAAAACCTTTAAATGAAGTTACATCCAATATTTTCGAGTATAAACGTCCCGTCAACACCGAGAGAATACATACTCAAGAAAAACCAATCGAACTTATCCAAAAATTAATTCGATTGTCGTCACAGGAAAATGAAATTGTTCTTGATCCTACCGCAGGAAGTTTTGTGACCGCAGTTGCATCAACCTTACTTCAACGTAGGTCTATATGCATCGATAGCGATGAAGTATGTTATGCAAAAGGACTGGAACGCATGTCGAACATTGTTATGTCGATGCACGAAGAGGAGGGAGAGGAATAATGGAACCTAAAAAAGGATGCTGGTACACAGTAGATAATGTTAAAAACTTACTTCAAGTTACAGATGATGATGGACTTTTTGATCTCATAGAATATGTTGCTGATCAAGAGGAAGAAGGGTATGAGGTTATGATCTGGGATGAACTTGGATTAGCTTTGGCAGCATTATCCCCATTTACTGAGGAAGAAGTTGAAATTATCCACAATCGTTATGATATCATTCTTATGTATGGCGTCAAGTATGCTCATATTTTGGTCACAGAACCAACTGATTTAACAACTAGATTGGTCTAGATATTTTATTCCGTCTTTACCCCGCTAAATACGGGAATTGGAGGCTTTAATTGGCAGTACAATCCACCAACACATTTGATATTATTGTTCCCCCATCTGGGCCTGTGACAGCACCGATTGTATTCATCGGTGAAGCACCTGCAAAGACGGAAGTCTTCGAAGGAAAACCTTTCATGGGCTCAGCAGGGGATCACCTCAACAACTGTTTATCTTTGGCAGGATTAGACAGATCTGAGATTTACATAACAAACATATCCAAACGTCGTGTGCCAGAGGACAAGATGGAAAAACTTGATCTTGTTACTTTGGCACGATATGAAAAAGAACTCATCGAAGAGATTAATAATCTTCCAAATGTTAAGATTATCGTTCCTCTCGGTGCATACGCCCTTAAAGCAGTAACAACAAGATCGGGCATAACAAACTTTCGTGGATCGGTTCTTCATCCACATCCCGCAATTAAGCATGATTGCTTAGTTGTGCCTACGTTACATCCTTCGAACCTACATTATAATTATCCTCTCTGGATACTTATCGTTGCAGATTTAACTCGGGTTAGAAGGATTCGGGATAAGGATTTCCAATTCGAATGGCCTAAACAAAATTTCATCCTCGCTCCTTCATTTGAACAAACTATGTCGACATTGAAAATGTTGCAAGAGACAAAGCCTCGTTTTGCTGTCGTAGATGTTGAGACTCCAGGAAATATGTTGTCATGTGTAGGTATTGCATGGTCTCGTAGTGACGCTATCTGCATTCCGTTTTTCTATGGTAATGGACAATCTTATTGGAAGATTGAAAATGAGATGGCAATCTGGCGAGAGCTTGATAAAACTTTAAAGATGATAAACATGGCAGGTCAAAACATATTGTTTGACTGGAGAATCTTGGGTGAACATGGCTTTCGAGTTGGATTTTCTTATCCCTCAGGTGCTTTTATTCGTGATAGTATGTTAATGCATCATTGTCTATATTCTGAGATGAAACATGGACTAGATACCATAGTTTCCATCTATACCGACCTTCCGTTTTTTAAGAAAGACGAAGAAGAAAAGAAAGGATCAGCTTTGATAGATGGAAAAGAAACCGAACATTGGACATATAACTCCATGGACTGTATTGGAACATATTGGGCCATCGAAGAACTTGAACAAGAACTTAAAGATGAAAACATGCTTCATGTTTATGAAAATTTATATTCCCAAGTTTTACCAATCTTATTTGAAATGAACATGTTGGGCGTTCCTGTCGATCTAGAACTATTAAAAGATGTTCGACTGGAAAGTAACGAACTTATTAAACAATATAACGCTAAGATCAAAGAAGAAACAGGATTAGATGTTAATGTTAATTCCACCCCACAAGTAACAGACTTGCTTTATAATAAACTTGGATGGGAAAAATATACCGGTGAAAAAACTGGTAAGGAGACCCTCAAAAAACTAGCCTATAAGTATAAATCAGATATTCCCGATCTTATCATTGATATTCGTGCAGCTCGCAAAACATTAAGCCTCTTTGATGAATCGAATGTTGTTGATGGGCATATTAAATGCGAATATTCTCTGGGTCGAACATCGACAGGAAGATTAAACAGTCGCAAGGGTCGAGGAAGAAGTGGGATGAATCTCCAGAATGTTAAAAAAGGCCCTCAACGAAAGTTTTTCATCCCTCCCAAAGGTTATGTTATGATGTGTGCGGATCAACAAAACGCTGAAGCTCGTGTTGTCGCATGGTTGGCGGATGATGAAAACATGATGGGATTATTTAAGAGTGGAGCTTCACTTCATCTCGTGAACGCCAAAAACATGTTTAAAGAGGATATTACCAAAGAAGATCCCCGTTATAAAATAGCTAAAGCATGTGTTCATGGAGCCAACTATGGTCTTGGGCCTCGGAAGTTTGCCCAGATTACAAAACTCCAATTTTCAGATGCTCAAACACATCTCATAAACTATCATAACACCTATCCAGGTATTCGAGAACATTTTCATGCTTATGTGTATGATGAAATTATGGCACATAGAATGTTGTATAACCCATTTGGTCGTAGGGAGATTTTTCTAGATGAGCTTATGTACTATGGCAATGCTAATGCTAAAGTATTACAGGCTGGCTATGCTTTTATACCTCAAAGTACGGTTACGGATATTAACAAACAGGCGTTAAAAAGAATCCGCAAACATTTTCGTGTTCTATTAGAATCACACGATGGCCTTAGTATTGCAGTTCCAGAAGGTCAGGTTCAATATGGTGCAGAAGCATTAGTTGAAGCATATGACATTCATTTTAAAATATGGGATATAGATCGTACAGTCCCCATTGATCTTTCTTTTGGCCCAAACTGGGATGAACAAATAGATATTATTCTTTAGGAGATATAATGAACTATAAGGAGATGATTATGAGTATATTTGCAGACGCCCTAAGATTCAAACAACAAGAAATTCATGAAACAGCTAAAGAACATGGTTGGTGGGATGAACCCAGATCTTTTGGAGATTGTATTGCTTTAATGCATTCCGAACTTTCAGAATGTTTAGAAGGATATCGAAAAGGAAATCCTATAGACGAACATTGTGGAATGTTTTCTTCATGTGAAATTGAACTTGCAGATTGTATAATTCGCATTCTCGATCTCGCAGGAATGTATGGTTATAACATCGGTGAAGCTCTTGAAGCCAAGACAAGATATAACAAGTCGAGGCCATATCGTCATGGAGGCAAAAAACTATGATCTATATTGCGTCTCCATATACAGCACCAACATATAATATTATGGATCATCGTTTTAAATGTATCCAACTTGCAACATCAGTTTTGCAGGTTGTTTTTCCTAAACAATGTTTCTTCTCCCCGATTATGTATTGGCACGAAACAGCTAAAAAGTTTAAGTTACCTGTTCATGTCCATTTTTGGGAAGAATGGAATTCGCATATTCTCTCATTATGCGAGTCAATGTTAATCGTTACACTTAGGGGATGGCGTGAATCAGTAGGCATTAATAAGGAGCAATCCTTAGCCCAACACCTCAACATACCTATTGGACATATTAATTTTAAGAAGTTAATTATGGATCATAAAGAGGTTGTCAAATGCCTGATAAACGGAAACGGAAATTACCAAACGGATGGTTGCAAGGCTACAGGAACTATATAGTCAAACAGGAGTCACCAGACATCTTTCATTTTTGGGTAAGCTGTTCTATAATTGGAGCAGCTATGAGGCGAAATGTATTTATCAATCGAGGGGCATATCATGTATGGCCTAATCAATATGTTTTTCTCATCGCTAAATCTGGGGGATGTAAAAAGTCCGGCGCGATGGAATTAGGAATGGACCTTATCGACACCATAAAAGAAATTCATACTGTCGGAGGGAAGATGACTACGGAAGGTTTGATGGACACAATGAATCGAGCAACAATCGATCCAAATGGTGTTGTTAAACCCGACGGTAGTATTCTCATTCAGGCAGATGAACTTGCGTATCTTTTTGGTAAGTCTGCATATGTCGGTGACTTGATCACATTCCTTACTGCAGCTTATACAGGAAAATCTAAACTAGATTTCCTCACCAGAAACAAAGGATTATGCCAAGTTAGAAATCCATGCCCATCAATATTGGCAGGATCAACTCCCGAACAATTAGGTGAGATTTTTCCTACCATGACATTGGCTAGTGGATTTATGGCGCGAGTTCTTCTTGTTTATGGGGAGCGTGGAATACGTGTGCCTAAACCAGAGGTTGATCGAGGAATGGAAGATGCTCTAATTCACGATCTTGGTTGTATTGCTAAATTACATGGAGAAGTCCAGTTGACGCCAGAAGCAGATCAAATGTTTGATAAATGGTATATGTCACTTGATGAGAAAACACCACCAAAAGATCTAGAGAGTTTTTATGAAAGAAAACATGACCATGTACTTAAAACTGCATTAGTTATGTCGGTGGCTGAATCAGATAATATGATTATTACTGTTGAGCATTTAGCAAGTGCGTTAGCTGCAATAGACAATATCGAACACCATTTACCTGCTGCTATTGCTCATATAGGATCTACACAACAAGCAAATGCCGTCGATTTCGCAGAAAATATGATAAGGTCTGTTTATCCTGAAAGCATGGGTCATTCTGTTCTTCTTCGTCGAATGTACAAACGACTTACTTATGGAAAATCGGAGATGGATGAGCTAATAAGTATGTTAGAAGGTCAAGGAAAAATTAAAATAACAGCAGATAGGTCAGGGGTAAGATACACAGCTATATTAGATAAAAAATAGGAGGCTATATGGTTAGAAAATCAGACAAATTAGTACAGATTAATCCAGAAAAAGAAAAAGATTATATTCATGTCGAGGATGGTATACGAGTAATTATTGTAAATGATCCAAAAGTAACACAAAAAATATGCCAACTGGTAGATGACGCCAATAGATTGAAAACTTCATCAGGTTCTGGTTTTGAGGCAGACTTTCTTGTATGGTCATATATAGGATCTATATTTCCAGAAACATTGGAACATCCGAATTGGAGACTACAATTTGCTCCAGTAACAAAACCTAGGATTTTTGAGTTTTTTAATGAAGACGAGGTAAAAAAGATATGACAGAACAAATCTTATTTTTCTTAAAACGGAAAGGAACAGATGAACTTATTCCTTTACCATATAAAATTCTTAATCAGGAAGGAACAACAGCAAGCATAGAATTTGATCAAACAATTACAGTTAATCAAGATGATGAAATTCAGATTCGTCGTAAGGCAATCAATCCTTAGAGCTCCACCATAATAAAATCAATGGTAACAATGCTAGTATGATTATTTCAACTAATAGAACTATTCGTACTAGCATTTCTTTTCTCTCATATATGTTGTTTAATCTTCTCAAATAACCTCAGTACTCGAAAAATATGTCCTTTGACATATATCCCCTTACTATTATTCATATATCTTATCATCCGTAAAATCATATATTCATGCCAATCACTAGGATTTTGTAATAGAATCTCTTTGTTTCCACCTCCTGGTAGTCGAGGATCATTTTGTGGATTTACTTGACTATCAAACAAACAAATATCCATTGGAAATTCAGCTACATCACATCCTGCGGGCAACCAGTAATCGGCATAATATATCGCCTTGGCTTGATCTAGAGTCAGGTTTTTAATGTCAATGTTTGGATGATATGTTTTACATATCCCATACTTTGTTTCGCCTCCTGGATCATTTGGGTCATTTTCATACCCGCCTTCGAGACCAACTGTTAATTCAAATGCAAGATCAAAATGTTCTTTCACGATGCCATCCTCCGGTTTAAAGTTTACCTTGAAAAGTACGTTTAAGACCGCCCTTTAAAACGCCACTAGAGGGCCGGAACGGGGTCGCCCTTCGTTTAAAAATTTAAGGGGCAGGGGTTATAAAGGGGCAATTTTCAGTCCCGTCTAAGTCTTTGTTTTGGCCTTAAAAACGATATTTTGTGGGATGTGATAATCCCGTCTTTACCCTGCTAAATTCGGCAATACCCATCCCACATATTTACTCATCTTCACACGTTTTAAGTTTTAAACATAGATCATAAAGCCTATTTCCCCATTCCCAAACCTCACGATCTTCTTGGGCGAGTTTATCCATTACCTCCATAACATGCTCAGAAGGTAATGGATACTCAGGACACACGCTTATTCTTTTTACGCATCCGCCCAAAAGGATTATCAACAGGAGGTTTAGAATCAACGTTTTCGTAATCTTCCATTGTATTTTCATTATTTTCTGCCTGCTCCTTTAAGGTTGCATTTTTACCCCATTTCATCGCCAGAATTATGATGGCGACAACAACGATCAAAATTCCTGCTAAAAAGATAAAAACGTTTTCCATTATGTTGTCGGAGCCTTCGATAGTTTGTTGTTGATGTATTTTGTAATCTCACCTATAATATATGCTACAAACGCAATAGCCCATGGAGGCAGTTCGAACAAAGCAATGTTTTGCTCATTACCTAACCATGCTAAAGCAGCTACTACGATGTAAGATCCAAATCGCCACGCAAATGATTTTATTCTCGTCATCAAAATTTTATTCATGTAAATTCTCCTTAGTTACAGTGTTGGTAGATGGAGTAACAGCAGGAAATCCCTTCTGTCGCTCAATAACATTTTTTAAATCCTCAGTCGTCTTATTTAAATTTTCAATCGCTACTCTTATTTCACCTAAAGTAATTTCAATCTCAGTAATAGTTTGTTCCTGTAAGTGATCAGATTTTTCAATTTCTGTAATACGTTTATCTGTTGCTATGTTAGTACGATCATTTGCTCTTGTCGTGATGGTCATAAATACCCCTACGAAGATTCCTACAATCGTAACCACTATTGCAAGAGCAGTAAAAAATCCCGAAAATGAGATATATCCTTTTGTACGAATATAAATCGTATCGGCAACTTTCCCACATGCAACCGCCACTTCTTTTCGGAGTAGATCCATCTTATTCATAACATCTGCATATTTCTCATTAACATAACTATACAATGATAAACGTTCATCCTTCAAATCGTCACTCATCAAGTCTTTTGCGTCGGATATCTCTTTATGTAATCTCTGCTCTATATCAAGCCTACATTTCTGATCTGTGCATCCCATTGATATCTCCTAGATATCCTGCCTTCGTTGTTAATCCTTTCCCTTAAAAATAATAAGGGGATGTAAAGTTTGTAGAATTTCCCCATCAAGATTTTTCTCCACTCGAAATGTCCCATCTGATTCTTGAAACGTCATTATAGCATTCACATCAATCACAATTGGCATAACTCGTAATCCACTATCCAACTTCAACAAATCACCCCACTCAGGAATCTTATTGGAGCTAATCTCCAACGTACTTAGATAGTCCTGAATTATCATATCTCTATTTTCTCCGATGCCTGCGGGCATTGTTGTGAGAAATTCATCAATCTTATTCTGTCGAAAAGTTTCTAGAATCTGCGTCCTTCGATCAATATATGCTTTCATCTCAGGACTCGTTGTAATTTTGTTAATCATTACATCTACGTAATATGAATGTTTTATCAGCAAAAATCTTTTAAGTTTGACAAGAGCTTGATAAACTGGATGTTGAGGCTGAATAAATGTCTCAAACATGAAATTCATCATTTTAAGTTCCTCTGTTGTCGTCGATACTTCTCTTTTAAATCCTTCAAATCTTACTACATTATCCATTTACAGCCTCCGAGTTAAATTGTTAATAGTTAATTTTATCCAACAAACCTTGAACAGTTGGATCATCTACTGTCGGTTTGGTGGGCCATATAGTTTGGAATGTTGTGATAGTTGTCGTTATGTCTCTTAATGCCTGTCGCCATTGTTTGATCTGAATGAGTTCTTGCAATGTGCATTTATCAACAATATCACGAAGCATTAGTTTATCTGTTTTGTCTAATATCTGATCTCTTATAGGTCTCACATTTAAATTTATCCATTCGTCTAAATTACTGAATACAAGAAAATCGCCATCAAGTAGATTTTGATATTCAATTAATTTTAATCCATTTGATAATTGTTCATTTATAATAATATTTTCATTTTCTGTTGTATATGGTATTGTTATCATACTGTTGTTGCCCTCGCTTCTACTGGATTGCCAACATAAAGAACAAAATTAGCGATGCCTCCGCTATAATTTGTTGTCCCATACGCATTTGACCACACCTCAATAATATCCCCCGTCAACCAACCACTTATCTCCTCTGTGTATGTGGCATAATTATAAGTATTATTATTGCTTCCGCTGTTTACCTGTCGAAGTGTTCCAACATTACTGTTAGAACCAGACCTATTTCTTTTAATTATAGCCTGTGTATTATAATAATTCATAGATAGATTTGCTTGTTGATATCCTTGTGTTATCATCCAAAAAGAAATTCGATAAGTTCCCCCAACTCCAATTTGTATACCTTTTACTGGAAACCATGTGCCATTAGTAGATTGATAATTCCGTTGAGTATTACTTGATATTAAAACCAATGTGCCATTAGCCGATCCACCAAAATTATTACAATACATTGTGCCACCAACATAAACATTTCCCCCGTCATCCCAAGAGAGATGGTTGATATTACCCATATAACCAGAACCATTACTATTTATTATAACTCTCGGAGTTCCATTCTGGTACATCCTAATTCCAGATGCACTAACCCCAAGATAATTATTCCATGTATCGTCAGAAGTTAAATCAATTTGATTCCCATCAACATAGAGCCTATTTTGACCATTACTCATAAGCCTAATATTATTAGATCCAATAGACACATAATTATTAGAGTTATTATCTCCATAAATAGTAACCCCACCTGCATTAGCCGATAATCTAAGAACATTATTTTTATACAATACATAACTATCACTACCTATCCTAGTATAATCTCCCGATGAATAATTATAACATATGTAAATATTATTAGATTCTACTGACATACCAACAGCACCATTATTATGATATAATTTTATCATACCACCAAACAAACTAACATTAGCTCCAAATTGAGCTACTGTATTACTGCCAACATAATATATTGTCTCTGTCGGAGTAATATTGGCATGAGCACCGCCCACAGTTCCAAGAACAATAGTCCCATTCATATACCATTGAGAGGTAACTGCATCTATTCCACCAGCATTTTTATACTGGAGGCGAATACCATTTACATCATCAATAGTTAAGAAAGATGAATTATTCGCGTATTTTCCTGAGGCAAATCCATAAATATTAGCATCAGTATAACCATAAGAATCTTTCAATCTTCCCATCTCTGTCATCATATACAATCCTGTCGCAGGATGGGTATTCCAGGCTTTAATCGCTACATATGGAGAAGAGTTTCCTTCATATGCACTAACTTCGTAAAATCCACCATTTGCTGTCCCATAATCAAGTGCTAATGTAGCCTTGGCGATGTTTCCATTAGCAGTTCCAGCATTAGCTCCGGCACTTCGGGTAAATGTGTATCTTTGAGTGTATGGATTAACCACAGTATTTCTGCTAACATACGATACTGTTCCCCATGCACTTCCGATCGTAAGTCCTGTCGCATTACGTGAAATCTGCCTTAACTGAACAATATCACCATTCGCAAATACCTGACCAGTAAAACCATCAAACTCTTCAACATCCATATTTGCACTAGCATTTGCAGATGGAAGTGCGAAATTATTTGCCATCTTTGCAACAGACTTAGTGATGATTTGTCCGCCCGCAAGTGCCTGTTCAATATCTGCAATAAATGCTTTAGCATGAATCTCATCAACATTCAAAGTTCTAAATTCAGCTTCACCTGTATAACTTACCCGCCATCCAGTTGTAGCCTTTGCATAAGTATCTGTTTGATGCTGAACATTAGCAGCTAAGGAAAATATATTTGCTGTCGCATTATATACAACACCAGAAGATCCTACCGTAAAAGTTGCATGATTATTAGCATCAAGTTGGAGGCGAAGAGCTCCACTAACCAATACCTGATTATTTGACATTTGGATTAAATCACTATCTAAGGAAGTACCAACATACCCTCCTCCGACAACTAGATTTCCTGTCGTGCCAAAAGTTTTGTTCGCAGAAAAGGCTGTACCATTCCAAGAGATAGATGCATTTCCACCTGTCGTTCTTCCAAAAACTAAATTAACAGTAGCATCATTTGCATCACTGTTAATGGTAAAGGTATCTACTGTTGTTCCAGATACCACCACACTACAATCAGAGGAAATAATAACTCCATGAAATACATATGTTCCTGCTGCAACGTCAAAAATTCCGTATGCATTATTACTTCCATGTCGAAATGAACCTGTACCATCAGCATAAAATCCTGCATAATTCGCAACGTTAGTTAAGGTCATTAAGTCTGCTGATGCACCAAGAGCTAATTTTGGAGTTCCATCCAACCCTCCAAGAACAACTTTTGTATCGGCATGATTTATTGAGACATTCCCACCCCAAAGATCATATTGTCCTACATAAAACCCTGCCCATTTAAGTGGACCATTAACAGTAATAGTCATCTGTGGGTCAGCAGGCATTGCACTTTTTACTCCTGCTTTCGTAACGGATTGGAGTTTTATATATACAGTATCACCAAAATCATAATATGATCCCAAAGCACTAATGTTAAATGTTTTTGTCAATATAGTTGATGCATAAAGTTTATATGTTACATTATCTGTTGAAATCCAAACATTAACTGCATAAACATATGAAGCATTTGTCCATGTAACGGAAATAACGCCACTATAACTTGCAGTAGCAATTACTGTCCATGCACCCGAAGCACTAACAACTCCAGGAACATCGTATCTTCGAGGAACCGTTGTTTCATAAACCTCATCAACATCAGAATCAAATGTTTTGTTGTAGAGATCTGTCGACTCGTAGATAAGATCTAAATCAACACAACCATCAGGTCGAATAGATACTGACACAACTCGAAGCAATGCACTTGTAACTCCCAAAACAGTTGATGTTAAACTGACAAGATCATGTTTTTGGAGACGTTGGCATTTATCTCTAAATGTTCCAGTTATATGTCGATTTAAAAGATCGCGTTCAAAATAATAAGATCCCAATTCAAATGCTAAAGCACGAGATGAACATCCATAAAGATCAAGATTTTTAATATATCCTTGAGTATCTCCGATGTATATACTATCTGTAACACCCAGCTTTGTTATGTCAGTAAAGGATACTTTATATCCATCAGGGAATTCGTTAATATCTGTTTCAGCAATACTGATAGCAGATTTTCCTGTTTCGTCCTGGAGAATATCATTATCAACTAAAGTCATAGCGGTGGCTTCTAAGTTGATATCAAAATAGTATAGATAAAAAACTCCTGCGTATTCAACAAGTTCACATCTGATATGTTTCAGAATAGTATCAATAATATCCCCAGCTTGACCATCAGTTACTACATAATCAAAATGCCATCCTTTAGTATCTATATAAGTTGCAGCTGAAGTCCAAGATGTTATATCGAATTTATCCGAAGAAAAACCTAAACCATATCGAGTACTGGTCATATAATTATATAGAGCAAGCACTCCATTTCTAGGATTTCCATACCAATGACTGGCCCGAAAATCATAAAGATACATTCCATCAACAAGAAATGTTCGTGAAGGTAGACTGTTGTATAAATCAGGATCATATTCAAACTTAAAAACTATATATGCGGTGTATCTCATATTATCGAGATACGCAGCTTTTAATGCATGTATATATTCTGGATATACCTGAGTTGAGGTTCCTTGATAGAAATCATATGCAAATTTTTGATTTAAAGTAAATCCAGAATAAGTTCCCCATTCCCAAGCACCAAAAGCTACTATGTCGGTATTGAATGATGTATAAATTGTATCATCAAGATATATAGATAAAGGTCTATTGTAGAGATTAACACTATCAATATACAACACTCCCTGATTATTTTCATTCGAAAACTCAATTCGACCACTAGATCCAGTTTTTGTTGCATATCCCGAAAGTTTAAGATTATGCCATCCTGCTGTTGTCGTATATCCAAGATTTGTACTGATTAGTATTGTCGTCCCATCAGCATCATATAACTTAAAACCATATAGATTATCGGTTGTAAGATAAATCCAGAAAGAAAACTCAAGAAGATCTCCACTCGTCCATGACATATTATCTGATTTAATAGAGCTGTTAGATGAAATATACCAACCATAAGAACCATCATGATGGGTTGAAGATCTTCCTGCTGTACCCGATAAAGTAGTCCAGTTAGAGCTAGCTTCACAAGATCCATTAGAAACCAAATTTGTCGCATCAGTTCCATTAGTATTTAATCTAGCTACTCCATAGATCGGTCCTTCACTAATGGTCTGAATAACATACAAGGTTTTATTATCTTCTTCAAACGCCTCAATAAAAACTTCGTTCCCTCCGAGAAAGTTTCGCCCATATACAATAGGTAATGGAGCTAATGTTGATCTCGCAGTTTCTTTGATTGACCCGTTTGCATAATTAGAATTTGCTCGGTTTCGTTCTCCAAAGATCGCTTGATATGCAATCCCGATAACTTGAGCGATAATAATTTGCTGTGCAATATAGACTAAAAATCCTAAGACTTGTGCCATCTAAAAGCCCTCTCAATTTTGTATGGGGTTAAAGGAGAAACATTGACTCCAAGTTCAACTGCAACAGTTAGAACCTTTCCGTTTCCAGCATCAATTCCTACAAAAATAGCTTGTTCATAAGATAAGATAAGAATATCTCCAGTAACTCTGGATTTTGTTTCGATTTCATCCAAGTATTCTTCGAAAAAATCAATCATAGTCATCTGAGCTCTAAGAGGATCTTTTTTGAAAAAATCAAAATAGTCATCTAACGATATTCCTCTAAAAGTTGATGGTAATACTGCACCAGATTCAGTTAAAAAATCATACACCAAATGAAAACAATCAATCTGTCCTGATGTATATCTCTGACCAACTCGATGTTGAGAAAATTTTAATAGGTTCATTCGTCTGCACCCCATACAATAACTTTATTTTCCAATGTTGGTAACCATCTAAACCCACCAAAGTTTGCAAAATTGTTAAATGTATAATAACATTGTGTTGCTGATCTATCACACGCTGTTGCTGCTCCAACATATCCACATTCCGTTCCTTTAAATATTTTCCATCGACAAGAAGGTGGATGTTGACTGATTGTTCTTTGGGTAAATTGATACAACAATCCCTGGATGTTCATATTTAACATAGTCTCATCCATATTCCATGCACTAATTGTCCCATAAAACAGAGGGAAAAATGTGCTACCCACCACTGCATAGGTTGTTGTATCTAACACCACCAACGATGCTTGAAATGAATTTCCTTGAGGCGAAGTTCCTAAAATAGCCTCATATAAAGTTGATCTAGTATCTGGTAATTGCCCAGAATCTAGATGAACTAATGAAACATCCAATTCTTGTGTGTAGGTGTCAGATGAATCAACAATATCCCCTAATGTAAATGGCCGAGAAAGATATCGTGTTCCACCTATCGTTATTGGAACATCACAATCAGTAAAATAATATGTTGTCCCATTTACAGTAAAACTGATAGTATAAAATGGAATCATATTACTAGCTGATAATTGTTCTAAGATACTTGTGTTTATAGCTTTCATTCTATATTTAACAACCCCTGTAATGAGATTTTACTATTGACTAATGCCCGATAAAATGTGTCAAAATCCATATAACTCTCTTTGAATCTACACCTCACAACTAACTGACCAGTAAATGACCATGTGAGAATAGCTCCATTTGCAGGAGCGGGTGAAAATGTTGCTAAATCGCAACCATCAGTTCCACCGCTACTGGTAAAAGTATATAATGTTGTTGTCGAGTCATTTGAATACATAGTGTAGGATGATGCTCCCTTCGAAGGAAGATTAAATCCTGTTATAGATCCATTCCCAACACCAACATATTCTTTTACATATACATCACTTTTCTGATAAAAATATCGAAATGATGTAAATGGCCCTTTACAGGCTAAATAAAATGCCCAAAGATAGTTTGCCTGTGTTAGAGTTCGATTATCAAATGATAAAGATAAAACTCGTCTTGGATATAAAGTTTTCAACTTTCGAAATTCTAATCCCTCTAACCCTGCGTTCTGGATTAAAACTTTAAATCCAATTTGTTCCCCAAATGGGGAAGTAACCTTAACATTCGCGTCACTAGGAAAAGCGGTCATGATACACTCCCTCGGATAGCTGATCTAGCAGAACGGCTAGATCTTAAAATAGAATTTACTGGGCCTGTTAAAGCACCACGATTTTTGGTTAGATATTCAGAAAAAGATTTTGAATCCATAGCATTAATATGAATATTTGTTTCACCACCATATCTCTGTCGTTGTTGATCTCCAGTAAGAACTTCCTCGCCTTGTTGGAGGATGGCAGGAAATTCTCCTTTCGTTAAGCCTTTATGCAGTCGAGGTGCAAAATTGAGTAAGGAATCAGGAATCCATCGAGATGTCCCACCTACTCCGACACGACCACCTTGATGAAACATAGTTCCAGGAATATTTACATCACTAATAACTCCAGGATTTGTTATAACTCTTCCAGTAGAAGTGAATCCTTCACCATAACCCGGATTTATAAAATCCCCAATAAGACCACCCCATTCTCCTGTCTCAAGTGCATTACCCATAAGTTTTAATGTTGCAAGTTTCGCCATGATTTGAGCAATAACTTGGAGAACTGCATCAGCCCAACCCTGAAGCCAATCTTTAAAACTTCCAAACTCACCCTTCATCATTTTAAAGAAACCATTTTCGAATGCACTAGCTGTCGCTTCTGCTACACCTTTGACAAGATCTTCTGACCAATGAAGACCAGCTTCAATCTCTTTTGAATATCGATCTTCAGCTTCTGCCATGGAAATTAATGATCGTTCAAAAGCATCTTGAATTTCGGGAGGATATTTTAATACTTCTTTATAGATTGCTCGCATACGTTCTTGTAGATTAACCCAATGTTTTGCTGCAAATGTTGACCAATCCCCAGAAGCAACGTTTTCTGTGGCTAGTTGATAATCACTGATTAACACAGTATTAGCTTTTATAAGTTCATTAGCCTCATACATTTTTGTGGCATCAGCAACCTCAGAGTCAAAATAGTCTTTTTTAGATTGCGTCATTATTTTCCACATAATGGCGTTTTTCTTTTGTGATTCCGTCATTCCATCAAGAGATTCTATAAACTTATCCATCTCCTCTTGATTTGTAACATAGTTTTTTGCTTTGTCGACAGACCATCCCGAACGCAATCCCATTAAGGCATTTTTATATATATTAAAAGTTCTAGTTAGGCCATCCATTGTAGTATCAAATGCAGAAGCTTCTTTTCCTGCATTTGTAAACTCTAGTCCAGTATCTTTAATTGCATCTTTCATCTCATTAATAATAGATTCAATATCAAGATTTCCAACATTTAATGCAGAGGTGAATTTTTCTTTTATTTTATCTAAAGCATCTGTTGGAATAAGATCAATTGCTGACCCAAATGTCGATTTAATTTTCTCCCAAGCAGTAACAGCATTTTCACCCATTTTAGTAAATAAATCTATTGGTCCACCAGCAAGATTTTTAACTTCTTCTACAGCAGTAGTTGCTGCTTTTGCAATCCATTCTGCAGTAATTCCCATAATTGCTTTTAGCTTATCATATAAATCCCCTAGTTTATTGACAAATTTTTCAATGTATGGACCTACAAGATCCCAAACTTCTTTGAGTTTTGCTCCTAGCATACTAAAAAAGCTACCAATAACTTCAAGAATATTATATTTTTTAATTAGGTTATATAATCCTTCAAGTCCTGTCGCAACCAAAAGTATATGTCCCGACCATTTAGCAAGCTCGACAAAATAATCTACCCAAGACATCTTTGCTTCTTTAAGCATTTGATTTAGAGATGCAAATTCTAATACCAAGAAAGCAATTAATGCAACAGTTGCTCCAGCTGTCGCGGCAGTAATGGCATAAGACTTTGTAAGAACCCATAATGCCTCTGATGTAAATATAATTTGTGCTCTTAATTTAAATAATGACATCGATAAAGATTGACTTTGAGCAATAAAATTGGAGAAATTAAATATTCCTATCGAAGCAATAAACTGCAACATAGATAAAGTTGATCCCACTAAGGCAGGAATAACTCTCATTATCAATACAACAGAAAGATCATAAAGAGCTCCAATTACAGGGGTAAGAATGTTGTAAAGCCGCATAAAAATTCCAATGACTTTCTCAACAATTTTTAACAAAATAACAGCTTCTGTAACTTTTTTGATAGCATCCCAAACTTGAAGGATTTCATTTTTAAATGCTTTAAATAGCGCAGCTCCATAACCTAAGTATTTAAGAGCTAAAGGGAAGAGATCTAGGATTTTTCCAAATGCTTGTGCTAATAGTTGCATAAATAAAACTAATCGAGCTTGATCAGCAGTTGATAAAGCTGTTTTCAGTTTTTCCATACTATCCGCAATCGTACTAGCAAAAATATTTTTATCCATTCCTCCAGATGCAACAATAGCAGTATTAATAAATAACATTCTTGCTTGTTTTTCCCACATCTGAAATGCAAGAATTGGATTACTTTCTAACATTGCTTTTCTTGCTTCTGCCCAATGTTCATGAATAGCCTGGAAAACTTTTTCCAGAACCTCAGCCTGAGAAGTCAACTTCTTGAGAGATGCAAAATCCTCTTCAGTTAAAATCCCTAGTTTTTTCATTGTACGACCTAACATATCTGTCGTACGCATTTGACCATTCAATAAAGATTGGAGTTCCTGTCTAATCTGCCGAGTTGTAGATCCTGTTGTTTGTGCAACCATTGATGTAAAATCAACGACAGACGCAAATTGAGGGATCAATTTTTCTGGAACTGCCCCAATGGATTGTGCAATTTCATCCATACCTGTGGAGAGTTCTGCCATCGTAGAGATTGATGTTTGAGATGCTTCATATAAAGCATACACATTAACTGCTGCACGTTTATAGGCTTCACCATAAGATAGGGTATTTTTCGCACTCATTACCTGCCAAAAAGCAAGTTTCGCTTGGAGGGTAGATAACTCCCCAAACTCTGCAATAGACTCTCTGAGGAGATTGGTGGTTTTCATCAATCCTGCCTCAAAGAGATTCATTGCACGATATGCAAGAGTAAAACCAATGGCAACTGATCCAAACTTGGACCACCATCCTTCACCCATTACACGATGTAATGCTTGGGCTCGATTTTGCCAGTTCTGAAAGTTTTTGTTGACCTTTTGATTAGCAGCATTCGAAGCAGCTACAACATTTTTAAATGTGCCAAGGAGAGCCTGATTAATAATCTTATTATTATTAACAGCCTGAACAATATCAAGTATAAACTTAGAATAAACATCAGCCATTTGGTGTTACTCCTTTACGCAACATGTCCCAAGTAAAATCAACATCTTCTTTTGTCGAGGCTTTCGGCCCAGATGCAATCTCAAGAGTTTCTTGGTATGGTTTAATCATACTTTTAACTCCATCAGATTCTTGGTATGGTAATAATGAACTTTCAAACCGCATCATTTGTTGTCGAGCTTCAATTATAGGTATCTGATTTAAATACATAAAAAATTGACGCGCAGATAATTTTAGAATATCTGGATGGCTCCAACCATAAGTTGAAGCCACCAGAGCAAAACATAAACCAAAATCTAAGGGTTTTCCGCAGGAGTACCTGTCACCTCCTGGGCTTCACCTACGATCCATTCTTGAATCGTCCTAATAGTTATCATCAAAGACTTCATTCCCAATCTCTCTAAATCCTTAGGTGTACAGTTAAGAGCCTTTGCAAGTTGGGTCCTGAGCATTGTAACATGTTCCTCAGGATTGTTTGCATCAACTCCCTTAACAACTCTAAGAAAATCCGCAAGGTCAAAATCTTTGACGTAGTATATCTTTCCTGCGAGTGTAAGTTCAAGAGAATTTTCAGCCAGAATATCATCAATCGACACTTTCTTTTGCATGATTGCCTCCTAAAATTGTTAAGTCCCGTTATTGGCTGCATTCGCATCACCAATAATGTACAATACATTATTGTTGTTGGGGAATGCTCTAAAAGTTGTTTCAATGACACGTTGGTTTGTGCCATCATACTTAATTTCGATGTTTCCATCTGGTGCAGCAATCGGAAAAGTAATCCAATTGTCTTCATCATTAGAAACAGTTCCATTTACATACTTCTTGCAGATGAGCTGTTTACCTATCGTAGACTTCAAAGTTCCAACGTTAAGATTTCCAAAAAATCCTTTGTTATTGTTCTGATTTTTCACTGTACGTCCTAACGCAAGAGCCAAGTTGTCAATGGTGTAGTTTGCTAAAGGCACGGTAATTGTAGCACCCATACCTGTCACCATTTGATCCATAGGTTCTGAACCAAACTGATCAGATTTAAGATCCGCAACACCTTCGGTGAATTTTACCGATACTCCACCTTGGGTGTATCCTAAGTCTGCATTATTGTAATAAACAGCACATGGACCTAGATCAAGAGCCATATCTTTCTCCTTTATAAATTGCCGTCTTTACCCTAGTAAAGTCGGGTTAAAATATCCGTTAAATTGTTATTCATGCCATTTTTATAATGAAATTCACTACAAAAATGTAGTTTCCAACAACATCCCGATCAAGTGCCGTTGGTCGAGAAAGAGGTCGAACATAAAAGATTGGTTGATTAACATCACCGGCACTATATCCAGGTTTATGATTGATTAAAGCATACATTGTTTCGGCTAATGCCAATCCTGCCATATAAGAGTTACCCTTGCATGCCATTTGAAATGATCTCGTTATCATATGAGACTCAGTTTCACTTGATCCTGCAATTTCTCTCAACACAACAGAACCAGCCTCAGACTCCGTAACATCAGCACCAATATAAAAATTGGTATCTATCACAAGTCCAGATGCTTCAGCAAAATAATCAGCTAAGGCGTTAATCAATGTAGTCATTATAAACCTCGAAAACGTCTTTTTGCAAATGCACTTCGAATATGTGCAGCTATAATTTCATAATATTTACCCTCATAAGTTATCACTTTTGATGACAACCAATAAGGACCAGAGCCTGGCCGAGTCCAATTCTGGACAGGAGTTCCCCATGCACTAATTCCTTCATGTAAAGCTTCCCAAAAAGCATCATATTTTGTTCCAGATCTAATGAAAACTTTCGCATCCATTATTTCACCACTAACATGAGATTCAGACTCATGTAGTCCATAGAGATCTCCTGTTTTTACAGGACATGAAGGCGGGGAATTGAGAACATCATCAAGAAGTGTAGATTCTACTTCTTTCATTCCCTTAGCACAAGCCCTTTTTAAATCCCGCATTTCCTGGTTAGATTGTGCGATAAATTGTTCTGCATTAAATTTGATTCCTATCATATGTACACCTGTAAGAATCTTACTGACTTTCTATCCCACACCTTTTTTATTCCTTGATTCACATGAACCACACCATTAATCACAATTTCATCATTTGGACCAAAAACTTGATCCGGTTTAAACATCACATAAGTTGTTCCTGTCATTCCGTGGGATGTTTTCGCTGTACCAATATAATCACCAGATCCACTCCGCATTATCTCATATTTCTCAGCTATAAATGCGGGAACATCTGTCTCTGTCGAGGTTATAGTTTTCAGTCCTCTACTAAGTGTTACATGATTTATATCAACTAAATGTGTCAAATATTGGTCTATCGAATTTATAGTTCCCATAATTTATCCTACATTTCGGTGCATTCCCAACCTAAAGTTTGGTTGCATTGTTGAGGTATCTGCTGTATAAGATTCTTTTGTAGCAACATCTATCGCACTACTCCATGGAGCAGACCCTTGTGCTTCATACCTTTTGGCCATCTCAAGATAGCGGTTATACATCTCAGTCGACGTCTCTTTGAAGCCATCTCCAAGACTAATCGACTGAGGTTTTCCCGCAAAAATACTTACGATGAGACGGCAACAAGCTGCACATTGAGCCTTAAAGGATGACTGTTCGGTAATAACCTGTTCTATTTCTTCATCTTGCAATAATTGACGAAGAGAGTCAGTATCACCAATCTCCAACCTGATTCGACCCACGTCATTTAATGCTTCTGCATCATAAGTAAAGGTCATAATAACAACTCCTTAAGATGTAATAGTTCTGCCAAGGGCGATGGCATCTTTGAAGAATACCCCGCAAGCAGAAGAAACAAGCCTCATGTCTTCAAAGATCGAGGCTTCAATACGTGTACCAGCAATTTTCTGCTCATACCATTTTTTGATGGTCGTCTGCAGTCTTTCGCCAGAAGCACCATTATAACGAGGACGATTCCACCTAAAGGTGTATCCACCAGAAGGTCTCCTCTTAGACGGACGAGGATTAGCATAAACCAATAGAGCACCATATTGATCAGCGATATAAGCCATCGTCTGAGTTGCGGCACCTTCATTAGCGGTTGCATAAACAGCCTTTGCAACATAATAATTCTGCACCTCAAAAACCTTAGCAAGCAACTGCTCGGTTATAATACCAGCCTGGGTATATTTGTAACGATCCAATACGTCGGTATGTTCTGTCAGGCACATATGCACCCTTTCAGATACCACCAGGGTATTGGGTTCCAGACCTGTGGCAAGACGAATCAACGGCTTTGCAGCCATCACGTCTTTAATCGGGGTAGAACCAGAAGCATCCCAGACGCCATATTCACCGGCCCCTGGAGTATCGGTCTGTCCTTTGAGGGTTGTTCCCCAGATGTCTACGACAAAATAATTCGCAGACCAGTTCCTTTCCCGTTTGATCTTGAGTTTTTCTGTGGTGAACTGGGTGGAATCTTCATCCAGGTTGAATACTGCATCAGCATTGTCAATGTCAGCATCAGCATAATCCTTGTGAAAGGAATACTCATCACAGAAGAAGGTCCCAGGGGTGTCCATTCCATAGTCACCGCCCGCAGATTCAGTCAGAGGAGCTCTTTTCTGAGCTTCATCTCTGAACCACGCATATTTTTCATACTTCGCATATTTGTCGCTCTGTTTACTAGACAGGACAACAGGAAAAACCCGATCAGCAATATAGCTGCTGGGTTCATTCATGTATGCGATACTAAGATTGCTCAATAAAGAGTCAATATGAAGATCCGATTGTGTAGGCATAGTCTATCTCCTTAAAATTTATTTTGTTAGGTTAATTAAGCTGCGACATATTTGCCGAATTCCATTTGAACGGCTATGATGTCGTTCGCAGCTCCGGTCTCCAGAGCAATCGCTCCGTATCGCTGATTTGCGGCATTCGCAGGTGCACCAAGTCCATTGGCATCAGATGTAACCCTAGTTCCAACAGTTGTATTTGCACCCAATTTCAGTTTCGACATACCTTCGCGTCTAATCCTGCAAGCAGCTCCTGCAACAGCAGGTTTATCCTGCAGAATTCCGAAAAGAGCAACATCATTTGCTCCGGCAATGTTTGCTGTAAAGTTGCCCGAAACAGCAACCCACTGATATTGATTATTTGCCATGTTATTGGAAGCAGCAACCAAATAACCAATATCTTGCTGACTAAGTTCTTTCGCCATAATATATCTCCTTTATAAGATTAAAATTGATTTATTCCGTAATAGTCTCTTTGATTCTTTTCTGACGAGAATCTGTATACTCTTTGTAGAGTTTCGGATTTTCCCTCAGAGTCATCGTCCAGGCAGTGCTCTCGGTAAGATTTGCATCCTTAGACATTTTTTCTTTTTTCAGATCCTGTAATCTCTGGTATGCTGCTTCGGGAGTAAGATCTTTTTCCCGAGAAGATCCAGCCTCATTAAACAAACCCGCTGTTTTGATCGCTACACCCGCAGCCTTCAAACCGGCTAATGTAGTTTCATATGCATCTTTACTCAGTTTCTTGAGAGAAACCAACATACTAACATTTTTCTCAAGATCTCCAGGAACTGCGTCATCCTTCAACATCTGGCGAATCTCATTCCCTTCACGGATGTCACGTTCTTTCATCAATTCCACGACGTTGTTATCGAGATCTTTTGTTAATTTCTCGATAGTTGTTTTCATGGTGCCAAGAGTTCCTTCAAGAGTCTGAATCTTAACATCCTTTCCAGCCTCTTTCTTCATGAATTCATCAACCTGTTTAGAAAGATTAACTACTACCTGATCTTTCTGCATCGCACCAATCGTTGCCAGGGTGATTTCATCCATCGAATTCAGAAAGCTCTCACTTTCCTTTGCAAAAATTCCTTTGTCGATCAAATCTTTGATCATTTGTTCTTTAGACATGTTTAAATTCTCCTTTTCTAAGTTTTTTAGATATTCTTTAACCCATCCTGCATCATCTTTATGCATGATAAATTCTTTCAAATTCGCAGGGTTAAAAGCCAATGAAATTTCATCTACAAATGGTATAATCCTTGTAGGCATTATTTTTCTCCTTCAGCATAAGAAAGATATCCACCTGGGCTAAATCCCTTGATTTCTTTCTTTGTTGCTTCCCATAAATCTTTATCGTAAACCTTCATCGCAACTACCCACGTTCCTTCTTTAACCATCATTCCATTTGACTCAAACTCACATGGAGCCAAATAACATTCAACAATATCCGTAACATTTCCAATGTTGATTTCGTGACTCAACTTAGTCCTCGATGCACTACATTCTCGCTGCAACTTTGCCATGTACGCATGACATGCAGTCCGAATGTCATCTTTTTGAACGAATTGATCATGTGCATCTACAAAATCAGGTTCAAAAACAATTCCATATACTACCTGTTCTTCATCGATTGATTTAAGCATTCTCAATGATAAATCATTCGAAAGTTTAATCTGCTCGGGCATGTTAATCTCCTTTATGCATGATTTTCAGCCCATAGAGTTGGCTGAACCAATAGAGTACGATCATCAAGAGCCACTCCGAAAACTTGATCAACATACCCACTGTTTGCAGGCATGGTCTTGGTTAAATTTCCGGCAGTTGATGCAACCCAAAGTTTATCTCCAGAAGCCCAAGATTGGTTATTTGCAAATTTAAACATTCCATGATAAAGTAAAGAGTCTGTCGTATCTGCAATTCCGACCGCAGGCATTGTTCCACCAGCATTAGCTGCAGCTAAGGTATAACCATTAGCATCACGACAATATACTTTGCCTTGAGTAAGGTTATATGCAGGAAGTTTTAGGCCGATCCCACAGTTATTACCTACACTTGGCGGTGAGGCTACTAAATTATTTCCTGCTTGATCTTGGATGCCTATATAAGCTGATCCATTATATTGAACTTGATAAGTAAAATTCGCTTGTAACGTGACTGTTGCACCTTCAGCTTCAGTAACTAATGAATCACTTACAGTTATCTCAGTTGCAGTGACATTTGTAACTGTCGTCATCATGTTGTTGGATGCTGAACCAGAAATATACATATGCATTCCAACCTTAAAACCAGAGGGTCGAAAACTACCTGTACTAAGGGTAATCTTTTTTGTTGTGGCATCAAAAGCTAAAAGTGCAGATGTAATAGTTTTCTTCGTGCCAAGAGAATCCCATAATACACCCTCATCAGTATAAATATATCCTAAAATTGGTGTAGGTGGTGCAGAAGAAAATGCGTTCTTTAATGCGAGATTTGTAAAAATCCCATCTTTAAATCTTTCTAATGTTGAGGGAAGTCCTGTAATTTCCGCCATCGTCAATCTCCTTTATGCTGTTACAATATGAATTAAATTTTGAATCGTAAATGTTGCTTGATCATTAAAAGGGAGGTTTGTTCCATAATCTGAATCATATGTCCCTTCTATTGTAAATACTCGTTTTGCATCATGAGTTGTTGTAAGAGCCAAATCACTTGCAGATAAAACAGCTGTTAATGTCGTACTCATCACACCAAATGGGATGGTATGACGTGAGTTTATGATGTTTCCTACCATATCAGTCAATGTCCATGTCATAGTTTTCGGTGGAATGGGCTGGTTATTCTCATTCGTAAATGATACTATAATTACCATCGTACCATTCTCAATTGCCTTCGGTAATGTTATTGTTGTAGGCATTTAAATCTCTCCTTCAAAAGTTGTGTTTGCTGTTTTTCCTGCGAATAATGCTGATGCTACTTTTGCACTAAATGACGCCTCTGATATTTTTGCCTCAAATGAAGCATGTAAATCCCTAAAAGGATGTGTTATTAACCACAATTCTGCAGGATTTCCTTGTAAATAATATGAACGCCTAAAACCGGCACTCCCACCTTCTAGAAGTAATGTTCCTGGATCACAAATAAATCTCTCATCTTTTGCTCTTTTGAGAAGTTCAGCATCCTGGCCTTCGAGATAAACAAGATCAGAATCTCCATATATTTTTCTTCTCATGAGAGTTGATGCAGTCTGACTGTTTAACTGTAGTGTTGCTGCATCAGTAGCTATTCTTCTTGCAAGAGTCATCGTCGCAGACTGGCCTGTCATTGTAAGGGCTACAGGCTGACCAGTCGTAGCAGACTTTTTCGTAGTGCTAGCAGTTTGGCCATCGAGAGAAAGATTAGCTTGGTCGGTCGCCAGCTCTGACGCCTTAGTAGTGCGAGCATTTTGCCCTGCAAGTAGCAAGGTCGTCGGGTCGGCAGTCAAAGGCGAAGCTTTAGAGAGGATACTACTCTGACCCGTGAATGTCAACATTACTGCATCTGCACTAAGTTTTGATCCTTTACGTGTTTCGGCAGATTGACCAGATAAAACAAGAGTTCCTGCATCAGCTTGTAGATCTTTTCTACCTGTTTTATCTAAAGGAGCATTTTGGCCTGTAAGAACCAACGTTGCTGGAGATGCGTCAAGGTTTCTCCTTGAAACAAAAATTCCTGTTTGGCCTGACAAAACTAACGTTGCAGAATCACCGACTAATCTTATCCCCTTAGCTGTTGATGCACTCTGCCCTGTTAACATTAAAGAAGTAGAATCTGCAACTAACTTAGAGGCTTTTAAAGTAGTTGCAGATTGACCGGTTAAAGATAATGAATCGGAGTCACCTACTAATTTCGATGCTTTCTCGGTGTTTGCAGTTTGACCAGTTAAGATCAAGGTTGCAAGATCACCGGATATTTTAAATCCTTTTACTATTCCTGCTGTTTGGCTTGTAAGAACTAAAGTTCCGACATCAGCAGTCATTCTGGTGGTTTTAATAAATGATGCAGTTTGACCAGATAATGTTAATGTTCCTGGATCTGCAACTAAAGTCTTATTTCCACCTGCAAGTATTGTTGCATCTATTCCAGTAAGAATCAAAGTGGCAGAATCTGCAACTAGTTTTGATCCCTTTAATGTTGCTGCGGTTTGACCGGATAATATCAACTGTCCTGCGTTATAAACCTGATTCTTATAGTCGTGTAAAACATTACCAGTTTGACCGGATAATACTAAGGTTGCAGGATTAGCTATTAGTTTTGATGCTTTAAGGGTTGTTGCTGTTTCTCCTGTTAATGTCAAACTTCCAGGATTTGCATCAATTCTAGCTCCAGCACCAAGAGAAGCACTACCACCAGTAAGAACTAGACTTCCAGTATCGCCAATAAGTTGGTATGTTTTAATGGTCGATGCTGTCTGACCCGATAAAACTAAATTTCCTGCATCTGCTAATAAAGATTTACCAAGAGCAAAATCAGCAGACTGGCCAGATAATGCTATATTCCCTGCGTCTGCACCTAGATAAGAATTTTTTCTGGTTATTGCATTTTGACCTGCAAAAACAAGATTTCCGCTATCTGCTGTTAGTGTTTTATTTCCAGTAACATACTCACCAACAGTCCATTGAGGTGTGGCACTATAATTATTTAAGGCATTATTTGCAAATACAACCCTAAACTCAAATACACCGTTGTTTGATGCCGTATTTGTTGCCTTCAAAACCCATTCAATCTCAGTATAATTATTTGCACCAAGATTTAATGTTATCGGATTTGTATCATCAGATACATTTCCAGCCTGAAAAAAGCTGTTGTTCTTTCCTGTCGGAGGCGTTAATATCGCATTTGTTGTGTCTGCTGCATTATTACTTACATTTGCCGAAGCAGCTAATAATATATAATGAACCGAATTATAATTTAATGCCGCATCTTGGCCCGTAAAAACTAAATTCGCTGAATTAGCTGTTAAAGGATATTCTTTGGAAAAAGATACATTTTGTCCAGTTAATACAAAGTTTGCTGAATCTGCAACTAAAGATTTATTCGCTTTATAGTCGAATGTAGCATCTTGGCCACTAAAAATTAGATTTGCTGAATCTACAGTTAAATTATAACTTGTAGGAGCATCTTCCCAAAAAATTATAATCTGTCCTCTAGCTCCAGCACCTCCTGCCTTATTCGTTCCTCCGCCAGAAGAACCGCCACCTCCATAGTTGGCACCGGCCCCGCCTACTGAATTAAGCGTGAAGGCACCACCATTACCGCCTCGGTAGTTTCCAGAGCCACCACCCGCACCGCCGACCGCATTTACTCCATTCGTGCCGTCTGTACCATTTGAATTATAGCCGGCAGCACCACCACCAGAACCACCCTGTAAAATAGCCGATGAATTTCTGGAAGAACCATTGCCTCCGCTTAGCATTACGTTGCCTAAACTTTGGGCGACTGCACCTCCAGCACCTCCTGTGCCTGATGTTCTATTTCCTCTTCCGCCAGCCGCGGCATAAGCGGCATTCGTACCATTATTATGTTTGAAGTATGAAACGCCGCCATTTGAACCGTTGGCATTGGAACTTCCTCCAGCTCCCCCATTTGCGACATATAAACTGTAAATATAACCATCAGTGATTGCATAATTCGTCAGGGCCGCAAAAGCACTACCACCACCACCTGCCGCTGCAGCACTAGCACCACCACCAGCACCACCACCGCCACCAGACCAAATATAGATATTGACCGTGCTGTTTAAGGCATTCGAAGGAGCTGTCCAGGTATTGTTTCCAATTGTGGTAAAGACATTTTGTCCCATTAACTATTTACCTTTGTCCAATCTGTAAAATTTGCACCATCAGCTGCATATCTATATTGCAATTCATAAGGTCCGGAATCTGGATCACCCGTCGCATTAATAAGCATTCTAAGTTTTACATTCGTTCCGATCGGGGCAATTATGTTTGTATCCTGTGTTTGTTCTTGATAAGTTTCAGCTGACGCTTCATAAAGGGCATAAATGGCTAAAATTCTGCCAGTATATCCATCCCAACTTCCGGACGGTAAACTTGTCTGATTTGCCTTAGTATAAAGTTTATATGATGCATTGGTGTCGGCATTATTATATGTCGTCGTTGTTGTATTATCTAATTGGATAGCAAGCCAATATTTAGTGTCTGGTAGTAAGGTATAATCCAACGCCCCTGTCTTCCATCCCGCATCCGTTCCTTTTGCAATATCTCCTGTTGTTGCCAACAAGGTTCCAGGAGTATCTGCATTATCATCGTAAAGACCCAACTGAAAATTAGCTTCCTCCGATGCAGTATCGCAATACCAACCCATTTGGATAATCTGATTACTACCAGCCGGACTCATAAATGCACAACAATCCGCATAATAATTTTGAGTTCTGTTCCCTCCTGCCGGATCGGAGGTGGGCGCGGATGTTACAAAACCAGCATTAGTTCCATCAGTTACAGCCATGTTTTATTCCACCTGTACCGAAAATCTAAAACCTTCTTGAGTGATGGTTATGGATGATAATTTCTCAATCGTCAGATCATAGTTTGATCCATTGGTTTGAGTATAAAGAACAACCAGCTGACCATTAAGCCATTCAGAATTGATGTATTTTCTGGTCTGCGTTCCGCCAGTAATTAAATCAGTCCAACCGTCCCACGTGTTAGAAGCAACCGTGTATTTATTATATGAAACTGAGCAACTTGCATCCCCACGTATTACAACCAAATAAATATCTGTGCCGTTTGTACATAAAGTTATTTCAGAATTTGCTGCCAATCCAGATGAAGGCCAACTTGGAGCCGTTCTTGCTGTCCAATTTACTCCCTGATCTGTTGTCCTATATAGTGCAATGGTTGAAGCTCCATTTTTTGTACAACAAAAAACAGCATCGTCACTTATTCGTACGGCATCCCAATGAAAATAAAAGTCAGTTGGAGCAGTTACATATATAGGAATCGCACTAGGATTATCTGACCAACCACTACCATTCCAATACTGACTTCTAACACAAGCATATCCTCCGGTATCATCATCTTTATCAAGGAGCAGAAAATGTTGAGAGGCTAATGCAAAAGCTTTCAAAGATTTGCAGTTACCACTATTCCCAGATGGGTTTAGATCGGTCCAATTTATAGCAGAAAAAGTTGAAGACAAAACTGATGAGGCATAATAAAAATGCTCATTTGTTCCATAGTCTGCAAGTGAACAAGGATAACCTACTGAATCTTTTATAAGATCAATAACAGACTGAACAGATGTTACCCCTGAGATAGTCCTATCAGTAGTCCCCCATGAAATTGATGTTCCTGAGATAACACCGCGAATATAGTGTCCATAATCATAACTGTCTGTAGCAACAAAACTCACCAGCACCAATGAGTTTGATGAGTCCCACAGGACAGACATATTACTCCCATCCTGTGAAGTTCCACTCGCTAAAGCAACACTTGATTCAGTCCAACTTATCAGGTCTGTCGAATGGGTATAGAACAAGGTGTTGGCAGTCCCACTTTTCATGTAGAAAGCCCAAAACCTTGTTCCGTCAAATATAATCTTTGTCTGTTGAGAATGGCCAGTTGGATTTGTGATTGTTCCAACAGATGATATTACTTGTGCCATTTTATTCTCCCTTTAAAATAATTTATGCTAATCTTCCCATCACTCTTAAGTCTATTTCAAATTCGCTATCATGAAAACGAACTTTTATCCCTGTAACAGGAATATTTGTCTTTTCGATACTTTTTATTTCTGCTGAAAGAGCCATCACATACCCCATTATTTTATTACTTTACATCGCAAAAGATTAGACTGATCTGATTGACCTACATCATTACTTGTCTTTACATAAAAACTATAAGTTCCACCAACAAGAAGATTCAGTTCTTTTATGCTAATCCTTGTGTCATTCGAACTCATAGTTTTGTTGTAAAAATTTATCCCATCATTAAAATATAATGTATATTTTGTTGCCCCAACAGGCACAGATACCACCAAAGTTTTATATCCACTATTAGTAGAGGAAGTCGTTCCAATAGAATTTGTTACACATCCAGATAACATAATTAAACTAATGAATAACAATATCTTTTTCACGACTTCCTCTGTAAATTATTTTAACTGTAAAACCGCAGTTCCAGGTACTGTTGCAGGAACTGGAGGTAAAACATCTATAGGTGGTGTAAACTTAGGCATTTCGTATGTTACCGAATTACTCGCTGGACCTTCTCCAGCATCATTACTTGCCTTAACAATAAATGTATATGTTTTTCCTGCCCCCATATTTAAAGCAGTAAAATCCACGCCTGTAACTGACGCAGAAACCGTTTTACTAAATGTCGAACTAACCACAGTTCCTTCCCCATAATATACTGTATAATTTGCAACGGGACCTCCATTTATAGGAGCATCCCACTTTATTCCTGTTGCTGCATAAACCTCAACAGCAAAAAATAGAATCAACAAACCAAAAATACATGAGAACAAAGATTTCATAATCCCTCCTATTTTCCACCTCGGCCACCGATATATCCAATCAAACCACCGACAGATGTTAAGCAAATATCTTTTACAACTTCGGCTGATCCCAATACCACAATCGTCACAACGGGAATTAAGATAATTCCAAGAATAGCTAAAGTTCTGTCTAGTTTATACAATGTATATGCCCACACCGATTTTCTTCTTTCCATTGAGGGCATTATTACTTTGTTTTGATCAAATATTTCATCGGCCATTAAAATTGTTCCTTATAATAATTAATCGTTTTCTGTAAACCATCTTCCAATGATGTTAGTGGAATCCATCCAAGTAATGATTTGGCTTTTTCGAGATCAGCTACTTTATGACATTCATCCACCACCATAACATTATGAGTTGTTATAATTTCAGATTTACTTTCTGTTAGATGAAGAATTGTTTGAGCAAGGTCTTTTATCTTAATTCCTTGAGGATATCCAAACTCAACAACACCATTAGTGTTGGATTCCATGTATGTGATTAACCCCCGAACAATATCATCTACAAAACAAAAAGAATCTACCTGTTCTCCACCATTCCACAAATGTAAAGGTTCATTGTTTAATGCTTTCTGAATAAAAACAGGTATAACTCTGCTATCATCTGTCCTCATCCTTGGCCCATAAATACTTGCCAGTCTAGCTACTTTCTGACCAAAAGCCTGGCACAAGAGTTCACCATATCTTTTTCCTATGATATACGGTTCTACTCTAGGACAATTTCCATGAACCTTAACACTTGATACGAATATCATCTTAACCTTGGCTTGTTCAGCTATCCGTATCAAATTAAACGTACCTTCACCATTCGCAGATAATGTATCTTTATAAAACTTCTGAATATCCCCAGGTGCTGTCGGACTAGCAAGATGAAAAATTCCGTCCAATTCCATACTAATAACATCTAAAGCATCCATCTTCATTAACTGAAAATTAGGGGAAACTGTAAGATGTCTAATATTGTCCAACATTCCTGTGGTTAAATTATCTATACAAACTACTTTATCTCCTCTACGCAACAACTCTTCACAAAGATGAGAACCTATAAATCCTGCCCCGCCTGTTACGATATATTTCATATCTGCCTCCTATGCGGATAAAACCACCCTGCCTTCACGAACTGTTACATTGTTAACTTTTAGCGGAACTGCCTTATCTCCAGGATGATAAATTATCAAAATGTCTAAATTAGCATCCCGTTCCTTCCAAATATTTTGTAATATTTGTATCAACTGTGTTATCTTCATTCCCTGCCTCCTTAGATACAACCACAAAAGGTGGTTGATTTGCGTCGTCAAGATATACTACCTCTGTATCTTCGTTTTTCTTCATTTCTACCCCAAACATCTCAAAAGGAAAAGCCCAGTCAAGAGATGTCATATATTTTGCTGGAGCATCAATTAAATACGGACTCCAGAAGTGTTGATCATTTACTACCAAAAACATACCATATCTTTTAGCAATAATATTTCGGTATTCTGTATCTTTATACATTGCCATTGGCGTATGTTCAAGATCATGTTCGGTAGCAAATTGAAGATCATGTATTTTATAGTTGCCTTTTTTGATCTTCGTAAAGTTCTTACATCTACCATAATTTAATGGAGAAATATCATCTATCCCTTCAATACTTGATCGTCTTTTCAGTTTGATAGGATATCCGCATCTCGTACAGAACATATCCATCTGCTCTCTAAAATCTGCGGGAAGTCGATGCCACCATCCTTTTTCCACCGGCCAACCTTTTCGGTCCTCTTCTTCAAACAACATTGCCATAGATGCTGCAATTTCACAGAACCAAGCTCCTCGTGGGTTAATTGATGCCGACCAACTCATCTGAACCCAACAATTATCTATCAAGTGCCACATCTGATTCTTGTTCGGCACCATCTCCTCGATTCCAACCAATGAAGGAGCATGAAATATATCCAGTCTTGTGTGATCATTAAAAAATACATGTTTGAACGTTGCACATATATCATCTGCGTAATGTTCAAAACCTTCAGGCAACGTAGTCCAGAGGCCTAAATGATCAGGTGTGAATTTTGATCTTAAATATTCACACATCTCATGAAATTGTGGGTGAAGTAAAGGATCTCCACCCTGTATCCCGACCATTTGGGGATAATGTTCTAAAGAATCCACAGCATTTTTGAAAAAATCGAAATCCATAAACCAAGGTTCTTTATAACCCACAAATCTCGAACAATTCGAACATCGGTTTCTACATGCCGTGGTAACTTCTATCTGTATTGTGTCCATGTGAAATGGTGATCTCATTTTATCACTCCCCAGGCTTTTAACACGTTTCGCATGTTAACTACCTTCTCCTGATAAGGGACAGCATAAATATGCCACAGGAAGTTAAAACCACCAATTTTGTTCCGTTCAAAAATATCATGAATTGTATCAAACTTCAATCCATATTTTGCGATGTTATAACTAAAAACATAATCTTCAATCAATCTACTAGGTGTTACTCCAGCTTTTAATTCGTTATATACTGGAATGATTTGAAAATATGTTTCGTCAGGTGTCATATCCACCATGGGGTGGAAAAGATCTATCGTCCAATCAGACGCAACACAGAACCATGAGGCCGAACCTATCTTTCTCCCATCCCTTCTAAAAACATTGTTCATCCTCCACCGAATTGTGTTAAGATCTGCCCCATTATGTGCTGTAAACTCTTTAGACATATGGGCCGTAACATCTGGGGTATCGGGATGAATCAAAGCATCACAATCCACAAAAATGTTCCAGTCGTTTTTGTGTAGTTGACCCAACTCATATACCTGACATTTCTCATATGTCGCTGTCCATTGAGGAAATTTACGTTCTGTAATCTCATAAAAATCAGCTCCAATCTTTTGGGCATACGTTTTTAAGAGTGGATAAGTCATATCAGTGATCTCTTTGGGATATGCCTTATCTAAGTTAAGTGTATAAATAGTTTTCTGCTCTTGTCGTTGATACATTATCGCCTCCGATAAGTTTAAAGATTAATCTGCCAAATACTTCCAGCCCCAACCTCTACTGCCTGTAAATTTAGTTCATCAAACAGACTTTTTCCGCCAATCTGACCATAATCATGTCCACAAATCAATCTTTTTGCCTTGGATAACCACACAGTAAGATCAGTTATAACATTAGTCCTATTGTGACATCCATCAATAAACACTACGTCCACCGATTTATCTGCAAAAAATTTCGACGCTTCAACACTTGTCATCCTCATAGACACAAGATTTTTAAAACTTCCTACATTTTCCCAAAACTGCAGAAAAATATCGGTTGTATTTGCTTCGGCATGTGAACTCGACCTTTCATCTTCGCTTCCAAGAAAATGATCTACTGCAAATACTGGTCCTTTACATCCAATTAATAAAGATTGAGTACTTTTGCCTTTCCATGAACCTATTTCAACAACCGATTTCATTGTTGAGGCCATGACCTCTAGCCATTTACATTCATCTGCACTCATCCATCCCTGGATTTCTTTCATTCCGCCATCTCCACTATGTTGCTGTTATAAGGTTATTTCCAGTAAACGTCACAGTAAAAGATTCCCCGTTGTTACAGGTTACGTTAGACGTATAATCATAATATCCAATTAGTTGATTATTGGAGCTTGTGGAATTCACATTATAAAGAACCGCATATCTAAACGGCCCGATATTTCCACCAGATGCTGTCCAAGATACATTAGCCACATTTGATGCAATCACAGATATATTATTTCCTGCGGATCGAGAAATCGTTGTTCCCATTGCAGCTCCGCCAGTAACATATCCATTACCATTTGCAGGTTCACCTGCTGAAAGGTTTGAATAGTTGATATGGTTATTTCCATCGGGAGCTGTACTGGTAAGCATGCACTTTACTCCGTTGGCATTAAAATTGTGTTGTGCTACGCCCATAGCCATAGCAAGGTTACTGAACTTCTGTAATGTCGCCATCTTTAATCTCCCTATAAATATATTGTTCTAACCATGTATGGTCAAACCATACTTTGTTCCAAAATAAAAGACGATTAGACATAATCATCTCTCTTAACGACCCAAGTCTTAATATTAATACCTGTTTCATCTTTATCTTGCAAAATACGTAACCGACGCAGTTACGTTTGCACCATTGGCGGTCATCTTACAGCCTTTTAATGCTGTACGACCATCAACAATAAAATTTCCGTTTGCAAGAACAAGATGTCCTACTATGTTAGATGAGTTTGTTCCATCTAATCGATATCTTAGATTCCCGCCTTCGATCGACACAAATGCACGTTCTGAATTTGTTGCAAGATTGTTATTAAAAGATATAACGTCATTGTTTGCAATAGTCAACGTCTCAAATGCATATGGAGGTCTTGGGGCTATTTTAACATCTGTCATAATTCTATCTCCTGTTTTCCGTATTTACCTAGGTAAAGTCGGTTAATGTTCAGCTTTATTCTTTCCGTTCCGAGTATTCGGACAGCCGTGCATAAGATTTCAAGAAACTCTTAAGATCATCTGTCACTTCTACTGCGTCAATAGGCACTAGCTGTGAAATATAATTTGTCATGTCCTTAAGATTCACCTTTCTTACTAATGTATGTACTACTGATGGGAAGTTTTGATAATCCTCTCTTCCGTTCAGCCCAAACAGGAGTCTTACCGCCTGGCGGTTAATCGTGGAGGCCATATTATCCATCCACCCCTCAAGACAAAGATAAAACATCTCCGTTTGTTCTCCAGCCAAGGCGTATGATCCTGTCCTCTCCATTCCCAGCATAATAAACTGAGCTAGAACCGTTACGGCTATCTCCTTATTATACCTATTAATAATCTCAACAGTATTAAATTGTCTCTGTCCTGGAGAGGAAACAAGTTCAAATAACCACCCATCGGGTAAAAGAATTCCATCCTGTTCATCCCTTCTCACATTAGCAATTAATCTTTTGGCTGCAGTTACGGCTGCTTGAGTTTCTGGGTCATCATCAGCAAGATTAATTCCTGGAGGAAGATTAATCTTCGGTAGTCCTGTAAAATCCCTTTCTAATCCTATCCCTTCAAGTTCCTCAATAACCTTCTTGAAAAACCAAGGGCGATATGAATTTCTCAGAACACTCCGACCCTCAGGATTTCCACCAGCATTTTCTGTTCGGAAATGTATAGACTTACTTAATGGTAGATAATATGATGTATAGTCGGGTGCAGGCCTTTGGTACATTCCTATAGTGTCTCCTACATCTGTAAACGACCATTCTTCAAGAGATGTTTGACTTCTGAAGGCAAATTTCTTCCATCCAATTTTTCCATCTTGCCTTCGTTTATATACCTGTTCAAACCAACTCCATCCATATGTTAACATTGACACAGCGTCAGCAATAAAATCACTCCAACTGAATTGCATATCATACATACAATCCAACAAGAAGTTTTTATCCTTTTCGCTACCACCATTTGCAGGAATTTGAACGCTCCATCTAGCTTCTCGAAATATCATCGTTATTGCGTGCATGAAAGCACCAATGATTGGATCATTATCTCTCATTTCACGATATGTTCTTATTCCTTCTGCACTTTTTAGGGTTGAAAGAAATTCTTCATCTACCGTATTATAATTTCTTCTTATCCCTGTTTTACCAACCTCTAGCATTGCATAATTTGGTCTAGCCATGCATTCTACTCCATTTAGATGAAGCCACCATTCCAGAACTTCTACTTAAAGAAGATCCTTTCGTAAATGGATTCACCCTAGTCATACTATCATTAACATTTCCCACATACACCGGTATAACCAACTGATTGTATTTATCCACGCAAACATCAGAATCTAAAAACGCATACACCATCGCGTCTGTGTAGTCAGGAGATACTTTCATCTTCTCCTTAGGCTGAATCATTATTCGTCCGTTCGGCATCGAATATCTTATATCCGACATTTCGTCAATAAGATCTTTCGGCCAAAACTCGCTACATATTTGAGTTATCATCTCCCGCAACTCCCAGTATCCTTGGGCTCTAAGATTCCCGAAGCGGGACTTCTTTGTCTCCGCAGGCTGTGCTTGACCTATAACTGGATGAACGAGACGAGGATATATAAGGGCCAGGTTTCCAAAAACCGTTCCTCCAACACCATTAGCATCTATTTTAACACTAGAAGGCTCGAAGGCGTTGATCGCGGTCAATATCCATTGGGTTAATCCTGCTGCGTCTGCTGTGTTACCGACAAGATTATATGTTCGCCATTCCATAACCCGAAGGCCCTTTCGGATACACATCACACTTCTCGACGTAGATAACCCTATGTCCACCCCGATCTCAATAGCATCTCGTCGGCCTCGCATATCTATCAACTCGTTATTTCTCATTGTCTCCACATCGGCCACAGGAAACAACAACTCAATATCCGAGGTTGGAAACTCACCCAAAACTTTGATCCTAAATACTGGATGATTTCGGCCATATCGTGCTTCCATCATCTGCAAATATCTAGGCTCGATAAACTTTGAGTCCTCACAGGATACAGTCATGAGTTTATACATTCCCTTCATTCTAGGTTCTGTAAAAACTGCATGAAAGTATCCTGTAAGCCTGGTCGGGTTAGCCGCAAGAATGGCATGGGCATGCTTTCCTGTGAGAGCTCCTTCAACGGCCGGAAAGATGTCATCTGGTATTCCGGATGATTCATCTAACACATATAGGAGATTATCCTCAGCATGAAATCCTTGCAGTCCCTCTGCTACATGTGTTCCAGGACTAACCCGTGCAGTACGAGCAACAGCATACCACTGGGGCTCATATTTCTTAACCGCAACTTTACGTTGGGTCCATACTAAAAGATTCGATAGATAATCTGATCTACTTATGTTTTTGTGATGTTCGGCCCAAAGTAGATCCTCAAGCTGATGTTGACTTGGTGCAGTAGTTGGTACTTTACTGAATGGCTTGGTCGCCAAAAAATGCATGGTCGCCAAACTCATCCACACCGTCTTTCCCACCCCCGACCCAGCCTTTATCGCTACAAATCTATCATTATACAAGTTCTCGAAGGCCGTTTTTTGCCATTCATCTAATTCTACTCCAAGGAGGTCTTCACAAAAATCTATTGGGTTCTCCTCATAAAACTGCAATGCCTCTAAACTCATTTCTGCCATTATTTTGCCTCGATGTTCATATTTTTCAAGTTGGCCTTTTTTGTAGGCCTAACAGGCCTCCATATCAAATAAACTTAGTTGCTGGGGAGGAGAAAATGTTGAAGGCGAAACTTCGGGGGCGGAGGCATGACCCTCTTCGCCTCCAACATCAATGATGCTACTTTCTGCGGCAGGTTCAGATTTAACACCATTGTCAATAGACAACTGGGAGGATTTCAGCTGCCTAGGAGTTAGATTTTGCGTTTTGGTCATCTTTTGCTTATATGCTTCTGCGACAAGATCTGCTAAGTCTGTCGATACAGTTAGTGTTTTGTCAATAGCCTTAAACCCCGACCGATCTAGCACATCCCACGCAGACTTAAGCCTAAGGTCAGGCTTAATTTCCTGTTGTCCAACGGTTCCCAGCATTACCGCCTCTCTGCATAACTTAGCTGCAGCACTAGAGGTCTCCTCCAACACTATCATTGCATTCTCCCTGCCTTCCAAAAAACGCTCGTGCAGCTTCGCCTGTTCTAACTCGAGCCTCGCTCGGAAGATTGGGTCGCTTTGTAGTATGGATAAGTAAGATTCTGACATTCCTAGTTCCAGGCACACATCCCCTGGAGTCTGCCCCACCAGAAGCCTTCTGATTATGTCCATATGCCGGTAACCTATCTTTTTTAACCCCATCTTTTAACCCCTGTATTAAATTCGTCAAGTCATCATACGCCATTTGGTCGCCTCCAACCATCAATATCCTTACCTTTTGAGGCTACGCCTCCCTTATTTTTACTATTCCCAACCATTCTTCTAATTGTCTAAATTCTACCACAGCCCTCGACTTTAGTCAAACTTATTCTTCTTGATCTGATCCACCCCTTACTATTTTCACTATAATGCCATCCTTTTTCCGATGATATGTACCATTGATGCCCCTAATGGCTCTGCCGATGACTATAAAGATAGTAGAGGTTTGAAAAATTACATCCGGTTGGAGAGGGTAGGCATGGGTTTATAAGCAAAAATAACTGCATTTTATTTTGATTGGGTTTGATTGGGTTTGAGTTGGTGAGACTTAGTTAAGTTAAGTCTAAGTAGGTTGGGTGTCAAAAACTTGACATATAAGGTTATGGCCGTCAATAACTTGACGTTATTGGTTCCAGTAAAGATAGTATATATTATAAACAATATCTTTATTATATTATCTATTAGTTATATAGTTATAAAAACTATCTATATAATAAATAGTATAAAAACTATACTATTGAGTATAGGTAAAAAATATCCGGTAAGTTTATTTCACCTTACCGGACAGTGTTCGTATTCAGTTTTTATTGGCTCTTATTTTATCAGAGCAATGAGCTTTGCCGGATCAACTTTTATCTTTCCCTTTCCTATACTGGTCAAGACCAGTTTTATTTGGTCTTGCGTGGCGGTTCCGGCCTTAAATGCCTTCAGAGCATTTTCCCTCTCAAGCGACTTATTTGAGTCAGCTCTAAATTCATTCATGGCATCTGTAATAGTCTGCCGATTAACGTCTTCTAGCCGGTTAAGGTCAAGTTCTTTGCGTGCAAGGTCAAGACCAGCTTCATTCAACTTGTATACTGTCTGTTCAATAGAACCGATAGAAGTTTTATCCGTAAAAACTTCTATCTTATATGTTACAGTATTTGCGGTTTCTTTCACTACCAGTCTATTGGCCGATACTTTCTGTTCTTTTTTACTCATGATTTTCTCCATTGTTTAACGTCCTTTGGACGGCACAAAGGCAATTACAGGATTATAAAAGACACAACGATAAAAGACACAACAAGAATACAAACAACAAGAAAACTTACAATCTCTTTTAGCACGCAATCACCGTCCTTTCATATTAAATGTTATTCATAATCTTTATATACAATATAATCTTTATTAAAAACATTGTCAAGTGTTTTTTTAATCTTTTTTAAAAAATATGCAATTATTTTTATAATCCTGTAAAAAATTAATTGGCATATAATTTGCATAATGCTTAAACCATGCCAAGAAATAGTTTTTATGGTAATGACTGTTTGGCATGAAAATTGCATACAAGCAAAGGCTGTGCCAATACGCAGCCAATAATTTGACGCTGCAGCGTCAAGGAGGCTACACCGTCAAAATTTTGACACTCACCGGATCTTAGACACGACGTCTAATTTATGACAGAGGATCTAATTACTGACAGGATGTCAGTTTTTAGACAAGATGTCAGTTTTAGACGCTGTGTCAGAAATTGGACCGTGTGTCAGGATCTAGACAGCGTGTCCAGCATCAACCACCATCCCAGGCGATCATGTCGGGTCGGATGATGGGTCGGGTCGGGTCGGATCATCTGATGGTCGAATGACGTGTGCCAAACCACAGATCATCAGGTCGGGTCGAGGATGGGTAGGGATGATGTAAGTGTCGATGATGGGTCGGGTCGATGAGGGTCGATATGGTCGAGGGTCGGGAAGATCATCCAATGGTCGGATGATGTGTTGGTCGGATGGTTGGAGCATCTATTTGGGTCGTAAGACAAAAGGATCATCCAATGGTCGGAGGTCCAGAGGATAAGAGAGTCCCCTGGATCATCCGATGGTCGAATGACTAGAACTTCTTGACAAAATCCACAAGTTCGTACGTCCTGGGATGGTCGGTATCAAGCCCATACTGCTGGCATATATAGGTGATACCGATGTCAACAAGTCTAGCTAGGGTCTTTTCGATGGGTTCGCCCAAAGCTGTTGCTAGATGCTTCACGGGTCGATGAACAGACCCAGCCAGCTTTATTTCTTTTATGTGATATATCATATGTATCCTTTCTTAGATTCCGAGTTTACCTAGGTAAATACGGAATCGACATGAAACATAAAATCGACATGATCTATGTCATTAGATCAATTGGTTTAGAGCACATGGCATCGTCCTCTGCAGCAAGTTCTTCCATGGTCTTACGTTTGTAAGATGGTTTGGGTAGATCATCAGATGGTCGAATGGTTTGAGGTTCTGGTTCGACATGATGGTCAAGGGCATCCCACGCAGATGTTAATGTTGATGGTTCGACATGTTTGGGCTTTGGGATCTCCTGCCGATGCTCTTGTCGTTCATGAGCTTC
>Ga0208980_10000092_pt1 | contig 42008 bp, 63 predicted proteins | sample WetSurMetagenome_3_FD_187993 | JGI IMG/M metagenome (GOLD analysis project Ga0208980, IMG submission 187993) | Wetland microbial communities from Twitchell Island in the Sacramento Delta, sample from surface sediment Aug2011 Site A1 Bulk (version 2) | ecosystem: Environmental > Aquatic > Marine...
TCCCCCGCCACCTCCGCCGCCGTCTTTATCGGAATCCCCATACCTCGATGTTATGGTTCCGGATTGTGCGGTTGTCGTCGGAGAGGTATCGGAAGAAGATCCGGTTGTAGGTTGATAACCCCATCCACTGTTTTTCCACTTTTGGTATTCGTCAAGCCAATCCATATTTTCACCTATGCCGTTAAGGATGTTACCCAAGAATCAAAATTTAATACCGAATTGTCTGTCGAAGTCAACCCTGTGAAAAGCTTCTTGGTCCCTGTTGCAACGTCCATAATCTCGAATTCATCGTGGTTTCTACCCGATGTAGACCAAATGGGACCGTTGGTTATTACCATAAGTCTTCCGCCAGCATTCACCACATCCCCCTTAGATGCTCCATCGAGAGAAAGCGTGTTGTTCGATGCTTTATTTATTCTCGGGCTCAACGTCTTTGCCGTAGAAGCCATTTGAGAATAAATCTGATTGTTCTGATTCGTGGGATCGTCGGCATTTCTCAATGCAACCGACAAATTATCAGGGGTTATCTCTTTACCTGTCGAATCGGTTACTTTACCATTTTCGAGTTTGTATCCCGTAACATCTACGCCTCCCGTCGCCGGTTGTTTTCCATAAAGTGTAGTGCTTACGTAATTTCCGAAAGCCTTATTCCCAGCGTCTGTCAACCCTATGAATTTTCCGGCATTATCATACTGAGCCATTGAGGGATTGGATAAAGCGTACTGGTATTGCTGCACCTTGAAATCTTGAGCAATTTCCCCATAAATCGCATCTTTATCCGCAGTAGTAAGAGATACTCCGTTTTTGCTTAATTGCCCATTCAGATAATCAATCGCACTATTCGGTGAAGCGCGTCCAGCGTCGATCTCATTGGTAATGAAATTGTAGGTTGACTCTATTTCTGCCGTGTTTACTTTCTTGGCTTCAAGCTCTGCGAGCATCTTATCCACTCCGAGCTTTTCTACTTGCATTTCAAGTGCACCCTTTACTCTTACTGGTTGTCCGTTGGCATCGAGTACGGGATTGCCGTTTGCGTCGGTCTGTGCGTATCCGTAGGCGGTATTTTTGTCAATTCCAAGGCGTTCAAGGTCAATTCCCTGCTGTTTCATGGCCGCATCGAGTTCTCCATCAACATGGGTACCGTCGGCCTTGTCATAACCGTAAATTTTCGCCTTATCCATATCGAGACCCTGCTTTTCGATATCGGCCTTATCATTTTGCAGTTGCAAAGATCCATTTACGTGCCCTACCACATTGCCTGTAGAGTCCTTGACGTCATATCCGTACAATTCATCCGCCGCACGTTTATCTTCATTGTTCAACGCATCGTATTTCCCAAAAATCTGTTTATCGGGCACTCCGTCTCCGTTGGTATCAACCATTCCTCCAAAAAGTTCCGTGGTTTGATTCTGAAGGTCTTTGCTTTCTAAACCAAGTTTTTGAGCCGCTATTTCCGCGCTTCCGTAGACGTGTTGTCCATCAGCTCCGGTATACCCATACATTCCGGCTTTTTGAAGATCAATTCCCTGTTGCTGTAGATAATTCTGATCTGCGGCGAGTTTTTCGGTACTGGCGATTTGCTGAGTCTGTGAACGTTCGCCTTCGTAGGCATCCCGTACCTTCAAGATATTGTCAAGGGCGTCCTGTTGAGACTGATCGAGATATTGTCCCTGTTCACGGCCTTGACCAAGCGCCTGAATGTAATTTTTCATGCCTTCCTGGTATGCTTGATTTTCAAGATCGTTTTCAAGAGTTCCGCGATCTACGTTTTGCTGAAGAGCCAATTTAATGAGGTTGTCATCAACTTGTCCGGCACCCCCCATTCCCGCATTCGATTCTTTAAATTGCTGAATTCCTGAAGCCCGATCGGCGTCAAATTTTGACATTGCCCCCGCATTATACTTTTGCCAATCCCACCCCATGTTCGGATCAGTCATAAGTTTCTGTGTCATCTGCGTAGTTTGATCCTGGATCGGTTGAGACTGTTGCGGTGATAGTGCCGTCTGTTGAGCGGCGCCCATGACATTAGAGTTTCCTTGTGCAAGTGACCCGGGAGTTGCATTCTGCTGATCTCCCACGTATGGCAAATACCCTTGTGAAGTCTCATTCGGGTTTAGGTAGGGAAGGGTTTTACGCTTCGTTTGACCGGTTGCCGGATCAAAGACCATATTTGTGAAATCGTTTGCCATCAGTATCCGCCTTTGAAGCATGTATGCCATGCATTGTCTTGATAGACCTGACCCTTGAGTCTGAAATCATCCCAAATCAACCGTATAGAAGGATCGGTAACAGATCGCCATTTACCGGTTATTGGTTCGTTGAACATTTCAAATGATTGTCCGGCCCCTATCACCACCGAAGAAATATACCCATTGTAAAAGTAAAGCAATGATTTCGATTTGAAATTTAGGACAATATCATAAATTCCAATATTGAATAACTTCACGTTTACACACTTTGAAAGGAACCCATCCGGTATTTCGGATGAAAATTCTCCGGAACTGGTATCACACAGAATTATTACCGAATCCTCGGTAAAAGACCCGAGGAGATTGGTCATCGTTGGGGAAATATTAATTATTTGATTGGGCATTAAAACAAATCCATATAGTAAGTAAACGTTACATACCTCAATTGTGTTTTTGCTCCACCGCCTTCTCTTACTCCTCGAATGTATGCATTTTGATATTCAACACATAATATCCATCTGGACCCAAGGGTGTCTTGAATTCTTCCAACTGTAGATTCCGTAGAAGATTCTATTGGAATAAAACTAAAAGGAACACTAGCTATTGCCGCTGGAAAATTTCTTATCGTCACAGAACCTATGTTCGAATCAGCAATGGTGACCATAGTACGGATATTGTAAAGGTATCCAGACACCATGCCACCTATTTTAGTCCAGTACAAATATCCGGTAGTATCGACGGTCCCGTCAGGCATACTAAACGTTACTCCTGGACCTGCCGACAATGTACAAGCTGCCATCCCCCGCTCACATCTCGTTGCTGTCAATGTTCCCGTAAAGGTTCCGTTTGACGTTCTCATTCCTGTTGAATAATATGCCGAATCAGAATTCAATACACCGGTAAACAATCCAGATCTTGAACGTATAGAATCAGTGTTAACAACGTTTATCCAAGGATTTCCTGCTATGCTGTCAATGCTTGGGTTGCTTCTTATTGTGTCAACCCTCAAATAAGGAATTATCTTGTCGTGAGTAGTTGCGTTTTGAGTATATCGCGGGACGTTGTTATTCAGCGTATCGCAAATCTGATTTATTCCTCCAGCCATAGTATCGAGGTTGGCATTGAATTGAGAAGAAGAAATGGCGGTATGTGCAACAGCTCGATTGGGAACCGTCACTTTGTTCGCCGCGAACGCAAGGGCAATAATAATTATTACCCACATCAAAGCCAGAAAATTTTTTTTACTTTTCATGAATAGTTACTCGTTTCCACCTCTCCGATAAGAGCGAGTTGAAGAAGTTTGAAATTGATATCATTCGCCGATTGCCGTATCTCAATGAAGACAGATTTACACCAGAAATGAGACGGCATCTTTTTCCTTATTACTCCTCCGGTTTCGGAAGGGAAACTTGCATCGTCCCATAGTGCTTCATCCCATAAAACCGATGATCCTCCGCTCGGGGGAATGGTTAGTTCTCCGGTAGTCCGTTCGTTATCCTGACCCGAAGAAACACAAATTGTAAATGGATACTCATTTCTCACATTACAATAGAACTTATTGAAGCGCATTCTCCCGGCGACGTTCTCGATATGATACCGACTTTTGAGGTATGACTGTTTGTCGGTTGCCGTAGAAATCAGAGTCCCGGAAGAATCGTAAACATCGGAAATTTGCGAAGTGGTAATGGTTTCTCTATACACCTTGCTTGCCGAAGCGTTTGATTGACCTATATAAAGAGTATTATTACCTTCAAATACCACTGCATAATTACCGGATATCGGTTGATATTCCCATGCGAGAAGATAATTATTCGAATCTCCCCATAACGCACTCGAAAGATTGAGAACCGCATGAGTGGTATTTACAGTCACTGAAAGAGTGGTGTCCTGAAACATCAAATGGTATTCATCGCGATTCTTTTTTCTTAAAACGAAACCGCACGGTATGAAATCAGTGGACGAACTATATATTTTATCGATTTTTTCCTGAATCGGATATGCATAATTGAAGGTGGTGAACTGCTGTCCGTCAAAAAGACGTATACCCTGATTTGTCAATCCGATAACTCCGTTATTCCAAGATGCGACGGTCCTCATATCGAAAAAGTGCCACCGGGTTTCAATGAGAAACTCTTTTTGATTCACGTCGCCATAGGGAAGGATGAGTATTCCGTTATCAGTATTGAAAAACAGATTTTGACCGACGGAAAAAATACCTGTCAGTTTATAGGGAGTAACTCGATAATTTTTTGCTGAAAATGTTTCCACCGCATATTGGGAAAATGTTCCATCGTTGCTGTAGTAAAAGACGTTGTCGATTATCCCCCAAAGACGCCCGGCAAAAGAATAAATGAAGGTGATCGCTGGCGGAAGTCCGTTATCCGCGGCCGCGTATTCATAAACGATCGCAGTCTGTTTTTCCGATGCGGAACTCACGACAATAACCGTAGTGGTATTATCTCCCGTTTCCTGGAAAAAGTAGTGAATCAGTTCTCCAGGTGATTTTATCCAGATCACTTTATTATTCACTTGTGGATCGGAACTATTGGGAAATGTTATGGTGATGCGATTGCTTCCGCTTCCCAAAACAATATTTCCAAGGCTTTGGCCTACGCTGTAGAGCACGTTCATACCGCTAACAGACCTTGCGTAGCCCGCGTAGACGCCGTAGGTACCGTCTGGAAGCCCGGAGCCCGCCGTGGCCGCTGCCGAGGCGCCCGTAGGTGCACTGATGCCAACCTGATAGGAGGTCATACCCTCAATCTTTATCGTGGAATTTCCGTTGCATACGAACTTTTTACCATAGGCATCGCACGACCACACCTCATTGTTGGATCCGCCCATAGAATATTTTGAGGTCAACGATCCATCTGTAGTTGATATAAGCGAAAGAACTCCTCCGGAAACCCCATAAAGACTTTCGGTTCCTGAAAATTGCCGATGTGAAAAAAGACCCCGCAGATAATCGGTGAATGTAATGGAGGAAGACAATCCGACCGCTCCGGGTTGTTTCACCAATCCGGATTTTTTGAGAGCAAAACCTATTGATTCATCGCAAACCTGATTTTTGAAGAGGTTGTTCGGGTTCTCGATATTGTTGCAGCCGCCGGACATATCTGAGAAGTCGACGACTATAAGTTTACGAGTTGCAACGGTCATTAGTACCGCCTATATGTATCTCGGTCATTGGTGGAACCCGTGATTCTTCCCCGGCCGCCAGAATCGTAATTGAGATTATGCCGAGGAATAACCACCTCTTTTCCCCATGAATCATTGATGGTTATTCCCGGCATTTCTCCTACGTTCTGGTGTTGGCTCTTGAATCTGGAAAGTTCTTTTTCGTATTCGGCACTCAACGCTTTCCATTCATTCAACATGCCCTTATCGAGACATCGGAGATACTGCATTTTGCCAAGCATGATACTTTTTGGGAAAAACATGTATTCTGTACTCGTTCCCGCAAAAGCATCAAGTTTTACTTGATAATCGCAGTATATAGGCTCGTTCGGCGCCTGAAAAAATTGAATTGATCTTGTATGCCCGCTCGCCTTTGTGAATCCGGGAATGAATTTGAATCCATCGATTAATCGTCCGTCTTTGAAATAATAAAAATCAGGTTTACCATCGGAATCACAATCGGAATAAACATGAATCAGTAATCCGCATCCAGTGGGAAGTGTAGCGATAAGGTTCGCTATGGTAAGTTTCTCCGATCTTGTAAGGAGTGTCCATCCATTTGCTGGTTCACTCCAAATTGAATCTTGTGCCCTATTTGCATAGTCAAGAGTCAAATTGGTGACATATTCCCCGCCGGTCGGGGAATTGTCAAGCCACTCGTTGAATGTGAGTGCAAGATCGGAATAGGTGTCGGCGAACATTACTTAATACCGGCCTTCTGTTTGAGGCGATTGATTTCGTCTTCAAGTTTTCCCTTTTCCGCTCTTATAACCGCAACGTCGCGCTCAAGCTTTTCCTTTTCTTTAGACAGATTGTCGGTGTCGGATAAATGTTTAGCGAGAACCGGATTACTGAATTCCAGAAACGCTTTTTCGCTCATGATTTCGCTTTTTTTACTAACCGCCGCTTCTTCAAGAGCATTGGCAAGTTCTTTCGGCGTGTCTTTGTTTACAACAAATACACACCAATAGCCTACATCGCTAAATGTAGTTATCCATCTTGTGAACATCACGGTTTCGTGTCGGTGTTCAATTTCCCCTCTGCCGTTTCGTCTGGGTTCTCCGGTCATCGGGTTTTTATGAGGTATGAATTTTCCATCCTCACCCTTGAGGTGATACGAAAAAGGCATGTTCATACGATTGGCATAATACACTTTGTCGGAAAGATTTTGTTTCGGATAAACTCCGAGAGCCGCATGTTTGATTCCCATAAATAAATATTCCTTTTTTAAGTATAAAAAAGTGGGGGAAACCCCCACTGGTTACTTCTTTGTCTCCGATGACGTGGTAATGATTGCAACCTTAAGCTTCTTCCTCGCAACCAATCCAACCTTAGACGCATCCAAATTAATGAGTTTGAATACAATTGAGCCACCTGCCCTTGAACTTATGTCAGTATAGGTGCCTTTTTTACCGGTAATAAAGGTGTCCACGGCGTTCCAAGTAGTCATGGTATCTGATAGTTGATTTCCGGGAATAATCTGGTAAAGAAACTGAATGCTATCTCCGGAAGCGAGCCCACCGGTAGGCATATAGGCTTGAAACCCTTTTGCCATAAAACTATTTGTACCCGTACAAATGCTATACGGACCATACACCACCTGACCGGAACTCGTGTACAGGGTATCGGTGGTGCTGGATGATCCGAGAGAGTAAATAGTTACGTTTGAAGGGAATGAACTCTTTTCCGAAGGAGAATAGGGGTTCGTAGCGGCCGCGGCCATCAATAGCGAAACCGCGATCATGGTGAAGATGCCTGCAAAAATCTTTTTCATAGAAAGCCTTTCATTTTTTTGTTTCTTAAAATGGAGGGTTTCCCCTCCAATTGATTACCAGCAATTTTTTATGATTGCCATGGACTGGCCGCCATCGTTTGTCCGGAACCCACATTCACCCATCACTTCGTCAATGACTCCATCCCTGTCATTTTCCTGAATACCTACGTTCGGGAAAATATCTCGGTCGGGAAGATGTACGAAATCGGTATTTTCCGGGTTGAATATGAACATCGTTCTTGCTAATTCTCCCTCATTGAAAGCCTTGTGATTGACAAGTTCCATTTCGAATGTCTGCGTTTTGATGATCTTCGTGTTGATCCCCCATTTCTGGAGAGTCGTTTTTCCACTACCCACATCGATCTGATATTGAACCTTGTCGTATACCATATCATCGATTCTTCCCAGAACATCGAACCCGGCCAAGCAGATCATTGGATCGCCTTCGCCGACGACGGGAAGCGCCCGTGAAAGTTCTGTCTTGAGCTTGAATGATGTCATGTTCCCGTTCATGTCATAACTGTTCGCCGCCCAGTTGAATGCCCCTTGAGTGGTCGAGAATGTACCGGTAAGGGCGGTTCCTGCCGGATTGACGTTGAGCGATCCAGTCGGCCTGTTTCCGAACAGCCAAGTACGCTCCATCTTTTCGTAGAATCGCGCCATGTTGATCATTTTAAGAAGTTTGAAATAATCCTTCGTGGCGTAGAACTCCGATTTCAGCATAGTATTGCTGATTGCAACCGGCTCACGGGAAATCTGAAGAACGTTGTAAACATTGTCAAAGTCCTTGCTGATGTAGGACGGATTGACGCTATTGTCCGGGTAGGCCGTCGCACTGACGCCTACAACGGTGTTTGCGTCGGGGCAGAAGGCGGTATCGCCGAAGCTTTCAACAACGCATACCGTGGTATTCGTAATGCTGTCAACACGAGCGGAAAGCGTCTTACCTGTTGACTGATCGAAATAGTAAAGGGTGTCGTATACTTTAATTTGTGCCGTCGAGTCAGCGGTCAACGTATATGTCGGACCGGAAGAGATAATGACGCACGATGTTACCGTTATGTATTTGTCATAATCGGTATGATTATAGCATTCGTAACGTTTTTGGGTAACCTCCGTTTTCTTGATCATTCCTTTCGACAAAGAAATGTCCGATTTTCCCACCTGGAATTCATCGAGAAGGGCAATCAATTTACAGTTTCTCGCGACGTTGAACTTAATATAGTCAAGTACGTCTCTCTTATTCTGCTGCGTGGCGCTAAACGCCGGAACGGTCGGTGCGCCACCAGACGACACACTACTTCTGGTAATAGTCATATTGAAATCCTTTTAAATTCGTGTTTTTAATTCCTTGGGATTGGAAAAATATTTATCCCAGTTTGAATTTCCCGTTTTCGGTTGTCTATTTACCGACCCATCCGGTTTCTTTTGCGCCGCTAAAGCATTGCTTTTCGTATTCGCTTCGGCGGAGCGCGAAACCTGACTCATGATCTTTTTCATATTTTCCGGGTGGGCTGTTAAAAATCGTTTTGACCATTCGAAATGGGCTTGAAGCCTTTCTCCATTAGCTTGAAGTTCATTTACAAATTTTAATCTTACCCGATTTTGTTCTTCCGGTGTTTTTTTATTGAAATCAGGATATTTATCGGCGAATAAGTATCGAAGTAGTTCACCTCCCGCATCGGGACCGAACATAATTCGGTTATATAGATCTATCTTTTCTTTCGATTCTCCTCCAGGAAGTTTCGAAATGATCGCCATGGCATTCGTTTTGGCGAGTTCCGGCAGTTTGGCCGACCTAACCTCTTCTCTCAATCTTTCTTGTTCTTCCTGGCGCGCTTTGAACGTGTTCTGTTGTTCCCTCTCTCGGAAGAACTTCTCATTTTCATCCCTGGCCTTGATGTACTCCTCGTTCAGAACAGAAAGAGCAATATTTTTTACTTCATCCGGGATCTGGATTTGCTGAATTCGAGTGTATGCCGATTCAATAGGTCCAAGACGGGATTTGTTGACGTTCTCCTTGAACGTTCTTTCAGCCTCATATTCCTGTTGCCATAGGGGAATATTGCTTTTCACTTCAGGCCGGGAAGATTCTTGTGGCTTTTCATCTGACTGAAAATTGAGTCCATCAAGCGATATGCCCATGAGCTTTTCAATGTCGAAATCTCCCGATTCGTTATGGAATGCTTTTTCGAAGGGATCTACCTTTTTCTCCTCTTCCTTTTTTACATCTTCTTTCGGTTTTTCTACCTGTGGTTTTTCTTCTTTCGGCGTTTGTGCCTGGTTTTCGGTGTTTTTCGATTCATCATCAGTGGCATCCGTATTCGGATCTTGAAGATATCCGCTAAATGCATCATTCAAATAGCCGCTTTGGTCAACCGAAGATGTTTCGGAAGCCACTTGACCTTCAACTGCTGGTTCTTGTGCTACATCAGCCATAATTTCCCCTTTTAGGTATAATTTTTCTTTTTATCAACCTTTTCAGGTAGATTTTTCATGCTTTTAGTATGTTGTTTAAACTCTTTGTAAACCTTTGGCTTATTAAAGTAAAAGTACCATGCCTGATCTTTTGATTTAAAAGGCATTTTTTAAAGCCCCGAGTAATCTTTCCAATCGGCCGGGCTTCTTGAATTCGCACCCTTTTTCTTTTTGTCAATTAACGGCAACTTGTCTTCAAGTTTCTTTCCCTTCGATGCCGCGATCGGTCCGTTTTCTTCCATAGGCATTTCACCGGGCATATCATCGCCCATGGGTTCAGATTCTCCACCTTGATCCCCTTCGAATTCGTTCTTGATTTGGTCGATCGCTTCATCAACACTTCCCGCTTCGGTGATAAGCGGGTTGCCGTCGTCTCCGGTACTCTCGACGGTTATTTTCCCGTCATCGTTCTGAACGATTTTTAATTCCTTCATTTTTTCTTTCCTCCGAAGTCAACGTTTTCATTGTTCGTGTTCATGTAAAAAGCTGCTTCACCCTCTTCGAAAAGAGTGGTGAAGCATTGACATACACCAAACCGGAAGGTAAATTCGAACTTGGGATCGTTTTTAGGATACTTCAGTTTTCCGAACCATCGTCGCCCCTCGATCTTTTCCAAGAGCTTTCCAACTCCATTACTTACCAGTGCCGCAGGAAGAGCGTCTCGAATGGCCGCGTTCGCCTCTTTCGGCATAGGGCTACTTTTTGGCAACTTCAGTATTTCTTCGAATCGAATTTTCATAATCTATCTTGTATCGGTTAATGTAATTGTCAATTATTCCTATCATATCCAGACGCCCCATGTTGCGCATTATCTGCTCTTTGTCGGAAGTGGACACCATATCCCGCAAAACGTTTTCTCGAAGATCGAATAACAGATATCTATACTCCTCACTTTCCAAGATGCCGCACAACCATGAATAATAGGACGTGTCGATACCGCTGAATATCTTTATAGTGGTATAAACCATGTTTACTTCAGATAGTTTATCATTCAAAGCCTTTTCAATACGATTCAATTCCTCGATCTTTTTCCCGAATAGGACTCGCATCAACCAGTTGATCACATCACACCCCCTGTAGTAATAGGGGAGGGCAATGGCGCCGGAAACGGAGAGGGATTAACCGGAACCATGCCTCCTCCCTGCATTGCAGGAAGTGGATTACTCGGGACCATTCCAGGGGCGCCCATTTGAGCCTGTTCATCGGGCATGATTTCATCGCTCGGAACATCGGCCTTTGTCCAAATATCTTTTATCAACGGAAGAATGTTTACCCCAGCCTGCTGCAATTGCGGATTCTTCGAAATATTCAGCCACCATGTGACTAAGTTCTGAAGACGGAGCATCTCCCCCGCCTTGTTCTTTTGGAGCGTCGATTGTATGTCAACATCGAACTCTCCAAGGATGTAGAATTTCTGAAATTCTTGTTCTATTTCTTTTGCCTTCGCACGCACATAGAAAACTTGGGGTAAAAATTGAGCTTGTAAAACGAGGTGAATGAACCCTATCCGGATCACTCCGAAATCAAAATTTTCTAAAAGATCGGCTTCGAGCATATCTCCCATACCCGCCATTTGATTTACCGCGGTCGCAGTTTTGTTCTGAAGCCCTCCATCTTCGGCTTTGCGCGATAAATCGACCTTTGTACCCATCTGTTGGATACTTTGTTGTACCTGATTGAGCGCCATTTGCGTAGATGAAAGGTCGATACGTCCTGGTTGGAATGCACTTACCAGTTGAGAAATGGGAATATCGTTCGCGTCGACCCCTACAAGGCCGCCGTTTCGATAAATATTCTGCAGATCGCTTCCGGATATTTTTTTCTTGTCATAGAAAACATACTGCTGAATCGATCTCATCGCATTGTCAAGGTTCATGCCAAGCAGGGTATTGAGATAGTTCTCATGCGTCACAACGTATTCTGCGTCGGTAACCCCAAACCAGTATTTCGAACTATGATCAATACAACACACCACGTAGGATCTGATCCCCCGGTCGTAATCCTCACGAGTCAGGCGGATAATGGTATCTCCTATCATTTCTGTAACGTAAGTTTCCCCGTCTTCCTCGTTGCCGACAATATTACACTTACCCTCAATTCTGTAAATATCAATGTAGTGGCGGCGCTCGTCGTATTTCGAATAATCGTCGCTTCCTCGATCCGAGACCATACCTCGGATTTGCCCCTTGCGTGCCTCTTCCAAGACCTTTTGAACATTTTCTTTGATGTAAACTGTGTCATTAAGCATTGTAACCAATTCGCTCACATGAACGCGGCGTATGTGCCCTTGAAAGTCACTTTCTTCTGCCCGGGCAATATCTGGGTTCTGGAAATAATCGCGAGGCTTCAATTCACAGCAGTACGAGTTCTCATAATTGTTCGGAACTCTTTTGCGTGAGTAAAGTCCAGTGATATTGTCGTACACAGTCTTCAGTTCGTTTTCTCCTGACCGCTTCCAATAGTTATATATGACACAGAATCCAAACTTCGATGTCGTATCTATTCCGGGTTTTAATGCCAATTCCCGGAATCGAATATGCGACATATTGAGGTTGAGTACCACTTGTGCGCGAGCCGCGTTTTCATACGGAGTTCCACCGATCGGAGTTAGGGAATAGATTTCACGAGACCGGTAATTCGAGGAAAGTATTGATCGACGAAGAAGCATTCTTTCTTTTACAATAGGGAACGATACATTTGACTGCCAGTCATTGAATTTGCTCGCGGCAGGAATCAGATCTGAACAGTCCTGCATGACTTTGAGTTTTTTATCGAGCGCATCATAGCAGGGAGATTGATAATACCCATTAACTCGCGCTTTCCAGTACTTTGCAATGGATTGTTCGTGTTTCTCGAAATCCTCAATCAGATCAATTTTATTTTGATCAGGCATTGCAACCTACTGGTTATGCACGTTTGAATAAACCCGGCGCGATTGACCGAAAATTAACTTGATATACGAACTCGAAACCTTGTTTCCTGTTAATCCGGTGTACCAGTATCGGAATACCGGAGACCATGCCGGAGTGATCGCCCGGTCCTGGACCGCGTACCCGGTAACGTTTACTGTGTCAACGTATTTTCGAGGAGTGGGAACGTTGCCGGTCGTCGTGTCGGGAACCATGTATCTCTGTACCATGTTCGCCGCGGTGAGCGTATTGAACGTATCTATCACCACGCGCTCTTGCCACGTCGTATCGCGTTTCCCGCTTGAATTGATCACCACGTCACCTATAGAAATACCCCATTGGAAATTGATGGAGTCAGACGCGAAACCGGTAGCCGACGTATCGTTTGCCATTGCGAACAGGCGAACGTTTTCAAACTGACTGAATTCGAAACCTCGGGTGGTACCGGTACCGGTACTTTGGAAACCGGTCACGAGTACTGTGTCTCGGTATCCGGAATAGTTCATCTGTGCGGCAACCATTCCGATAATTGACATAATTAAAATCAACGTTTTCATATCATCCTCATGCCAGACTGTAGGTTACGTCACACTTTGTAGAGTTTAAAATAAATTCCTTTTTTTTATTCATTTCCACATGATCTTGCCAATCGACTCGGCTCATCCCTGCAAATGTTATCCGCAATGCATCGCTCGCATCCTTACGTTTCTCGTCTTCAGTCACATTGTCCATGTCGTATCGATGATTTATCATTGAGTCAATAACGTTGTGACAATGCGGCATCACCACTAATCGAGATTGGTTGATAGAACAGATCGGTATTTGATCGTTAATTTTAATAGCTTCACGGATAGTATCTTTCTGTATGTCAATTATACGTTCTTGTGGCTGTTTAAGTATAACTCCTCCGTTTTGAGGTTTGGAGAATTCCGATACCAATCCTTCGGTATTGGTGCTCCACGATTTGGCGCCAGAAGCTTTTGCGAATCGGGTGTCTACATACCGCTCTTTGATTGTTACGTCAAACTGATCATTTCCAACCGTGCAATCGAGTATCCGGAACATGCCGGCTAGCTCATTCATTGTCAACGTGCATGGAACCGTTTTACGAATTTTGTGATATAGATCTCCGTTGAAAAATCCAACTGTTGGGAACTCGTTGTAAACCACATAGTACATTTCTTTTCCCAATTTGACACGAGCAACCCATATGCAGAATGGATAATAAACGGTATGCGGGTCTATCGCCATAAAAAGTTGAGCGTTATCAACCAAATATTTAAAATCGAACAAGGCTCTATTGCATTCGTGTGACTTTACATTTACCTCTTTTGAAAACTCCGGATAGAAACGACCACCTACACGAATGCAATCGCCTTTCCATGTATGCGAATATTCCTTCGGATCTTGTTGTCTCATGCGTTCAGCTTGTTCGGTGATTTCAGGCGGATTATACGGGTGATCTAGATAGGTGACCTTGTCACATATCATGTTATCAGGTCTGTTTGTCACGCAGAAATCATAAACGAAATCATCTTCATACTGTGAATTAAATTGAATCCATATCTCCGAACCAGGCTTTCTTATTGATGGATCAAGAACTACAAAACATTCTTTTGTTAAGTCTTCCGATTCGCAAACCACACATATATCTATCCCCTCGATTGATTTAACGTTTTTGGCATTGAGGTCACGCAATCCCATAAATATAAAAAAGGTTCCGTTTAATTTACACTTGATTTTATTGTCGGGAATATCAAAGTAATCCTGATACCCGAGACGATGAATGGTGTCTTTGATCAGTTGGTGTGCAGATTGCTTGATGGTATGTTGAATTTCTCTCGTGAAAAGAAATCTCTTTTCAGTACGAATTCCCATTTCCACGCAAGCCGCGGCTATCGACCAGTCCTTCGCCGCTGAACGACCTCCGTACAATGCACGATAACGCCATTTGCAAGAGGAATCGAATAAAACACGAGTGTGTTTTTCAGGAAGATGGAGAGCCTCGAACTTTCCGTCAATCAATGGCATCTTTATTAACCTTGTCAATTACTATTCTCAACTCCGACGGAGGAGTTAATTTCTCACCACCGCTCGTTACGTCAATCTTTTCTCCATATTTTTTAGGAAGAAGTTTAGAAAGCAACCACTTTCTAGTGTCAATTCTTAGTTGAGACCTTTTCGTTAATTCTTTGTTTTCGGTCTCGTATTCAATATCACCCTTTGTAACCGTCATAAAATCATTTGTTGCATTGTCGGCGATTTCAATCAATTCGTCGGCTATCAATTCCATCTGTTTTTCTTTGGCACGCGCGTATCGTTGACGGTTTTCATCTTTTTTTTCTAGGAACCGGTAAAACTGTTTGACGTCGAGCTCGGGAAAAAGATTTGGCACAATCCGGCGCACTCCATCTGATGATGTTTCGAGTTGTGCACATATCGCCTCAAACTGATCGGGAGTAATCATACCCTAAATATACACAAGTTATCAACAGTGTGCATATTTTGTTGATGGAATGTTGATAACTTTTTGGGTAAATAGCTATAACTTATTAGATATCAATACGTTAATGATTTAATTATCGTTTGTATCGAACTACCCGCGCGCGCGTGTATAATAGAATGGGGATTGTTTGCGGATGATAAAATCTAGGCCAATCTAATAGAGATCAATTAAATACTGTAAGATTCTTCGACTTCTGTCGATATTTTTTACACCTTCAAAAGTGGCTATTCTGCTTTAATTTGGGCACATTTCTTAATTTCAATAATTTTATGTCGATATTTTTTACAGGTGTAAAGTTTATACCTTCGAAATTGCAACGGATTCGCCACTTTTTTTGGCACGGGCATTGCGATACATAACGTAGACAGGGAGAGCCCCTGAATCAAACCAAACACAGGAGGAATAAAATGATCACGAACCAGAAAATCACCAGCCATTTTGAGAATGAACTGAAACTTGAAATTGAACGCCGCGCCGCTGCTGTTATCCGAGGAAAAACCCCGGAACAGCTCACCAGATACGATTCCCGCATTGCTGCCAACACAGCGGCGATAGAGGCCGGAAAAACCGCAGACTGCAGCCGGATTCCTGATGGTTTGCTAAACGGCAACACGCGCCTCGACGTAGTGCTCAAAACGATAGGTGTTTCAGCCGAAATTATCGAAAAACTGTTCGCATAATACCACAAACCACAAACCACAAACCAAGGAGAATAAAGTGTTTTACAGAATTAACGAACAGAAAAATGCGGAAATTTTTGAGGATAGCGGCGAACGTGCAAGGCGAATTTTGGCAAACGTATATCCAGTCGATAGCGAAGTGTCCGCGCGTTACGAACATCCGAACGGTATTACGCTGACAATTTCAGATGCGCAAAAAATAGGCATTGCAGAAGAAAAATAATGCATCATTCTGGTGGATGATTTGTGCACCATAATTGAGGACACCGATAAGGTGTCCGGGATGCCCGAAGAACAAAGATCTAACTCGAATAACTAAAAAAGGCGCCGGGGAGATCCCCGGCAAAAAAGGAGGATTTATGGTAATAGCAGTTAACAAAAGGTATTCGCTTCATAGGTTAGAACCAGATACCTATTCTCATAGTACGTATATTTTCATTGACCACAGTGATAAATTATGGTGGGTTATTGGTGGCTCACCAAAAGAAGAAAATATTGAAAAATTTGCGCGCTCTATTAAAAATGGAGCTCTGGATGAGGCAGAGCTCTATCCGAGGAATTTTGTATCGGCCCATGAGAATTGGAGTAAAAGGTGTATCAACGAGTACACCACAGCTATGAACGAATTACCCCCCACGGAATGGAGGAATAAATACCCGGAATGATGTGTTGTAGGGCGCTTTATTTTTAACGAAAGGTTTTCTCATTATGGAACTGAAGAATTTTACCCCGCACGAAGTAACGGTATTTTCAGGCGAGGAAGTTATCGAGCGCGTCCAGTCTATCGGCGTGGCGCGGGCATCAGAGGTGTGTGTCGAATCCGAAGCTATCAATGGCATTCCGACAGTTGCGAAGCGGTACGATGCGGTTGTCGGCCTTCCGGAACCTTGCGAGGGAGTTATTTGTATCGTGTCGCTCCCTGTTCTACAAGCTTCAGATCGTTCCGACCTGGTATGCCCGGATACGGGGCCTGATTCGGTTGTCCGCGACAAAGATGGCAAAATTCTCGGCGTACGCAGGTTTCAGCGTCGCCAAGTGGCTGAATAAGCGCCGGGAACAAGTGGATGCGGGGCGAACTTCGTACAATAAATGCAAGTTGTTCGCTCCGCCAATTGTGAAGCACAAATGCGGCTTGCATCGGACGTTGCTGGAACATCTCACACAGAGCGCCGCGTGCCCTAAATGCACTCGGCTTTTTAGAGCGGCAGATCATGACGTACAATCGAGGTGTAAAAATAAATGCCTAAAAAAACTGCAGCCCTCGGAGGTGCGGAGAAACAATTAACAAAGGAGAACGCTATGGATAAAATTGAACTTCTTACGGCCCTTAATGATAGAGGAGATCCATGTGTAGAGTACCGACGGAATGGCGAAATAATTGCGCGATGGTCGCCCATGGACGCGCTCTCGCACATTATTGGTCTTATGACTCGGATACAGAGCCAACCCCACGTAACAACGTCGGTACACGTAATAATCGTCGGCGAAAATGTTCCTTCGCCGAAATGGAATTGAAATGAATAGCCGAGAAAAAAAACTTCTGGTTGATCTTCAACGAGCTGCCAGGGCGACTGGCCGCGTAGTGATGCGGATCACGATAAAATCCGATAGCAAATCGTCTGGAAAAATGGTATGCTATAATTTGAGACCTCGGGAGGATCTTTTTAAAATCATGGGAAAACCGGGAATAATCAGAGTGGAGGTGATAAATGAACCGACCGGAAATTGAGGCGTATCTCAATTATTCGAGAATAAAAATTGAAAAAAGAACATAAATTTAACCAATTCCGACGCGGATGCCCATGGGGAAAAGTTAAGAAACGGGCTCCGCGTTCGGGATTTTATTGAACGGTAATAATATGAAAAAACCATGTTGCCCGAGCATTCGTCTTATCGCTGCGATAGTTTGCGCAGCTGAACGATGCGGGGGAATTCACAATCTCGAAATGATAGGCAATAGGAAAAAATGGAGGAGACATATTTCAAACGGTTTTTTCTGGTTTAACAGTGGCATCAATTGTAAACATTCAACATTGGTTATAAAAATATGACATGGATTTTTTGTATTGTTATTTCTGCCTGGTTGGCATGGGTTGGATATACCTACTATAAACGCATAAAAAATACTCCTGTCAACCGATTAGTCAAGCAACAAAAGCTTGATCCTAAAGAACTCAAACGTTCTTATGAATTGAGGAATTATGGAAAAAATTATTGAAATCACCATGAAAGGAGGAAGGAAGAGGGTTGTTGTAGCCGATTTCTGGGGAAATACCGAAGACGTCGAACTTGATTGTTATTGGTCAACGGGGACAAAAATACCCCGATCGATATACGATTATAAAAAAGCAGTTGATGACTGCCTTTCTACCTAGTTCCGGAATGTAAAAACAATGTCCTGGTCTGGATTCTGGTCCGGGTACGGATAAAAAAACATCCCGTCACTACATTTTTTTATTATATTACAATCATGAACGGCAAAATCAAACTGGAAAATTAACGCCCCCGGAAACGGTACTCTCAAGAACCGTGTCCCCCGATGCTCTTTGCCGTGCCGAGGGGGACATCCGCGGGGATTTTTCGAGATAACTATGGGTAAAGACCCTGCGTTTCTTTTTTATCCTAACGATTATTTAGGTGGGACAATGGGATTTACCTGTGAAATGCATGGAGCTTACATTTTAATGTTGATACTCCAATTTAATAATGGTCCATTTACAGAATCATCAACATCTATCATCGGTGATTTATGGCCGAAAATAATTCATAAATTCAAAAAAAATTCTTCTGGTTTATTCTTCAATGAACGGCTTCAAGACGAAATAGAAAAAAGAGAACAATATAGTGCATCAAGACGTAAAAACATAGGTTCAAGATGGAATAAAAACGAAAAACCTTTATCAAATAAGAAAATAGATAGTATACATATGAATAACATATGTAATACACATGTAATACATATGGAAAATAGAAATAGAAATGAAAATGAAGATAGAATTAAAAATGAAGATAGAATTAAAAATGAAGATAGAATTAAAAATGAAAAAAGAAAATTCATACCTCCCGTTTTCGAGGAATTCGAATCATTTTGCATTGATAACGGATTCCGGGAAATAGCGCGCCGAGCTTACGACGGATATGTCGCCGCGGATTGGCATGACTCCCAAGGCAAAAAAATAAAAAACTGGAAACAAAAGTTACTTCATGTTTGGTTCCGGGAAGAAAACAAAAATAAACCTATTCGAAACCAATACGGGCGCCAGGATTTCACTCATGAAATGTTCGCCGACCAAATGGCGTTTTTAAAGGACGACCCCAGACCATGACTAAAGAAATTTTCGCATCCTGCATTGGAATACTGGAATCAGTATTCGGTGCAGCCAAAAAAGAATTGATCCAATTCTTACGCGAAAAATTTATAGGCCTCGAGGACGAATATTTCAAACAGGCGACATCTAAAATAATCGACACATTCAAACCTACCGCTCAAACGCCGTTCCCGTTGCCGGTACATTTTAACGAGGCGCTTGGGCTATCCGGAGAAAATCGCACTAGGCTTGCTATAAACGCCGTGAAGCGCGCTCAGCATGTAGGGCCGTACCGAAGTGTCTCTTTCGGCGATCGAGCCCTCCACGAGGCTGTGTTGAGGTTTGGAGGGTGGCCGACGGTCTGCGATTGGAAATTACAGGATTGGGAATTTAACGAGAAAAAATTTGCAGGATGTTACGAGGCGAATCTTTTGTGGAATTCAGGTCCTGATTACCTTGTAGGATTGTGCGAAGAAGAGAACTCTCAAAAATACCATAAATTTAACGATATTCAAAAACAACACGCGATTCGAAATTCGGGGATATCAGAAATTGATTGGATCGGATATGATGAATCGATAAAACTACCATCTCCTGAAAAACAATTGAGAATAGGATTACCACATATTTTAGGGATAGATTTTAAAGACGCATTTAATATTTCCGGATCAAATAAAGAGAACGGATGATGGGTTTTTACAATATAAAAAATAAACCAAGTATGAACAAAATTATAGGGAACTCGTTGTATACAATATGGATGAAAGGATGCAGAAGAAAAAATTGTGCATGCAGAGAAAATTGTTCGCATCGAAAAGCACATATAAAAAGTTATTTTTGTACATTAAAAGGATGCGGACACGAATGTAAAGAAATTAATTTTGAGCAGGTAAATAAAAATTAACAATTGTAAACATTGCGGAAGTTTGTGATGTATGTTTCTGAAAAATAAATATCATAAGTTGCTAAAAAATATTAACAAAAAGTTGACACGGAAAAAAAAATATCGTATATTAGTATTCTACTTGAGCCTGTGATCTCAAGAAAATCAGATTCCTCGCGCCGTACTCCTTAAGGCGTGCTCACAGGCTCCGCTATATGTCAGCGCGGGGAATCTTTTTGAAAGGAGCCTGTGACATGGTTGAAATGATTACTATCTGCACCGCAGATACAAAACAAAGTCCTGCCTATAAGGATTGTCAATATAGGCACACGGGTGAACTATATCCCCATACTACGGGAAATACAGAAAATGAACATGAATGCGATCTGGAAGATAAGATAAGAAAATGTATATACTGCAAAAAAGCGATATTGAAAATTGAAGTAAAGGAGTAGAAAAATGAAAATAATAAAACTAGAAATTAGTAAAAGAGAAAATTACGACAACGAATACCCAAACGAGATAGTGGGTATCGTTCAGATTGCTGGTGATACCGGTAAAATGGAAGTGCGACTTTTTCCTAAAACAGTAGCGGAAATATTTCGCCTATGTAAGGATGATGTCCAGAATGTTGCTGATTATAATGCCGCTCAGGCGTCGGTTGCTTGCGAAAATGCGGCGGATTCACTTGAATTACAAATAACAAATGGTGAATTAAAACAAATTCCTAATTTAAAATAGAAATTGAGTGGGAATGTCAAGTATAATTCTAATTGATTTAAGTTCTATTTTCTGGACATATTGGCATGCTTCTGAAAGCGGAGAAGTGTCAACGGCGAAAAGAAGAACTCTTCAACTTATCGAATCCCTTTCTCGTGATCATGATTTTACAGCAGTGTGCCGTGATTGCCCTCCGTATAAACGTACCGAAATATATCCTGATTACAAAGCAGGAAGAGAACGGCCACCACTTGCAATTGAAGAACTTCGGGAATGCGTGGTTGAACTTGAGAAGTTCGGGGTTAAATGTTATGCCTCAAAAGGATATGAGGCAGATGATATAATCGCCACATTATCAAAACAAGCGATAGAAAAAGGAATTGAAGTTTTTATCGCTGGTAAAGATAAGGATTTACTTCAGATAAATGGCGTAAAAATTACCGATCCTTTTTCGGAAAACCATGACGAAATTACTGCCATGATCAAATTCGGTGTTCCATCTGATTTCGTGCGGGACATTTTGGCGTTATCCGGAGATACGTCCGACAATGTACCGGGAGTTCCTGGAATTGGGCCTAAAAAAGCAATTCAAATAATCGAGGCTGTGGAATCAGTTAAAAATTATCTTGACGGAAAATTTAATGCTGAAACATTCTCGACATTACCAGAAAGTTTGCGTAAGGCCCTTGTTGATAATTATGATTCGCTTAAAATGAGTTACAACCTAGTAGGGCTTGATTATTCTGCTCCGGTGTCTTTAGACCTTTCAATCCCTGAAGCCGCCAGTAACGATCCAATGGATGAACCCAAAAAAGAAATTAAGAAAACCGACGCGGTGATTGAAATAACACCAACCGAACAAATATCTAAAACCGAATTGATTAAGGCAGATCCCAAAAACGGAAATTGGTCGCTTGCTCTTGAACCTATCAATTTAAATTCGGCTTGGAGTCTGTCAAAAATTATGCATCAAAGCCGCATGTTCGGTAATTTTCCAAACGCTGAAGCGATTATGGCTATTATTTTACGCGGTAGGTCCCTTGGAATTGATGCTGTAACAGCGGTGAGTTCTTTTCACGTTATAGAAGGCAAGCCTACTATGCATGCAGACCTTATAGTAGGACTTGTTCTAAAATCGGAAATATGCGAATATTTTGACTTGATTGAAACCACTGAAAATAAAGCTGTGTACGTCACAAAGCGGAGCGGGAGACCGGAAGTTAGGATGGAATATACGATTGACGAAGCAAAAAAATGGGGTGCACTAAATCCTACTCGAAGTGGTAAAAAATCAAATTGGGAAAGCCGTCCTAAAACTATGCTTCGAAGGCGTTGTTCTACCGAACTTGCCAGGGCAGTTTATCCTGATATTGTAGTCGGTCTTTACGATCCGGATGAAGTTGAAAGGCAATAACCATGCGTCGATTCAAGAAATTAATTTCTTTCAAGCTGTTCGGGGTTAGTTTTGACCTTTCGGTATCGTCGTTCCCGAGGGGGTACAAAAAAAGCAAACGAGATTCCATTCAAGAAGTATTGTCGATTCCTCCCGCCATTTCCCGAGCTACAAATGAAGAAGAAAAAGAAATGGGGGATGAATTAAGAAGGTATAATGATGTTTACGACAATAAAGATATCGAAAAAAGCACTTCTGGTTTGGAAGGTATGGTGCAAGGCAAAGAAACTGAGCAGCGTCGAGTTAATGGGTCGGTTGATTGAAGAGGTGGGATTAAAGCATCAACAAGAATTTTATAATTCATTGCCCGATCCAAAAAAAATAAAAATGGATAAGCCATTGTCAAATAAAAGAATAGTAAAAAAGTATACAAAAACTAATTGCTTATAATCAATAGTTGTACAAAATTCGCCCCGCTATTGAGTTGTAGGGCGCTTTACTTTTAACGAAAGGTTTGATATGGCATCAGGCATTATTAGTAGCGAAAAAGCAATGTGCTGCGAATCGGCACCGGCTTCAGTCATGGTTGAGTTGTGCAATCGTCGCGATCGTGCAAAAGCGGAGCTTCTGCGCATCGAAGACGCAATTGCGCTTTTCGAGAAACAGCCTGAACTCGAAGCGGCACTGTCCGCACTTGGTCGCATCGGTGTAAGATTGTAACAACGCGCCTGTGCAAGGGGAGGCGGGGCGAACATTCGTACAACAACCGTATGCTGTTCGCTTAGCACATGCCGCAAAAAGACGCGGCACGTCAGCATACTATACCGTTGTTTTCAATTTGCCGCATCTTGAAATTATAGGTGTGACAGGAGGGTAAAATGATCGGGGCTATAATTTACTTGCTTTGTGCTGTATCATGCATCTGTGTTGCAGTACCAAATATTTATGATGTTAAAGTAGCTGTGCCATGTATTTCTTGCGCTGCTTTGATGATTAACGCCGCCACACAGGAAATTAAGGAAATGCGGCAAACTAAAAACAACAAACAAAGTGTGACGCAAGGCTAAATTGCGAAGCGCAACTTCACACTTTGTCAACGTTGGTTGCAATTAAACTTTTCTCTGGAGTTGTAAATGCCATTAAAAATATCCCATGATAATTTTTGCAGCGGTTTTATTAAACACTGTGACGACATCACCTGTAAACAGTGTAAGGATATTTTTAACGCCATTAAAGACGCGGAAGAAAAGTTTAACAGTGCGCTTCGCCAACCAACAGGCAAATTATACAATGGGCCTTGTGCTAAAAATGTCATCATCTATTGTCAGGAGTTTGATCCTGCAAATAAAACTTGTCAATCGTGCGACGTGCGGCCCACTGCATAAGTTTGCCGAACCGTTAGCCAAAATAAACCGCGCTGAGAATATAGTTCGGCGCACTACAGAGGAGCTGTTAAATGTCTTATGTTATAGAAAGAGGGGTCGCTGTACCGGGTTCTAAAATGGAGGGGGTAAAGGAAACTCTACTTGCAATGAAACCTGGTGATTCTGTACTTATACCAGACAATCGCCCTGCCGGAGTTTTTGTGTGGAGGGAAACAGCGCGTCGTATTGGTAGTAAAATAACCACTAAAATCGAAGGTGATTCCTACAGGGTCTGGTTACTACAACACCGTGCGCCGAAAGGCAATTAGGAGGCGCGGTTTACATCGGCTAACACGCGCAAGCCGACATTAAAACGATCGGCTGTGCGCGGGGCCGTTATAGGCAATAAACTGGCCATCTTAAATTAAAGGCCGCCAAATAGAAAGTAGTTATGAATACGAGAATTAACCAACTTTTGCAGCTCGTCAAAGTAACATGGGATGGAGATTTGATTTCTAAATCAGCACGAGATGATCTTCAATCGGTTGGACTTGTTACAAAGTGTTATGGATTTAATTTTTTAACGAGCAATGGTGTCAAGTGTTTATCCGACCTTGGATTGCTTAAAGAAGAAACACCGAAGGCGGCGGCACAAGGGGTGGGCCAGTTTACAGCCCATAACAACCCAAGTACAAAATTAATTTGCGATTGTTGTAAATTAAACGATGCTTGTGATCGTTTAAATAGCGTTTGCCGTCTGTTAGGGGATTGCCGTCAATATATGGGTAACGTTATTGATGGCAAATTAACTTCGTACATTGGGTAAATGTTACACGCAATAGAAAGGGCTTTTATGATTGTAGGCGCGCTAATCAACAGGCTGGATAGAACCTGTCCTGGGCTTCCCGTGTATAAACGTAATGCCGCCATATCAGGAAGGCGGGAGGTGCGTTGTAAATTATGGAGGCCCTTTCCAAAGCGTGTAACACGCAATATATGCAAAAAATTAATACCTTGGGTAGGGCGGCTATTCCCCCTGAAATATGGTGTGGTAACTGGTTCCCCGGTGCCGGTCGTATGAAAAAGTTTTCTTCCGGACGAAAGCCGCCAATTTTTATATATAATTTTCAGCACATATTGCGGGGCCGTTGGCAAAAATACCGCCCTATTGAGACTGTAGGCGCGGCTAATAAGCGGGGGAATCGTGAACAAGCAAAGAGACATTGGTTTTACTCAGGGTGCAGGGTGCGCCATTGCGGTACTTTACAAAGCTATCGATCAGCAGTGTGCCGAACAATTATTTGGGGAGCTTAACATACCCTTAAGCGACTACGAAGAGGTGTGCGATGAGGGCGATCTTACAGAGATCAGAGCCGCCGCGCAAAAAGCATAGGAGTCGGGCGGCACTTCTGCTAACACGGCAATTATGCCATGTCAAAGCCCACGGCACAAGTTGCCGGGCACGTTGGCAAAAATAACCGGCGAGATCAAATTTTATAGGAGGCGCATTATGCCAAACTGTCAACTATGTATCGAAGGTATAAATAGCTTACTAGCAGCTATGCAGGAGAATGTTAATTGCGCTCTGAAATCAGCGGAGTCGCCCGCAACAGACAGGCAACAGCTAAAGGCTGAAATTGCCTCAACAGTTGACGATTTACAAAGGGCGTACGCTATGCGTGAGTCTCCAGAAGTTTTAAACTGTATTGCCAAATTACGGCAACTATCAGCCATTTAGCAACACGTTAGGTGCAATATGGCAAATGAAAACCAGAATATTATAGGCGCGGGGCAAGACACGGCGCGTCATGCGCCGAAGAAATTAGAAGACATTGGATTCTATACGCTGTCAGATTTTCGCGCTTTACAGTCAAGCGTAAACTCTCCTCTGTGGCGTTGCGAATTAATCTTGACCGATAGATGCAATTTCAAGTGTCCATATTGCCGTGGGTTACGGAGTGACGTTTCAGGAGAAATGCAATACGAGCTTGCGTTATCGGTAGTGCAGCAGTGGATTAAATGTGGCTTGAAAAATATTCGATTTTCCGGTGGAGAGCCTACTTTGTACAAGGGATTAATAAGCCTTGTTTCAGAATGCAAAAACGCTGGAGTTAAACGTATTGCGGTATCAACAAACGGCAGTGCCTCACAATCCGAATATTCAGAATTAATCCAGGTGGGGGTAAATGATTTTTCTGTGTCGCTTGATGCTTGCTGTTCTTCTGTTGCTGATAGAATGAGTGGCGGAATAAATGGAGCGTGGTTTAAGGTAATAGAAAATATCAAATGGCTTTCGAGTCAAACATATACCACTGTCGGAATAGTGGTGAATGATGATAATATTGAAAAATGCCTCGACACAATACTTTTTGCTGACACTCTTGGCGTTTCAGATATTCGAGTTATTCCTTCGGCACAGTTTAATAAAATACTTTCTATTCTCGAAGGTCTTTCAGATTCGTTTTTATCAAAATATCCTATTTTGAATTACCGAGTATCGAACATACGAAACGGTCGCCATGTTCGAGGGTTAACAGAAAAAGATTGTGGTCGTTGTCACTTGGTTTTAGATGATATGGCAGTGGCAGCAAGCTTTCACTTTCCTTGCATTATCTATATGCGCGAACAAGGCAACCCAATAGGTAAAGTCGGGCATAACATGAGAGAGGAAAGAAAAGAGTGGTCTGAAAATTACGATTGTTTTTCCGACCCGATATGTTCAAAAAATTGTCTTGATGTATGCATTGATTTTAACAATAAGGCAAATACACGCACGTCCTGTGCGAAAGGCGAAGAGCCCCGCGCAGAACACTATAGAAATTTGCCACACAGCACCTAACACAGGCAGTACGCGAGCCGGAGGAACCGGCCAGCGCACATGCCTGAGACCGTTGGAGGAAATGTGGGAAATTCTGGGGATTGTAGGCGCGGCAATAAACAGAAATTTGATATGAAGTTTAATTATGAACTGGAAGAAATTTTTATTCATTACGAAGCTATGGATGCCGCGCGTGATAATGCGGAAGTCTTGTCAAACAATATACAACACGACAATATACGCAAGAAAGAGGGCAGCGCAATGAAAAAAGTGACGCCTTACCGAAAGGTAAAATGCGCAAGATAGGTTTATTTCTGGGCGTGGGTAAGCCCTCTTTCCAGCGTATATTGAGAGCACGTTGGAGGAAATGCGGTTGGCTCTTGAATTGTAGACCGCCGCGAAGAAAGCCCGCTGGACATTAAGGAAGGCGGGCCAACTTCGTCTAACAGTGGTAGCCTAAAATGTGCAAAGCCACACTTCAGGCATACCGCAAATCGTTGTTTGCAATGCTGGCCATTTTTGGAAATTATAGGGCGGCGGCAGGACAGCCCGGCGTCGTGCCGGGCAAGAAAATGAAAATAATTGTTGACTTCTGTTGTCTTTTATGGTATATTATAGGTACGGATACAATCACCCTGATAGTATCCACAATCAGGTTGTCGGGTTTAAAACCGACTCCGGAGAAAAAGTTTTTATTCCTATGGAAAGATGCGAAGTATGCCAACCGAGGTAATTAAAATTCGAATCGAAACCGATATTAAAAATAAGCTCGAATCTATTGCAGACTCCGAGCAGCGTACTTTTGCAGGGCAGGTGCGCTTGGCGTTGCAGGAGTGGATAAATCAACGAGGCGCGTCCTGCGCCAAAACAATACGGGCCAAAAAAGAGCCTGTAGGAAAGTTGACCAAAGTAAACCGTTGTACAAAATGCCTGGCCGGATAAACTGTAGTTCGGCTGGCTTAACAGAGGAGGCTTCGAGTGAGGAAAATTAAGTTCGTCACGCATGGTTTTTTCGGAGGTCAGAATAGCAATCAGCCCGGCCCCGTTAAGGAAGGTTGGTTTCATGGCTTTTTCCACGAAGGCAATGTCGAAGGTGGAATTGAGCCTATGGCAGTAGTAGAAACGTTGGTTGGGGAATGTATCGGTGTCTCTGTAAGGCAGATTAAGTTTGAATCACAGCCAGCCGAAAGCGAATTTGCGGACGGCCAGGCACTTCGTACAACAAACGCAAGCCAAAATTCCGAAGCGTAACTTCGGCTTGCGTTTGTTGGTGTCAATTCTGGCGCGATCATATTATAGGCGGTGCAAAATGAAAACAGTTTACGAGTTGTCGAAGAAGTTACAGACGGGGTTGTTCGACCTGCGCAAGGATTCTGGTTTTGATGCGCTTTGCCGGGAAATTACGCAGCGGATTACCGCATTGAAGGATGAATTACTTTCGGCGTGGTTTGCTGAACATGGCTTTGAACCCGGCAAAGCTGTACTGGTGGAAGAACGTACTGAGTCTGGTTGGAAGGTATATATTCGGGAGAGCACCGCTGAAGAAGCGGAGCGCGCCAGAACAGCCACCAACAAAGCAAGTACACCACGTAAATGCAAATGCGTGGTTAAACAAACTGAGGTTCCCGGCATGGGTATCATCTATGCGCAAGCGGAGTGCCCTATACATGGGCATTTACTTTGCGGATGACCATATTATAGTTCGTTTATAAGAAAAGGAGTCTTTTATGCTTAAAGTAACAGTGTGTCGTGAATCGGATCAGCAGAAATATCCGAGGCTTAAGATTTTCACCAAACTTTCTCAGGTTGTACTATTTACCAGACCTTTTACCGGCACCGTTATTGATCCAGGGCAGTCACCTTATAGTCGTGGAGAACATTCTTGTTCTTGGGTTGAGAATGCGTTCGAGGATTTTTTCGGTTCCGTTACATTGTCGGAAACGAAAGGTAATGCGGAGTAGCCGCAAACATACAACTAACAGCCGCAGTACGCAACGCGCAAAGTGTTCAATGCTGGCGGTATACCATTGAGCAAGTACGGTGTGGCTTAAGTAACTGCCGCGATTACTCAGGGGGCATTCCTTTCATCGGGAGCCGCCAGCACTGCACACATTTGTGAGCACGATAGCCAAGAAGGGTAAAATATGAGAACTTTCGAGCATTTTAATCAATATTACGCACCGTGCCCTATTTGTGGAACGGTGGACGATAAGCCGCCTGTATTAGTCGCAATTCATGGAACAGAGGATGATAATATTTGTGAAGCTTTACAAATTCATCTGGATTGTATTAACCTTACCGCATATCGCAAGAATGGTAAAATAATTCTTGCAATGGCGGCGGAGGAAATTAAGGAACGGGCGAACGGGAATGTCAAGTAGGATCTTAAACTTTTATAAGGTAGAACTAAATGAGAAAAGATTTGAAAGATTTGTTTTGTAAAGAGACGGGTGAAAAAGATTTTCTTTCTGTTTACAGCGAAGAGAACGATGCGTATTATCTGGAGATACCTTCTCCTAAGTTTATTAGGTGGCTTTCCGACCGAGCCGCCAGAAATATGGAAACCGTCGCACAAGAATCTAAATTCAAAAAAGCTTTCGATGTGTTTAAGGAAGAGGTTCGAACAGATTCGGTATTTTATATCGCATATAAGGACGATATTGCCATGTCATTCTATGATGCGTGCCAAAGTGCCGGATACTGTTTTCCGGAACTCCAGAAAATAGCAAATATCGCTGCAGACAATGTATTAAAGTTGTTTTTGTCCAAAGCGCGGCAAGATTTGGAAGAAAACTCGAACAGCAATCAACAAACGCTACCCGCAAACCCTGAAGGGACATGCGAAGCGCGCGTCGTATAGCGTCGGACGTTGTAAACAATTTTTACGCCTGGAGCATCGGAGTTCTGGCGCTTAAGGAGGGCCATAAATGAAACTTTTAACTATTCTATTGTCTGTTGTCCTTTTTGTAGCTTTTACTTCGTGCGAAAAGTCTTGTTCGTGCCAGTGTAATAGCGACATGAGAAGCGATTTTAATCGTTTACAGATCAAAGTATTTGAACAGGAAGTTGATATTTCAAGGATGTCCAGCTTTGTTAGGAACATTGCTCCTGATACGTCAATTTTTATTAACGGCAATCACCCTATTTATTTATCATGTTCAGGAGGCGGGGCAAGCATTAATGTTTACGTGTCTTCGGATTCAGTTAATCGCGCCAGAAAGAAGAATTAGGACGGCGCAAAAACAATTTACAACACAGCCGCGTTAAGCATGGGGCGAAGCGCCCACATGCGAAGCGCACGTCGGGTAGCGTCGGACGTTGAAAGAAATGCTGCTCGTAAAATCTGAATTATAGGGCAGCCGCAAGAGCGCCCATCGTGGCCGCAGGATAAAACGAAATGCCATTAGCAAAAGCAACCGGAAATATGTACCCATGGGTAACACATATGCACGCCGAACTTGGCGGCGAGTGCGAGCACAAATGCAAATACTGCTATGTTGATAATCCGCGATGGGGCCGCGCTCCGCGCTATTGTGGAGAGGTGCGGCTGATTGATAAGGAGACCAAGGTACATCTTGGTTCTGGCAACGTTATTTTCAAGGAGCACATGAATGATCTTTTTGCCGAGCATGTTCCGGCCGCAATGATTCAAATGATATTGGATCATTGCCAAAAATGGCCAGACAATACCTATGTATTTCAGTCAAAGAACCCTGGCCGATTTCAGGATTTCAATTTTCCAGAATCCAAACTGATTTTTGGAACGACGATAGAAACCAACCGCGATATTTCAGAATCGATTTCTAGAGCACCACAGACGTTCTCCAGAATGAAAGCCATATGTGCAGACAATATGAAAGCTGTTGATAAGTTTGTAACCATCGAGCCGGTTATGGATTTCGATGTTGATGTTCTTGCTTCTTGGATTGACAGAATACGACCAAAGTTTCTTAATCTTGGGGCCGATAGCAAGAACCACAATCTGCCAGAGCCAACGGTAGAAAAGATCATGGCCCTGGTTGACAAGCTGAAAGAATACGGAATAGAGTTACGCGAAAAACACAATCTCGCAAGGCTCAAGCCATGAGCGCACGTCCTATGCGCGGAGCGGCTGCCAGAACTTGCGGAGCGGAACTAATGCATGTGAAGTTAGAAGTTATTTACAAGAATAATAAACCATATGGGATTCGTGACTTAAGTGGATTTTTATTTTTCTTTCCGCAAATTACGAAGTATAACGGTCAGGAAGATCGGTATCGTAACGAAATAGATGAACAATTCAAACTGGCTGATTTTCTTCTTAACGCACTTCGGTGTCGCGCAGTAGAAGAAGAAAAATTTAACAGTGCGCATTCTCCAACCAAATGCGCCGATGAAGTTTTGAAGTTTATTCATTACTCAAGTGATTCTGTTCATGGTCGTAAAATTATCGATATTATCAAACGGCACTTCGCATATCCGCGAACACATTTTGATGGACGCTGTGATTCTAAATTGGACAAGGAGTAAATTATAGGATATATTTATGCATGGAATAAAAAAGGAATCAGGTGTCAACGATTGCTATTGGAATATCGACGGGAAATGTACTAATCAGCACATTACGCACAACGATACGGAGGAGAAGGCAACTATACCGATTCCGTCATCGTGTACCGGAGGTCGTTGTCCGGTAAGTTATGGATGTTCTTTGGTCCGCGACGGAATACTTTGTCATAATAGGCTATGGCAGCACTTCTGCAATGCCTGAAGCCGGTTGCCTAACCGGTATCGTCAATAAATTTGCGCGAAAACATTTATAGAGGGGTGAATAATATGTCATTATGTGCAAATTGTCAATCTTTTAGTCCCAATTGTTGGATAAGCAAAAAATGTGTTGACTGTTACAATGAACATGATGGAAAGCCAATGTTTAAACCGGCTCGTAAATATAATACAAACATCAAGGGAACCGATCACGGAAATTACGGCATCAAAAAACCACATGGAAGGAAACCGGATTTCGTTTGAAGTTTTGGTTGAAGGAGAAATGATGTCAATAACAGATGTTGATAAAATATTGATGATGTTTTGTGCTACCCAAGATATACATCCCGTGCTATTCAAGCCGTTCAATCACGGTAATTTTACATATGCAACAAACGGATACATTGCAATAAGGGTGCCGCTGATAAAAAAGTATAACCATAAAAAATTGGTTCCGAATATGAATGATATTTGGTTTAATACACTCCCAGAAAGGGGATGGATGGATGTTCCCGATATCGAAAAAGAGGTTGGATATAACGACTGTGATGTATGTAAAGGCAAAGGAAAATATTTTTCATGCGGATGCCCTGCGTGCCAAACCGCACGACATGTAAAAGAATCATGCGATACATGCAAAGGAACGGGATATGTATTTAAACAGGAAAGCATACTTGTGGGAACCAAATTGCTTTCATGTTTATATTTGGATATTATACACAAACTTCCAAATCCTCAAATATCTCCCGATTCTGTCATCGGTAGGACTGCAATTCCATTTAAATTTGATGGTGGAGATGGGATAATAATGCCGATGTTAAAGAAAGATAAAGTATGATTCTCGGTATCGATGCGGGCTCCTCGACGACAGCACTTTGTATTCTTGACAAAGGTAAAATACTTTATCAAAAGACAATGACTATTGCGAAAGCAATGGAAGCGATTGAAAAGATGCATTGCATCTACCACTTCGAACACGCCATTGTCGAGATGCCGAGCGAGTCGCTGTTTTATGCAAGGCACTGGACGGACAAAAGAGGAAATCCTATCGGAGAACGCGTGAAGCAGAAGATTCTCATCAATGCGGGCGAGAACCGGCAATGCGCGAAACAGCTCGTCGAGAAACTGGAATCGTTCGGGGTGAAGGTGAAGAAACAGCAGCCGACGCGCGGAACGACGAAGTGGTCGGAATCATATTGGAGGTCAGTTTTTAAATACGAGGGACGGATATCGAGTCATGCGCGGGACGCGGCAATCTTGGCTTTAACAAATGAATGTTGGTATGGCACATTTAAAATAAAATAACAGGAAAGGACCAAGTATGAAAAAAATAATTGTTGGAACAAAGGTTCGATGGACAAGTCAGGCAGGAGGATTATGGAAAAAGAAAACGGGTGAGGTTGTCGAAGTGGTTCCCGCGGGGACTTTACCACAGACCAGCATTACAGGAGCGGGAATGGAACGAAATCACGAATCGTATATTGTAAACGTACGGGTAGGACCCAAGAATGTGAAGTCGTATTGGCCGAGGATACGTTCGCTTGAGGTGGTAGGAATAGGTGGATAAAATCTTTAACGCCACACTCCGTAAAATCCCCGGCGCCATCCGAAGCGAAATCCGGAACTTCTGAAATTTGAATTTGAGGGATTGATCAACTTATTTGTAAATGTGATGTTGATATTGTTGCCAAGATCAGCGCATGAATCGCATAAAATTGCAGTCTTTGAAGAACAGTCTTTAAACGCAATATATCTTAATGTATCGTCCACACTCAACCGCAAAATAAACCTTGATCCAGGCGTAGAACTTACCAAGGTATCCAGATTACCCAAAGTCCCCTCAATATCCCAAGCGGAATCTATCTCGAACAGTCCTCCGGATATATGCGTCGATTTCGAAGCTATCGGAAGATAATACCGTAAAATCTTGGCTCCCGTTTGCCAGTTTGCAGTTCCTTGTTGTATCACAAATCTGGATAAAGTATAGCTGGTATCCGAATATATGTCATGCCTCACGGCATCAGTAAAATATGTGGATGATGTATCGCTTTTAACAGCGGTAGATGATCGATAAAACGACGTTTGAATATATTTCGGTTTTGGGTTACTCAAGGTATCTGTAGTCAAATTAGTGTAACTGTAACATGACAACGAACAGGGAAGATAAACCTTACCAGCAGTCGCTTTGAATTCCCCATAACATTTTAATCGAGTGGTACCCGATAGCGTACATACCGCCGACGATGATTTATTTACATTTACGTTGTAAAAAGAATGAATAGTATCTATTGCCGTAACGATCGACTTCGTTGCCCCGGTGAAATTCACCGTAGATCCACCGGGATATATTTTATGATTAGATCCGTAGGTCCAGTTGTTTGAGCAGTTCCATGTTGAATTTTTAAGGCTATCTCTAATAGTTCCAGCTCCATTTACTGACCCAGTGAGAGTTGAGATTGTATATGTTCCAGATCCGAAATTAAATATCCCGGTGTTATTTGCATTGGATACACCGGAATATAATTGTTGACAAGTAATATTTTTATCATTAATATTGAACGTCCCGGTAGACGATGCTTGTGAAACCGCTATGCTCAAATCTCCATTGGTAACAATGTTGCCGGACAATGTAACGGACCATCCTGTAAGAGAGCCCGATAAGTCATTAACATAAATAAGCGCGGACCCGCTAAAAGAGAAACCGGGAACGGTATCATTGACAGAACTTGTACCTATATAAAAATGAATCTCGGAAGCCCCGTTAAACGTAACAGAAGACCCTATCGTTGCAAGACAACAAGACCCCGTCCCGACTATATTTAATCTCTGTGAATTTGTAAATGTCGAACTGTTTCCCAAAATAAAGGGGGTAGTAGAGTTACTAAATATCAATCCGCTACCAGATCCAGTGTTTGTAACTTTTGCCGAAGCCCCGAGAGTAAAAGATTTAAAAGTGGTATATCCCGCTTTATCATCGTCAAGGGTCATTCCGGTAATACCGTTAAGCGTAAGGTCACAAAACGATGCAACTATAGTTCCTACACCAGAACCTAAATGAAAAGCTGCGGATGCACCATTTACAGTTATTGCGTTGCCAAGATGGAGTGTCCCCGTCCCGTCAAACGAAGCATTTCCGTTTGTAGTAAGAGTATACCCGGATATAGACCAATTGCCAGAATATCCGGAACTGGTTGTCACTGATTTTACGCTCAAATTGCCGCCGGAGGTCGCGGCTACGGACCCGGATGAAAATACAAGGACTACATCACCGGTGAAACCGCTCGGGGTTGCCGGGCTCCAGGAATAGGCGGCGAGGGAATCCATTCGGTTCCCCCCGGCACTATTCCAAGTTCCTGTGGTGTCTGCAGCGCGCAAAACAAACGGAATAGCCAACAACAAAAAAAGTTTTTTCATCTGTTACCTCGGAAGCAGTTCGAAACGTATTCTCCAGATATATCCTCTGTAATTATTCAGGGTGTCGATCCTATTCGTTTTCGGTTTGTAAACAAACTTTACCGAATCGAAATCTGTCCCACCCTGACGATTGACATTGAATTTAAGCGTGTATCGATCATTCTTTTTCACTACGGAGTCTCCTTCGTAGGTGCGTTCAAAAAATATACCGTTAAGGGTAGGGGGCACGACTACTGAATGTTGGGGATCAAGAGTATCCGGAGAAATGGTGCCGAAATCCTGCGCAGTCGGTGCCGAAAACAACCCAAAAGATAAAACAATGAAGAACAGCAGCTTTTTCATACAATCCTTTCTTTATGTTAAATTTTAGCCTTCCTGATATTCCGGAGAGTATATTACCCTTTCATCGCGTTCCGTTCACCGGCCTTTTCGATCCATTCTCCAACCCCTCGAAGTACGGCCGAGGCGATACCGATGGAGAGGGCGGTTTTCCCATTACCTGAAAATAACGATATCCCCGCGACCGACGCACCGAGATAAACCGGCATCGATTTGATTGCAGCACCGAGCTTGGTCATTGATAGACGACCGTCAATGCAAAGCATTTGATCTATAAACTGTTTCCACATTATCCACCCCACAGTTCTATAAAAAGGGTTTGAATGTAATCCTCATTGAACATTTTGTATAATTTATGCATTATCAGAAGGCGAAGGTTTACATTAGATTCGAGCATTTGATAAAGAGAAGTTTTTCTGGAAAACTCGATAAGGTCAACTTTCAAAGGTCCACCTAAAACCACCTCATTGCCGAATTCAATAATTAACCTGGAAAGTTCTCGAACCAACATATCGACATTTTTTACGTCCTCCATTTCATCACTCCTTTTCTCCGCATATGACTAATTGAATTTATTGCATTCGCGTCGGATCTCTCTCCCGATTTGAATGCCGCGTCTAAACCACTTTTAACCCACGGGATCGTGTGGAAAACTTTCTTTTTCATACCGTACAAACCCACTTTCTATCTTCGAGGTATTTCACCTCTCTCAATTCTCCGCGTTGTTTATGGTATTCGATCAGGCATTCGAAAACGCTTGAATAGGCGTGACCATAGGCAATTTGACCGACGATACCATGCGCTTTTTCCGCGGTTGTCTCGATATTCGGCATCGGTAATTCGGTTCCGACGTGTTTTAAAAACGGCAGCCCAGCAAGATCGACCGGATCATGGTGCATGGTCAATCTGATTGTGGCGCCGCCGAGACCGCTCTTATCATAGACATCGGACGTTTCGTGATTCAACACCGCTGGGCCGCAGTAGGAGATCACCCGGGACGGAAGATCGCCTCCAAGCCTATTGATCCTCCACGCCCCAGCAATGGCTTCCGCAGCCCCCCGGGAATGGCCGATCTGAACAACAGTCATACCGTATGCAATTATCAGGTCTCGGAAATGATCTGCAACACGTTGCCCCGCCTGAATGAAATCAACGTGGCCACCGAGTTTTTTAAATTCCGGCATTTCGATCTGCGGGGAAAGGTCAGATTTCCATCCGGGACCAAAAAGCCCCCCCTCGGTCCCAAGACTGACGATCAGTAGCCAACCACCATGTTCGATCGCATAAGAGAAGTCGAGCGTTTCCTCGTGCCAGAAACGATGTACTGTTGCCCCAGGTAGCCATCCATAATGAGGATCTGAAATCGCATCCTCGATAAACGCGCCCTCTTTATAATGCGCCGCAAGCGCGCAAAAGGGAAAATAGTATGCCGGATCGAAAAGGCGTTCATCGTTCATTTTTTAATCCTAAAAAGTATAGTGGAATAAGTTCCTGAAAAAGACGGGATTCGTTGATTATGCAGAACATGAAAATTCCGGCAATATGAATCACCGCTATCGTTTTAAATCCTCGACAAAGTGGCGAACCAAAAATGATCATCAACAATCCGCCTATTGCGAATAATGGGTGATTTATAGACGGAATGAATAAAAAATCGACATTTTGGGCGATTGACCAATAATGATGAAATCGATTTATCGTATCATAGTGAGTCTGCATTGTGAGAAAAGGTATAGGACATCCCGAGATTGCATCAAGTACAATTTTTACCGATACCCCAAAAGAAATAATCAAAGCCGAAAAAACCAATCTCCGGTTGAGGTTCCATTCCGACCAGAACAACGGAAGGAATGCAAGTACGAGCGCCGTTTCTTTGAATCCTACCGCCAAAGGAATAATCACGGCGATCCATTTTCTATTTCTGGAAAGGGATAACCCAATTATCAAGGAATAGAAAAACAACGCCGGTCCATCCCATGGCTGAATGAGGTTGTCTGCCCGAGGAGTAAAGGCGTACATCATGCATGCAAATACCCCGAACACTGCGACCGATTTGTTTTTTGACAACTTAATTATAAGCAGGAAAGACGCAATAAACCAAAGTGTATTCCATGCGGCAACCGTGTTGGCAAAACGGTTGAAATCTTTAAGGGCTATTTTTGCACTTCGAACGATCTCGGGATTTACTTTTGATATTGACATGAATACGTTCGCCATTCCATTGGAAAACAACCGACCTCTCCACGCCGTGCGAACCTTCTCCTGGTATAACGGAAATCCTCCCGCGTCGAGAGAGAGGAAACATTGCGTTTTGAATTGGAATTGCATTTCGTTATTCAAACACACTGCCTGACGACTAAAGCAAAAAAACGTTGCCGTAAGGGAAATCACAAATAACGACAACATGATTCTATTGTTCATCACCACACCTTGACAATTTGTGCTCTTTTGAACTGCTCTTTCCCAACATGCTGAACGAGTGCGGTTCCGATTTTGTCGACGGATACCTGAAGGCTATCGAGCCGCATCAGAATCAATTCAAATTTTCTATCGCTTTCAGAACGCGACACTCGGCATGCGCTATCAACCACTAACTTCGCAGGGGGAATCACGAGGTTCTGTTGAGCGTAGGCAGTCATGCGATCGCAAAGAACCCATCCTCCGGTGATCGTGGCGATGACAACACCAAGTCCGCCCCATGTAAGATGCGTCTTTTTAAACGTCAACGTTCCTACTCGTCGTTCCGTCATAGATTATCCTCTCATTGATCCGCGATCGGCAAAAATTTCCAGATCTTGCCGCCTGAATACACATTTAATGTATCATTTGTTCCATCGTACATTCGAAGACTATCGCATGTAAATCCCAATCCGGTCTTTAAATTCACCTTGGTTATCCTTCTCACCAAATGGGAAGCGTCGAAACATGCTATTGAATCGGTGTTTGTCATTTCCGATAACGTGTCTATTTGAAGCCCGCCGTGCCGGATGTCGACCGGAAGCCATGGGCGGATAGAGTCGGCAAGCGTAGAGGAATCGTTTAAAAAAAACTGTCCGGTCGTATCGTCAACCGTCCAATGCCATTTGATTCGAAGCGGAGAGGTTCTTATCATACTGCAAAATGAAAATCTATTGTAATTTCCCCTTCGAATAAAATCGAAATAATCATATCCGTTGTATGTATTGATCCCATAGTTATATTCCGCTGATGCATAATCGATAAAACACAATTTGGCTTTAACTCCAGATCCTGTTTGGTCCCCAAAAAGCTGTAAATACGCTCCATTGTTGTAACCACTTGCTGTACCGGTTGAATATCCTCGCAATTGTAACGCGTGATTATTTGCATTTTCTGGCTGGGTTGACCATGCTAAATAATTATATCCGTCGTTTTGTGCAATATCGACGGCGAGAGAATCCCCGTTTGAATATCCTGGAGATGAATACTCAAATTTCCACGGAGTGACATAATGCCGTAGGCGCCATGCATAGTACGTACTATCCGCTCGGCCATGTCCTGTAATAGATCCGAAATGTTTTGTGGTATCTGCCAAATGGCAAAGACCCGAAGAATCGGCGTAATGAGCCTTCCCCGCGGAATCGTAAGGGGCCGCACCTACCATCGAAGTCGAGCACTGCTTCACGATTCCGCTCGCACTGTCGAAACAGGCGATGGTTTTCGGGTGAGTAGTAATTGGTTTAATCTTTAATAAAAAGGTGTCGTTGGCCTGTATTTTATGGCTATTCCCTAAAATACTGTCCGTTTCTAGAAACTCCCCGAAACAGGAAGCACTTAACAGAATGAAAAAAATGAACCCTTTCATCAGTACCTTATTTCGCATCTTCGATTGAGACCATATTTATTACTATCAGCAGTAACCAAATTTCGTTTACCTACTGATTTGTAGGTAATAATTTCAATGCCTCGATTTTTCAGGTATTCTCTGACAATCATTGCCCGGTGCAATCCAAGGGTGTAATTGTAATCGTCAGTCCCGATCGGGCAACACCCTCCTATGAGTTCAACTGGTTGGGAAATATTTGACATCTTCCATTCTTCACTTTTTTGAATTTCATAGGAATCGAATTTGAAATAAACGGTAACGAGAGTTTTGAATTTCTCCATGGAGATTACTGTAGGTTGTTTTTCGGGAAATTCCATCACGGAATCATTGTTCGAAGCCATTGCCTGTAAAGATAGAGCGATATCGTCTTCGGTGATGACCTTTTTCGAACAACTTGACAATAATAAAATAAAAACCAAAAGTAATTTTATCATTTATCTATCTCCTATTTTTAAAATATTCGTATCCTGCGAGTCCACCTGCTGCACCTAATCCGGTTGCACCGAGTATTTTCAAATTAGAAAGACCTTCATCATGGAACATTTGAACCGGAGAACGTGGTTTCGATATTATTTTTTCCGCTTCAGCACGAGAAATGAAGTTACCGTTCTTATCAATAAAACCTACATTTTCAGTAGGTTTCCCTGTATTGTCAAGGAAATGTTCCCATTGCAAACGTTTTTGAATATCGCCATTTTCCCCTTTGATTATGGCGTCTTTATGTCCTCTCCAGTTTCCGGTATAAACCTTACCGGTCTTCGGATCGCGAATTGCCGGAGTTCCTATAAAATCAGGAACGCCTCCGATTCCGCCTTTCTCGTTTCCCAGAATATGCCATGATGCAACATCTCCAGGTTGATTCCCAGATTTTTTAATATCCTTACCCTGTTTCATATTTTTAAGAAATTGTTGTCGTTTCAAATCGTCAATGGATATCACTGGTTTTTTAGGAAGATTTTCCATGTAAATATCTTGCTCAATTTGGGCTTCCTTTTTACCCCTGGCAATTTTATTGGTTTCATCTTTTGCCGCTTGTTCTGCATCAGAAAGCATTTTTTTTGCAGCATCTTCCTTTGCAATTCCTGATTCTATTTCAGAATACCGTTGAGGGGTAATACGAAGCCCTTGAGAAACTTTACCTAAAGTCTCATCAACCGTTTTTTGTATCGGAATACCGGTTCCTTCAGTTCCCCAAGGTGGAAAATTGGGGAGATTATCAGGAATGGTTTTTTCCACTCTTCTAGAAAGACCGCGTAATGAAGGATTAAATCTACCGGGTTTTCCTATTGAGTTTATGCCTTGTCCAATTCTATTCAAGACCCCGGTACCGGAAACGGCCCCTGCGGCGATGCGCGGAGAGGAAAGTGCCGCCAGTGTCCATACCGCCGGATTGTGAAATTGAGTCGAGAGTGTACCGGAAAGAACAGGACCAAGCGCTGATCTTACGGTGAACTGACGCGGCAATAGTCCGGGAACTCCGTTTTCACCTAATTCTGCAGCAAGTGACGCCAATTTTGATTCTTTTATGAAATCCCTTCCGAAAATATCAGATAAATCTTGAACAACCCGTTGTCGGGTCGCTTTATTTTTCCCGAAAAGCGTAGAAATAAACTGTTGCGCTCGAGAATCCTGTGTCTTTGCGCTTTTGCCAAGCCAATCCTTAAGGGCGTCCACCTTTTGAAGTTTATCTGCCATTGATTTCATGGCGACCGAATATTCCGGCACACCGCTTTCTTCCGCTGATTTTACAAGCCCTTGAGCAATATCATGTCGAGCCATTTTCAACGCCGTCATATAATCATTTGATTCTTTCCCGAAAGCATCTTCAATCTTTGAATCCATCCGTTTGCGGATATCGAGAAGTTTTTGAGCTGGCACAACTCCGTTTGCATCGGCATTTTTTAGAATCATAGCCGACCATTCATCAATTTTACTGTTTGCCGCAATGTCATCGGCGACGGATAAATTTTCAGGCACCTTTCGGCTTTGAAGATTGGATATTATTTCGTTGCTGTTCACATCAGGTATTTTTTGAATGGCGTCTTTAATCACCTGCTTTTCCGGGAGGTATTCATCAAGATTACGAATTTTTTGAACAAGGTCATGCCCGATAGTCTCCTGGGTGCCCGCAGCCGCCTTGAGTTCCTTGGCACCTTTCCCAAATCCGGTTCCGGCTTTGCGGAGAGCCTCTTCAGAAACTCCCGAAAGTTCGCTTGCAAGTCTACCTGTACCCTTATCGATAAGTCCCGTCACCACGGCCGGAGCGCGCCTTCCCAATTGTTCTACTCCAGCTGATCCTGGGACAACATTTAAGACATCCCCAGCGATTCCTACCGCGTTTTTTACCGGTTCAGATAGATATTCGTCGAACCCCTGTTTTACTCCTGCGGCGAAATTACCAAGTTCTTTTTTTACTCCTTGGGGGAGAACATATCCTATTCCCTTTCCGAGATATTCAATCCCCTTTCCCAACGCGCGATAAGGCAACGTCTGATTGATCATAGAAGAAACAGTCCCGGTAAATTGTCTGACCGGGGCAAGAACACTATTGATTGCACCAGGATCGCGTTTTTGGCTTTCAAGTGATTTTACGCCAAGCCTGTCGGCGTCTGATTGAACTAGCTGGTCGTAAGAAGGTTCGGGAGGTTTCGGTTGTTGAGAGACAATAGATTGAACATGCGCAACCGCTTCATTCAAATCCTGTTCTGTAGGTTCGGATTCAAAATTAAAAGTATACGTCTTTCCCGTGACGTTATCTTTTAACGTTTTGGTTACTGCCATATAAACCTATTTCCTGAAGATGTTGTTCCCGAAGAATCGGAAGAGGGAGCCTCTTCTTTGTTCACCGATCTTATTCCAGGACGTTCCGCATAACTCCCCATCGGCGCCGCCATTGTCTGCCTTCGAGTATCCAGAAGATGCTTCAATATTTTAATGTTCGATTGAAAATTTTCCGGGGAAATGTTTGGGTCCATTAGGTCAAGTCCGAGTTTCGTCTTAAGATCAGAAGATGTTCCGTATCCAAGAACTCCAGCCACTTCGTCCCCGATCGCTATCTGCATCTCCTTGATATTTGAGACCGTTTGATTTCCAATCTGAAATTGACCTTCTTTCAATAGTTTGTTGAATAACGGAGAACCGGTACGTTTCCATTGATTGGACAGGTCAATCATTTTATCAATATTCGCCAGAGCATTATTTGCGGCCGCGATGGTTTTGGTTGCCGCTGGATTTCCTCCCCATTTATAAGAAAGTTGCTGTTCTGCGATGTTTAAATCGGGATTTATTTCATAGGCACGACCAAGAATGGCCACCCTTTTAATAGAATTTTTTGAATATGTCTTTACGAATTCAGAAAAAGGAAGGTTACCGGTAGCAAGTTTTTGGGCTATTATGTCCTCAAGGCTTCCAGGCTTGATGTCTTGCTCTTGAAAATCATTACTTGAACGAATCATAGCAGCGATAT
>Ga0208980_10000094_pt1 | contig 41572 bp, 67 predicted proteins | sample WetSurMetagenome_3_FD_187993 | JGI IMG/M metagenome (GOLD analysis project Ga0208980, IMG submission 187993) | Wetland microbial communities from Twitchell Island in the Sacramento Delta, sample from surface sediment Aug2011 Site A1 Bulk (version 2) | ecosystem: Environmental > Aquatic > Marine...
GGTTGAGGCTCATTTATAAGTATCCGGACGGGTCCCATAAACGACATATTAGGGGGCCCCAAGGTCAATTTTTATGGTATAAGATGGAGTCTCTTTGGGACACTCTGTCTGTATGCCTATATATGGTATAAGATAGTACAGTCAATGATCTATGCTGTTCGTCCAAAACAAAAGAAAGGATGCTAGTCATGACAGCCATCTTCTCAAAGGTCGTGAACTCGACCATCTTCCAGGCCGCGGTTGGCTACATCGTTGGCGTTCTCGTGCTCGAGGGTGCCAGCAAGGGTATCACTGCCCTGAAGAACCGGAAGAAAGCTGCTCCGGCAACGGAGTAAGGCTCCGGACGCTTTGGACTGCCTCCTTCGTCATAGGGGGCAGTTTTTTTTACCTTTTTGATTCGCACCTTATTTTTTATTACCCACTTGAAGCCCAAAACAGGCCTTAAAAGCAAAATATTCCCCACTGGCCACCCACTATAGGTAATATTTACCTCTTTTTTATTTTTTTATACCCCCATTCAGGTCTGGATTATCACCGTGATAATTGTTTTTTTATATTTTTTGTTTTATGTGTGCGAACTAAGGTAATCAGGCCATTTACCGGGCCAACATAGCGCGATTCAGTATTGTGGTATAAGAAAGTACTGCTGTGCTCACTAACCTATAAGGAGCTTCCACATGATCGCTATATTTTTACTTGGAAAGGCTTCGCCAGTTATTCTCAAGAGTGTGCGTTTCACACAAAAATTCATTGAGGGAGTAGCTGAAGACGGCGAGGTGAAGAAGTTCCGATATGAACAAGTGACAGAGACAAAGACGATCGAAAGGGACTCAGATGAAGTTATGGAAGGGCCTCGCCCTTAGTGTGATGATGCTTTTTTTGTTTCAGTTAACCACAGCACAGACTGAAGGGAACTGGAACATGACGGAGAGTCAAGTTGACTCGGCCATGACGCTCAAAGGATTTAGTTTTTTGCGTTCGTCATGGATCAATGGTCGTTTTATGAAGCTGTACTCGGGCTATACATCGATGTTTGGTGTTCAGTTCGATCAAGTAGCTTACAGTTGGAATCGTGTGACTATGCCTAATGGTGGAATCGAAGCATTGATGTTCACCCATAGGCTTTATAGTAGCGCCGATCCAGCTGTGGTTACGCTTAGGGATTTCCTCAACAGGAAATATGGATATCCCGACTGTGAGGAAAGAACTCTCACATGTGAGTGGAAGTATGCAGGAAAAGCGGCTGCAATATTGCAGTTCAAAGATACCTATATGACTCTCTACCTCGTAAATCCTGATGCAGTGGGATGGTGACCAACAGTGAGCATGGTAACCCCATGCTCCTTTTTTACCCTAAGGATTGTGGTATAAGAAATGTGATCAACTGAAAGGGATCATCAATGTCAACAGATACATATCTTTCCATTCGTTCGTGGATCATGAGTAATTGGTCCTATACGAACCAGGCACTTGCGATGTTGTGCCTTGAAACCCAGAAACAGAATCGCGTATCGAATATAACTGAGATCAAGCAGACCATTGTTGCGTTCATGAAGAAACAAAATGGATTCTGTTTGGTTTCTGCTTAGTACCAGGGGCAGGGACTCACGATAGAGTCTGCCCCGCCGATTTGGTGTGTCCTGCTGTCCCTTTGTGGACGCCACGGGTTAATGGAAGTCACATTCCATCCTGGGGAGGTTGAGCCGTGTGACCGGCAACGAGGACAACTCCGCAAGGAGATACTAATAAAGCGAAAGGCCTATGACATTGTTCGAAGTAGGCTGCACACCATAATTTTGGGGATGCTGGATGATATCCAACCTAGGCTACGAGCCGCTGCCGTTAGGCGTAAAGGATGCTCTGTCACCACATCCCCCCACTTTTATATGGATCCGGCCTGCCACTATGTGACAAGCTAGATCCATTTTTTTACCCTATCATTCTGGTATAAGAATAATGAATCCACTTTGTATAATCATCGAAAGGGCTCGTCATGTATACATTCTCCTTCCCTACATACGAGGCGATGGTGCGTTGGTTGAATGAGCGCTCGTCCATGCTTGCCAGGTTCCAGAGTAAGGGAACTTCGGTACTGTGCTGGCCGAGTGCTGGTGTGAGTTTTGTCGACTTGAAATATAGTCGATAATACAAAGGGCCCTATCTCTAGGGCCCTCTTTTTTACTTTTTATCTTTTATTTTTTTTACCTTATCGATAGAAGTTTCCTTATCTTATTTGTTCAAACATGTATCTTCTGCCTCTAAAGGGCCTAAGACGGAAGTCAGTGCCCTCTATATTCATAACAATGCCATGCTCATCTATCTTTTTTATCTCTGCTTGACCTTTAGATACCATTTTAACTTCGCCATAACCTTTAGCTGTCGTTAATGGCCCTTCGAATTCCATGTGCTCTAGGTTGTGGTCGTGCGTTCTCATTGCTAATGCAGGACGAATACCTGGAGACAGAGGGATTTTCTTCATGGCCCAGCTATAAGCTTTATCTTCGCCGGGCCTATGGAGTCTTAGATCAAAATGCTTGCCATTCTGGTTTTTGTGCATCTGTATAGAATAATTCCACTTTTCATCCGGCTTCCCAAGCGGATGAATCATCTTATAACCATAATGGTAATATATGGGATGCTTTTCAGTCATTTACTTTTTCTTTGTGACTTCTTTTAACGCTTCTTTACCTTTTGCACCATAACCTGCGAATGGATTTAAGAGTTTTAGATTTTCGGCACCACGCTGTTGTGAAGCATATGCTAGACGACGCGCATTTAGGCCTGCACCCCACGCATTAACTCTATTCCATGCATTTTCAGGATTACGTGGACGATTTGAAATAACACCCTTATCGATTTTCTCAATTTTACCTTTTAGTCTCTTCTGACCAAATTCCATAAGGGATGTTTGTACAGGCTGTAACATCACTTTACTCATAATTGGGTTTTTCTCACCCGCCTCTTCGAGTCCTTTTTTCCACTCTGCGTGACCTTTTTGTGCATGTTGTAAAAATTCTTTTTTATCTTTAGATTGATATGCTTTTTGAACACCTGCTTGCCAACGTGCTTGAGCTGCTTGTGCTTTTCCACCATATTCAGTCCATGCAGCTGTCTTATCAAGAATTGCTTGAGCTTTCTGTGTCATATTATTTTTTCTCCAATAGATTTTGTACACCATTTAGCACGTCCATAATCTCGACCATGCCGAGCATAGTACGACGTACGGCGCCTTCATCTACTAGAGTTACGCCTAAACGTGCTTTAAGTAACATGTCTGCGAGTTTCTGACTAGTTTGTGCAAACATGGGTAGTGCTTCTACGAATTCAAGAATATTATTCTTATTTACAAAGTTCAATGAGAGCACCATATCCACTGTTTGAGGATCATTGAATGCAGCAGCTTCTTTAATAAAGCTCTTTGCGACATCAATAATCACATCAGCATCATGAATATAGCGTTGTTCCATAATTGATGCAACTTTATCTAACGTATGAGGAATTCTTAGATCATACTTTAATGGAAGTATATCTCCAACTCTCATCGATGCAATTTTCTCAATATCAGCTTGTCTTGCACCACATTGAATCATATTCCATGCAGTATTGTGAAGATCTTGGATTGATCCTTCCTTCTTTAGAAGCTCCGAGAATACACGACCCCTAAGAACGAACTGATTTTCAGCTGTTTTATGTATTTCATTATTAAGGATGGGGTTATCAATGATTTTTTCGGGTACTTCCACTTTCTCTCCCAATTTGACAAATTGTGATTGTATTGGTAGGTAAACAATTCCATTTTCTTCATGTGGTTGATCTATTCCTTGTAAGCGCGTATAAGCTTTCTTTTCCAGACCTGAGAAGGTTTCAACTCGTTCTTGTCCTTGCTCATTCCAGACTCTGATAACTTCGAAAGGTCCTGTAAACTTTCCATCGATTTCCCACATTGCGGTCTTAGTGACCACTGGTTCAACGATATCAAGAGTTGACTCAGCGAATTTGAATAAGCCGTCTTTGTCAAGTGGAACATCTGTACCAGGGGCGAATTCGATGTAATTACTGTTTGTAAGTACTGCATATTTACGGCCGTCGGCTGTAAATGCATATTTAACTGAGCCCAGCTTTTCGAGTTCTGCACCGCTGTCAATAACTTCTGCAGTCTTGATTGGACTGATCTTCTGTGCCGCTTCCGAATCAAGCGTAATCCGAACCGGATCCGCAACTCGTGAATTACCAAAAATACCGGTAAACTCATGTGAACCCGATTTATAAATATAATGTATATCACGATCGAGCTCCTGTCTTATCTTTTCAGTAAAGTTAACAGGCTGTGGATTCACTGCAGCAATTTTCAGTACCAGTCCGGCTGTACCATTGCGTTTAAATCCTTCTACAACTGATGCATCTTTCTGTAATACCGTGAAAAATCTGTCTTTCATCTCAGTTGTAATTGTAGAAGAGATCTTTGAAATGAATTCGTCAGTCTTATATTCAGCATTTACATTAGTTGGTACTAAAGGACAGCCGGCCACTGCTGGCTTTGGCGGTACTTTAGTTGTGGAAGGGTCTTTTGCTACTGGTTGACATTTTGGACATTTACCATCAGGACAGCATTTCTCTTCACCGACTTTACTGAAGGGGGTTACGCCTAATGCAGGTTCCATGTTCTGAGAAACCTTCAATGCTTCCATTTGTGTCTTATCAGTGAGTGACTGGGGTCCGCCCTCAATTGGGTTTGCGGGTGTTTTGTCCTGTGCCATAGAGATAGCTAATGCAGCACGAATATCTCCACCGCTTTCTTTCGCCTTTTTTGCAGTAAGATAAAGTTTTGAGAAACGATCCTTATCTTTTTGCTTTGCTTCACTTAATTTAGTACGTGTAATACCTGTATGTTGTGCTAAGAAGTTGACATCATCTTCAAAGAACCAGTCTGCTACACCAGATGTCTTCTCAAATCCTGGTATATCCCAGCCACTGGTCTTTAATCCTTGCTCTACTGCCCACTTCTTGAAGGCTAACATCATATACATAAGCGAATCTGTTCTACGAACCTGCCAATCTTTCTTCATCTGAAGAAATAGTTCATTAGCCTTCATCTGTCCGCCCATAAGAGCCTGTTCCTGCATCTTCTTGAGCATATAATCTTGTGGAATACCAACTTTACCCTTCACTAATCCCGTAATGGTAACATCTTCGGGTGCTGGATTCTGTACTACCTCATTAGCAAGTCTGTCCTTCAATGTACTGCGTAATGTTGCTTCTTGTGCACTTTCTACACCCTCATATTCTGCTTGTTTGTATGTTTCATGCATATATGTAGGAGTAATTGACTGGCTAAATGATGTGTTGAATAGCGCATTGGTAATATCTCCTGCATCTGGCTTTACAAGCTTCCAGAATGCGCCTCTATTTTCGATATACATCTGAATGGTAGCATTTGTCAATGGCATAGCATTTCCATTTACAATTGCTACATCGAATGGATATAGTTCCCTATCTTTAATGATGATAGGAACAATCATACCCACTCCTTCTTCAATTGAGATATGACCTATTGCATAACCCTTGGCTTCGTCCTTTTGGGTGAAATTAACAGATACCTTGGAGTTCGAGAAGGAAGGAAACTGATTGTAGAAAGCCTCCATAACATTGGCAATCCACTCACTGGGATTCTCACTTACTCTCTTATATGCTGTCTTCTCAAATTGTGGTGCTTGTATAAATAGATCGTTCATTATTATCCTTGTGTTGTTTTAGTTATTGATACTTGTAATCGTGGTGTATGCACATTGCGTAGCCCAGTATCTCTAGGCACTGTTAAAGCGGGAGACATCGGTGCTTTAGATACTCTGCTCGATACATTCAATGCTGCACCACCTTGAAAACCTGAAGCTGTACGTGATATACGTTGAAAAGCTGCTGCTGGCCTTACCTCTTTCATACCTAGGGATACTGCTTTATTTGCGATGGATAATGCCCCAGCTTGCTTTTCTAGAATAACTTGTGCTTTTATTGTATGAGATATTTTTCTCAATTGTACATCATCTCTCAGTTTAGTACGAATGTATTCTGATGGATCTCGGTGTTTATATTCTGTAGCACTGTGAAGTGCCTCGCCCTTTAGTGCTCGTGGGTGAAGGATTCTCCCTAGTGCTGTAACTCCTGCCGTAGCTAGCCCCATAAGAATAGCTTTATTGCGTAACTGCTTAGGTGTTTTCTGTGTGACGGCCTTCAGTTCCTCAAGAGATTTGTACATTGTACCCGTTTTAGGATTCTTGAGTACTTTTGATGCCATCGCTTTTCTTAATTGAGCTGCAATAGGATCTTTTTTCTTACTGAGTGCTTCATACTTCTCATAGACCTGTTTCAATGCAGGATATTTGTACTTACCCCATGTATGTGCAAATGCACCGCCAGCAACTCCTGCGATAATAGGATTTGTAGCAGCGCGTGCTAGAGGATATGTTTCTTCACCACGGTATTTTACTTTCCGTGCAACATCCTTCTCATCTTTGAACAAGAGATTCTTCTTTGCCATTCTACCAAGTAGAGCCTTATCAAATGTTTCTCTACTTCGCGCTGGTAATAATGAAAAGATTCTTCTCGAGCCCTGATAATTTTTATCTATGTTTGGTTGGTCTGACATTACATTTTGGTTATATAGCGACGTTCGAAACCTTTTGCTGCCATTGCACGTTCCATGGCTTTGTCAATGACGTGCTCATTGATGATGGGCGCAACTTTCTTCATTGCTCTCTGGTAACCAACGCCCGCACCAAGTAGCCCTGCTCCTGCTGCCATCCCTAATCCTGTGAGGATCTTCTTTGCTTTTTCTGTTTTCTCGGATTTCTTCATCGAGGTCTTCTGCAATTGTTTCTTTATGTAGTCACCTGCTGCAAAGGTAAGTCCCATAGCGATAGGCATCTTAATCAATGATCCTGTGAGGCCTTTATAAAATGCTTTAGGACCACCCTTAGCAACATATTTTGTAGTGGTCCATAAGTTCTTCCCCGCAGCTTCTGCTTGCTCAGCTTTCAAAATATGGGAAGCAAACTCTTCTCCTTTTGCCTTTGCTTCAGCTGCTGCTGCTCTAGATTTAATAGAGCTGGTGGATAGTTGTGTCATCGTATCTTTAACACGATCTAATGGAGCAGTAAGGGTAGTGCTTAATGCGCCACCTACAGCACCAGGAATAAGAGACTTTAGGGGAGAAAGCTCTTTATCTTTTTTATTTTCGGCCATATGGTACCTTTTCTGTTATTATAGCTAAATTTAAGCATTAAGTCAATATGGAAGTTCCCAAATTTCCTGCAAACCATAGTTCGTTCCAAATAAAGGAACTAGTAAATTGTAATTGCGTATGATTTCGTTGATTTTTAGACGTTGCTCTTCTATCTTCTGGTCTCGAGCATATAATTCCTGCCTTGTATCCCATATTGCTCCATATGCCTCAGCAAGCATACCCCAGTAGATTTCAGGGAATATAGATGTAGCTTCCCATGATTTATCCCAGTCACTTACAGTCTTGCCATTGGCAGCTACGCTGGCACGTATTTGTGCTTTAGCTGCATTTAATCTATCATTGATATAATCGTCTCGTGTCATAAAAGTCCTTATTTAAAATATGATGTCTCAGGTGAAGGTGCCTGTGGTATAGTAATAGTTCCTCCCTGAACTGATATAGGTTGAGGAAATACCTGTACTGGGCCAACAACTCCACCACCAACTCCGTTTAAAGGAGTCATTGATGGAAGAGTAGCTGAAGCCATTGCCGGTACATTTAATTCCATGTATCCCTTAATGTGTTTTATAATCTCTTCAGCAATAGCTTTTGCAAATGCATCGATCATATCGGCTTCAGCTTTAACAGGATCGAGATCCATAACTTTTCCACCATCACCTAAGCCTAAATTTTCTGTTGTTAGATCAGAATCAGGAACAACATTCCCATCTTCGGGTTTTAGATTAGAACCAGGAATGGTTTGGACTTTTTTCTTTGCATCTAAATAACTTTGCATTGCTGATTTCAGTGCTGAATGCAAAGCGCTTGAATTCATCATAATTATTCTGCCTTTGTTGTAAATGTATATGGACCGGTATTACTGTCCATATTCAAATCGATAATAGGTGGTAATATTGGTTTGCCTGTGGGTGCTCCCTGATTACCATTGGAGTGCATGTGCTTCTCATATATATCTTTGACAAACTTCTCTGTTACTAATCTCTGTTCTTTATTCTGCCCACCTATAAGAATATTTGCATTATCAGATGTTTGTATCTTTACATTTCCATCATGCATGATTGTTATTGTTGCGCCACTAGCGCCTGGCTTCGAATCATTGACTTTTAATACTAGTGCATCACTACCACTCACATCCATCTTGACATCAATTTCTTTTTGTAGCTTTTTAAAATTCAGATCAAGTGTAGAATCTTTCTTCGCATTTAATTTTAATGTAAGTGCATCTGCAGGGGTTGCTCCTGTTGATGCTTCATAAGAAAGATATGTTCCATCTTTTTGTTGCCCAAGTTTAGTTAGTGATGAGTGGCGTGGAGCAGTAGCCATAAGTGGCAACATATCTTGTTCAATATTCAATTCAATGATGTGGTCATCATCTAACCCACCAGCCTTAAGAATAAATCTATCAGGAGGAATTTGATTGTGTGATACACCATTAGGCTTAGGAATAGGGCTATCAACATATTTCGTTAAAGCAATTTGGAAGTTGCCTTGATCTTTACTATCATCATAGAAATATTCTATAATGGCGGAATATAGGTTGATGCGTATATTTTTAAAGAAGGCCGTGAGTTGATTGGTGACTGGATTGATTGCTGCTTGAGCCCATCGTGCAGCTTGAAGAACAATTGTACCGATGCTAGAGAAGCCGAATTTCGAGCTTGTCTTATGTGTAATAAACATCTCCGCTTCACCGACTGGGCGAACAGGCTTTGGATCACCGTAGGCAATGCTTCCATGAGGTTGTAGAAACCCGAGTATATAATGTCTATTGCCATCTTTAAGTACCAGGCATTGTGAATCCCTAGGTGCTGTAGGTGCACTCTTCAATCCTCCTCCATCTTCATATGGAATTGGATTTAGTAAACGCGCCGGTATACCTTTTTCAGTATCAACATTTGATCCTGCTAAACGTATATAATAATTCCCTACCCTAGAGTCATAGGATATAACTGAACCAACAAATATTTGCTGAGCCATTAACGACGTGTCCCTTGTTGTCTTGGTTGCTGTTTCTGCTCTTCACGCTTTGGTGGAGGAGGAACAGTTCGTGTATCTCCTTGCCGTCTCGTATTTCCTATATCCCGTGTTTTATATTCTGGATGTTTCTCATAATAGGATGGAACGTGGATCCGAGGGGGTGGAGCATAATAGTAACGATGAGGATGATGTAGATACCACGGATACGGATCATACATTCCCCAGTAATAACCATAACCTAAACTATAATATCCATATACATGAGGAGGATTGTCATCGTCAACAGCAGTTACTGTATAGCAACCACTCATGATGAATGCGAATAGAAGAGCTAACATTAATTTCTTCATAGTGACCTCCATGATATTTATTATAGATAATTCTCTAATGAATTTCAAGGTATAAGATTATGTGCTGTCAATCAACGTATGTATTCGACCATCCTGGCGAATACCCCATCTCGGGAAGAGCCTGACGTGGACCTCCTTTGTACGTTGAGGTGTAGGGTCCCATGCATGGCACAGCAGAAAAATATATTGTATGAAAAAGCCTTAGAAGTCGCCAGCTTTTGAATACACGGCGACTTTTTTTATTCTATCACTTGACATTACCGTTTTTATTTCGTATACTCGAACACGAAGACTAGGTGAGATAGTTTTCGTCCCGATTATCAAATGACTGAGAGTGTGATTATGAACCCCGGCGAATATACTTTTTTATTTAGCAACACGAGCTTGGCATAAAGTCCTAGCTCGTTTGCGTTTTTGTCAGGTCCTATGTCATTTTGACAGAAAGGGTGACAGGTAATTTTTACCGATGTTACAGGGAGTTACAGGTATGTTACGCATGAGTGTAACAGCATTCCGACTAATGAAATCAAGGTTAAACTATATAATGTTACGTTGTTACGGTATAAATGGGTATCTAATACCCCCCTCAAGAAATTAAAGTAAGTCTAAGGGGACTTTCTTTTTCTTGGGGTAGGTGTATATGTTCCCTGGGGTGGTGTAACGTAACAAAAAAAAATAAAAAAGCAAAAAAGCCTTGCTATCATTAATCGGATCGTGTGTTTGGAGGGTTTATCGTGGGCGAAACACCGCCCAAAAGTCCAATAAAATCGACTCTCTTCCTTGTTACACGGCGTTACAAAGGTGTAGCAATTTTGTCTAATATAGTGGACGGTCCAGCCCGGTAAGCCCGGGATGAACCATTGAGTGTGCCAAATCGGCAGGAAAGTGTGAAAAAATGACAGTACCTGAAAAGTATAAAGAGATCTACTGCGGTTGGGGTAGAACGATAAAGAGCTCCGAGTTGATGGATACGAACCTGCACAAGGTCCTATCCGATACCCAGGAGGCTAAGTGGATTGAGGATAAGATTGCCCAGGTGAGAGCGATTCCCGATGCCCAACAAAGGCAGGACGCCAAGGCAGCCCTCCTTCCCTACTTCTCTATGAATAGATTTAAGGGAAATTACAGGAAAAATGAGAACTTTGAAGAAGCACGTTTCATTGTGGCGGACTTTGACCACATCCCGGATCGAATGGTGGAAGTTACGGAGAAACTCAAACTCGATGAACGAGTCATGTGTTTCTTTCGATCGCCTTCGAATGATGGAGTTAAAATTATCTTTGCGTTGGAGGAGCCTATCCGTGACGCGAAGTTCTTCAGTCAGTACTACGAAGATATCATTACTACAATATCTAAGGAATATGGTGTTAAACCAGATCTTTCCTGCAAAGACCCTGCAAGAGCGATATTCTATAGCCACGACCCCGAGCCTCACGTTAAAGAGGAGTATAGAGCTCTCAAGGTGGTTCAGCCTAAAGGTGGGGTACTGAAGGGTAGACCACCCAAGCAAGAGACCTTCAGCACCAGTAATGCCCTTCTTGAAATGTTTTCTTCTGCAGAGCCAGGAGCTCGAACACACCAAATGACGCAACTCATTGGAATGTGTATCAATAAGGGAATGAGTTCAGATCTAGCCCTTCACTTTGTGAGATTATGGAATGCTAAAAATACACCTCCCCATGGTGATGCCAAGTTGGTATCGACCGTATCGGATATGTATGCCCGTTACAAAAAGATTGAACTTCCGTTTGACATTATCGAGAAAGACAATCAGTATTTCCGCTTCTCGCTTGGAGATCCCGAAAAAAAGGAGAAACTCCTTACCACATTCAGAATTGACGCTAAGGAATTACTTATTACCCCAGAGGGTGATGTACTACGTTGTAATGTCATCGATTCTGAAGGACAAGTCTTCGAAGAGATTATCATCATGGTCGCGGACTGGACATCCGATGGATTACATAATGCGATCGGTCATATGTCATGCACTGTCATGGCTACTGACCCCGAAGTCAAGGTCCTTAAGATGTACGTTAACTCGAGAATACCGATTAAGAAAAACGGCACACGTGTGGTGGGTCTAAATGACTCACGAGAGATATGGGTCACAAAAGGATCCAACATTACTAAGGATGGTCCCATGGAGAAAATGGAAACCATTCCCTATGATAAAGGTGGAGATGCCTTCTATAATAAGATTGAATATGTAATCCAGGATGACGATGCATATTATGCATCCGCCAAGAAGTTCTATGAATTAGTTCTAAAGATTAATGAGTCTCAGGCTATTGTTCCTTTCATAGGGTGGAACTTCATTGCTCCCATGAGAAGTGTTATCATGGAATATAGAGAGCACTTCCCTATTCTGTTCGTTCCTGGAACTATGGGATCGGGGAAAACCAGTACGGCTAAGCTCTTCATGAAACTTCACGGCTACACAAAGCCTGATATTAGTTCTGCAGATATGCGTAAATTCCCAATGTTAAAGGCCCTTTCCAGCACTAACGGAATACCCATTTTCATTGATGAATTCAAGCAATCTGATATGACGGACTTCAATATAAATGATATACACAGGTACATTCGTAAAAGCTACGATGGAGGCGTTGAGGCGAAGGGTCATAGTGACCAAACTACGACCGATTATCATCTCCTCGCACCATGGTGTCTCCTCGGAGAGTGGTCGATTAAGAACCCTGCTGAACGCGAGCGTATGGTTATACCACGTTTTTCGGCCGTCATCAAAACTGATGAAGAGATGCAAAGATGCTATCGTGAGCTCTTTGATAATACTGAACTACGTGGGTTTATGCCAAGGTATATTCAGTGGCTTCTCGGACAGAATATCAGGAAGAGATTCAACGACACGGAGGCGTATTGCAAGAACCACTTCAAAGCTCTTCCGACAGCAAATCGAATCCTGGATAATCTAGTGATCATGACTATGGGCATCAATCTCTTTATAGACTATGCCGCTCATCTAGGTCTTCCTAAGCCGGATATTAACATTCCAGTTATTCTGAATGGTCAGCTTACAGAAATCACAGGCACTCCTACAGGACAGGTCGAGAGTTCTTTTGACCAGCTCATTACTGAAATGTCCAAGATGTCTATTCGTGAAAAGAATGATGCTACGGGACTCGCAACAGGTAATACAAAAGAACCATGGTATCTGATGTGTGACTTTGAGAATCGGCCGGCATTAGCAATTCGTTTCTCATTAGCTCTGCCCAAAGTAAAAGAGTTCGCACGTCGTACCTCTACAGATATAGATATTCTCGATGAAAAAGGTTATCGTAGAATGATGAACCCTAAAGAATTGAAATATCTATTGAGTGCTTCTCATCCTGTACGCTTCAGCGGTAAACAGTATCGTTGCGTCGTATTAGATGTGGAACGCGCCAGAGGCGCGGGAGTGGATCTTGAGGGGTTTGAGGAACAATAATGGCTAATACAATAAATCATGGGTTAAGAGCGGGAACGGTACTTCTTTTCATACCGATCAATCCGCTCTTTGCTCTGATTCCGTTCTTTATGTCGATCATAGTGGATCTCTATTATAATACGGATCCTCTTCTTCATGATCGATTACACAATCTTCACCATACGACACCATGGTATCTGTGGCCTATTATGTGGCCTATGATTATCCACGCATTGGAGGATATTATCTATCATAGAGAACCAGAATGGTGGCCAAGGCTATGGTGGTTGGATATAAGTACGTTTATCATAAATGTACTATTGATACTACTGTTAATCGGCGTCATCTGAGGCACGTAGCTCATGACGGCTAGGGCGATCCCCAGTAGCCGGGTTTAGAAGCCTGCAGGAAGAGTGAGCGGCCGATAGTAGTAAAAAAAATAAAAAAGAGGCAAGAACTATGATTGGATGGATTCTTGGTATTGCACTGGTTGTATATATCCTGGCTTCCATTAGAGCATGGAGGAGAATAAAATAATGTGTGGATGTCGTGGACACGGAGATGATCAGGCTGAGATTCAGAGGTTGAGGAATAGTGTGTTCAATCTTGAGTCCGCCCTTGCTCATAACTTTGATGCTGAAGAAGTGACAACCATGATAGCAGCAGTCAAGAAAGATCTTGATGAATGGAAGGCAATAGCACGAAAAATGGCTGACGCTGATTCATGGATAGCCGAAGATTGCGGTCTGATCGAAGATGAAAAAGGAGTATGGCAAATAAAGAAATGAATGAATCTTACGAATTTAGTGTAGATATATGCTGGGCAAGCGATGGAAAGTTGCCCGATGATAAATGTGTGGGCGATGTCCATATCTATTATGGATGGGATAACCTCTCTAGTGAAGGAATCGTATGCCAATGCGGAAAGACAAAATGGCACCTCACGGCTTGTTCTGAGTGTGGACATACAAGCGGGAAACCAATACCAAACGATGCTAGTACATGAATTAATAAATATACTAAAGGGACATGATCCTAACCTAGAGATCTTCATATGTTCTGAAGATAATCTCTGGCAGATCAATATTGGTTCCTTTCGAGAAGCTACCTTACATGGAACGGAGAATGGAGATGTTGTCGAACTGGATGACTACGATCCTGCTGAAGATGGGGCTATTACAGAAACAAGAGAATCGCTCCTTATCGACCTCGACCTATAGAAAACGACTCGAGGAAGAAGTAGGATGTGAAGAATATACCAATACAGAGCTCCATATACAGAAACGTATACTCCTGGAGCTTATGAGATTAAACGAAAACCTCGGGCGGACCCACGCTACGCGGAGAAGGAAGTAACAAACCCTCTATGAATATATACGACGCGGAAAAGAAAGTCCTCGAGCAATTGAATCTACTGCCCGCATTAGCGCAAGATGGCGATAAGAATAAGATCCTTGACCTGATTCAGAAGACTATTGATGAGAACGGGTTAAGGATCTTTCAGTTGTTGGTGGAGAAGGTACTCCTCGAGGAAGAACTGAGGATAGTGCGTCTCGAATTGGAGAATGCACGGAGACAGTATGCCGGATAACTTCTATATAACGCAAGGGACTGAGACAGCGGCATCAAGTGGATCCTATTATATACAGACAACCAATAATAGTACCCTTAATTTTGCTATAGCCAACAGTGAGCCCGCAGACTGGGCTACACAGCCTGATACTATGGTATATCCAGCCTATAACAAAACAGGTACACATGGTATTCATCCACTTCTCTACTTCAAGTACGTGAAGAGTAAGTTCAGTCTCATCGAAAGAAGCAGGCTGAAGAAACGACTCACAGAACTACAAAAGGCCTTTGATAAGGCGATAACAAATGGACAGGAAGCATTAGCTCAGAAGTTTCTCAATGAATTTCTTGTGAAGACAAGAGAAGCAGCTATCGCAGCTAAGGGAGTGAAGCATTTTATCGAGCGAGATGATCTTGTTCGATATAAAAACTCCATTCGTGGCGGTCATATTTCAGATACACTTCTAAGAGAATACACGCGAGTGATTCCCAAGAAAGTTCTGAAGATAAAAGACAGAGTCACTGATGTGTTTGATGGCTTTGTTATCTATCATTACTGGGACGAGAAGGCAGAAGATGTTAAGAAGATGTCGCCTGAGGAAAAGCTGAAGATGAAGGATCCTGTTCTATTTGGCATCATTAAAGAAACAAATCGTCTCTATTTTGTAGCTGAATGGGATGATGAATTCTGTGATCTCTCCTTTAGAGAAATAACCTCGGTTGTAGCTAGAGGTAGTGTATGAAATGTCCTAACGATTGGTCTCCAGGGTGCGGCTGTTCAAGCAGTGCCCTGGAGCCAAACGAGGATTGCTATTTCCACGGCTATCCTGATCCCAGACAATGTCCATACTGTGGACAGTTTCGTGGCTGGAAAGCTTGTAAGAGATGCGGATGTACATATGGATTACAAGGAGTATCTAATGCTCGATGCAATGAAGAACGAAATTAAAGAGGGAGACTACGTTGCATATATTGTCAGCAGCTCGTCCCCCTATATGAAATTAGCCTGTGTATTGAAGGCTGAGGAAGAACGTATATGTGTGGCTCCACGTGGGTTGGACAGCGTATGGTTACGTAGTAGTTCGCGTGTAGTATTATATAGAGATCCTATTGAACATCCTATAGATTAATATGTTTCTTATTGAGTGTGTTGATCAGGTAGGACATAATCCGGTATTTGTTAATCCACGTAACGTGGACTTCTTAGCCGAAACTACTGCAGATCAAATAATTCAAATGACTATGCCTGATGGAACCAAAGTTCCGGTGGCTATTCCCAAGGGCTGCTTTAATGTACAACTAACAAGTGGCCGTTGTATTATTATAAATGAAGAGGGTGGTAAGAAAATTATCAGTTATGTAAATCCTCCTGTCTATGCTCTTGATGCGAAGACTCTTTTTCAGTATAATACTGAAAAGGAAGTTCCGAGCGAACATTCAACAGAGTAACATGAGAATAATCCCCCTATTATTTGTTATACTATTTCCGATCTTCCTTCAGGCTCAAGTACACTACGGAGCCTGGAGGAATGATCATATTGCATACCAGCTGGAATTAAAAGGAAATATATTTCAGAATGGTACCAAGAATGTTCCTGGATTCGACGGCACGATGTATGGACAATGGTGGCCAACGCCACACATCGAATTAGGAACATATACAATTATTTCCGATACGCTAAAGATGTATCTGGCCAGTGTAGACGGTATCGAGGCTATTAATGAGAACTATGGAACAGCTACTGTGCGGAATGACAGTTTGTATGCTTATTTCTATGATCCCACTAATGGTCCGTTCACATATGCAGAATTAGCTGATACACTTTTTTTACCCGATGATACGGTGAGTGCCTATGCTACATGGCCAGGTGGAGTTCCTCAAGTCATACTATTCTCAACAGGACGAGGTCTTTTGAGAAACCATCCTACGTGGATTGGGGTAGATTCAATGGGAGTATTTCGACAGGGGTTGGATTCATTAGGCAATGAATGGGGTTGGATCCAGGTGGGTACAACAGCCTATACAGATTCAAATCCGAATAATTTTGTAGCATTAGCTATTCGTGTGGTAAACAATTTACTCATTGCTACAACCCCTACCGAATTAATAGAAACACGTATTGACAGTTTAAACTTTGCAGGTTGGCATTATTCCGGTGCACTTGTTTCTGTGGATGAACAGCCTATATATACAGATATAGTACATCAAAATTATCCCAATCCTTTCAATCCAGCAACAAACATTCGATACTCTATGTCAACAAGCGCCCACGTTACGCTCACTGTATATAATATGTTAGGAGCTAGGGTTGCTACATTAGTAGATGAATATCAGAGTCCCGGTATACACTCTGTGGTATTCGATGCCAAGAAGCTCCCTTCCGGTACATACATATATAAGATTCAAGTAGGACGACACGCTGAGATACGAAAGATGATTTTATTGAAGTAAGGACTTGATACAGGAATCCCTTTTCCATATAATACTGGATGGGAGGGGTTCTGTATGGCAAGAAAGAAGATCCACCCATGGCTACATAAATATGACTCCGAAACACGAGCGCGTATTATGATAGACCATCTTGAAGGTCAAGCTAGAAAGTTACAACATTTTGGGTACGATCCCAAACCTGCAGTTTCATGGCTCAATGAGATACTACCTTTGTTAAGACTTATGAAGTATGATGAGAAGAAATCCTGGTCACGTGTTGCCCCACTACCAGAAGATGAGATTCAGAAACAATGGGAAGAATTTATTGTTATGTTTCTCGATGACATTTCTGGTATAAGAGAATAAGTATCGAAAGGTACTTTATTGGCGAGCCTGAGGTGTGGATCAATTTCGGCGATAGACCACGGCCGGAAACCTTGCAGGTAAGCTAGTACTAGAGATGGGGGCTGATCCCAATCGATCGTTTGAGACGGCCCCCTGACTTTTAATCCGTTACACCGGTAGGCCGGTACAGAACCCTTCGTATGAGTTGTGCGAGGGGTTCATAATTATGAGGAACTTATGCCAGTACACGAATCGAAGAAGTTACGCCCCGGTCCCGGAGGGATCAAATGTCCGTGCTGTGTTAAGTTTCACCCCACCGAATTGAAGAAGCGTATGTCACGCGATATCCGCCGTAAGATCAAACAGTTGCTCTCAGGTGCTAAAACCGTTCGCATTAGCGACGTACCCACTGATCCGGGTGTAAGCGGGACGGGCTACCGCTAAGACGGGGCCTTGCGCCAACAGGATCAGCTGAGATGTTTTTTCCGAGAATAGTGAATGAGCGGGGGTCACCTGGCAGTAGTTCGCCGCGACCCTATTCCGGACGCCTTCACTGCCTACACGGAAATTCATGTGCTCCTCTTCCTGACCGCAAACTGCGGAAGGATAAGCTGCTCGACAGCCGAATGAGGTGTAACGGCTGGGCATCTCTCCTGGCTACCTTAATATAACGCTGGGTAATTATATTGCAGTCATCGTGGACGTGGGCAACCCAGGCTCGATTGAGATACGTCCTCCAAGTTGAAAAGCAGACGTGGGCCCCTTCCATGCAGATATTGTGCATGTAACCCCCACGAAAGCACAGCGCGATCCATTCATATCCAGGCCTAATTCTGAAGAAGGACATGGTGTGATTCGTGCAAGTGGGTGTGTCAAAGGCATGACCAGAATCTACCCGAGATCATCAGTCTAGAGCTGGTGTGCATTGTACGGTAGAACCCCATACTTTTGAGTGATACGTAGGGTTAGTCAATCCACTGAATGAGACTGTGGCCACTGTTCTTGTTCGGGCGCTCTGGAATCATTTGATTCTGAAAGATTGATTATCACATTTTTTGAGGGAAAACCTGCTTGACAGGTAATGGTTAAATTGGGCTCCCATCACGGAATCAGCCGGCGCTCTGGAAGTAATACCAGCCCTACCTCACAAGTGGCTTACGGGTTACCAAGCGGAGGTAACCTTAAATCTGGCACACACTCCAGACGCAAGCCGATATTTTGTCCCTGAGGGCTTACCCTTTCTCCCTTGGGACATAGGTACCGTGCTCGACCTTCATTCGTCCGTCCCACGTGGACGTCAGAGCAATACATGGTCACGGATCCGGTCACCTCCTCACCTACCGATCCGTTACGGAATGAAGGCACCATGGCGGTACCAACTTTTTGTATGAAGCTCAACCCCCGCCGTGAACTCGCGAAGTGAGCGAGCAAAAAGACGGAGCTAGAAACTCTGAATGTGGGTCGCACCCACAACTAAGGGGCAAGGTTGAGTTTCATTTGAATACTCTAGGCCGAGATCAATGAAGAGGCTATTCGTGAAATCGCCTCCAAAAAGCTTGGCCGCTACGTACAAATGTCCACAACGAACCATACACCGTTGTGGATTAAAATAGGGCACCTCTGTATGATGGTTCCCCCTTGGCAGCCACCTCCTGCCCGTAGAGTATTCAGATTTTAGGTCTGGCGGGCACATGTACCGGAAGGCGCAAGCCACAGTACAACTCCATCGCAGATCTGAAACGCTGGTCATCAGGACGACAACCCAATTGTCGTGGAGAACCTTGTTAAAAAGGCATCTCTAACCGAGTGCAGAGAACTGCGCATAACTCTGCCACCAGCTGCGCATATATGAGTGAAGGCTAGGACCCCGCCTTAAGTTGGGTCATAATCTATCTCACGCATTTCCGGGCGCTTGTAAGCTTAGAAGCTAGACGAAGAGTCCAAGGCCCGGACTAATCTTTTTTTAATACCATGAAGAAAAAACAAGTAATCTATATTATAGGTAGTTTAAGAAATAAAAATGTTCCGGTAATTGCAAATATTCTCCGGGAAAAAACAGATCATGAAATTTTTGATTCATGGTATTCTCCAGGTCCACATGCTGATGACTTCTGGAGAGAATATGAAAAAGGAAAAGGTGTTACATATAAGCAGGCACTGAATGACTGGGCTGCTAAACATATATTTGAGTTCGATACATTCCATCTGAATAGAGCCGATGCCGCTGTACTTATTATGCCTGCAGGAAAGTCAGCACACTTAGAGCTAGGCTATGCGATAGGTAAAGGTAAGCGTGGATATATCCTTTTTGATCAAGAACCAACACGATGGGATGTTATGGTACAGTTTTGTACAAATGTATTCTTCAATGTAGATGAACTGATAACGGAGCTCAATAGTGTAAAGTAATGGCTGATGAAATAGATTTACATGGCATGCGACACGCTGAAGCTAAACTAGCAGTGGAGGAATATATTCTATTAAATGAACCTCCCTATAAGATCATCACAGGCAATTCCATACGCATGAAAGAGATTGTTCAGGAGATCCTGAAGCAACATGGAATCAAGGGCATCGAATTTGGCCCAAAAATATTGGCAGGATAATTATGGCATGGAGAAATATATATAAAGCGTGGAGAGCAATAACATTTGATTGTGTATTGCTAACTCTACTCTATTTCAGTGTGATGCTTGGCATGACTGGCCCCAGTAATATTTTACTGTTTCTTTCTTGGGTTGTCTTTATTGCTAGTATAGCACTTCTTTTTACAAACGACGATGGTGTAAAGTCGGATATACCTCGGTCTATGGGTCGAGCATTCTTTGCCATTATGATCAGTGTACTAGTATGGCATGGATGGTTCTTTACGGGAGCTTTGTGGCTTGGAATATTTCTGATCAATGAGCACCTTATTAGTAAATATAATTTAGCTACTAAGGAGAAGAAAGATCCTTCGCCTTCCGCCAATATGGGACAATCCGCGGGAGCACCATAATGACCTGGAATGAATATTTCTTCGAAATTGTTGAAGTCACCAAAAAGAAGAGCAAGGATCCATCAACCCAGGTGGGGGCTCTTATTGTATCGCCTGATAACCAAATTATCAGCGCCGGCTACAATGGTTTTCCAAGAGGCGTCCGGGATGATATCGAGTCCCGCTATGTTAGACCTGATAAGTATCTATGGACGGTCCACGCGGAGACGAACGCTATCTACGCTGCAGCGAGTATGGGAATTCAATTACGCGGTACCAAGATATACATTCAATGGCACCCATGTGCACCATGCGCTGGAGCGATTATCCAAGCTGGGATTGATACTGTTCTAATCGACGGTCGCTATTACAATCCAAATAAAATTTCCAGTAGAGATGAACGTTGGATAAAAGATTTTGAAATAGCCCAGCAAATGCTTGAAGAGGCTGGTGTAACAGTACATATAACAATGCCAGAATAAACCTCTGGCATTTTTTTACCTTATCAAAAATGGTATAAGATATTTGTAGTTCACATCCTTATCCCCCTAAGGAGAGTTGGCATGGACGCTTATCAAAAATATTTGAATGGCCGTAACTGGGTAATTTGCGTGGAGTATACCTGGGTTAGTGCTCGCGGCACGTTGTTGTTCATATCTCCACGTGGCACTCGAGTTGTCACGGGTGTCAAGATGGTAAACGAGCAGCTATTTCAATGGAACTAACAATCAAGAAAGGGATCACAATGATGAAGGCCTTCACTGTTGCGGGGACCTACGTTGCGGTCCTCAATACTACCAACTTCGATGGTTACTATGCCAGAGTGTTTGAATATCCTGGCGAGAAAGCTCTCGTGGGCGGTGGTGATGCTGCTTGGTTCTATCTCAATCGCATTGATCTCTTCGGATGCCTCGAAGCAGTATTTCCTCTCGAGGTATTCAGCAAGATCATGGACGAGAAGAACATCTGTCAGTGCGCATGGTGTAAGAAAGTTCGGATCGGCGAGAACTGGTTCACCGTCGATAAGCCCGAACAGCTTCCGCATGCGATGAGTCATGGTGGTTGTCCTACCTGCCTGGAAAAATTCCGCGCAGAGTACCACCAGTATCGTGATTCGAAGGCCCTTGCATAGGGCCTTTTTTTAGAGGTATAAGATAATATGATCAGGAGATCATGTTGAACATCCCAGAAAGGATTCTGCCATGTGGTGGTATATCGGTATTTCCGTATTGATTCTATTCCTCGCCATTCGGTTCTTCGCCTTTGCAGGGGAGCGCAGAGAAGCGGGAGACAGGCTTGTGGAAAAACACTTCGGTAATAAGGGGAAGTAATTCCCCTTTTTTTAAATAAGGAACATATGAAGATAGACGTATTAGATCATGGCTTTGTCGAACTGATAGGCACAATGATCAGCGAAAGCACAGATAAAAATTGTGCTCAAACTCTTGATGAGATGGTGGTAGAAGCGGCAAGGGTCTCCTATGGTGGAGGCCTGAAAGGACCAGAAAAGGACCGAAAACTTCTTCATTATCTTATAGAACATGAGCATGGTACGCCTCTTGAGGCAGCAGTATTTAAATTTGAAGTAAAATGCCCAATGTTTGTAATGAGACAGTGGGTTCGACATCGCTGGGGATCTTTTAATGAAATCAGTGGAAGGTATACGGAACAGATTGCAGAACAATACTATGTTCCGAAGATTTTTCGAGCTCAGGATACAAAGAATCGCCAGGGCAGCACTAATGAGGATCGTGGATATGTACTAGTATATCCATTTCATGCTCATATGCAAGATTCTCAACTACCCATACGTGAAGTATACGAACAGTTCATGGAACAAACAAAAGCAATGTATCAAATGCTTATTGACTGTGGGGTAGCAAAAGAAATAGCAAGATCTGTTTTAGGAACCGGCTTCTATACACAGTTTGTCTGGACAGTAAACGCACGATCGCTCATGAACTTTCTTATTTTGAGATGTGAAAAACATGCTCAGTGGGAAATTCGTGAGTATGCGTGGACTCTCTATAAAATCTTCGAAGAGAAAATGCCTTGGACACATGCTTCTTTAGCAACCCTTTTTAGATCTTCATTCGAGAACTAATATGCCCATCTATACATACAAATGCCCGCTATGTGGGAAGGAAGTAACAGATCTATATACTCTCCACGAGCCAGCACCAAAATGCGACAATGAGGAAGCTCATCCTGGTGAACAACCCGAGATGAAAAAAACTATTGGTCGTGCATCGTTCAAAATATAAAAGGAGTAGCCATGGAATTGCTCTTAGCAACATGCTTTGTAGTATTCCTCGTGATCTTCTTCCTCGGTTCTCTTGCAGGACTGAATAACCATAACCGTTATCAAATGACAAAGGAAATTGAAAATAATGCTCGTGCCCGTCGTTATCGAAACAACATCTCATGGAGAGCGGTCCTACGACATCTACAGCCGACTCCACAAGGACAGGATCATACTCCTTGGGACGCCAATTAATGCCGATGTGGCTAATGTCGTGGTGGCCCAACTCTTACATCTCAACTCGGAAGACCAGGAAGCTGCGATCACTTTATTCCTCAATTCGCCCGGAGGGTCCGTTAGTGCCGGTTTGGCTATCCTCGACACTATTAACTATATCAATGCACCTGTTCATACGGTTGGTTTTGGCATTGTTGCTTCCATGGCTGCTATTCTCCTTGCTGGTGGCAAGAAGGGGAAGAGGTCGGCCCTTACCAACGCCGAAATCATGATCCATCAACCCTGGGGTGGGGTAGAGGGAACAGCATCAGACATTGCCATTCAGGCAAATCAAATACTGAAAACAAAAAAGAAGCTGAATCAGTTTCTCTCAGACTGGACCGGAAAACCTCTGGAACAAGTCGAGAAGGATACAGATCGAGATAACTATATGTCTGCCGCGGAAGCGTTGGAATATGGATTGATCGATCGCATAGTAGAGAAAAAGGGGACTTGATTGTCCCCTGCTTTTTTACTATAATATAATGCGCAGACAGTCATAACGTCGCGCCGGAGGATGCCATGACAGTACTTCTCGTACTGTTATTCATCATCGTAGCAATTACGGCTGATCAAATTGTTCAGAAGTATAAGCTACGGCGAGGAATAAGCTTGGCCCGAGCTCCTGATATTTACTTCCATCCTCACATGGCTCCAACGATGTGCGATGGAGGCGTAGTGATCGGACAGACCAAGTCAATAAAGAAACCAGATACCTGGTTAAGGATCTGCCGAGTAGTGCGCAACAAAAAAACGTGAACCGTAGTACATGACTACTTGACTTTTAGGTAGCAAATTCGTATAATATACAAGAATGTAGCACGAGAAAATCGCCTCGTACTACCGTCAACTGCAAAGCACAACACAGGACGTAATCCATTCTTCGGAAGGAACGCCATGGGGCCTCAGCAACGCAGAGACGAACAATAGGAGAGGCCCCACCCAGAGAAGCCCGGAATGAAAATCCCGGGCTTTCTTTATTGGTATAAGAAGGTAACTATCGAAAGGGTATTTTCGTGAAGCCTATTCTTATACTACTCGCCTCAGTGATGCTCCTCGGCTGTGCCTCTTCGCAATCCGCTGTCGATCGTTTCAGTGGCTCGTGGACTATGCATGGGACAGAATATCTGACCATGTTGGTTCTGCGGGAGGATGGCACATGCTCGCTGTACAAGAACATCGGCGGCCCGCATGCCAGTACCTGGGAAGGCCGATGGAAGATCGAGGAGACTCATCTGATGATATTGGATATCCAAGGAAATCCGGTATCAGTTGCACACTTTACGGGTCGTGCAGAAATAGTTGTATATCTATTCACGCAGGCATACCGTTTCCATCGATATGGATCCGGTGCAGTAACAGGAGACTTCTGATGGATAAGATGGAAATGAAGCAACAGGCTCGTATGCTACAGGCAAAAATGCTGGAGCTGACAGTTGTGAGGGGTCGTCTCGAGGAAGCGCTGAACCATCTACGCGCAGCCTGTCCACATGATCCCAAAGCGTTGCCTGGCTCGGGTATCATAGTCTGTGATACATGTGGAGCGAAGTTGGACGGGTGTTTGGCCTCTCTCGACGGTTGTTGCCACTATGAGGAGGGTTCTGATCTATGCTTGTTTTGTGATCAAGAGAAGCATGCAGTTCAAATGGTCCCTAGATAGGGGGCCATTTTTTAATACATGGAGGTAAGCTAATTGGAAACTTTGTTTGTTCTGCTTCTGTTTGCGTTTCTTATTGATGGGTTAAAACTCATCATTGAATCGCGAGCGAAGCCTGTGGAACATGGCACTCCTTCGAAAAACGAAGCGGTGACCGTTATTATTCCTGCACATAATGAAAAAGACAGTATTCTGGCTACGTTGAGAACTGTCAAGGCACATGTGCCGGAAGAAAATATTATTGTTGTGGATGATGAATCAACAGATGGAACAAGCGATATTATTCGAAATTCAGGATTCAAGGGACTGCTTCTGTGGACTGAACACAAAGGAAAAGTCAGAGCTATCGAAGCGGCGTTGGATCGTGTGAAGACGAAATATATCCTTCTTCTGGATGCTGATGTGCATCTTCCAAAAGGATTGAGAATACCCACTAACGAATTGGAATCAGGGAAAGCGACAGCTGTAGCTTTCAATATTGTCCCCGCACCCGAAGCCAAGAATTGGTGGCAATCATTTCTTCTCGATCTGCAGAAACACGAGTACGCAAAGTCGATGTCCATAGGACGTCGGTTCAGTGGAGAAACTAAATCGGTACATTGTATTTCAGGCGCAGCGGGTTTATTCCGCACTGACCGTCTGAAAGAGCTGAGTAAACAGCACACGGGCGTGTTCCCAGGCGAGGATCTCGAGAGAACTCTTATCGAGCTTCTTGCTCAAGGAAGCGTTATTTTCCACGAACAATCAATATATACATCTGTTCCTCTTTCGTTCTTCGGTCTTGCCAAACAGAGAATCGTTGGCTGGTGGCCCGGACTCTGGAGGAATATGTGGATGTTTGTTAAGCTTCTATGCCGGAGAAAAGAACCAGTTCGGTTACGTTATGAAATGATTTACGAACTGTGGTCTATTGTGACGGATCCTTTCAAACTGTTGGGTTTGATAGGGCTTGTCATCGCCGGCTCCTGGAAGCTTCTTATCATTCTATATGCAGTATATCTCTTTATGGAGATTGTACTGTATTTTCGAATTCATTCTAGCATAGGTGACTACTTGGAAGATGATGGTATTACCATCCTGATCTATCCAATCTATTCTGCACTTCAAATGGTCTATAGGCTTCTTGCATTTTTTCTGTTCATATGGAAGAAGTTTATTGTGCGAGAGTGGAGCATTGTGGCGATGCTTCTACTTCTTGTGTCCGTGGCTGGAGCACAGAGTAAAAAAGATTGGGCATTCAATTATCAGTATTCGTATGTCCATGACCAACCGATGGATCGGAATTTCAATAATCACCAATTCTTTGTTGGATGGAAAAGTCTTTACACAGAAGTATCGACGGATCCGTACAACAGATTGAATATTGGAATGTATTACGGCAACTGGTGGGGAGACCTTCGCTATCGCTGGGAGAATCAAGACATGCAAGCCAAGCTTCAATATGAATATTGGTTTGGTGACTTTGTTCCTTATGCGATGGGTGGAATGTTCTACCAATCAACTGTTGGGGATGCATTTCCGATTGCCGGTGCTGGTATTTCATGGTATGCGACTGAACAATTATCCTTGAATGCTGGTGCTGTTAAAGAGTGGGGTCGCGTTTATGGCCTCACATACATAGGTAGTGCTCGTTATAGGAATCCCGGAGGAATATGGGGTACTCTTGGTGGGTCCATCACAAACTTCGGCGATCGTGGAGTATTTGGGCAGCTCGGATATGGGCCGTTCTATCTCCATAGTGACTACTACGAGAACTACGATTTCACAACCTTTGATCGAATGAGTTTTGGAGCAGGATTGCTCGTGTGGTTTTAAATATAGGGCGCTTGGGTTTGCCAGGCGCTCCTTTTTCAAGGAGACTTTTATGCCTGCAAATTTCAAGCTGTATCTATACATCGGCCTCGCTGTTGCGCTTATAGCGCTCGGATCGTGGGCCTATAGTTTTTACAATGATTACCAAGCATTAAAGCTTGAGAGAGATAAGTTACAACAAAATGAACTCGCCCTCAGAGACTCCATCAATCAGATGGCAGATAGCCTTACGAAGACAACAGCATTCGTACGAGATCTCAATTCAAAACTTCAAAAGAAATCCTCCGACTATATTGCACTTAAGGCACGCTTTGCTGCTTTCATTGATAGTGTGCGCGATTCCGGATCTGTTAGTCCAGTGGTTACGGACAGTACTGTCACGGTACCATTTTCCGGTAGCAAAGGCATCGCCAGTTACACAGGCTTCACGCTCTACAACCTTACCACCAAACATGCGAGTTGGGATCTCAGCCTGTCCTTCCCAGTACCCATCGAAGTGGGCACCGACCTCATCGAAGAAGACGGGATCTGGAAATGGGAAACCCGATCCCTTACCTCCGGAGTAAAGGTTAAGGGCACAGGAGTTCTGGATAATGATACCTATAGGAGACTGCAAAAATATGCACCCCCTGATCCACCAAAGCGGTTTATGCTTGGTGGTGTAATAGGCCAGCATGGAGGTTTGGGTGCGGGCTATAAATTTGATACTTGGACGATACTCGGATATTACTCACTTATCAATAAATATGACGATGTTTACAAAAACATCAACATTGGAGTATTCTGGAGTCCGTTCTAGTTGACTTAACAAGAAATTTTTTGTACAATAGTATACCCCATATTATGGCTGATTGTGTTTGCTATGATGTTTCGTCATAGTATGGTTTATACTAGCTTGAACAGTACCTTAACTTCGCTAACGACAAAATTTCCAAGGCGAAAGGCCTCGCAAATTTTAGCCAGCGCGAATTCGCATAATGTGGGGAGTGGAGGGGGATCTAAGCGTGGATCCCCTTTCCCATTTATAGAGATGGAAGTATGATAAAAAAGATCTTGATGTTTTCTGGTGGGATCGATAGTACCGCCGCGCTGTATAAATTACTAACAGCTGACGAGGAGATGGTTGTTGCCCATCACATTAATTTTATCAATATCGAAAATAGAGATAAAGTTGAACGTCAAGCGTGTTATGATATCATTCATTACCTACTTTCAAAAGTTCGCTTCTTCGAATTCAATGAATCAACATTTGAATTTCCTCTAAAGGTACACATCGGTTGGGACATTATCCATGCGATGTATATCGGGGGCATCGTGGCAAAGAACTACGCCACTGACACAGTTCAAGTTGAATTAAGTATCGCTGATACAAAAGATGATTTTGGATCTTATCAATGGAAATCTCCAGTTGCTCAAATGATAGCTATGCTTGCTGCATTGGAGAAACCGACAAAGCCTAGACAACATCTACCGATCATAACACAACCAGTAGTGATGTTTACAAAGGCAGAACTCATTGACAGTATTCCTAAAGAACTATTCGATCTCACCTGGTCTTGCAGAAAACCAATTATCACAGAAGCAGATAGAGAAATAACATTTGAATACTGTGGCAAATGTGTTACCTGCGAAGATCTAAAAAAGATAGGGAAGTATGAAAAGAAAACCAGAGTCGTCAAAAAATAAAAAAGCAAAGCCCAAAGCTTCTCATGAGCAGTTCCTTGATGAGGCTGGACACTATGATGCGGAAAAGCATGCGAACTCCATAGTGTGCGACCATCCCAATGATTTTTGGCCGGATAAACCAAGGTGAGAAAATGCCACCGTGGCGAAACAGGCAGACGCAACGGACTTAAAATCCGTTTCTCGCAAGAGAGTGTGGGTTCAATTCCCTCCGGTGGTACGAAACTATGAAGACATCAGCAGGTATAATTCTAACAACAGGTAGTCTGGTACTCATTGGACATTCGAGGCGAGGAGTTTCTCCCCCCAAGGATTGGTACGATGATTCCTGGACTATACCAAAAGGCATAGTTGATCCAGGCGAATTGCCTGTTCAAACTATGTTGCGAGAACTTCACGAAGAGACGGGTATTCATCTTTTGGAGTATTCTCTTTATGATAATCCAGAACCCGAAATCTTCCAGCTATATAAGGTGGGGAACAATAAGCGAGTATACGTATATATCTCCTTAGTAAGTGAGGATATAATCGGTAAGAAATTACACTGCGACTCCATGATCGACAATCCAACTGTTTCATGGAATGGCTTCAGTGAACTGGATAACTTTATGTGGGTTACTCCTGCAGAAGCTCAAGACATGGTATTCAATTCCCAGAAAGCTCTCTTCGGGGATAAATTGAAAGAGCATATGCGAATATTAAGAGAGGGCATATTTAAGAAGTCGGAGAAGCCACCATTCTAATATATGGAAGAATGGCCGAGTGGTTGATGGCACCGGTCTTGAAAACCGGAGATGGGGAAACTCATCCGTGGGTTCGAATCCTACTTCTTCCGCCGGAGGATAAACTATGGTACATGAAGTAACAACAGAAACATTTGCTCGAGAAATTGCAACGCAAGAGGGAATAACTCTAATCGATTTCTGGGCACCTTGGTGTGGACCATGCAAAACAGCGGCTCCGATAATTGAGGAGTTAAGCGAAGAAATCACTGACGTGAAATTTGTAAAGGTTAATGTCGATGATAATCCAAGCATCTCCGAACTATTTGGAATACGCTCCATTCCAACTTTTGTTATTCTAAATGATGGGAAACCACTTTCAGCAATTGCTGGAGCTAGATCCAAAGAAGACTACAAAAAGTGGATCGAAGAGTATAAGTAGTTTCACGGGGACGTGGTGAAATTGGCAGACACGCTAGCCTTAGGAGCTAGTGCCGCAAGGTATGGAGGTTCAAGTCCTCTCGTCCCTACTCTTGTCCCTGTAGCTCAGTGGATAAGAGCAACGGTTTTCTAAACCGTGGGTCGCAGGTTCAAGTCCTGCCAGGGATACAACTATGAAAATAAAAGAAACTAAAAAAGTCGAACAATCGACTACTGTCGCAATTCAATGCGACATTTGTAAAAAACAATATACCGATATTCTTGAACTGCAGGAATTTATCCTGATCGAGGAAGTCGGAGGATACGGTTCAGTCATTGGTGATGGAACTGCTTACGAGGTAGATATATGCCAGCATTGCTTCAAAGAGAAGCTTGGGCAATTTTTAAGAACAAAGGAAATATGGAAACAGGTACAGTGAAATGGTTCAATGGAACCAAAGGTTACGGATTCATTCAGCGCCAAAGTGGCGAAGATGTGTTCGTCCATTTTAAGGCCATTCAAGGCGATGGTTACAAGACCCTGAATGAAGGCGAAAAGGTACAATTTAACGTTGAGCAGGGACCGAAAGGTCTGCAAGCCACCAATGTAAGTAAAGTGTAAACTTAGCTGAATATGTGAAAGAGCCCCAATTAAAAACTGGGGCTTTTTCATTTCCCACTTGACATTATATTATTATTTTACTATAATATATCAAATCCCAAGGAGACGCCATGGCAGATCATGACAAATATATTGCTCAAATCATACGGTTAAGAGACTTACTCTATGCTCTTCACATCAAAACCGTACGTCCCTGGGAGATGGTACCCATTCATGAACGGGCAGCAGCGTTCTATGGAGATCTTCTTGAACCTCAAGATAAGCTCCAAGAATATACGATCGGTCTAGGCCAGACCCCCGTATTAACTTTCAAAGATGCTGAAACCCATGTTCCCTTCCAAGTCGGCGGTAATACCGCACAGGAATGTCTCAATGCCGTCAAGGCTGCATATAAACAGCTATTATCAGATGTACAGCTTTATGTAGCGGGACCGACATTTGGACGCCATATTCCAGTACAAGATACTTTTACGGGACTAGCCGAGATGCTCTTCGAGCAATTGAACAAATTGAATTAACTCCATCAAAATGGGATGATTCGAGGGGCTCTCGGGAAACTGAGAGCCCTTCGTGTTTTTAGGAAGACTATGAGAACTATAATTGATTCAGAAACAACTTTAGCAGATCTGTTATTTCAACATACCGGATCTAAAAGAATAACCTACGATCTTCGACACTGGGCGTTGGGTTATGTGAACAGCGGTAATATACGTTATGGAAGTGATGTGTCCTATAGAACATATTCCCGTGGAAAGTCAACAATGATGTTTGGTAAAGACGATGGTAAGTGTCAATCTTTCCTCGTCGACGTGTGGCCAAAAGTCACTTGGAAAGCATATCAAGACGGTATTGACTGGAATCTTCTTCAGTCTTTAATGCCTCTCATGCAGACAGGTAGTAAAATAGTAGGTCGCTGGGGATGTGCTTTAACAATACAGATCGTTGGTCCTGATTTAACAGAACAACAGATCGAAGACTTTTTTAAATTAGGTTTTAATGAGTACATGTGTACGACATACACCGGACCCATACTGATTATGAAATAGGCGCGCTTAGCTCAGTTGGTTAGAGCGCAACTCTGATAAGGTTGAGGTCCTTGGTTCAACTCCAAGAGTGCGCACAGCTTTAATGGTATAAGAACTATGTAGTTCACATAAACTCTAATTAAAAAGGAGAATCATGGGAAACGCAGATTATGTTCCTATGACGCTTGAGGAGAAGATCTCCCAGGCAATCGAGAAGTGCGATGTGGAATTCAACAATATGGAAGATGTCAAGAAGATCGTGAAGGCGGTCCTTGATGTTCTTCCGAAACCTGAAGCAGAAGGAGCCAAGTAATGGAAGACGGCACTGCAGCAACTATCCCTGGCGACATGAAGGGTGCATTTATCAATTCCCTGGTACGTAACAATCGCAAGATCCGTGAAGATCGTGCTATTGCGATCCAGGAAGCCGCTCAGCTTGTTTACAAGCGTGAAGTGGAAGATACGGAACTCAAGATCAAGCAGCTCCGGCGTGACCGGGAAGCAATGCTGGACCTGAGTCCCGAAAACGCGATGTCTCTCGTACTAGCATCGGACTTCAATGAGAAGGCCTTTGTCGAGAAGGACATCAAGCTCGGCATCGAACTCCGTAACTTGGAGATCAAGCTCGAGATCGCACGGGCGCGCTACAAGCATCTATTCGAGGGAGACTAATTCAATGGGTTATACTTCCTATTCAGTCTCTCATCGTGCCCTCAACGCGGTATCATCTGGATATTACACCAAGAGCCGGGACGATATTTTCGTCCAGAATCAGCTTCGGAAAATTCATGATTCAATGAATCCGAAGGATGTACAGAAGAGAGAATCCTGCGATTCGAAGGAACACCCGAATACCACGCCCATTCAGTTGTATCTTGATGTGACTGGCAGTATGGGACATATTCCGCACGAGATGATCAAGGATGGTCTTCCTACCCTCATCGGAACCCTGATTCAAAATGGGGTTGAGGATGTAGCGCTGATGTTCGGCGCAGTAGGAGATCACGAATGCGATCACGCGCCTCTCCAGATCGGACAGTTCGAATCTGGTGATGCGGAAATGGACATGTGGTTAGAACGTGTGTGGATCGAGGGCAATGGTGGGGGAAACGACGGAGAAAGTTATCTCCTTGCGTGGTACTTCGCCGCCAATCATGTTCGTACCGATGCGTTTGATAAGAGAAACCAGAAGGGTTTTGTTTTCACGATCGGTGATGAGCCGTGTCTGAAAAACCTTCCTGTTTCAGCGATCAAGGGTATCATGGATTCCACTGCGGTGGGGCAGGGAAATTATACGCGTGAGGAACTTCTTGCCAAAGCGCAGGAACAGAACCATGTGTATCATATCCATGTAAACCATGGCGGACGCTACTTCGATCCCGCGTGGAAGCAGATGCTGGGAAAGAATGCGATTGAAGTGTTTCAATACACAACGATCAGCAGAGTAATCTCGGACATCGTATTATCTCATGCAAAGATGACGGTGGTCCCAAAAACATCTGAAACAGCACAGGATCCGGAAATCATTCTATGAAGACTAGCCTAGTGATAGGGCTAGGTTTTGGAGACGAGGGTAAGGGACGGACAGTCTCTTACCTCGCCTCTCTAAATCCCAACGCTCTAGTTGTACGTTTTCAGGGCGGTCACCAAGCAGGACATACAGTTGTTTACAAGGGAGTTCGTCATGTTTTTTCTTCATTCGGTTCGGGAACTCTACAAGGAGTACCAACCTTATGGAGCAGAAACTGTACATTTTACCCCACAGCGGTGGTCAATGAGTATAATGTTTTGAAAACAAAAGCTCAGCCACAGCTGTATGTGGACCCACTGTGTCCAGTGACTACCCCATATGACGTTGAAGAGAATCAAAGAAATGATGCTCTCAAACAACATGGAACTGTTGGTGTTGGGTTTGGTACAACAATAAAGCGTCACGAGAATTATTTCAAATTGTATTTCCAAGACTTGTTCTATGAATCAGTTCTTAATGCCAAGTTGGATGCCATCGAAAGATACTACCAACTTGACAGCCGCAGTTGCGAGATGGAGAGGAAACAGTTCCTGCGAGACGTTGACTTCATCTGCAGCTGTGACTGGCTGAAACCATCGGACGAGTTAGATGTAAATACATTTGAGCATGTCATTTTCGAAGGCGCCCAAGGAATACTCTTGGATATGGATTTTGGCTTCTTTCCCCATGTTACTCGTAGTAATACTACGAGCAAGAAAGCTCTTGAGTTAATAAAAGAGTTGGGGCTACCGAAACCAGAAATCTATTATGTAACAAGGGCATATCAGACTCGACACGGTAATGGTTTTATGACGAACGAGAATCGTCCTTTGAAACTCATCAACAATCAAGACGAAACAAATAAGTCAGCGGGATACCAAGGAAAGTTTCGTACCGGTATGATTGATTGTGATCTTCTTGACTATGCATTGAGATGCGATCTCAATTTTACCAAAGGTTTAACTAAGCACATGGTAATTACGTGCATTGATCAAATTGAAGATACATCAATCTTCGACACGGAGGAACTTCAACTCACAAAAGAGTTTGCAAGTATCCTTATTAGTCGCGGTGCCGAAACTTCGGAAATAAAAAAAGAGTGGGAAGAATAGCTCCCACTTTTTTACAAGGACGGACGGCGGAGGTGGTGAGCCGCACCTGACTGTAGATCAGGAGCTTTCGGGCTAGGGGGTTCGAGTCCCTATCTGTCCACTGGGCATTTGGTCTAGTGGTTTATGACACCACCCTGTCACGGTGGGAATCACGAGTTCGAATCTCGTAATGCCCGCGAAATGTCCCTGTAGTGAAATGGATATCACGAGTGGCTACGGACCACTTATTAGGGGTTCGAATCCTCTCAGGGATACGGAACCTTAACTCAGTTGGTAGAGTGCCAGCCTGAAGAGCTGGTTGCGGTGGTTCGATTCCATCAGGTTCCACAGGAAAATATATGAAAATTCCAAAAACAATAAAAATCAAAAAGTCTGTGCACAATCGCATTAAGCGACAACGTGCCAAACTATCCAAAGTATATCTTCTGGGTGCAAATTCAGAGGGTATTGTAACACAAGCACTTCGATTGAAAAACGACACGTGGAATGGTTGTGAGTTTATGCGAGCCGTAACAGATGATACAATGACTAGGGCGTACTTATCTATGATCAAAAAGAAATGTATACCCGTTGGATTTGCAAATTCTCTGAAATTTTCATATCTATCCTGGAGCGGTCCTCTAAGAGGTTGGAACTGGATGATGGGCGGATCCATTAATAGTTATCCGGGAATGGTGTTTGTACTGTACGATGATGCTGTCATTGCAATGACCGCCACAGAAAAGCGCAGACGTCATCGAGTCAAAATAGAAATTGTCTGACCAGGAACCCAAATGGCCAGGGAGAAGTCTGCAAAACTTCTAATCGTGAGTTCGATTCTCACCCTGGTTTCAAAAGGAATAATGAAATGTCACTTAGTGTTGGTCAAGGTTGTATTTTATGTGGACGAGAGCCGGCAAAAGATTCAAAGGTTCTTTATATAACAAAAGGATATATCTCCTCAAAGTTTACCACATGGACTAAAGAAAAAGTAGCCGTCATTGCTCGTTATGGTGGAAAGGTAAAACCGCGTGGATTAATATGTGCCGAATGTGCACAACAGTATCTACCAGAACAACTGAGGTTTGAACCATGAGCTGGGTAACCGAAGGTGCGAAGGGTTTGAATAAAGAGTTCCATAGTTGGAACGAAAAGAATTTGAAAGAAGCTCTTAGATGGGCTGAAGACTATTTAGAAAAAGGATATACTGTAGTAATTTACAATGTACCAGAAACCCAGAGTCGTCCAAAGGGCTAGGACGCCAGATTGTGGCTCTGGTAATTTTGGTTCGAATCCAAACTCAGGGACAATATGAAAGACGAAGAGAATAAACGATGCTGACTCCGTAGCTCAGTTGGTAGTAGCATCTGCCTTTTAAGCAGAGGGTCGGTGGTTCGAGTCCACCCGGGGTCACAATGCGCGTTTAGCTCAGCTGGTCCAGAGCGCCTGCCTTACAAGCAGGAGGTCCGCGGTTCGATCCCGTGAATGCGCACGAACAATAAAAGGAACAATATGAAGGAAGAAAGCAATATACCATCGGGCGCGTAGCTCGAATGGTTAGAGCATCGGTCTTATAAACCGGAGGTTGGTGGTTCAACCCCACCCGCGCCTACAAGCTTAACAAATGAACACTAACAGGAGAGAATCATGACTGCACTTGAGCTGGCCTTGGTTATATTTGGAATTTCAGCCGTCATTGCGACGCTGGTGTATTTCTTTGCATACAAAAAAGAAAAGGATCGCTGGAATCAGGGCTATTGCCCAGAGTGCGGCGGAGACTGGGAACATTTTGATACCGATTCCCAGGGTGGGCGCATGTACAAATGTACGGGCGGCCATTATGTCGTGATCACCTATCCACGTATAGATAAATAAGTAATTGCTCCCTCTGGTCCCTGCAACACCTATTCGGGTGGTGCACAGGAATCGCTACCTGGGATGGCCAGGGGGAGCTTCAAGACAGGAACAGACGCGCCCACAATCGCTCTCGCTATCACAGATGCCCGGGAGGGTGCTGTAATTGAAATGCGATTCGCGTTTCTGATATGTAATAAATGGTCAGGAATCACGAACCCTAGCTAAAACTCACAAAACGTGAACTCCTGGCGTAGGATTGCCCGCGCTGTTCCTGTAAAATTTTGGGATGCCAATAGCGTATCTGGCAGACAACGCCAGAATATGTTGTTCAGTATTGGTTAATGGCTAGACCGCACTTCGCCTCTTTTCTGAAGAAGAGGACTCGGTTAACGGTAGCCCATCCCAATTTATGGGCCTGTAGCTCAGTTGAGAGAGCGCCTGACTTGCACTCAGGAGGTCGCAGGTTTGACCCCTGTCAGGTCCACAGTATGGTATAAGAATATACACTAACACGGAGGTCTACATGCATATGACGCCGGAAGAAGTACGCCAGCGTGCGTTTGATTGCTTTGAAAAGGGGCTATGCTTTATTAGCCTCAAACCACTCGGGGATAATCCCGTGAGTGCTCAGTGGCATCGGGATGTCCCACATTCGCTTCCCGTGCTGGTGCTGAAACAGTATGATAAAACGGGCCAGGCTAAATAAGCTGGCCCATTACTCGGAATGTGGCTCAGTCCGGCTAGAGCGCCTGGTTTGGGACCAGGATGTCGGGGGTTCGAATCCCTCCATTCCGACGGAAAGGATAAAATGAAAATATTTCTAGATGATCAGAAAGAACCAACATGGTACCACCTCGAACCAGAGTCTGTCTGCTGTATTCGCTCGGGTGAGAAAGCGCTTCAGAAAGCAAAAAAGCATGGACAGCCGCTTGAGATCTTATATTTGGACCATGATCTCGGTGAAGGTATGTCCGGCTATACGGTGCTTGCCAAACTTGTGGAAGACTTTAATTTACCCCCACAAAAAGTTATAATCATTTCTTTGAATCCGGTGGGCGTGGCTAGAATTAAATCATTATGTGAGTATGAAAAGATACCATATGAAATACACGGCATCGATCACATAGATGTTAAAATAATCGAAGGACAATCAGGATGAAAGGCATTCTGACACGACTCGAAGTTTCTCCTCAAAGTGGACATCTTCGTACAAACGCAATTGAGGGAGACTTTATGGTTATACCTGTTATAGGTAAGAGCTTTGAAATCTATGGCGAATCTCTTACCAAACTCGGAGAAGGAACACTTGGTTTTCGACAGGTGCGTACCAGTACAGTACAAGATGTAAAACAAGAGGAAGGGAAATACATTTTCAAGACCCTAAACTCAACATATGAATTACAGTTAACAGAGGAATCCAAGTGAGATTTGGTGGCTCGTATTCCATGGCTCCCAAAGAGTCAAACGTAAAGATAATCCTTCCCATTCCCGTTTATCACAAGATGCTGGCATATGCCCAGGCGTCGGAAGGCGAGATAAGCGGATTTGGAAGAACTCGCACGGAAACCAAGCGAGGAAAAACAGTTGTTACGATAACAGATGTGCGAATCTTCAAGCAGACGGTGACAGAAGCGCACACTGAATTAGACAAAGATGGCTTAGCAAAGTTCATCGTTGAACTTATTAAGCTTGGGGAGAAACCACAGCGGTGGAATCTTTGGTGGCATAGTCATCATGACTTCAGCGTTTTCTTTTCCTCAGTTGACACAGGGACAATTGATGCGCTTTCAAAGAATTCGCGTCTCTATTCAATCTGTATTAACAAAAAGGGTGAGTTAACTGGACGTGTAGATAATCGTGGTAAAGAACTTGGTGACGCTGATGTTATTGTAGATCGATTCATTAATCCTAAGCTTATCGCAAGTTGTCGTAAGGAAGTAAAGGACAAAGTGAAATTCGAAAAGTTTGCCACCACGCTAAGTCAAAAAGAAGCACAAAAATTGGTCCAGTATGTGGATGCAGATAGTCCATTCCGTAGAACCGTGGATGACCCCATCCAAGAAAGGATCAATTACTATGGCGGCTGGTAGAATGTCGTTTACACGCCAACTTGGCATCTTAGATCCCAAGAAGATGAAGCGACAGAAGATCACTGTCATTGGAAGCGGAGCCGTTGGAAGCTTTGCCGCCTTAAGTTTGGCAAAGATGGGTACACCACATATTGATCTCTATGATAATGACGGTGTATCAGATCACAATCTTCCAAATCAATTTTATCGCAAGCAAGATACACGAAAATATAAAGTGCTTGCACTAAAAGAGATCCTCGGAGAGTTTAGTGATGCAGTAGTAAACTCACTACCAATGCGGTATGTGGGAGGTCCTCTTGGAAATGCGGTAGTTGTTGCAACCGATTCCATGTCATCCAGAAAACTCGTCTGGGATAACTTTAAGAAACAGCCTGCTTCTGGAATCTTCATCGAAGCAAGGATGGGTGCAGAGTTGGGTAGGGTTTATACCATCATCAAAAATAACGGAAAACTATCGGCAGAAGATATTAAGTTTTACGAATCTCGCTGGTACTCCGATGATAAAGTACAACCACTTCCATGCACGGCTCGCACGATCATTTATAATGTCTTAATGATCTCGAGTCTTATCTGCAGAGCGTATAAGGGAATTCTCATGAAGGAGAAAGTTCCTCGTGAACAAATCTTCAACATGACAATTCTGGATGAAAGATCCTGGATGTATACTCGCTGAGGCCACTATGGAATCCCTTCGTATCAGCGTCGACATCCATGAGAAACTGATAAAAACACAGCGTAAATGTAGTTGGAGAGCTCAACTATTTCTCTTGGGAAAAAATCAATACGGTGTGTGCGATACCATAAAAGCATTAAAAAGAAGTACTCAACATGGCTGTGGATTTATGCCTGGAATTGATGCAGATGAACTGACGTACGTAGCCGTTAAATTACTTAAACAGAAGTATACGGTAGGCGGCTTTGCATATGTATCTAGTAGTGAGTACTCGGAACCAGCATGGGGTGGAGATCATGGAGATGATATCTATATCCACGCCGGAGTTCCTTTTCTTTGTTTCACTGGGCCAAGGGTTTTGGCTCAGGTTTCAGATCGACACGGAGATATAAGTGAAATTTATGTTTCTGTCGTCGATAAGAATTTTGGGAAGCCGCTGCCTACCAAAAAACCAAAGGCTAAGGTGAAGATCACTAAGCCTATTAAAAAATCTCGTAAGAAGTAAGGAGATAAACGCAATGGCAACAAGAACCATCGCGGTAAGATTCGGACGTTTGACCGAACAGCTACAAGTGTTAAAGGTTAACGCAGGCACGAGCCTGGTGAAGTTCCTCGGATCGAAGAGCATCGAGTTTGGCCCATCGATTCGCGTGAATGGCGAAGAAGTATCAAATGATTATGTTCTTCATGAGAACGACATTATCACTGATATCGACAACGTGTCTGGCGGTCGCTAGACATATAATATGCGGGGGCCTAACCATCTGGCCCCCGTAGTTTACCAAAACAATAAAAATGCCTTATAAAAATAAAAAACAACAGCGCTATTATATGAAACTATGGGTGGCCAAAAGACGTATACAATATTTTAAAACTAAGCGTTGTCGTTTTTGTGGAAGTACAAAAACGTTGGAATTAGATCATATCAACCCAATAGAAAAGGAATCTCATCGTATTTGGACGTGGTCAAAAGAACGACAAAAAGAAGAGTTAAAAAAATGCCGCGTTCTTTGCCATAAATGTCATAAAGAAAGGCATAGACGACCTTTACAACATGGTACAGAGTATGTATATTGTAATTATGCGTGTAGATGTAATAAATGTAAAGAAGCACATTCCCTGCATTTAAAAAAATATCGCTAACGTCGCATAATGGTATTGCAGCAGACCTGTAATCTGCCGAGGTAAAACTCACTGGGCGTTCGAGTCGCTCCGTTAGCTCATCATGAATACGTATGAATTAAATGGCTTCTGTGGAAGAAGCGACAAAAAATCACCGATGGTTACGGTGTTTCCTTGCCTATATCGCATAGAGCGTAATGGAGAGGATATAGATATAACAATTATCGAATATAGGGGTGGCCGCGGAGGTCAAATACTTATGTTCATCTTTTATTCTGGTGACCCCATACCTCTTCTAGCCATGAGAATAAGTAAACAATTTCATGAACAATACAATGTTGTTCCGGGAGAAGAGAATATACAAAAGCTTTTGAAAGCAATTAATTATTATGATATCGTTTGATAGCGTAACCTTAGTACCTAAAGTAATTTCAGAAAAACGACATAGATCTGAATGTACCACCTCATCAGAATTTTGTGGTGTACAGTTGGAGACTCCGTTGATAGCTTCGCCCATGCCAGATGTATGCAATGGAACTATGGCATTAGAGTTAGCTGAACTTGGTTGTCTTGGAATTATCCATAGATTCCAACCTATAATGGATCAGTTAAAAGAATTTAAGATGGCAAAGTGGACTGATCCAATGTTGAAACTTCAGAATATCGCATGTGCCGTTGGCGTAACTGGAGATTATGAAGAACGATTCGAAGCCCTATACAACAATGGATGTCGCATCTTTTGTTTAGATACGGCGAATGGTGCAAACATAATGGTTAAAGAAGCGGTTGAGAAACTACGAGCAAATCAAGACCGAACTCACGTTTACTTAATCGCCGGAAATGTAGCAACCGTAGAAGGCTATGCTTTTCTTACTGAACTAGGCGTGGATGCCGTTCGGGTAGGGATAGCGGGAGGATCTGTTTGTGAAACTAAAACCGAAACAGGAGTCCATGTACCCACTTTACAAAGCGTACTGGACATTAAAGGATGGCGTCTCGAATTACATAACAAACCCAGTCCGAAGATCATCGCAGACGGGGGAATTAGAACGCCGTCTGATTTGTGTAAAGCTCTGGCTTGTGGAGCAGATGCTATTATGTGTGGGAGTATTTTTGCCGGGACAAAAGAATCGCCAGGAGACGTTCTTAAAATCGACGGTAAGTTATATAAACTCTATCGAGGAGCAGCGTCGTACTCTGTACAGCAGGAAGCTGGACGTGACCCTCTTTATAACGAAGGCAACGAAACGCTTGTCCGATATAAGGGAGAAGTACGTAAAGTCGTTGACCGATTTACCTATGGGCTCCAGTCCTCGATGTCGTATATGAATGCCGGCAATTTGGACGAATTTCGCGTTAATACAGCCGTAGAGCGTTTGTAACAATGGATCGGCCCTTAGCCCACTTGTTAGTCTAGTAGGGCTTGTAGGTCAAATGTAGCTTATTGGGGCCTATTCCTGATGAAATATCTGTAAACCTGAAAGAATTATGAAACGAAATGATGTATATAAGATTATAGATGGTGAGAGGAAGTATCAAGATGCTCGCTGGAATTCCTCAACCACAACAAGTGAAGGTTTTCATTCGTTAGAAGAATGGTTTGTTTACATTGAAGATTATGTCACTGAAGCAAAGCACATTCTTTCTAGAAATGCTAGGCAAGAATCAGATCCGCTTGCACGATCCATTATGCGCAAAGTTGCAGCAATGGCGGTATGTGCAATGGAACAGCACGGTGCGCCTCCCAGGGAGGTGAACTAGGCCTAGCATCAGTGCGAGCATCAGCCAAGGGGGCGGGCAGGTCTCCAAAACCTAGTCGGCGGGGTTCAATTCCTCGTGCTCGTGCTACTGCGGAAAAACTAAAGGACACTCTGAGTTTCGCCCTCAGCTCATCGTAATGTTTTCAGGAGTGTCACCACGGCGGGGTGGAGGAGTTGGTTTCACTCGTCAGGCTCATAACCTGAAGATCGCAAGTTCGAGTCTTGCCCCCGCTACTATGGAAGAAATAATTGAAGTGAACGGACGGAAATTCATTGTGCTTAGGAAGTTCTATGAAAGTAGAATTCCTAATCCAGAATTTCTTAAAAATGTTCCTCATCTGAGGAGAGATGACGGGCTTATTCTCGTCACGGAAGAAATTAAAGAGGCTGTCTTTGAAGATATCGTAGAAAAAGGACAGTTTATAGACAAATTGGTATAACGATTCCACAGTAGCTCAATTGGCAGATGCGCCGCCCTGTTAAGGCGGATGTTGTAGGTTCAAGTCCTACCTGTGGAGCACATATGGACAAAGAACAAAAAATAGATAAACTCCGGACATTGATCCGGCATATCGAAGAGGTCCAGAAGAATGCACAACTTCTGGGGTTTAAATTGATTGATGCCGGAGAATTTGATCTCGGTAAGCGTCTAATTGCAAATTCGTTTCTCCATGATCAATCCAAGTTTCATGCA
>Ga0208980_10000095_pt1 | contig 41431 bp, 37 predicted proteins | sample WetSurMetagenome_3_FD_187993 | JGI IMG/M metagenome (GOLD analysis project Ga0208980, IMG submission 187993) | Wetland microbial communities from Twitchell Island in the Sacramento Delta, sample from surface sediment Aug2011 Site A1 Bulk (version 2) | ecosystem: Environmental > Aquatic > Marine...
ACCTCGATGCTACTACTGTTTTAAGCAGGAAAATTTCAGAGCTTGGTATTTACCCTGCTGTTGATCCACTTGATTCAACTTCGAGGATATTGACAGCAGAAATAGTTGGTGATGAACATTATAATTGTGCCCAGCGGGTGAAAGAATTACTTCAGAGATATAATGAACTGCAGGACATCATTGCAATTCTAGGTATGGATGAACTGTCTGAAGAAGACAAACTGGTTGTTCACCGTGCAAGAAGAGTTCAGAGATTTCTTTCACAGCCTTTCACAGTTGCTGAATCATTCACAGGTATCAAAGGAGCCCTTGTTTCAATTGAAGATACAATTAAGGGGTTCAATATGATTATGGATGGAAAGGTTGACCAGTATCCTGAGTCTGCATTTATGCTTGTTGGCACAATAGAAGATGCGATTGAAAAAGGAGAAAAAATACTTGCTCAATCCAAATAAATTATTTCCGGATGAAAATTGAGATTATCACACCAGATAAAAAAGTATTCGACGGAGATGTCAAATCTGTAAGGGTTCCCGGTAAAAAAGGATCCTTCCAGGTTTTAAAGGATCACGCCCCTATAATTTCAACTCTTGAAAACGGTTCAGTAATCGCAGTTGATCAGGATGGTAATGAGAAGATATTTGAAATCAGTGGCGGAGTAATAGAAGTTAAAGCGAATAAAATAATTCTTCTAGCTGACGCTGTGTTAAGTGTTCCTGAATGAAACCTGATGAATTTCGGAAACATGCCCATGATCTTGTGGATTGGATGGTGGGCTATCTTGAAAATGTTGAGAAATTTCCTGTAAAATCACCTGTGGGTCCGGGTGACATTTTTAATAAAATACCCGACAAACCACCTGAACATGCAGAACCGTTCAGCAACCTGATGAGGGATCTGGATGAAATAATAATGCCGGGGATAACCCATTGGCAGAATCCAAATTTCTTTGCCTATTTCCCTGCAAACACCAGTCCTCCATCGATACTCGCCGAGATGATTATATCAGCTCTCGGAGCACAATGTATGATATGGGAGACCTCTCCTGCTGCAGCAGAGCTCGAGGAGAAAATGATGATCTGGCTAAGGGATATGATCGGATTACCTTCGGGATTTGAAGGGGTTATCCAGGACTCTGCTTCCACAGCTACACTGGCCGCAATTCTTACTGCGAGAGAAAAGAAAAGCGGTTTTTCAATTAATACGGAAGGGGCAAAACATTCAGGTACACTCAGGGTATATTGTTCAGATCAGACACATTCTTCTGTTGAAAAAGCTGTTAAGATAAGCGGCATTGGCAGGAAAAACCTTGTTAAAATTCCTGTCAGGGATGATTTTTCACTGGATCCTCAAAAACTTAAGACAGAAATAACCAGCGACATAAAAAATGGACATATTCCGTGCTGCGTTGTTGCAACACTTGGAACAACAGGAACCACTGCTGTGGATCCTTTAAAGGAAATAGGAGAGATCTGTAAAGAGAATGACTTGTGGCTCCACGTTGATGCCGCAATGGCAGGGACTGCTCTTATTTTGTCTGAATTTCAATGGATGCTTGACGGAAGAGAACTTATCGACAGCTTTGTCTTCAATCCTCATAAATGGATGTTTACAAATTTCGATTGTACAGCATACTTTGTTAAGGATGCTGCAACACTTATCAGGACCTTTGAGATACTGCCTGAGTATCTTAAAACCAGAACGAGGGGTAAAGTGAATGATTACCGGGACTGGGGCGTTCCTCTTGGCAGAAGATTCAGAGCTCTGAAACTCTGGAGTGTTATAAGGTCTTACGGTACAGAAGGACTCCGTGAAAAAATAAGATACCATATCAGTATTGCAAAACAACTCTCCCTTATGATTTCGAATGAAGCTGACTTTGAAATACTCGCTCCTGTTGTCATAAGTGTTGTCTGTTTCCGGTTCAAACCTGCAGGTTTTAATGAAGAGCAGATTAATGGATTAAATGAAAGGCTGAATCATTTGCTGAATGACTCCGGTAAATTATATCTGAGTCATACTGTATTAAATGGTAAATACACCCTTAGAATGGTTACAGCCCAGACTAATGTAACTCTTGAACATGTTGAAAAAGCCTGGGCCCTTATAATAAAGACAGCCAGGAGCTTAAATTCCTGATGTTTTACAGCCTGTTTTTACCGATTGTCATCCCGAACAAATCGATATTAAAAAGTAACTGCAGTGTGGGTTTTTCTTTGATGTTTTTCCAGGCAGCCTGGACACCCCCGGATATCATAAAAGGGAGTCTCAATACGTAAAAGTCCGCCAACAGCTCTAAACCAAATGATTTGAAGGTTTCGGTGTAATTGTGATAGGTATAGCTCCCGGTTCCGGATACTGACGGATCATAATGGTAATTACCTGTTCCTGAAGCATAATCATAGAAAAATCCATTGCGGATCCTCTTCAGATACAGGAGACTGGCAACGTTGAAATCGGGATACAAAAGAGGAAAAACATAATCCACAGAAATGAAACCAATATCCTTTGAAACGATATCATTATAGCCTCGTGGAAACGAGATCCTGTTTCCAAAAAGGTATTTAGCAGCATCCTGTTTTTCTTTTTCAAGCCGCAGTTTTATTCCATTATTGTGAAATATGCCCGGGAAGTAAAATGCGGTTTTTAAAGATATATCAGATCCGTATATTAATTTATCAAAAGGTGCAAAGGAGTAATTCAGGTCGAATGCCTGAGCCCATTTCGGATATATATCGCGCATTGCTGACCTGTGATAGTTTGAAAAATACAATCTTCCTGATAATATCGTCTGCCCGTAATCATATGTTCCCTCTTCTTTAAGATAGATATATTTGTTACTGTATTCTGAAGTAACTGAAGGGCGCAGATACTCTGAGAATTTGCCGGAAGAAAACTGCAAAGGCACAGAGATTGTATTGGAAAACCTTACACCTGTCTGAATATCAGAAGGATCCCCGACGGATTCTCCTGTTTTATATATCTGCGGATCATCACCATAATCAAGCTGCGATTCAAATACAGGATACCAGCCCTGCCAGGTAATTCTTGAATGAAATACATTATTTTTCTCCTTGGAGTACTCATATCCTATAGTTGAGATAAGTGTGCTCAGAGTATTCTGGGTCATGACCGATATGCCGGGTCTCACTGAAGCAGGATCGCTTTTAACTTCTTCAAGATCGGCATAGAATGGCATCCAGCTGTGAAACCTGAAGAGGTGCTTCCACTTCCTGTAAGGTTCTGGTGTATAATCCTTATCTGTCGTTGTTTCCGGTTGTTGTTTTGTGTTAATCCGGTTTATCAGGAATGAAGATGAGTTGTTATACAACGGTCCCTGTGCAGTTGACATTGTTGTGCTGCATATTGTATTCCCTCTGGATGTGTAATCACTGAAATAAAGCTTATTTCCTCTTGTGATAAGATCACTTGCACCAAACCTTGATTTGGTCATACAATTGATTTTATTATCAGGTGTTCTGAGGTAAATATTGTCAGTACCGGATAGGGAGCTGATAAAAAAAAGTGAATCATTTCTGAGGAAAGTGGACTGAAGATCATCACTGCCGGCTTCAATAAGATTCTCCCATCTCTGGTCAGCCAGTGAGTATGACATAATTCCCTCGCCTGCTTCTGTTAAGAAAATAACAGTAATTTTCCTTCCATCCTGCGACCATTGAGGCCGCTGAAGAAAAGCATTTCCGGGGGCTGAAACAGACTGTATGATAGTTCCAGTTTCTGAATCAATAAAAACAAGATTGTTAATATTGTTTGAAGTATTTTCAACTGCAGCTATTTTTCCCCCGTCAGGGGCAATAGATGCTGAAAGATATCTCGATTTTCTTGTTAATTTTCTGGTTTTATGATTACCAACATCCATCACCTTGATTACGGAATAATTTCTGTTTTCCCATCTGTGGTCTGACTGGGTTTCAACCCATACAAGCTTCCCCTTTCCACAGGAGATGAACCATGGATAAATCTCACCGGGAGTATGAATCTTTTTTTCTGTTTTTTCAGACGGAGTTATCAGCACAAATGACGGTGGAGATGACAATGAAGTTTTTATAGCTATAATACTGTCATTACCTGCAATTACCGGTGAATAATAATTAATATATCTGTTGTTCTTGGGAGGATTGATTGTTTCATAGATAAGGGAATTATTCTCAGATAACTCTTTTGTCCATATTGCTTTAAGCGTATCAAAAGTCTCTCTGTAAAGTTTTTCCTTTTTTAAACCGGAACTTCTTGTAAGGCTTATGTTTACGGGGTTAAGTGTGAATGGTTCGTCCCCGGTAAATTTGAGAACTTTGTTCCACATCTGAGGATCATATTTTGAAAGAGCCCATGTCACCATTTGATAGCCAGACTGGTAATGATCAGGAACAAAATCCCGGTATGAGCCACTTATACTCTTATCGTATTTATAGTACCTGCCGTCTTCTACTGCCAGTGCCTTAAGCTGCTTCTGGAATGACGGACTACGGCCTCTGCCTGAATTTGTAAGAGCAGTTTCAGCAAAAACAGCATCTCCTTCTAAGAACCAGAGAGGCAGAAACGTTGAAATTACTCCGGTAATCTGTTCTCCGAGAAAAAGCTTAAGTGCCTTGGAAAAACCGGTGTTTAAACCTTCCATCTGGAACACATGTGCAAGTTCATGCGTTGTAAGCTGCTTATTCGGATCAAGGGGGATTGTGTTTTGTTCGGGAGTGGGGTATATTTCCATTCTCTTTGGTGCCCAGGCGACATATCCATTTGACTGGGTTGTTAAACTGTGGATAACCACAGGTATTTTAAATTTCTTTTCGGGGAAGATGGTAATAAGTTTTGAATATGCCTGGTCAAGTGATTCCGCAAAAGCTTTACCTCCTGCGCCATATTTTTCAGGATAAATAACCGTGAAACGGTCAGTTTTTATCTGCATCCATTTCAGGGAAGAGGGATCCTGGCCGGTGTCATAATATTGACCCGAAACAATCTCTAAAGGTAAAAGCAGCATTAAAAACAAAAGAAACAGAGCAGATCTCATTTCAGAAAATATTGCTTAAAAGTAATAAAAATAGTGTCCTGCAAACCCTTAGCGTAAGTTTGAAAAAAATAAGTATTTTCGTCATCTGATCCTCAAAGGATATTCTGGTAAATAATTATTATAAAAGATGAAGAATTACAGGCTCATTAATAACATATCGGGATGGGCAGTTTTTGCAGTTGCTGCCGTTACCTATCTTATGACAATTGAACCTACTGCAAGTCTTTGGGATTGTGGTGAGTTTATCGCCTCCGCGTTTAAGCTAGAGGTAGGTCATCCTCCGGGAAATCCGGTATTTATGGTTATGGCCCGGTTTTTCACACTTTTTGCAGGAAGCAATGTGTCAAAAGTCTCAGCAATGGTTAACTCCATGTCTGCACTGGTTAGTGCATTTACCATACTCTTTCTTTTCTGGACTATCACACATCTGGCGCGAAAGATTTTATTAAGAGATGAAGATCAGTATAGTATCGGGAGGTTGATTGCTGTAATGGCTGCCGGAGTAGTTGGAGCTTTGGCATATACTTTTTCTGACTCTTTCTGGTTTTCTGCAGTAGAAGGCGAAGTGTATGCTTCATCATCTTTTTTTACTGCACTCGTTTTCTGGGCAATATTAAAATGGGAAGATGTGGCTGATGAAAAATATGCCGACAGGTGGCTGATTCTGATTGCATTTCTTATGGGCCTTTCCATTGGTGTACATCTTCTAAATCTTCTGACCCTTCCTTCTATAGTCCTGGTATATTACTTTAAGAAGTTTGAATTTTCCTGGAAAGGTTTTCTTTTTTCCATTGGCACCTCGTTTGCCCTTCTGGCACTGCTGATGTATGGAATAATGCCCGGGATTGTGACAATTTCACTGAAATTAGACCTGTTTTTTGTAAATAAGCTTGGTCTTCCTGCCAACAGCGGTATGGTTTTTCATATGATCCTGTTGATAGTTCTGTTCATTTTTGCTGTTAAATTGTCATTTTCTTCAACTAATACCACCAAGACTGCAATTTTTGCTATTTCTGCACTTTTCTTAGCAGGGATCTGGGTTATTTCAGGTTCAGCTCTCCTTAATATACTGATATTGTTGATAGTATCAGGTGTCATCTGGTATCTGGCCGGAAAGAACATGTCAATCCTTAATACAGCATTGACTGCAATAATGGTTATTCTGATTGGTTATTCCTCTAATGCCATTATTGTTATACGATCATCCGCAGGTACTCCTCTGAATGAAAATAATCCTTCAAATCCTGTTAACCTTCTTTATTTCCTTAACCGTGAACAATATGGTCAGAGACCTTTATTCAAGGGACCTTATTATAATGCTCCTGTTACTGATTATAAAAATGGTAAACCAAAATATGCTCTTGAAAACGGGAAGTATATAATTACAGGCTATGACCTTGAGCGGGTATATGATCCAAGATTTGTGACACTATTCCCCAGAATGTGGAGTGATCAGAGCGATCATCAGGAGGTTTATAAGCAGTGGGGAAAGGTAGTCGGAATACCAATCCAGACAACGGACCAGAATGGAGAAAAAAAGGTCCTCAGAAGACCTACATTTATTGAGAACATGAGGTTTATGTTTTCATATCAGTTTGGTTACATGTATTTCAGGTACTTTATGTGGAATTTCGCTGGAAAGCAGAACGACACACAAGGGACCGGAGGTGCTGTAAACGGGAACTGGATAACCGGAATAAATTTCCTTGATGAACCAAGGGTTGGCACCTCCGACCTGCCGGCTGACCTGAAAAATGACACTTCAAGAAACAGGTATTATCTTTTGCCATTTATTCTTGGGATGATTGGAATGTTCTATCATCTCAACCGTGATAACCGTAACTGGGGAATAGTACTTCTTCTGTTTGTTATGACAGGCATCGCAATTGTGATCTATCTGAACCAGTATCCGAACCAACCCAGGGAAAGGGATTATGCCTTTGCCGGGTCTTTTTACTTTTTCGCAGTCTGGATAGGTTTGGGGGTCCTTTACCTGTTTGAAAGTCTCTCGCGGATTATAAGCGAAAAAATTGCAGCTCCTGTCACCGGTATAATATGTTTTATAGCTGTGCCTTTACTGATGGGATCGGAAAACTGGGATGATCATGACCGATCAGGCCGTTACCTTGCAAGAGATGTGGCATTTGACTACCTGAACTCATGTGCTCCCGGAGCAATACTTTTTACTAATGGTGATAACGACACCTTCCCTTTATGGTATGCACAGGAAGTAGAAGGCAAAAGAACTGATGTAAGGGTCTGTAACCTTATGCTTCTGAATACCGACTGGTACATCAACCAGATGAAAAACAGAACCTATGAATCTGCACCTCTTCCGGTTACTCTTCCTGTTAAAAAATATTATGATGGTGTCAACAACCAGGTATTCATTGTTGAGAAGACAAAAGACCCTGTTGACATCTCAACCATAATTGATTGGGTAAACAGCGATAATAAGGGTACGAAAGTACAGGTTTCCACCTCTGAAATCCTGGACATAATACCCTCAAAAACTATCAGAATACCTGTGGATCCTGCAAAAGTAATTGCCTCCGGTACTGTTAAACCCGAAGATGCGGATAAGATTGTTCCTTATATTGACATTAAGCTTAAGGGGAATGCAATCCTGAAGAGTCAGCTTATTGTTCTTGATATTCTTGCCCATAATAACTGGGAGCGCCCGGTCTATTTCGTAACAGGATATCATGATGATGCTTTAGGTCTGGAGGAATATTTTCAACTGGAAGGTCTTGCCTACAGGCTTGTCCCGATAAAATCACAGAATAAAAACTGGCTCGAATATGGACGTATTAATACAGATATTTTGTACGAAAACATGATGAAGAAATTTGTATGGGGCGGAGCCAATGCTAAGGATGTTAATATCGATTATAACCATGTTAGAACCATTATAGTAATAAAAGCCAGGCTGAATTATGCCAGGCTTGCAAAAGCCCTTGCAAATGAAGGAAAGAACGAAAAAGCTCTTGAGGTCCTTGATTATTGTATGAATGCACTGCCACTCGAAAAAATCCCGTACGATCCATATATGGCTGATATAATTGAATCGTACTTTGCCGCAGGAGGCACTGAAAAAGCTCTTGAAATGACCAAGGCATTCTGTGATTATTATTATTCACATCTTGACTATTATCTTAAGCAGAAACCATATATAATCAATTCAGCTGAGTATGAGATCCAGACGGCAATTCAATATACTTCGAAAGTTGCCAGCGCATGTTCAGTATACGGAAAGCCGGAACTCGGTAATGAAATTACTAAAAAGCTGGAAGGTTATTATGCGGATTATGTAAAAATGATGCAACCTGTTACCAAATAAAATACCTCTCTGTCAGAAAAGAGAGGAAACAGAGACCTTTGTCTTCAGATACTTTTCAATCAGGAAAAATATCTTTTCAGGGTATATAGGTTTTAGTAAATATTCGTTACAACCTGCGATATAGGCTTCTGTTTTTGCCTGATCTGAGGAATAGGCGGTAATCATAATTACGGGAGTGGATTTTCTCTCTTTTCGGAAAATTCTTACGCATTCAATCCCGTTTATCAGAGGAATAAGAAAATCCATGAAAACCAGATCAATAACAGGATTATCCTGGTTCAGATAATCTAAGAATTCTTTTCCTGTACGAAAGATTTTTACACTAGCCCCTGAGTTCTTGAGAAGGGTTTCGTAATATCTTATCGACGGAATATCATCCTCTATAATTATTATATTTTTCCCTTCGAGTTCTAAATTGCTGATATTCAGGGTCATTTTGACATTTGTTTAAACTTGTATAAAGTTACAATAAGATGGGAAAGACAATCGTCTATCATTTCGCAGTTATAAACAATTTATCAACAGCCGGGGTCTTTTCAAATAAACAGACATTTGGTATCCTGAATAATAATTTGCATTTTCGTATTATCAAATTTGGGGAATAATGTTAAAGAAGATCCGTTTTTACAGAGCTTCAGTCCTTTCTTTTGGATTGATATTATTGATCAATTCAGCTTATAGCCAGAGAGAGATTGATAATGGTACAAGGGCAGTTTTTATTTTTGATATAGCAAAAAACATTGATTACGGGCCTGGTTTTGCAGATTCAGCAGTTTTCAAAATAGGTATTCTTGACAGAGATGAGTTTTTGTTTTTTGAAATGGGAAACCTGAGGAAAACAAGGACCACAATTCAGGATAAACCTGTTGTTCTGATTAAATTTAATACTGAAAGTCAGATTGTTCACACGCAGTTATTGTATGTGAACAAAAATGCGGGGTTCAATTTAAATAAAGTCAGAAATGCGATTGGAAACCGACAGACCCTTCTTCTGACGGAAGGATATGAATTCCGTGAATCGATGATAAATTTTATTGGTGTGGAAAGCGATATTCCGAAATTCGGAGTTAATGAAGATATGATCAAAAAGGCGGGGATGAATGTTAACTCGAATTTTCTGAATCTGGCAATTAAAACAAAGGAAGACTGGGAAAACCTTTTTGGCAAAGCAAATGAACAAATTATAATTCAGAGGGATACAATCCATCAGCAGCTTGTTATGATAAATAAGCAGAAAGAGGAAATTCTTCATCAGAAAGCCATGCTTGACAGCCTTGACAAAGAGATTTCAGCAAAGGAGAAAACACTTAATGAAAAGCAAAAAGTCCTTGACAGACAATTTGTTCAGATAAGTAAACAACAGGGGGAAATATCTGTTCAGAAACAAACAATAGTAATCCAGCAGAAAGAGGTTCAGGTTCAAAAGGATACTCTTGCCAACCAGAAGATGAAGATAGCTAAACAACTGGCACGAATCGATGACCAGCTGAAAAGGATATCAGAACAGGATAGTAAGATAAAAGTCCAACTGGAGGCTATTGAAAAACAAAAGCTGATTCTCTACTTCGTTCTTTTAGCATTAATACTTGTAAGTTTTCTGGGCTACTATATATACAGGGGATATAAAATAAAAAAAGAGGCCAATATCCGGCTGGAAGAAAAGAACCGGACCATTTCTTTGCAGAAGGATGAAATAGAAAAGCAGAGAGATCTGGCAGCAGCTCAGCGAGATCAGATTGCTTATCAGAAAAAGCATATTACTGATAGCATCGTATATGCCAAAAGAATTCAGACTGCTCTCATCCCGTCGCTTGAGCTTTTCAGCGATAAACTTGAACATTTTGTTCTTTATAAGCCACTGGCAATAGTCAGCGGTGATTTTTACTGGGTAAGCTCCCAGGGAAACCTCCAGGTAATTATTACTGCAGACTGTACTGGGCATGGAGTTCCAGGGGCATTCATGAGCATGCTTGGAGTAACATTACTGAACGAGATAGTAATTGGTAAACATATACTTATGCCGGATCAGATCATTGAAAATCTGCGGCAGGGAGTTATAAAATCACTGAAGCAGGTAGCGGAAGAAGACAGCATAAAAGATGGAATGGATATAGCAGTTTGCCTGGTAGATTTTGATAAGAACAAGTTATGGTTTTCCGGTGCAAATAACCCGTTATACCTTGTTAGGGGAGGGGAACTTATTCATTACAGGGCTGACAAGATGCCTGTTGCAATTCATTATAGAATGGGCCCATTCACACTTTATGAAATTGATCTTAAGAAAGGGGATGCATTCTATACATTCTCAGATGGTTTTGCAGATCAGTTCGGTGGACCAAAGGAAAGAAAATTTATGTCAGCACAGCTTAAGGAGACCCTGGTTGCAATGTCAGGGAAACCGATGCTTCAACAGGGGGAAAGATTAAATGAGATATTTGAGGAGTGGCGCGGCAATAACCCCCAGGTTGATGATGTGACCCTGATAGGTGTAAGGTATTAACTACCTGCATTCCCATTTTGAGGTGACACCGCCTACCGTCACATCAGGAGTGGCTTCTATCCTTACAAGAGCGGCATCACAATATTCTGTTTCACTTCCGGCTGTGATAAGGGTCGTTCCATTGTAAGTATTCTGCTGACAGATCTTGCAGTTCTTAATTGCATCACAGGAAGTAAATGCAAATGCTATAAGAATCAACCCTGTTGCATAGTATAATTTCCTTTTCATGCGGATACATTTTAAATGCCAAATATAGTAAAACTCTTCTCTTAACAGAACAGATTTAAGGTGAAAAGGTTCCAAATATAAAAAATGATATAACTGATGCAGCAAATTGCAAATATGCAAGTCATTGAATCAGGAATGAAAATATTTATAAATTGCATAAAAAATTATCGTCATGGAAGATTCTAAAATGAAAAAGCATGTAACCGTGGTCGGAGCCATTCATATCGGCTTCGGAATCCTCGGTCTGATAGCTGCAATCGTAGTTTATTTTGCACTGTCTTTTGCAAGAGGAGTAGTAGGAAATGAAGAGGTCCCGTCAATGGTGCTGAGATTTTTATCAGTCAGTCTTCCTGTGCTGATCGGATTCATGTCAACACTCGGCCTCGTAGGAGGTATAGGGCTTTTTTCCTATATGCCCTGGGCAAGATACCTTGTAATTGTTGTAGCAGCGCTGGGATGCCTGAATATTCCAATCGGAACACTGAAAGGTGTGTACACCCTTTGGGTATTACTGCAGGATGAAACTGTTAAACTATTTGAAAAGAAATAGGATATATAAAAATTTATTGAGGTAGAGACGTTCAATTTGAACGTCTCTACTTATTTTTGTCTGATGAATAAATAATTGCATTATGGCTGAAGACAATAAGATCATTTTTTCGATGTACCGGGTTGGGAAAACATTTCCTCCTCACAGACAGGTACTTAAGGATATTTCTCTCTCGTTTTTCCTGGGAGCCAAGATCGGGATAATAGGATTGAACGGATCAGGCAAATCAACTCTTCTTAAAATAATTGCCGGACTGGAAAAAGAGTACCAGGGAGATGTCACATTCCTTCCCGGGTACACTGTAGGACATCTTTCCCAGGATCCACTCCTGGACGAAAACCGTTCAGTAAGGGAAATTGTTGAGGAAGGGGTGAAAGATACTATGGAGATAATAAAAGAGTTTGAAAAAATAAACAACAGTTTTGGTGAGCCGGATGTTTATGAGAATCCCGATAAGATGCAGCAACTCATGGACCGACAAGCTGTTCTTCAGGAGAAAATTGATTATCTCGACGGATGGAATATAGAATATAAGCTTGAACGGGCTATGGACGCCCTCCGCTGCCCTGAGAGTGATACCAGGGTAAATGTGCTTTCAGGAGGAGAAAGGAGAAGAGTTGCGCTGTGCCGGTTACTTTTGCAGCAGCCCGATGTTCTTCTGCTTGATGAACCTACAAACCATCTTGATGCCGAGTCAGTTCAATGGCTCGAAACTACTTTGAAACAATATCACGGTACTGTAATTTGCATCACCCACGACCGCTATTTTCTTGATAATGTTGCCGGATGGATTCTGGAACTCGACCGCGGCGAAGGAATACCCTGGAAAGGAAACTACTCATCGTGGCTTGAACAAAAAGCAAAACGACTTGAAGTGGAAGAAAAAGGAAATGTCAAAAGAAGAAAGATACTCGAGCGGGAGCTGGAATGGGTGAGAATGTCTCCCAAAGCGCGCCACGCAAAATCAAAGGCTAGATTAGGTGCATACGAAAATCTTCTGAATCAGGATGTTAAACAGAAGGAAGAGAAACTGGAAATATTTATTCCAAACGGACCTCGACTTGGAGATAAGGTGATAGAAGCAAGTTCCGTGACAAAATCATTTGACGATAAATTATTATTTGAGGGACTTGACTTCAGCCTCCCTCCAAATGGTATTGTCGGAATAATAGGACCGAATGGTGCGGGTAAGACTACTCTTTTCCGGATGATAATGCAGCTGGAAAAAGCAACAAAAGGGACCTTCAAAATAGGCGATACTGTTGTCCTTGGATATGTCGACCAGGCACATGCTGAAATAGATCCTTCAAAAACTGTCTACGAAGTTATTTCCGGTGGACAGAACGACGTATTGGTGGGAAACCGTCTCGTTAACGCAAGAGCTTATGTGGCCAGATTTAACTTTACAGGAGCTGACCAGGAAAAAAAATGCGGAGTTCTGTCAGGCGGGGAGAGAAACAGGCTTCACCTTGCCCTGACACTTAAATCAGGAGCAAATGTTTTACTTCTCGACGAACCGACAAATGATATAGATGTAAATACCCTGAGGGCGCTGGAAGAAGGTCTTGAGAATTTCGCAGGATGTGCAGTAATAATATCTCATGACAGATGGTTCCTCGACAGGGTTACAACACATATGCTGGCATTTGAGGGCAATTCAAAGGTCGTCTGGTTCGAGGGTAACTATTCCGATTATGAAGAGAACTATAAAAAACGAGTTTCAGATACGACTCCGGCCAGGATTAAATATAAGAAATTAGTGTAATGGTGGTAATTGCGTAAGATTGCTTCGCTTCACTCGCAAAGACAGTGGCTATACTTTAAGATTCCCCTCCCGGGAGGGGCGAGGGGTGGGTATAAAAATAATTTTATATAATTTATTGTAAGAATGAATTCAAAAAATCTCCTCGTGTCATTAAGTGTGCTGCTTACACTTATTGCTTTTTATATACCAGTTACAGCCCAGATAGGAACCAGATTCCCTCCAGAAAAAAAAGTTGTTACAGATCCGGTGACAGGAACAAAGCTTACATTTCTGACAAGTAACCCTGCTGGCGATTCAAAGATATATCAGACACATAATCAATGGACAGCAGATGGAAATTGGGTTATTTTCCGTTCTAACAGGGTTCGTGGTGAAGCATTTGCGGTAAATGAAAAATCAGGTGACATAGTTCAGGTAAGCGAAGGTGGCTTTACTGGCATGCTGAATGTTGCACGAAAATCTATGAAGCTCTATTTTATGAGAAATACTCCCCGGGAACCAGGATCAACTACAAGGGTAGGAGGGGAAGTACAGGTAATGGAAGTAGACCTTGAAAAATTGTTTTCTGATAGTAAAACAGGCAAATTAAAACAGGCATCTGAATATCAGAGAATATGCGGCACAACACCTTCAGAAATGGGTGCAGGAGGAGATATGGCATTAGATGCAGATGAAGAAACTGTATATTTCAGAGTCGGAAAGGGGGAATCAGCAAAACATTTGCCTGAGGGAACAAAGATAGAAGCTAATTTCGGACCAAGGAATATGGGTGCAGGCCCCTCAGGTATCGGCAAAATGAATTTAAAAACAGGGGAATGTGGTTTCGTAATTGCTGTTCCATTTCAGATAGGACACATTCAGACCAATCCATGGGTGCCGGGAGAAATTGTTTTTTGCTGGGAGACGGGAGGAAAAGCCCCTCAGCGCACCTGGACCGTATTGGCTGATGGAACCGGGTTACGCCCACTATATCCGGAATCAGAATATGAATGGGTGACACATGAATCAGTAATATCAAAGGATGAGGTAGCTATTGCAATTATGGGTCACAGGAAAATTGGAACGCCGGCATTGCCTTCCGATCCTAAGAATCCTGGTCAGGAGGTAGCCTGGGGCCCGTCAGGAACAAGGGAAAAGCCAACTGGTCTGGGTATTGTAAACCTCAGAACAAGAGAAATGACAATTGCAGGACAAACACCGTCAGGAAGCGGGCTGTGGCATGTTAACGGATCATCTGATGGCCGCTGGGCTGTAGGGGATGATTTTTCGCGTGGAATTTACCTGATAGACAGGCATACCCACGAAATGATCCAACTTTCAACCGGTCATAAAGAAACCGCATCGGATCATCCCCATCCAACCTTCAGTGCTGATGGCACAAGAATTGAAATACAGTCTGCCATGCTTTCAGAAGATAACAAATCAATGAATATCTGTATTATCCCAGTACCTGAAGTATGGCTGAACAGAAAATACTAGAATTGATGAGTAAATAATTTGTATTAACAAACAATATAAAGTTATCGTATTTAATGAAGAAAATATTTTATTTAATTATAGGTTTTTCAATTGTCATAATATCAGGAGCAAGAGCAGCCTCTGCTACTGATTCTGTGAATGTTGCCCCCTTTGGTAAGGTATATATTTATAAGCGGACAGCTCAACCACGGAATGTTGCTATTATGATCTCCGGAGACGGTGGATGGAAATCAGGAGTTGTAAGTTTCGCGGAAACATTTTCAGAGATGAATACTCTTGTTATAGGAGTAGATATTCTGAGCTACTATAAAGAGCTCCGGAAACGCTCCGAGGAATGTTATAAAGTCGCCGCGGACTTTGTAGAACTGGCAACTGAAATTGAGAAAAAATACGATTTCCCCAACTATGTTCAACCTGTAATTATGGGCTATTCCAGTGGAGCAACACTTGTTTATGGAATTCTTGCGCAAGCTCGCCCCGGGACATTTCTAGGAGGGATCTCGATTGGCTTTTGTCCCGACATTGAACTTCCGAAGATGTTATGTGAGATCAACGGTCTTAATGAGCAGGTTCTTGTTGCTGGTAAGAGTTTTCTGTTTCAGCCCGATGCAAAGCTCGGAAATCCCTGGATTGTCTTACAAGGTAAGCTTGATAAAGTCTGCAATTACGAAGAGGTTGAGGAATTTGTTAAAAAAACCAGCGACGCAGAACTTATTACCCTGCCAAATGTTGGCCATGGATTTTCAAAGTGGAGCGATTTTATGCCACAATGGAAAGATGCTTTTAACAGGATTATCAAAAAAGGAGAGCAGGTTAAATCCTCAGCAGCCACCAAAGATCCGGTACAAGATCTTCCATTGGTGATTACAAATACAAATATTCATACAAGTGATACCCCGATTGCACTTCTGATTTCCGGAGATGGCGGATGGTATGGATTTGAACAGTCAATAGCAGATGCGCTTGCAAAAAAGGGTATTCCGACCATAGGTCTGGATTCAAAAAAATATTTCTGGAACCGCCGTACTCCGGAAGAAACAGCTTCAGATATAGCAGAATCTATTATGCATTACTTTAGCGAATGGGGCAAAGAAAAGATGCTTCTTATAGGCTATTCGCTGGGAGCGGAGATAGTCCCGTTCATTGTAACACGACTATCCGACCAGATGAAATCGCAGGTAACTTCTGCAGTACTTCTCTCTCCCGACACAAACACTGACTTTGAGATCCATATTTCAAATATGCTTGGTATGGGTAACCGGCAGAATACATATAATGTGATAGAAGAAATCATTAAAATGCAGGCAGTCCCGACTTTAATTATTTACGGAGAGGGAGAAAAGTCGAAGGTTCCAGGATTGTTAAAAGGTACATCTGTTAAGGTAAATCTTATACCCGGAGATCATCATTATAAATTTAATGTACCACTGATAATGCAGACCATGAAAGATAACAAAGCATATTGAAATATTACTATTGTACATGTAGTTGTACATTATTACAATGCAAATTTGTTTTCTGTCATAGGAATCCTTTAAATCAGGCAATTATTGAGTACTGATCAACAATAAACAAAAGGGATTTACCGTTTCTTACTGTAGTGATTGTTCAATAAAGCATCGTAGTATTTATTTCAAACCTGTAATATAATTATTATGCTCCTTTTAGATCCATTTACAGGGAATCTAGGTGAAAAGAATGCATCCCATCTTTTACGAAGGGCAACATTTGGGCCTACAATTGAGGATATAAAACTCTTTTCCGGAAGATCAGTTTCACAGGCAATTGATATTCTGTTTGCTGAACAGGCCTTTCCAGTCCCTCCTGTTGATCCTAAAACCGGGTCCACATGGTTAAACCCTAAAGCTTCTCCCGGTGTGAACAGCGAAGACAGTTTGCTGATCGATTATTTTATAGCCTGGCACCTCGATCAGATGCGTACTTCAGGAGCAAACATCCGGGAACGGATAGTATATTTCCTTCACACTCATCTGCCTACCAGGAGATCGGTTGTGGCAAGCAGTGAAGCTATGTATTACCAGAATTGTTTATTTCGTTTTTATGCCTTTGGAAATTTCAAAGAACTGTTTAAAAAAATATGCATCGATAATGCTATGCTGATCTATATCGATGGAAGGTTGAACATTAATCAATGGCCAAACGAGAATTTTGCGCGGGAGATGCTTGAACTTTATTCCATAGGAAAAGGCCCTCAGACAGGAGATGGGAATTATACAAATTTTACAGAGCAGGATATAAAGGAAGCAGCCAGAGTCCTTTCAGGCTATAAAAATGATATTACATTTACCAATATTGATACAGAAACCAATATCCCAATCGGGAAACTTGAACTAAACGGAGTAAGGGCGATATTGCACGATGCCGGTACTAAAACATTTAGCTCAGCTTTTCAGAATACCTCGATTGTACCTTCTGCAACAGATAGCGGTTATGCTACAGCCGCTGCAGTGAAAGGGGAGTTGAGTTCAATGATCGATATGATATTTACCCAGGACGAGACCGCACGGTTTCTCTGCAGAAAACTTTATCGTTTTTTCGTATATTACGATATAACTCCTGATGTGGAGACCCGGATCATTGTTCCTCTGGCACAGACTTTTAAATCAAGCGGATATAGTCTGAAGACAGTTATTTCTGTGTTATTATCGAGCCAGCATTTTTACGATACAGATAATACAGTAACAAGCGACAACAATGTAGGTGCTTTGATTAAATCACCAATTGATCTTACATTAGGAGGTCTGAGGTTCTTTAATGTTCCATTTCCACCTGCTTCGGGTCAAAGTTTTTATGATGATGGCTATAGAAACGGGGTGACAAAACTTATTTTTGATCAGGGCCTCGAATTTTATGAGCCTTATGATGTTGCCGGATATGATGCATATTTCCAGGTTCCAGGATATAACCGGAATTGGATAACACCAATAAACCTGGCAAACAGATATCTTTTTTCTCAGTGGTTGGTTGAAAACATCAACAGGGGAGAAGCAGGAGCAGTGATCAGGGCCGACCTGGTGACTTTTGTTGATAATCCGCAACATGTTTCAAATCCTTCTGATGCAGAATCTGTTGTAAAAGCTTTTACTGATTACCTGTTGGCTGTAGAGATAAATAGTGACAGGTTTAAATATTTCCTGAATATAATTTTCCTGGAAAGTCTGGGTGCTTACAACTGGACTAATGAATGGAATAGCTACAAAACAAGTGGGAATAATGCCATTGTAAAACTCCGGTTGGAAACTCTGGTAACCAAGATAATTCAAACTCCGGAATTTCAACTATTCTAATTAAATATCAAGCAAACCATGGATCGTCGATATTTTATTAAAAATACTACTTTGTTAAGTGCCGGAAGTTTTATGCTGGCTGGTCTTCCGGTCAGACTGCTTGAAAATAATCCAGACCTCGAGCAGGCAGCTCTGTCAGCTTCCAATGATAATATTCTCATTTTAATACAACAGCATGGCGGAAATGACGGATTAAACTGCATAGTGCCGGTTAAGCAGTATAGTACCTACCTGCAGCTTCGTCCAAATATTGCTATTCCCAACCAGGGGGCTCGTCAGTTAGTAAACCTCGATAGTACTCTTCTGCTCGACGATCAGGTTGGTATACACCCTGATATGATGGCCTTCAAGCAAATGTACGAGATGGGAATGTCGTCTGTTGTACCTAATGTAGGATATGAAAACATGAACCTGTCGCACTTCCGGGGCAGGGATATAATGTTTATGGGTGGCGGTTCCGGCGACTACTTTAACTCAGGGTGGATGGGCAGATTGATGGATTTTAATTATCCGGACTACCCAAACAGTTACCCTAATTCTCAAATGCTTGATCCAATAGCCCTTGAAATAGGTAATTCCACCTCTCTGGCTTTTCACCGGGAAAACGGGATACCTATCGGGTTTAGTATCGATAGTCCTGAGGCTTTTTATAACCTGATAAACGGAGTTGGAACTGCTGCGCCAATTGTCTTCCCCGATAGCCATGCCGGAGAAGAGTTGCGTTATCTGATGGAGTTTGAAAAGAAGAGTAATCAATATGCCTCACGGCTAAAGGAAGTATATACAAACGGATCGAACACCACATCAGTTACTTACCCTTCTACCTACCCTTTCAGTGCCCCTTTAACCGCTATTTCAAACCCTCTTTCAGGTCAGCTGCGGCTTATTGCAAGATTGCTCAAAGGGGGATGTAAGACTCGAATTTTTATGTGTCGGATAGGAGGATTTGATACCCATGCAAACCAGGTTGAAAAATTTGATACCACCATGGGTACTCATGCAGCTCTCATTTACCATCTTTTCGGGGCGATAAAAGCTTTTTACGATGATTTGAAAGGCCTTGGTATTGATGAAAAAGTATTATCAATGACTTTTACCGAATTCGGACGACGGGTCTATTCAAATGCCAGTTATGGTTCAGATCATGGAACTGCATTCCCGGTATTTTTATTTGGCAAGGGATTAAAACCTGGTATAGGAGGAAAAAATCCTGACCTTTCAGATCTGACCGGGGGAAATCTGAAATATAAGGTAGATTACAGGCAGGTCTATACAACTGTGGTTAAGGATTGGTTTGGGGCTTCTGATGAGGCGCTTACTGCAACAAAATTCAATGACTGGCTCAACAAAAGATTGAATTTATTTAACGGGACAGGAATAGATGATATGAAAGCCGACATTGAATCATCTGTCCTTTTCGATTGTGCACCTAATCCGGCTTCAGATCTTGTCAGATTTTCATTTTTTCTTGACCATAGTTCAAATGTTAAACTCTCACTCTTTGATTTAAAAGGCAATAAAATTGCTGATATAATGAATGAGGCAGGCTATTACGGAAAAACAGAAGTATCATACGATGTCTCACCTTTACCTGCGGGAATATATATATACAAAATTGAAACCCGGGAGTTTAAAAATGCAAAAAAGCTAATAATAGGAAAGCCTTAGAATTCCAGTTTTTCAGGTGGTATTTTAAAAAGCTGGATTCGCGAGAACCGGCCAGCTACGTATGTATGGGTCAAGACTGCCAATCCTCCTGCACTCGTTGGTATAACATTTGCGAGAGTCAGAGGATATGAGCTTCCAAAATATCTTGAGGTTTTTAGTAATCCTGTAGCCGGATCAAAAAACAACAACAATACCTGGTTAGATCTTGTAATTGTACTTACAATTACTATTTCCTTTCCGTTTATTGTCGTTTTCAACGGCTTAACAATTGCATGGTTATCAACCTCTGGCCAGCTTGCTCCTCCTATCGCGGTGATATTTGATATTGCCGTAAAAGAAAAGGCAGCTTTGCTGTTAATATAGTTCTGATTTTCATCAAACCTTGAAAGTATATAGCTGCTATCGTTACGCTGAATTAAAGAGCTTGCTGCGGCACTATAGGGGATACCATTTATAACACCTGTAATTGTACCGTTTCCGGGGTTAATGAAAAGTAATGAAAACACAAAATTGTAAAACCCGTTTACAAAGTAATAGCCGGATGTTTTACTTTTGGCCTCTCCTACGAAAAAGGGAATATTATCTCCCTGGTGTGTAAGATGCAACCTGACTTTTTCTTCATAATTTTCAATTCCGGGGTATTCCTTATTCCAGATAATTGAAAAATTGGCATCAAAACATGTTAAAACTGTACTTCTTGTAAGCCTGTCATAACTCGTCAGCAGTATTTTATTGTCTGATGTCTGGGTAGCAAACAATGGGTATGTAAGCTGCGTGAATGATTTAAACAGAGATGGGGCTGATCCATCCGTGCTTATTTTTAATACATGGGTTCCCAGAGCATTATCCATGCAAAAAAAGAAATACCCTCCGCTTGAAGCAATTATCCCCGGGACAGGACTGATATAGTCTTCTGTCTGAACTTTCCAGAGGATATCACCCTCATTGTTTGTTGAAATCAAATAAGGCTTTGGCCATACCGTAGTATCTATTTTACTGGAAGCCAGGATGATAAAACTATTATCTGATAATTCTTTTACATCCAGCGAATAAAAAAGCCTGTTGAAATCAGAGTGATCGTACACACTTACCCAGTTTTGATCGGGTGCCATTTGTGTATTTTTGGAGCACCGGGTTATAGTTAACAATAAAAGGACTGATGCTGATAAACATAGAAATGCAGAGTAATAAGAAAAGGCAATATTTTTAAGGGAACTCATAATGCTTGTCGCTTTAATTAGAGCCTGATTACTTGAGGCAGACGATTTTCGATTTTGATGGTTTATTAAGCGGAAACAAAATACCGATATTAACTGACGGAATGATAAACCTGATATTGTCCTGGATATCATACAGCCCACTTGTATATTGTTGGTTCGAATATCTTCCGGCTTCGTTGGTAACGGAGTTTATTCCAAAATTCAAATTAAGGTCAAAAGTTAGATGAACGATGGTAAGATCATAGTCAAAGCCTATCCCTGCATTAATACCATAATGAGATCTTATATATAAAGATTTGGCATCACCTGTTTGTTTTTCTGAATTCAGGGTTGATGAACCTGAAGCATTTGAATAGGTTTCTGTTTTTTCAGAAGTCTTTATTGCATTTAGAAGAAATCCGTAATATGCCCCCCCCTGTATAAAAGGTTTAGCGGTACCTGATCCGAAAAGGTATCTAATAGTTACTGGAATTTCAAGATAATTGAGAGATTGCCTGTGTGTAAGATTCATATCTATTCTTTCGGCATCACTGCCTGTGCTAATCCAAGAGTATTCAGTATTGTATTTGTATACATAGGTCGTAAAATTAGGTTCAAGACGTATATCCAGCGAACTATTAAGCTTATATAATGCAGTAAAAGCATATTGATAACCAATGTTCTGAAAGAAAGGTTTATATTTCTTTATTCCTGAGGAGGAAATTGAATTATCAAGAGGATTTAACACATTGAATTTTTGCAGTACCAATGGTTGCACAAAAGTAAGCCCTCCCTTTGCTCCAACCATAAACTTACTATCCTTTGAAGAGGAAGAACCTGAAATTCTGTAATTTGCAGGGAACTTTGCAAATAATGAAACATTGAAGATAAAAAGGATAAATATTAAAAGTAATAGATTTTTCATCCACTTGTTTTTACCTTCATGAAACAGGAACTGTTAAATTAATAAACGTTAAAACAAACTGATTTGTTGTTTTGTTCGTTTCCTTAACTCAACCATCAAACTTAATCAAAATACCTGTCTGTATATGCTTCCTGGATATTGATTGCAATATTTGGATTCCCTGTTATTTTTAGCTGAAGAGAAAGAATATTATACTTCGGTAACATTTCGGCAGTCCATTTATATTATTCGTGCACCGTACCGCTCATGGTTTCTTTGAAATCTGCGAAAATTTCCCTTCATTTGAGTAGTAGTTCTTTTATTAGTAAAGCTTTTTCAAATGGTTAAAAAGAGATCCTTCCTTTTATGTTTATTCTTTACTTTAACATTCCTGGTATCGAGGTATTCTTATTCGCAGGATATAAACTGGACTCACTTCAGGGGCAGCAATCTTAATGGTATAGCTGCTACAGAAAACATCCCTCTGAAATGGGACGAATCGAGTATTAAATGGAAAACTGAAATCCACGGCAAGGGACATTCCTCACCAGTTGTCTTTGATAACCAGATATGGTTAACAACAGCAACTCCTGAAGGAAAGGAACTGTATGCAGTCTGCGCAGATTATCAGACCGGGAAGATAATTCACGATATAAAAGTGTTCTCCCTTGAAAATGTCTTCGGTAAACATTCGATAAATACTTATGCAAGCCCTACACCCTGCATCGAAAAGGGTTTTGTATATGTGAACTTTGGCAGTCTCGGAACAGCGTGCATCAAAACTTCCGACGGGTCAATCGTATGGACCCGTACAGACCTTAAATGCAAACACGTCCAGGGACCCGGATCATCACCGGTAATTTATAAAAACCTGCTTATTCTTCATTATGAGGGCACTGATGTCAGGTTTATTATTGCTCTTGATAAATCAAACGGCAAGACAGTATGGAAGACTGACCGTCCTGTGGAACCATATCAGTCAATGACTGAGATCGGGAGAAAAGCTTACATAACTCCTATTATTATTAATGTTAAAGGCCGCGATCTGTTAATATCAAACGGATCTGCAGTTTGTTGTGCTTATGATCCTCTCACCGGGGAGGAAGTATGGAGAGTGGTAAGAGGCGCCGAATCAACAGTCCCAATGCCATTTACAGAAAAGGGCGTAGTCTATTTCTACACCGGTTTTATGGTTGACGCAGAAGCACCAAATTTTACAGAAATGTTAGCAGTTAATCCTGATGGCAAAGGTGATATAACATCTACAAATATCATATGGAGAAGACGGGATAACCAGAACCAGACCCAGATGCTTACCCCTGTGATAAAAGACGGATTGATTTATACAGTTAATACCAAGAACTTTCTTATGTGCATTGATGCATCCACCGGTAAGGAAATCTGGTCGGAACGCCAGATGGCGAACTTTAATGCCTCCCCGGTATATGTGAATGGCAATGTCTGGTTTTTCTCTGTCAGGGGAGATGTTTTGGCAATAAAAGCCGGAAGGAAGTATGAGGTTATTGCTGAGAATCACATGGACTCCGGAATATGGGCTACCCCAGCAATCCTGAGGAATTCAGTGATTCTGAGAACCGAGAAAGACCTGTACAGAATAGGGAAATAGTGGTGTTAACTGGAAAACGCTAGCAGGGATTCACAAAAAAGCCCCGATATGCTTATTTATCAAGGCTTTTATTGTTTGTTTTGACAGAACCTCCACGAGAAAGAATCTGAAGATAACTCATAAACGCAGCATATTATTTTACCACAACTGTAGCTGTCATTGAAGGATGAACTGTACAGTAGTAAGTGAAAGTTCCGGCTGTGTCAAACAAGTGGCTCCAAGTCATGTTGGTGCCGATTAGTCCGCTGTCGAATAATGCCTGACTGCTGGTAACCGTATGGCCAACAGCATCTTTGTTAGTCCATGTAATTGTTGTGCCTGCGGTAACTGTAATTGTTGATGGATTATAAGCCATTCCCTGAATCCAGACCTCATTGACTCCTGGTCCACCTTTAGCTCCTGTTCCCGTAGTGTTTCCCATGCCGGTCATACTATCAGTTGATTTTGTGCAACTGTTTGAAATCCCCAGAATTACAAGTAGTATAACACTACCTATTACAAACTTACTTTTAGAACCAGTTAACTTTTTCATAATGTTTATATTAAGGAAGGTAAAACGTACGAGAATTTATTTAGTTCATCATTCAGTCAGTTAAAGTTTTGTTAATGTTTGGAAGTGCATATTTCTGAAATTTATAATTTTTGTTTTGATGTAAACATCTCTTAACCTTAAGCTATAGAAACTTCTGGCAAATGTCCTGGCCGGGAGAGGTTCAAATGATACTCTGAATATTGCTTTGATCGGAGCCCATGGCCTTGTTAGCCAGCGCTATACATCTATCTGGAAATCTCTATAATTTAAAGGGGGGAAAGTCTCTTTGGTTACAGATTCAACCAAAGCAAAACCCGGACCTTTCTTACACCATTCTACAAAGTCATTCAGCTGTTTTATTGATCCTTCAGCTTCTATATAAACACTTCCATCCGGTAAATTTTTAACAAAACCTTTAATACCCCGGTTCCTGGCCTCCCTTAAAGTGTTCCATCTGAAGCCTACACCCTGAACCTGTCCTTTGACTTGGATTTTATAAAGCAGTTTTTCTTCCATCGATAATCGTCAGCCATCCCTGGCATATGAGTTAATTTATATCGAATCAGCTCTGCTGTAAATATATTGATTAAAATTTAAAGCGGTGCAGGACATTCATCCAAACACCGCTATAAAGTGACTTGATTTGTTATCCGGCAAAATCAATTTCCGGAGCACTTATTACTCCGGCACGCTCCATAGCGCTCTTCAGTTCAGGAGATTGCCCGAATTTTATTCCCTGCTCTTTATTATCCCAGTCGGTAATAACCAGCACTTCATTCGGATTAGAGTAATTGCGGAATACATGTGAGCCTGACGAACCCAGTGATTTACGAAAAGGTTCAACTTCTTCGAAAACAATTTTCCATTTGTTGAAATCGGCAACTTTGTGCCTTACATACATCTTAACCATTTTACTGAAGTTTTAATTTCCCCTACTCATATGGCTTTTCGGATTCGCCTCGTTTTATTAAGTGGTTGCTGATCTCCACGAATTTTATTTTCATTATTAAAGAGTTCGACTTAAATAAATTTTAATCTAAATTAAATTAGACTAAATAAACATAATATCCTGTATAAATGTTCAAAATAATTGAAAATAAATAAATTATGAATATTGACATCAAAATGAAAAACACTTATTTGCAATAAGTATTCCAATAGCTCTCTATAGATTTATAGGCAAGCTAATGACATGTATATGGAAAGTTAATATGTTTTATATGGATTTTTGACGGAAACTGTGCAAATTAAGGTTGGAAGTCCTGACCTGGAAAGAAATTTAAAAATAAGGCGACACTTGCTTGTAATTGAATATGATAGTCAAAGTCTGCAACACACCACTGTCAGTCAGAAAATTGAATTGAAGTGTCGCCATATATTTTTTACTTTTGCTTATATATTAGAAATAGGGTTCTTCTTCAACAACTTTTGTATTATATCCATTCTTTTTAACAGATTCAATACCATTCTCCCTTCCCGCTTTCGAAGAATACATCTCACTATTACCAATTATCTGTCCGTTAGATGCCTTCAGAACAAAATATTGCTTGTTGTTCACGGATTGTTTACGTTCGTATCTGCTATCATCGGAACTATTGCTCCTTACGGATTCAATTCCACTAAAGCAGGCTGCCTTTGAAGAATACATTTGACTGGTGAGTATAACTTTAGAATTGTCTGCTTTTAAGTTAAAGTAATGTTCACCGTTGGTTGCTCTGGTAATTACAAAATTTCCCATAATGTCATTTTTTATTGATTTATTTACAAATATTAATTCTTCAGGTAATGGAAAAGAATTTAATTAAGTTTAAGCTGTCTTATAATTTATGTAACACAAGACAAAGGTAAATCTCCTGATTCAGGTTAACGTTACACAATTAAATAAATAGTTTATACTAATCACACATATTTAACTGGGGACTAATAATTTATAAAAACTGTTACTCAACAATAGAATATCTGAAAGACTTATTTGTTATTTAGATGGTTAAATAAGACTGAAAGTCAAAGACATTTTATTGAAGTACGGCATTTGATATCTATAAACATTTCTCCAATATGAGCTATCTGCAATAACTAATCTTGTTTTAGGCCAATATTTAGAATAACTTTGGTATTAACCAAAAAGATACAAAAATGACAGACAAAGAAAAATCAAATTGGGAATCATTTAAGGTTACTGGTGATGAGATCCTGACCAAGGTTAAAGAGATTATCAGGGAAGGAAATGCCAGAAGAATAATAATCAAAAATGAAAAGGATGAAACTATAATGGAATTTCCATTGACAATTGGTGCTATAGGTGCTGTTTTAGCTCCTATGTTTGCTGCCGTTGGCGCATTAGCAGCTCTGGTGACTAATTGTACAATTTTAGTTGAAAAAAAGACTGAGAATGAAGGGAAAGAGTGAAAAAGCAGTCAGGCACATGAAATATGCAAATTGACTTGTTAAGAATTAAGTCACAATTCTTGATTTAATAAAATTGACTAAATTCGCATTTATGAATTGCATCATTTGTGCCAATAAAAGTGGTAGTAATCTTCTTGAAGAATTTGTTGGAAAGTCTTCTTCTCTCAATCTTGTCGCAACATTCAGCGACGCAATTTCAATAAGGGGCCAATTATCAAAAAAACAGGATATTGACCTTATCTTTCTTGATGTTGAGATACCAGAAATGGACGTCTTCAGTTTTATCAACAGTCTCGATTACCGGGCAAACATAATAATAATATCACCAGATGATAAGTATGCCCTTAAAGCATTCGAATTAAATATTGTTGATTATCTTCTTAAACCTGTGACTTATTCAAGATTCTGCAAAGCTGTTGATAAAGCTATAAGGTATTATGCAAACAAGGAAGTCAGCAATAACGACGCTAATGAAATATTTATTAAAAAAGGTTCATCCTTGGTTAAGCTGAAAATCAAAGATATCATATATATTGAAGCTCTTGAGAATTATGTCACACTGAACACAAAAAATGAAAAGTTCACGATTCATTTTACTATGAAAGCGATAGAATTACAATTGCCTTCCGATACTTTTTTCAGAGTACACAGATCATTTATTGTGAACAAAAATTTAATAAAGACCATAAAAGATGATTCTCTCGATATTATGATTGGGAATGAGCTGAAAAACATACCCGTCGGTCACTCATTCAGAGATCCTTTTCTGAATAAAATAAACATAATGGCCAGATAATATAATTCTTGAGAAAAGTGAAAAAATTGAGCCTGGCTTTAAAAAGTACTTTCATGCCAGATACAAGCTTTTGAACTGTTAAGGTTCGATAAATGCCAACCTGGTTTTAAGTATTTCCCCTTTTTCGTCTTTTGCATAAAGTTTTATGCCAATACTAATTGTGGCATTATTATAAATATCCGTTATTGGAGAAAAAGCATCATAAATATCCTCAAATGCATTCATTTCATTAAATTCTTCAACGGGGAAATATAAGTGTATAATTAAAACATATTCAGGTACATTTATTTGGGAAAGGACTCTGAGTATTTTTGCCAGATATATTGATGATGCTGTATTGAAATACTCCAGATCCAGTCTCAAATTGGTGGTTGGATTGGCTTCCGGAATATATTCAGTTACCCAATTTAGCACAGGTTCATATAACTTGGTAGCATTTTCGGGAATTGACCTGCCATAAAATAAAAGATCACCCGTCAACTGATTTAAATCAATCTGTGGTGTTTTTGGTGTTTGTTCAATTATCAATTCCTTCATAATGCTATTTTCCAGGGAGTTTTAATTTACAACCATAAGGTTTCATCAAAGGATATAACAAAATTATCGTTTATCTTATTACATTAATCGCACTTGGTCAAAAAAGAAGGTACTATTATCAAATAATCTGTTCTTTGATGTCTGATTATGACCAAGGTCAAATAGGTTACTGCCGATTCCTATTCACCTACACTCACCTCAACCTGTGCTTCCTGAATAATAACGTTATTATAATTTACCTGTGGTTTAATAATTCTGGTAATTATCTGTTCGCCTTGTTTCAGGGTATTATCTGGTTTAAATTTTGCAGATACCTTCATTCCCTGATCATAAGGTTTATTGAGTAGTTCCACCATCTCATAACCATTTTCCTTGAAATTATCCTGAATGCGATCAACTGCAAATTCAAGCTGTTTCAATCCTTTAGTTTCCGGATCCATACTACTTAAATTTTTTTGAATACGAATAATTTCATCTGCAACTTTTAAGGCAAGTGAATGGTCAATATTCTCTGATTCGTTTTGTTCAGTTTTGCTCAGTTTTTTTTGAAAATCAAGTGACCAGAACACCTGGTTGTCAAGTTTTATAATCTCTTCCCGGATAGCTTCGGATGAGTTTTTTATCTGTTCAGACAATTCTGTTTTTACAAATGTTAACCTGTTTCTTAGCCAGCCGAAGAGAATTGTGGGAAACAGTGCTATCGCTATAATGGCCAGGATCCAATATAGAGTATTATTACTCACTCTTTTACTTAAAGCAGAAAAGTCAGAATTTGATTTGTCGCTTAATTGCCGGATCTGCAATTCCAATTTATCTGACAATGCCTGTAAGTGAGTGTTAGTAAGAGCTAATTCTTTTTTCAAAACATCCATGCTATCGATAGTTGAAGTAAGTCTGCCTTCAAGTATTCTGATGTTTGAATTTGCGGCATTGACCCTTGTTGACAATCTGGAGTTGAGGTTCTCAAGATTTACAATCTGATGTTGAAGTTGTTGTATGGTGTCATTTTTAGTTTGTGCAACTGAAACAGTGCTAAAAACTGCAATTACTCCTATGATTAATATCGTCTTTCTCATTTTATCAGACTTTTGAATATTTAATATAAGTGCCAAATCATTTTTAAACTTAATGGTTCTTCTCTGTTCAGGGTTATATATAGTTTTGTTTAATATGGTCTGAAGAAATCATACAAGTGGTTAATCAAAATTAAACTATTTGGATTGATTTACCAGCTAACTTTAATAAAAAGCACCAATCTGGTTATTTGTCAACGCTTTACGGGTATTCAAGTAACCAATTAAAACACGAAAACAGATCCATGGTATGCAATATAAATCCCAATCTTCACCTTCGATTAGTAATCAAAGGAAGTCTGGCTTCTCAACAATATTGGCTGAGCTTGAAATGCTAGAATGTCTTCTTTGCTTAAAACAGGCAATCAGGGCATTAAACCTAGTTTTGATATTCATAAATGTTTATATATCAATATATTCATATTTCTATAATATTTTAATAAGGAATTTTGGGAAGCATAAAATAAAATTGGTTGCTATATAACTAAGGTTTAATTTTGACAGCAATGTAATTAGATTGATATAAACCATTATTTGAATCAGGCTTTGGACTCGAAAAAAAATTAACATGAAAGCAATATTATTATTTCTGGTAATATTCATGTGCACAGAATTAAGTGCTCAGCAGGACAACCTTGTTCCTTTGACTGATCAGGAAAAACTTGCCTTACTTAAATTCAGGGAATCTGATACTTTGGTTGCTAATTGGTACAAAGACACGGCTAACTTGATAAAAATCTACAGAAGATACAAAACAGAAGTAGCGCATTCTGATTCCACCTGGAAAAATGATCAGGAAAGATTACAAAGAATTACCGATTTTGGCTATACTAAAAAATTTGAATTAATTCCGCTTGTTGAGAACCTATATGGAAATAATGAATTAAAAAAAGGAATTAATATTGCAGCAGGAGTATCTTACCTTATTAGGACAGACCGTGCAACTATCCTATTTGATACTGGTTTTGATTTGGATTCTACAAGTTATGTACTTCGGTACAATCTTGACAAACTGGGGATTGATATTAGTGAAATAGACTATATAGTGATATCCCACAACCACTCTGATCATCAGGATGGCTGGCGATGGATTAATAATAAGACTTTTGTAAACTCAAATAATGAAAACATTCTTTCTAAAATAAAAATATATGTTCCCAGTGACAAGCTTGATCTCAAAATAGCTTCAAATTTTTCACATGATCCGGTTAAAATTAGTGAAGGTGTTTTTACAATGGGAATTATTGAAGCTCCATTGTTTGACGTCCCTTTAACGCAGGAGCAATCCTTAATGTTTAATGTTCAGGATAAGGGGATTATAATAGTTACAGGTTGCGGACATCAAACCGTGGAAAAAATACTTCAACGTTATGACAAATTAGTTGATACTCCCGTGTATGGAATTCTTGGAGGATTGCATCTACTGGTACAAGGCAAGTATTCTTTCATTGCAGGATTACTACCATGGGAACCTTTTACAATTCTTGATGTAAATAAGAAAATTGAATTGATTAAGAACCGCAATATAAAACTAATTGGCCTTTCGACACATGATAGTACTCCAAATACGATTGAGGCGTTTAAAACTGCATTTCCCGGGGAGTATAAAGAACTAAAAGTAGGAGACTGGCTAATAGAATGATTTGCAAAAAAAAGAATAATCCCAGTTGTTTAAAATGTCAAAACCAGATATTATCTTATTATTCATAAATTTTAAAATTCACATTTATTAATGATAAATAACCTTAACTCTCTTGATTTCACCAGTTGTTTTGACAAGTTCGGGGAAATAAAGTCCTGTTACATATTTTGAAAAATCAAGTTGCTGCCTCGGTTTAATGGCCTTTTCTTTTATCATTAGTACCCCCTGTGAATTTAAGATGCTGAGTGTTTCAAAATCTTCATTTTTGAAGTCAATATTAAGAATTCCTGAAACGGGATTAGGATCAATCTCAGTAATTGCAATTGAAGGATTTGTTATATCAGTTGAAAGATCCTTCAAACAGCGAAAACTATAACCGGCAAGTTTATCGTTACGGGCCCAGTTGCAATAGTAGGAATCGTATCGGAAGTACTGCAAGTAGGCATGCGCTGGTAAGTACTACATGGAACTCCACCAGTAACTACCGAGGCTAATTTTCTGGAATACCCCATCAACGCCACGATAGCCACCCGGAGGGGCATTAAATCCGCTGCTGTTGTTACTGGCCTGGTTGTTACCAACACTGCCAGCGCTTGTGTATGTGGTCCAGTCCGATTTCATTGGTTCAGGTTTTAACCAAATTTATGAATATTCAGACAAATAAATTGTTAAATTCTATAAACGTTATTAAAAAGATGCAATTCGCTAATTTTCAATGTCTGAAATGACACTAGTATACGAGAGAAGTCAGAAAATGCTTAACAATTAATTTCAGATGAAAAATTACTACCGATGTGTTTGATTTCAATATAAATCGTACCTCGAAGTGGCACAATCTGAATAACCGTGGATGTAAACCTAAGGTCATCTTCTGACAGACTACAGGCTAAATGCTCAAAGGATGCATTTGAAATATTTATGGAGAGTTGGGACCTGGATTCAATAGAACTTATTGAAGAGTTAATTTCTATGGATTACAAAGAATATAGAATAGCATTGCACTATTATAACAGCTTTTTACTCAGTTATCATATGAAGCATTATTTTTCTCAATGCTCCTGTAGTTTTATATGTTGTAATTCCAAAAGGTACAGATGATTCTACTTCCTCTCTTAATGATAATCTGGAATTTTCAATTGTAAAATCGATAATTTTTTCGTCTTCAATCCAGGCTTCAATTTTCTTTTCGGTCACTTTGAGACGGATAGCATACCACCAGCCTGAAGCAAAATGGAAGAGAGTACCTGTCATATTATTAGCGGCATCATATCCGTCAATGCAGCTCAGCCCTACCATTGATCCTCCCCATCCACCCAATACCAGAGTTAAAAAGGAATCTTTCACCGGAAAAGTCATTCCGCAAAAAAAATCAGAACCGGCAATTCGTTTGGCCTCAAGATTAATCTCATAATTTGTTTTTGGAAAATCTTCAGTCCACCTGATACCGGAAATTAATTCTCCCTTACCGATAATAATACAACTGTCAGTAATAGAAATGTTTCCATGTCCCTCGAAATCGATAACCTGCCAGTTTTTCAATGATACTCCATCGAAAAGGACCTTATCATCCTGGATATTTTTACCGCTCGATATTAATAAAAAGGAATATGCCAGAAGCAGGATATGCATAAAAGTGATCAATTACCGAATTAATAATTACTATGAAGATTAATAATGAAAATCCTTACAAGTTTTGTCGTATAATGTATTATTCTTTGAGCTATGTGTAAAATGCAACTACAACAAATTTATACAAATTGATTCATATTTTCATAACTATTCTGGTTCATTCTATAATAATTTATGATCCATAGCAGGATACTACCCAACTATCATGAATTACTGTATAATTCAAAATATCAATTATATACGATATTGCTACGATCCCATTTAAGGTCATTTATAGCCTGTTTAAGACACGATTTAAGTATTAGAATAACCTATTTCCTGGAATTTTGGAACCAGGCTTTTTCATTCTGTTTACTAAGAAAAAAATATAGCGCATTCAGATATATTATGTCTGTTTGCGCTATTAAACCTGTAGCCTCACCAGTACTACATCAAGATCTGGCTTATTGACAAAGTTGCGGACCTATTGTCCGAGAATGGGGATTACTGTATCCAAGATAAAAAGGATGAGATTGTGATTAGCAATAAGTCTAATTTTCTTAAGTGGATGGGTGATTGCATAGATGAATTCTTATTTGTCAATGAGGACCGAAATCAATTGAATTATATTATCAACCAATGTATGCATTGCAGAATAGGGAATCCTGTAATAATCTTTGATAATGGCAGGTTTCCTGTTTTTACAGGGGACCCATGGCAAAGAGAGAAATGTGGATTAATGCTTTAGTTTGATGATAATTTGATATGTGGAATAACATTCTGTTTCATCTTCTTACATACTGACAATCCTTATTTGTTTGAGAAGAAATGTAAAAGACAAATAGATTAAATGGGCAAGTAAATACTTCTCCGTCGGGCGAGATCCCCGCCCTCCTTTGGATAATCTATGGTGGATGAATTTTTATTTGACTCATATTGTTGTCTTTCGTAACTTTATTAAAAACTAATGATTTTATGAAAAGGATACTATTTTTACTACCCATCTTTTGTATATTAAAGTTAAATGCCCAGAGTTTTCTGATCTCATTTTCAGGCACCGGGGCATCTGCGACTGTGAACTCTGTTAAAGTTGAGAACCTGGCTAAAGGAACCTCTGTTACTTTAAATGGTAATGATGTTTTGCGTCTGACTACAACAACGGGTGTTAATTCTATCGAAAACACTCAATTAACTGAATTGAAAATTTATCCTAATCCCATGACTGATAATGCAACACTGGAGATCTTCCCTCCTGTGGAAGGCAATTCGGTTATTTCAGTCTGCGATATGACCGGTAAAACAGTTGCTCACCTCTCAGGTTACATGGAAAACTGCAGACAGGAATTTCGTCTTTCAGGTATAACCAGTGGCTTATATCTGATAAGTGTTAAGGGCAATACTTATCAATATTCAGGAAAATTATTGTGCAATGGCAATTCAACCGGAACAATCACCATAGATAAAATATCCGTTAATCAGACTGTCGATAAAAAAAGAGATAAAACGGAAAGTAAGGGAACTCAGGCTACTGTGGATATGGCATATACCATGGGGGAACGTATAAAATTTACAGGTATGTCAGGAAATTACAGTACTGTATTTACTGATATCCCATCTCAGGATAAATCCATTACATTTAATTTCATACAATGTACAGATGGTGATAATATTAACTATCCGGTAGTAACGATAGGCTCTCAGGTCTGGATGGCGGAAAACCTGAAAACGACTAAGTACCGTAACGGAGATTTAATTGGAACAACTATTCCTGTAGATTTAGATATATCTGGTCAGAACGCACCAAAATATCAATGGCCTAATAATGGTAATGAGAGTAATGTAGCGACATATGGCAGATTATATACCTGGTATGCAGTAACGGACAGCCGTAATGTATGCCCGACCGGCTGGCATATTCCAGCAGCGGATGAATTTACAACACTGACCGGCTATCTGGGCTCTTCTGCCGGCAGTAAACTAAAAGAAGCTGGCACAATTCATTGGAGAAGTCCAAATGCCGGCACCAATGAATCTGGCTTTACTGCCCTGCCGGCCGGCCGTAAGGACACGGGTGGAGGATTTCTGGATCTCCTGCATGGTATGGCTAACTGGTGGTCATCTGACGAATCAGCCCCTGCCTATCCCGATTACGGATTTGGTTGCCTGCGCTTGGACTATGATCTCAGTTACGTTTTGAGGGAGGGTTACCATAAGGCTCTCGGCTGTTCTGTCCGTTGCATTAAGGACAATTAAGAAGTGATAATAATTTACTTATAAAATACCTCCTGTAAGATATTTTAGCTTTAAACTGATTTTTAGAATAATTTTGATAGTAACCAAATTGTAATAATAATGACAGATCAGGAAAAATCAAATTGGGACTCATTCAAAGTTACCGGTGATGAAATCATGGCGAAGGTCAAAGAGATCATTAAGGAAGGAAATGCCAGAAGAATAATCATTAAAAATGAAAAAGAGGAAACAATAATAGAGTTCCCACTTACTATTGGAGCGATAGGTGCTGTTTTAGCTCCATTGTTTGCAGCTGTTGGTACATTAGCTGCTTTGGCCACTAATTGCACCATTTTAGTTGAAAAGAGGACTGAAAAAGAAGGAAAAGAGTGACTTTCGCCGGCTGTCGAATTATCGTAAATCGCTTAATAACACGCTAATAGAGCACACAATAGAATTGCTATATACTTTAACTAGCTATATATCAACATATTAATCATCAGACACAACAGCCTGGGACATTGGGACCAGGCTTTCTCATTCTGTTTACTCAGAAAAAAATATAGCGCATTCAGATATATTATGTCTGTTTGCGCTATTAAACCTGTAGCCCCACCAGGAATCGAACCTGAATCTAAGGTTTAGGAAACCTCCATTCTATCCATTGAACTATGGGGCCAATTCGAAGCGCAAAAGTATATCATTTTTTTATCAAAACAAATCGTAAATGAATACTTTACGTATAACAACAAATGGCGCTAGGTGCTGGGTGCTGGGTGCTGGGAAGACCAGAACCCAGAAACCAGAATCTTGCACCGTTTTGAAATACCAACATTCTTTCATACTTTCATCCTTTTAAATACTCAAGAAATGAACTGGATAGATGCCACAATTGTCGTTATTCTTATTTTGTCGATGGTGATGGGATTTATTAACGGATTTGTTAAGGAGGTGGCTTCTCTTGCTGCCCTTATTCTTGGTATCTGGGGCGCAATCAAATTCTCCACTTTTACTGCCGGAAAATTATATGACTATTTTGATATGACTGGTCAATATGTGGGAATTATTGCATTTCTTGTCACCTTCGGGCTCATTGTGGTGATCATACATTTCGTGGGAATAATAGCTGATAAAATTGTCAATGCAGTTGCCATGGGATTTATAAACAGGCTCCTGGGGATAGCATTTGGATTGCTTAAATCGGCTCTGATAATGAGTGTTTTCTTCGTAATATTGAATGTAATTGATGCTAAAAGACCTTTCCTGCCAAAAGACAAAATTGAAGAATCAATATTTTACAATCCGATATCCGACATCGTGCCTGCTATATTCCCTATATTAGGTGAAGGTAGCTTTAACAGGAGTTTCGATCGATTTAAAAAGAAACCCGAAGAGATTACTATCTGACCCTCTTTGCTATATTTGCACTTCTCAAAACATGCTGTTATGAATTTTGTTGATGAACTGAAATGGAGAGGCATGATACACGATATTATGCCGGGAACTGAAGAATTGTTAAATAAAGAAAAAACCAGTGGTTATATCGGATTCGATCCTACTGCCGACTCATTGCATATTGGTCACATGGTTCAGGTTATGCTGCTTGTTCACTTCCAGAGGGCCGGACATACCCCGATCGCTCTTGTCGGAGGAGCCACAGGAATGATTGGTGATCCTTCAGGAAAATCAGAGGAGCGGAACCTGCTCGATGTGGAATCATTAAGAAAGAACCAGGAGGCAATCAAAAAGCAACTATCAAAATTTCTCGATTTTCAATCTGATAAAGAGAACAGGGCCCTGATGGTGAATAATTATGACTGGATGAAAGATTATTCATTCCTTGGTTTTATAAGGGACATAGGGAAACATATTACAGTTAACTACATGATGTCGAAAGACTCTGTTAAAAAGAGAATCGGATCGGAATCAAAGGACGGGATGTCATTCACTGAGTTTTCTTACCAGCTTGTTCAGGGCACTGATTTTCTTCACCTCTACACTACCAATAACTGCAAACTTCAGATGGGCGGTTCTGATCAATGGGGAAATATAGTTACCGGGACAGAACTAATCAGGCGAAAGGCCGGTGGCGAGGCTTTTGCTCTTACCTGTCCGCTGATCACAAAATCGGATGGATCAAAATTCGGGAAAACAGAATCGGGGAATGTCTGGCTCGACCCTGAAAAAACAACCCCGTATCAGTTTTACCAGTTCTGGCTTAATGTATCGGACGAAGATGCTGCAAAATATATCAAAATTTTTACCGTTCTGGGCCGGGAAGAGATTGATGCCATTATCAGCGAGCATGATAAGGCTCCTCATGAACGGTTTCTTCAGAAAAGACTTGCAGAGGAGGTAACTGTCATGGTTCATTCACGAAGCGATTACGATGGTGCTGTTGAGGCTTCACAGATACTTTTTGGCAAGGGTACCACCGAATCGCTTAAAAAGATGAGCGAAAGCACATTTCTTTCAGTTTTTGAAGGAGTCCCTGTATTTGATGTCAATAAGGATATTATTAAAAAAGGAGCAACTGTTGCCGACCTTTGTGCAGAACATTCAAAGGTATTTGCCTCAAAGGGAGAATTAAGACGCCTTGTACAGGGCGGTGGACTAAGTTTAAATAAAATTAAAATTGAAAACCCTGAATTGATAATTGGTCCTGAGTCGCTTCTTAATGAAAAATACCTTCTTATTCAGAAAGGCAAGAAAAATTACTTTCTGATAAGGGTAAGCTGAAAGCTACCTTATAAGATCAGCCACTATCATTGACACATCATCAAATGTAGACGGATTATCATGTGGCAATCCAAGCTCTACAATCATTTCCCTGATATTATTCTCAACGGGATCACGGTTTGATATATGGCGTATTATCGCTTTTGTTCCTATATCTTTTCCTTCTGTATCTTTTAGTTCAGACAGGCCATCAGTATAACAAACAATTTTTGAATAATTTCGGATAAGAATCTCAGTGGTTTCTACCAGTGGTATCTCATCCAGCATCCCGATGCCGACACACGACGGTTTCAGATGCATTACTACTCCGGTAACGGTATTGTAAAGAACCGGCGGGTTATGGGCGGCATTTATATATTCAAGTTTCCCTGATCTGTGATCATATCTTGCAACGAAGAATGTTATGAATTTTTCTCCAGCTGCATTCATGACTACTATAGAATTGAGTTTGTTAATAAGTGTATCAAGCTTTATATTATAGGTAAACAGCGCCCTCAGGCTTGCCTGAAAATTTGACATCAGAATAGCCGCTGACATTCCTTTACCCGAAACGTCAGCAATGCAAAACCCTGTTTTAGTATCTGAAAGCCTTATACAGTCATAATAGTCTCCTCCAACCTCATAATGGGGATAGTAAAACCCGTTCACTACCATTTTAGGATTTTTCGGCATCTGGCTGTTATCGGGAATAAGCATCTGCTGCATTTTAGCTGCAAGTTCAAGCTCTTTTCTAAGAGCCTCCTGGCGCAGACTCTCGTTGAAGAGCCTGATATTCTCAATTGCAACAATTATGATACTCGAGATTGTCTGTATGAAATTGAGATGTTTCAGTACAGGGCTCATTCCCTCTCCCTCCTCATCAATATCACCGATGAAAACGAATGCCAGATGAACATTGTTATTATAAACAGGAACGATAATATCTACACCTTCAAAGCCGAGGTCAGATGTAACAAAAGTAATCTCAGTGATATTTATTAACCTTGATTCAACATCAATCTCTTCAAGATGCTTCGGGAAACCACCATTCAGAAGGCATTCCCAGTTATTGGAATGTTTAAAAATCAGGATCTTCCCAATTCCGAGATTTTGCCTGAGGATATTCTCATATTTTGATAAAAGGTCTTCTGTGGGCAGGTTCGCATTGATCGATAAAGTAATATCGAGCAATGAGTCTAATTTAAATTTTGAAATCTTCAGCCTGTCTAAAGGGACCTTATTATCTTCCATAGTCTGTATTATCCCTTTACTCTTTCAACATATGTCTTGTCACGGGTGTCAATTTTTATCTTATCACCTGTATTTACGAACAATGGGACCATAATAGTTTCACCATTCTGAACCTTCGCCTGTTTTAATGTGTTTGTTGCTGTATCACCCTTTAGACCAGGTTCCGAGTAAATAACCTCCATTACTACAAACTGGGGAATATCTACTGTCAGTATTGTCTCAGTATCGGCATGTACAACAATTTCAACACTAAGTCCTTCAAGAAGAAACTCATGATTATCAATTAATTCTTCTGAAACATGGACTTGCTCAAATGTTTCAAGATGCATAAAATAATAACCCATATCATCTTTATAAAGATATTGATACGGACGTCTTTCAACTCTTGCCAGGTTTACTTTAGTGCCGGAAGAAAAGGTATTATCAATCACCCTTCCGTTCTTGAGGCTTTTTAGTTTGGTGCGTACGAAAGCCGGACCCTTCCCTGGTTTTACATGCTGGAATTGAACTATCGTATAAAGGTCATTGTTGAACTCAATGACTAAACCATTTTTAAAATCTGCAGTACTTGCCATAAATGTCTAAGTTATTCTCAATATTAATTTAAATTTATTTTATTTCTCCTTTATTTCAAGCGGGTAAACCAATCCTTCATAATTGATCATTTCAACTGTAAACGCCCCCACAAAGATATCAAATCGGATTTTAACCGGTAAATAATTTTTATCAGCAGAAAACCAGAAGGAAACATCTTCTTCGGTTTTGAACAATCTTCCTGTTTCTGTCACCGGATTAAATTTATAGCATTTGATTCTTCCAGCTTTTGTTTTTACCTCATCAATGCCTATATATCTTAATCTTATGGGATAAAGTTCATCACAGAACCATGTCATAATAGTTATTAATTCACCCTCTTTCAGGTTACTGCCTGAAGGAAGAATCTGATTCCTGAAATAGTAGAAGCATGAAAGGATATCATGTATTTTGGGTGGTGCAATATGTATTCCGGTAAGATCACTTGTCAGAATTGATGAGTCTCTCCTGGTTTTATGGTCAAAAAGTACAACATTATATTTTCTGTAATGTCCTTCACGGATGTTTCTGATCGATTTAACCGGAAGTTCAGTAGCGGGATCGATATAACTTTCATAAATATCCAGTAATTTAAAAAATGTTTCAGCCATTCCGGTAGTCCTTCCAACCAATTTTGAATGCAAGACAACTTTCCCGTCAAGAGTTTCACTGTTCAGTTCCAGCGTTCCGGTTCCTGCGGTGATAACACCATAATGAATGGAGTAGTTAACTTTTTCGCCTGCCTTGTAGGAAGACCCGGTCTGGCTCAGAACTGCTGATGAGCAAGCCGCTGAGATAATGGCTATATATAGAATCCTCTTCATTCTTCTTATTAACACCATGCAGATATTATGCCACTTATTTTCCTAGAATATTTTTTCTGGGAGTTGAAGTTATGAAATCTTTCAGATAAAAAGGTTCAAAATACGCTACATCTTCAAATTTATGATGTTCAAGCGACTCAATTGCAGGTATATACATATGTGATGCCGAAATCCTGAAATCCTCATCAAAGTATATATTAGGTCGTTTAATTATATCCCGGCACTTTATTGCTCCATCCCCAAAAAATATTATTTTTTTCTTTTCATCAATATCATTAAACGACTCTTGAGTGATTATATCAGCTGTAATTTTTTCTACAGTATTGCCCTCACTGTCATAAATTGAGTAATAGACTTCCATTCTCCTTGCATCGAGCATTGGACAGAATAATGCTTTTTCAGCGGTTCCCGCATTGTTTTTATATTTCCCGGTAATACCCCAGAACATCGAATAAGTTGTATCAATCCCGATTAAAGGAATCGATGAGGCATATGCAATTCCCTTTGCCACAGATACTCCGATACGCAGTCCTGTATATGATCCGGGTCCTTTGCTAACAGCAATAGCATCGAGACCTCTGGTCTGTATCCCGGTCTCTTTAAGAATTTCTCCAATAAAAACAGTTAGCATAGAGGCATGTGACTTTGAATCATTGTTTTCTCTCAATGAGATCACTCCGGCACTATTGCACAATGCCACAGAACAAAGATTCGTCGATGTCTCAAGACATATTATCATGTTTTGGATGAATGCCAAAAAACTATTTCACCTTATAGAGGTCTTCTTTCTTAACGATTTGGATAAGAGTACTGTCAGATAATTTTTTATTTATTGCACTGAATGGGGCAGAAATTACCCTTTCTCCGGGGGAAACTCCTGAGAGTATCTCAATATATGTATTATCCTGAATCCCGGTTTTGACATCTTTTGCAAGGGCATATGTTCCGTCTGTAATAAACACAAGGGTGCGAATATCTTTATCAGATGTGGTAGTGGTGACTTTCAGAGTATCAGTACGGGTGGTTACTGACTGTATAGGTACAGTAATCACATCAGCTTTTGTTTCAGTTTGTATTTCAACAGTTGTTGACATTCCAGGGCGGAAAGGATTACTTTCGCCGGCATCAACCAGTTTTTGATACGAAGAGGGAAGAACAAGTATTTTGACATCAAAGTTTGTAACCTGATCAGCTGATACACCGGTAGTTTTGGCAGAATTGGCAATTTCAGTAACAACCCCTTTGAATTTCTGATCGAGGTAGGCATCAACCTCAATGAGAGCTGTATCTCCAACATTGACCCGAACAATATCATTTTCATTGACCTGAACCTGTGCTTCCATGCGTGAAAGATCAGCAACCCGCATCATTTCAGTTCCTGTCATCATACTGGTTCCTACAACTCTTTCACCAAGTTCCACAAGAAGCATTGAAACTGTTCCTGACATCGGGGCATAAATTGATGTTTTTTGAAGGTTTTCGGTTGCCTCCTTAAGTGAAGCTTCAGCACTTATTACCGAAAATTTGGCAGCATCTACTTCTGCTTTAGCAACAGTATATGAAGCCTGTGCCTGTTCAAATTCAGATTTTGAGACAGTCTGTTCATTGTACAACTGTTTGCTCCTGTTAAATGAGA
>Ga0208980_10000096_pt1 | contig 41235 bp, 47 predicted proteins | sample WetSurMetagenome_3_FD_187993 | JGI IMG/M metagenome (GOLD analysis project Ga0208980, IMG submission 187993) | Wetland microbial communities from Twitchell Island in the Sacramento Delta, sample from surface sediment Aug2011 Site A1 Bulk (version 2) | ecosystem: Environmental > Aquatic > Marine...
AACCTGCTCGAACAAGAGCCCTCAAAGCTGCGCATGTCCTAGAAACGCCGCAGAGCCGCCTGGAACGACGACTACCGCGCCAAGGTCGTGTATTCGGACGGTGATTAATGCGCGTTCGCCCTATCAAACCGGCCTGTAACTCGGCGCCGGCTGTGTCATAATGCGCGGCTGGATTGGTGGGGGTCGAACCCCGGCTCATTTTTTCGACATTAGGTGAATCTTATGGGCTTTTTCATTACCGATGCGCTGGCCGAGGCACCCGCCGCGGCTCCCCAGGGCGACCCTATCCTGGGACTCCTATTTCCCATCGGCCTGGTGGTCATCCTCTACTTCTTCATGATTCGTCCGCAGATGAAGCGGCAGAAGGAGCACAAGAAGCTGGTGGAGGGTCTCGCCAAGGGGGATGAGGTAGCCACCGTGGGTGGCGTGGTCGGCAAGGTGACCGATCTGGGAGACAATTTCGCCAAGATCGAGGTGGCGGAGGGGGTGGAGATTAAGATCCGCCGTCAAGCCGTCGATGCGGTCCTGCCGAAGGGCTCGATCAAGGACATGTGAGGCGGGCGGGGCGCTGCCCCGACCGAGCCTCTCTAGGAAGTCGGTTGCTTTAGTTCGCGCGAGACCATCATGAATCGCTATCCCCTGTGGAAGAACCTGCTCATCCTAGTGGTATCCCTGGCGGGCCTTCTCTACGCACTGCCGAGCTTTTTCGATCAGGATCCCGCCATTCAGCTCACCCCCACCCAGGGCACGGCCTTGCCGGCGAATGCCACGGCGGAGGTCGAAGCGGCCCTGGCCAATGCCAGCGTCCCGCTCAAGGGGGTGGAGATGGGGGGTGGTAAGCTGTTGCTGCGCTTCGCGAGCTCCAGCGATCAGTTGCGTGGCCGCGATGTGGTAGAGGGCTCCCTCAGCGACCATTACAACAACGCCCTGACCCTCGCCCCCAACGTGCCCAGGTGGCTGCGCGCCATCGGTGCCGAGCCCATGTTCCTGGGGCTCGATCTGCGCGGCGGGATCCATGTGACCATCGATGTGGACATGGACGCAGCGGTGAGCAACTCCATGGAGCGCTACACCAACGACATCCGAACCCTGCTGCGGGACGAGAAGGTCCGCTATGTCACCGTTGGACATGACGCCAACCGGGTGTCGGTGCGGTTCAGCGACGAGGCCAGCCGGTCTCAGGCGGAGACGGTTATCCGCCGGGAGCTGCGCGGCCTGGTCATCAGTACTGGCGCCGAAGGCGATGCCTTCTTCATCTACGCCCAACTGACCCCGGCGGATGCGCTTGCGGTGAAGAAGTTCGCCCTCGAGCAGAACATCACCACCCTGCGCAATCGGGTCAACGCGCTGGGTGTGGCCGAGCCCATCATCCAGCAGCAGGGGGAGCGCCGCATCGTGGTTCAGCTTCCCGGTGCCCAGGACCCCAGTCGTCTCAAGGAGATCCTGGGGGCAACCGCTACCCTGGAATATCGACTGGTGGATACCGAGCACTCGGTTCAGGATGCGGTCGAAGGGCGGGTAGCCGCGGGCAGCAAGCTCTATCGGGACCGGAAGGGCCGCCCGTCGCTATTGCGCAACCGGGTGATCGTCACCGGTGACCAGATCACGGATGCCTCCGCCGGTTTCGACCAGCGTAGCGGGCAACCGGCGGTGTTCATCAGCCTCGACGAGCAGGGTGGTCGGCGCATGCGCAACGTGACCACCGAGAACGTGGGCAAACCCATGGCGGTGGTGTTCATCGAGAACCGTACCGAGACCAAGATGGTCGAGGGCCAACCGGTCAAGCGCAAGATCCGTTCTGAAGAGGTCATCAGTATCGCCAACATCCTCGAGCCCTTCGGGCGGCGGTTCCAGACCACCGGGTTGGACAGCTCGGACGAGGCACGGAACCTGGCGCTCTTGCTCCGTGCTGGGGCGTTGGCTGCGCCCATCGAGATCGTAGAGGAGCGCACCATTGGCCCCAGCCTGGGTCAGGACAACATCGAGCAGGGTGTCCGCTCGGTGATCATCGGTTATGTGGCCGTCGTGATCTTCATGGCGTTCTACTACAAGCTCTTCGGCCTGGTGGCTGACTTGGTCCTGTTTGTCAACGTGGTGCTCATTCTCGCCATCCTGGCGATGCTCCAGGCCACCCTCACCCTGCCGGGCATTGCCGGCATCCTGCTCACGGTGGGCATGGCGGTGGACGCCAACGTCCTGATCTATGAACGCATCCGCGAGGAACTGCGCAACGGGAGCTCGCCCCAGGCCAGCATCCAGGCCGGCTTCGACAAGGCTTTGTCTACCATTCTCGATGCCAATATCACCACGCTGATTGCCGCGGTGGTCCTGTTCAGCTTCGGTACCGGCCCGGTGAAGGGCTTTGCCGTGACCCTCACCATCGGGATCTTCACCTCGCTTTTCACCGCCATTATGGGTAGCCGGGCCATCATCAATCTGCTCTTCGGTGGCAAGCGGCTGCAGAGCCTGTCCATCTGATCGGATCAGTCCTATGGAATTCTTCAAGCGCACGCAGATCGACTTCATGCGGTACCGCTGGCCGGCCATTGTGCTGTCCACGGTGGTCAACCTCCTCGCCATCGTCTCTTTCGTTGCGCAGGGCTTCAACTTCGGACTCGACTTCACCGGTGGAACCCTGCTCGAAGTTGGCTACAAGGAGCCCGTCGAGCTCGGGTCAGTGCGCTCGGCGCTCGAGGGTGGCGGCTTCGGCTCGGCCACGGTGCAGCATTTTGGCACCGCCCGCGACGTGCTGATCCGCCTGCCCCCCCACAGCGGAGGCAACAGCGCCAATCTGAGCACTCAGGCGATCAATGCCCTCAACAACGCGGCGGGCGGCGGGGTCGATCTCCGGCGGGTGGAGTTTGTCGGGCCCCAGGTGGGTGGTGAACTGGCGGAGGACGGGGGCCTTGCGATCCTTTTTGCCCTGATCGGTATCCTGATCTACGTGGCCCTGCGCTTCGAGTGGCGCTTTGCGGTGGGGGCAATCATCGCCACGGTGCACGACGTCATGGTCACCGTTGCGGTGTTTTCGTTCTTCCAGACCGAGTTCGATCTCACTGTGCTGGCGGCGGTGCTGGCGGTGATCGGCTACTCCCTCAACGATACCATCGTGGTCTACGACCGGATTCGCGAGAACTTCCGCAAGGTGCGCAAGGGGACGATCCTCGACATCGTCAATCTCTCTGTGAACGAGACCCTCTCGCGTACCATCATCACCTCGGGCACGACGTTCCTGACCGTATTGGCACTGTTCATGTTTGGCGGGCAGGTGATCCGCGGTTTCTCCCTGGCCATGATCGTGGGCATTGCGGTGGGCACCTACTCGTCGATCTACGTGGCGAGCAGTGCCGCGGCCATGCTGGGCATCAGCCGTGCGGACCTGATGCCGGTGAAGAAGGAGGAGACCGGGGCGGACTCCACGCCCTGATACTCCGAGGGGAGACACGGCGCGCCTCTGCGGTGGCGCGGCCGCGAACGATGACGGGCCTAGGCGGGGAGTTGATCGCTCAGGAAGGGGCGCAGCTTCTTCAGCATGGCCTGATGTACCTTCAGAGTACCGCTGGCCACGTTTCCGGTCCTGAGGTAGTCATCGCCGCCGTTGAGATCGCTCACCACCCCACCGGCCTCCTGCACCAGCAGTGCGCCGGCCGCGATGTCCCAGGGGGAGAGGCCGAGCTCCCAGAAACCATCCACCCGCCCGGCGGCCACATAGGCAAAGTCCAGGGCGGCGGATCCTGGGCGACGGATGCCAGCGGTCTCGGCGATGAGCGCCTTGAACATGCCAAGATAGGCATCGAGGTGGACATGCTCGCGAAACGGGATGCCGGTCGCGAGCAGCGCGCCCTCCAGAGAAATCCGTTGGCTGACGCGGAGCTTGCGGTCGTTGAGCAAGGCGCCCTCACCGCGTGTTGCGGTGAACAGCTCCTCCCGCAGCGGGTCGTAGACCACGGCGTGCTCGAGGCGGTCGCGGTACATCAGGGCGATGGACACCGAGAATTGGGGAAAACCGTGCAGGTAATTGGTGGTGCCGTCCAGGGGATCGATAATCCAGCGGTAGGCATTGCCGTCGTGGGCACCACTCTCTTCGGCGAGGATGGCGTGATCGGGGAACTTGCTGCGCAGCTCGCGGATAATCGCCTGCTCGGCGCTTTGGTCCACTTCCGAGACGAAATCGTTGGTGGTTTTCGTGCTGACGGTCAGTTGGTCGACGCGCTCGAAGTTCCGCAGCAGGATGCGGCCAGCGCTACGCGCAGCACGTACGGCGATGTTGACCATGGGATGCAGCATGGCGGGCAAAGATACCGGAACCGGGGACCGTATTAAAGGTAAATCCTCCGCGCTCCTGCAAACCCACCTTGTGGCCCTTTCCTAGCCATGCTGGATAACATCCGTTTCGTGCTGGTAGAGACTTCCCACCCCGGCAACATCGGCGCCGCCGCCCGCGCGATGAAGACCATGGGCTTGGGGCGGCTGGAGCTGGTGCGACCGAAGCTATTTCCCGCCGCCGAAGCCACCGCGCGCGCCTCGGGGGCGGAGGATCTTCTGGAGGTGGCCCAGGTTCACCCGGATCTCTTCGGAGCACTTGCGGGCTGCCGACTGGTGGTGGGCTCCAGTGCCCGCCTGCGCTCGGTGCACTGGCCCCAGCTCGATCCCAGGGCCTGTGCCGAGACCCTGGTGCGGGAGGCGGTGCAGGGGCCGGTTGCCCTGGTGTTCGGGCGCGAGCGAACCGGGCTCAGTAACAGCGAGCTCCAATGCTGTCACTATCTCGCGCACATCCCCACCAATCCCGCCTTCGGTTCGCTGAACCTGGCGGCGGCGGTGCAGGTGTTTGCCTACGAGGTGCTGCAGGCTCACCTGGCAGGCGGGAGCGAGGCCGCCGTGGCCGGGGGGCGGGATCAGGAGCTGGCCACCGCCGAGGCCATGGAGGGCTTCTACGGTCATCTGGCGGAAACCCTGTTCGAGCTCGGGTTTGCCGACCCCAGCCAGTCGAAGAAGCTCCTGCGCCGATTGCGGCGCTTGTTCAACCGGGCGAGACCCGATTGGGACGAGCTCAATATCCTGCGTGGTATCCTGAGCGCTGCCCAGGGGCGCAAGCTGCACCGGCAGGAACGCTGGCGGGCAAGATCCCCCGAGTTGTCTTGAATGCCGCCGACTGGCTCGCCCCGGGGCTTCGGTAGCCGTCCCACGAGCCCGTCCGCATTCGGGTAGAATGCGCGCCACTTGCATGAGGAGCGCCCGGCAAGGCCATGTTTGACCGAATCCGCGAAGACCTCGCCTGCGTGTTTGCGCGCGACCCCGCGGCGCGGACGCGTTTCGAGGTCTTGACCACCTATCCGGGGATCCACGCCATCCTGGCTCACCGGCTGGCCCATGCCCTTTGGGGTCTGGGCTTGAAGTGGTTTGCCCGCGTTCTCTCCAATATGGCGCGCTGGGTCACGGGCATCGAGATTCATCCAGCGGCCCAGATCGGACGTCGTTTCTTCATCGATCACGGCATGGGGGTGGTGATCGGTGAGACCGCGATGATCGGTGACGATTGCACCCTCTACCATGGGGTGACGCTAGGCGGCACCAGTTGGCATAAGGGCAAGCGCCATCCCACCCTTGGGGTGGACGTAGTGGTGGGCGCCGGGGCCAAGGTGCTCGGTCCGATTCAGATCGGCGATCATGCTCGCATTGGCTCCAATGCGGTGGTGGTAAAATCGGTGCCGCCGCACGCCACGGTGGTGGGCGTGCCCGGTCATATCATCGAGCCCAGAGCTGACGAGCACAGCGAGCGCCGTGCGGCCGTCGCCCAGAGGATCGGCTTCGATGCCTACGGGGCCACGCGCAACGCCCCCGACCCCGTGGCCCACGCCGTTAACTGCATGTTGGATCACATCCACGTCGTGGACGAGAAGCTCCAGGCCCTCGGCAAGGCGCTCGAGACCCTCGGTATCCGGGAGGATCTGAGCCATCTCCCCACCCTCGATGCTCTGGAGATCATCTCCGCAGGCGAGGATCTGCCAAACGGAGAACCCGCAGACTCCGAGCAGACCGCATTGGGCGGTAAGGTGGATGCCGGGTAGCCGCCAGGCAGCACTGCTCCCAAGGGGTTCTTTGCGGAGCCGTGGCGGGCGGCAGAGGATGGATGCGTTGCCTCGGCGTTTCCACCCGCGCGACTTCCGAGCGGCGGAGGCGACGACACATGGTTGATCAGAAGGGTCGGTCCTACTACATTAGGAAAGTCTGATATTTTGAGGAGTGTGCGAGCGTGAGGTTAACCACCAAGGGTAGGTATGCGGTCACCGCGATGCTGGATCTCGCCCTGAGCCACGGCAAGGGTCCCACTGCGCTGGCGGAGATCGCGGAGCGCCAGGGTATCTCCCTGTCCTATCTCGAGCAGTTATTCGCTCGCTTGCGCCGGGCGTCGCTGGTCTCCGCCATCCGTGGACCCGGAGGGGGCTATCGCCTCGCACGGGAGCCCTCGGCCATCTTCGTTGGCGAGGTGATCTCGGCCGTGGATGAGGGGGTGGATGCGACGCGTTGTGGCGGGGAGAACAACTGCCAGAACGATCTTCCCTGTCTGACGCACTATCTGTGGCTCGACCTTAGCAGCCGCATCCGTGACTACCTCGGCGGCATCAGCCTCCAGCAGGTGATGGATCAGGCGGCCATGCGGGAGAAGGCGTATTCCGGCATCGAAGTGGTCGGTCCCGAAGTCGGGAGGGGTTACGGCGAGGCCGGTGTGCCGTAGCGGAGGCCTGACGGCCAGCGGGCGAGGATGGCGAGGATAATGATGGCGCGGCAAGAGGTGTGGCCGGTGTCTCGTGGGGTGCGGGGTCCTCCGGCGCTCATGGGGCCGGGCGCGATTCGCCTGAACCGATCAGGCGCCTGGCTTGGGGGCGTCTAGGCCCAAGATGGGTAGTCTGTCAGCACTGCTCCCAGGGTAGATCGCGGAATCGCCAACCCCCTCGGGTGCTGCGGTGATGCTCGTCGTCGAGTTCTCCCTCGAAGCCTTCGTCCACATGAAAGACCTGGGAGAATCCGGCTTCGAGCAGCTTTTTGCCGGCCTCCAGCGAGCGTTTGCCGCTGCGGCAGATCAGGATGATGGGGGCGCAGCTCTGATCGGGGGTGCAGATGATGCCACCGAGCAGCAGCTTACGGATGTCGGTGACGAAGTGGGGGTTGATGGTCCACTCCGGCTCGTCGATCCAGGGGATGTGGACGGCCCCCTTGGGATGGCCCACGAACAAGTACTCCATGGCAGAACGGATGTCCACCAGGACCGCTTGGGGATCCTCTTGAAGCAGGTTCCACGCTTGCTGGGGTGTCAGGCCCTTGGGACGAAGCTCGCTCATCAGGGGTTCTCGCTCTGGGGTGGGATTCGTGGTTGCGGATCGGGGACCACATACTACCCGTGTCGTCGAGAAACACCAATGCCAGTGCCTGGAGCGGGAGCTTGCAGTCGGACAATCCCTTTGGGGTTGCCCCGAGGGCCGCGATGCGGGCGCCTCTCCCGTCAGGACTAACGAGCCGCAGGACGTCGGATTTGCAGGGTGCGCGACTGGCTCATTAGACGCCTGTTGGGATTCTTGGCGGCTCTGCCGCTGCCTTGGGTCCACGGGCTCGGCGCGGCGATCGCTGGGCTCTTGGTCCGGATTCCCAACCGCCAGCGGCGTAACGCCCTGATCAACATCCGGCTCTGTTTCCCAGAGCTTACTGCGAGCGAACAGATTCTCCTGCGCAATCGCACCCTCGGGGAATTCGTCAAGACGATTCTGGAGGTGGCGTCTCTTTGGGTGCGCCCCCCCGAGAAGACCCTTGCCCTGGTTCAGGAGGTAGTGGGCGGGGAGCTGCTTGCTCGCGGGGCGGATGCCCGGGGTGTGATCGTCCTTTCCCCCCATCTCGGCGCCTGGGAACTCGCGGGGCTCTATCTCGCGGGTCGGGGGCCGGTCACCAGCATGTATCGCCCCCAGGGGGAGTTCGATGAGTTGGTGCTCGCCGCCCGCCAGCGTAGTGGAGCACGGCTGGTCCCGGCTAATCCGAGTGGTATTCGGCAGATGCTCCTGGCCCTGCGCGGGGGTGAGTATGTGGGGATACTGCCTGATCAGGAGCCCAAGGCCGACAAGGCGGCCATCTTTGCTCCCCTGTTCGGTGTCCCAGCCTACACGATGTTGTTGGTGAACCGCTTGGCGAGCAAGACCGGGGCCCGCGTGGTCTTCATGTTCGCCGAGCGCCTGCCGCGGGGCGGGGGTTTTCGCGTGCACTGTCTGGCGGCCCCCGAGGAGATCGCGGCGGAGGACCCGCTGGTGGCCGCCACTGCTCTCAACCGCGGGGTGGAGGCCTGCATTCGCATCGCCCCAGCGCAGTATCAGTGGACCTATAAGCGGTTCCGGCACCGGCCGGAAGGCGGCGAAAAACTCTACACCGGCCCCCTCTGAGCGGCGTTGTCAGCGCGGTGTGGTTGCCCCCCGAAAAAAACGGGGCCGCGGGCCCCGTTCTCCGAGCACCAGAGGCGCTCACCCCTAGGCGATGTCGGTAGTCTCGGTGTCGCCTTCGCCTTTATTGTCTTGCCAGGCGACTTGCAGCTTGTCGCCCACCTTGGCGCCCTTGAACTTGAACGAAAGATAGGGGTTCTGGGACACGCCGCCGCTCCAATCCGCCGTCATCACGGTCTTGCCGTTACAACTGCACACCACCTCCTGGATGAAGTGGGCGGGGATGGTCTCGCCGGTCTTCTTGTCCTTGCGTAGCCCCGTTTCCATGGGGTGGGTGATCAGTGCCTTTACCGTGACCTCGTCGTTCTCGAGCTTCGCCTTTACCTTGATGGAACCTGCCATATTTGCTTACCTCTGGAAAACCTGATGATCGCTGGATCCGGGCGCCGGGTTAACCGCCGCAACCACCGATGGTGACCTTGACTTCCTTCTTGGCGCTGTAGAGCTTGTCGCCGGCCTTCACCACCGCGACCACATCCGCCGTCTTTGCCATTTTGATTCGGGTGGATACGAAGCCGACCGCCCCCGCGCCAAGCTGGAACCCAGCGATAAGGGGCTGCTCGTTGCCAGATGCGATGATGACGATGGAGGAGACGTTGGGCATGTCGGTCTCCACCGTGATGGGCACCACCGCGCCGTTCTCCGCAATGTCGGGGGCCTTGACCTGGATCGCCGCGGACTCCTCCATGGTGTCGCTACCGAGGTAGGCCTTCACCGCGGCGGGGACCTCTTTGGATCGGAAAGCCGCCTCATTCCAAGCGGCCAGCAGGGTTTGCGGGGTGAGCAATCCCGCCCCGACGGCTACCCCAACGGTGCCGGCTGCGAGCGAGCCCTTGAGAAAGATTCTGCGCTTCACGTCAGTCATAACGGTCTCCTCATGAAAGCTTTATCGGGTCGATGAGTGTGTGGGGTCAACGGCTTGCTGTGTCGGGTCGCACCGCGATTACTCGGCTGGTCGAGGGCGGGCATTACTGGGCCCACAGGGACCGACGGATGCAGCCATCGAGCTGAATCGAGCACGGATCTCTCCTTTGGTCAGTAGCCCTGGCGCGGATCGAGCCGCACTCGGTTGTTGTGGTCGCGGTCGAAGGGGGGATCGGAGCCCCCCATCACCGACGATCCTATAGGTTACCCTGTGACTCGGTGACTGTGCAAACCAACTCCAGCCGACAGCGGTTCGTCTCATTTTTCGCCGAAGGGCCTGTTGGCCTTCTTCAGCGCCTCGAGCTCGGTCTTGAGCTCCTTAAGTCGCTCGTCGAGCTGCGCGGTTTCGTGAAAGTTCAGGTCTGGCTGCCTCAGCGCAACCTCGATCTGGCGGATGGCGGGCTCGAGCTCACCGTTGAGATAGTGATGCTCGGCGAGATGGCGGTGGAAACCGAAGGTGCCGCCGGCTCTTCGGTGGGCGTCGGAAAGGAGTTGCTGGATGCGGCTGTCATCGGGCCGCAGGCGGGCGGCCTGGTTCAGGGCGTTGATGGCCTGCTGCGGCTGGCTGGCCGCCATCGCAGCCTCGGCTTGTCCCATCAGGAGCGGATAGCTCGAGGGCTGTCCACGTAGGGCGTCGGTGAGCTTGCGCAGCGCCTCCGGTGCCTTGCCGGTGCGCTGATCGATCTGGGCATCGAGCAGGACGTAGGCCGCCTCGGTGGGCTTTTGCTGCAGCAGCCGTTTGGCCTCGTCGCGGGCGGGACCGGTTTTCCCCCCGCGCATCAGGGCCAGGGCATAGCCGTAGCGATCCGCTTCCTCGTTGCTATGACGGTCGTCGGCAAGGGTGGCCCGGAAGTACTCCGCGGCCTTCTCCGGGCTGCCAAGGGAGCGTTCCCGTAGCCAGGCACGCACCAGGTGGTAGCGCAGGTCGTCGGGTCGCTGGCGGTAACCATAGCGGTCGGCCCGGTTGAGGGCCTCGGCGATGCGGTTCGATGTGACCGGATGGGTGCGGAGAAATTCCGGGGCACCGGTTTCGTAGATGCGGCTCGCTTTGGAGATGCGTTCGAAAAAGGCCGGCATGGCGTGGGGCTCGAAGTCTGCTGCGGCCAGGGAGCCGATGCCGATGCGGTCGGCCTCCTGTTCATTCTCGCGGGTGAAGTTGATCTGGTGCTGCGCGAGGGCGGCTTGCGCGCCCAGGGCTGCCGCGATCCCGGCGTCGGGGGAGACTTGCGCGCCGAGGATGGCCGCGGCGATGAGCAGGGCGGTCGCCGGCCCCATCAACTTCTGTTGGTCCTCGACGCTGCGCATGAGGTGGCGCTGGGTGACATGGGCAATCTCGTGGGCGATAACCGCCGCCAGCTCGCTCTCGCTCTCGGCGGAAACGATCAATCCGGAAAAAACGCCGATGTATCCGGCCGGGCCGGCGAAGGCATTCATTCCCGGGTCATCGAGGACGAAAAAGTAGTAGGGCGTCCCGCCGCCCTTCGCGCCGACGACCAGGCGCTTTCCCAGGGATTGGATGTAGTCTGTCACCAAGGGGTCGTCGAGGACCTTCATCGACTTGCGCACGCTGCGCATGAAGGCCTGACCCAGGCGCTGCTCCGACATCGGGGTCATCACCGAGTCGGCGCTCGCGCCCATCTCGGGCAGCTCCAGGTTCAGGGCGCGGGTGGGCGCGGCAATCGTGCAAGCGAAGATCGCCAGCGCGAAGGGCAGCGCCCAGCCTTTACCGGTCAAACGCCGGCCAGTTGGTGCGCGGGTGGGCCGGGTGTGGGCATGAGGGCTCATGGCGGAGTAGGGCAGGGCGGGTGTCCGGTGCTCTGAGCGGCACAACTCTCCCAGAACGACAACCCACGGCTCGGGGAGTTCCGTCAGTTTAGCTGAATGCGCTGGCCCCAAGGGACCTTGCATCGACCCTTTACCAACCAGATGACCGGATAGGGTGGTTCCCGGGCGGGGAACTCCCCCTCGGCGTCCGTGAAATAGACCAGAAGATCGGGACGCAGGCCGGTATCTTCGACCCAGGTGAATACCGGCACAAAGCTGGTGCCCCCGCCCCCCTTCATCTTCTGGGGACGCCTGAACGTTTCCCAGGGCTCGAACACCCAGGGTGCTCCCTCGCAGAGTTTTGCGTCGCAGGGCAGGAGCCGGATGCGCGCCCGCACCTGGCCCTTCAACGCATCGATTTCCGCGATGAACTCTTCGATCTCGCCGTCCTTGATCGAACCGGAGGTGTCCACGGCGACCACCAGGTCCAACTGATGACTACGCAGAGTTGGGAGGATGTAATCTCCCTCGCGCCGGGAGGGGCGCCGGTAACTGTAGTCGTCCTGCGCTACGGCGCTCATGTAACGCGCGAGCAGCATGCGCCAGGGCAGTTGTGGTTGTAGCAGGTGGTCGATCATCCGCCGGAGCTCCCCGCCGAGCTTGCCATGGTGGAGCGCCTGTTGGGCGGCGCCCGCCATGCGCTGTTGCCACTGCACGGCCAAGGTTTCCTGCTCGTCGGGGCTGAGGGGCTGGGGCTCACCCGCGCGGCTCTCCTCCTCGTTCCGCGAGGACTCTTCGGGGCGGGATTCACCCTGCGGACTAGGCGGCTCGGGCCGTACCTGGGTTTTCGCTCGACCGCCTAGATTCTTCTCGGTTATGCCCGGGCGGTTGCCCCGGCTCTGGTTGTCCTGGTCATAGGCGTGCTTGTCGATCGTCTCGGAGGTGTCGTCGTCATCGATCAGCGGGTAGATCTCTTCGGCCGTCATCCCTTTGTATTGTGGTTGATGCAGAGCGTTGGGCGGTGGCTTTAGCCCGTCATCGATTAGGAGCGGGTTGATGGCGTGATCACAGGCCAGGTCCCACTTGCGGTGGATGCGGTGCTGACGTCGGGCGAAATGCGACAGGGCGCAGTGCAGGGCCTCATGGGCGAGCATGAACTGGGTCTGCTCGAGACTCAGGGCGGCAATGTAGTCGGGATTGTAGTAGAAGGCGCGGGCGTCGGTGGCGGTGGTGGAACACCACGCGGACTGGGCGGCGCGCAGGGGTAGGCGCAGCACCAGGGCACCGAGGAATGGCTTATCCAGGATCAGGCGGGTGCGCGCGGCGGCCAGCTTGGTCTCGATGGCTTGAACGTCCACCATGGCCACCCAACGGTCCTCTGTGTCAGTCGTAGAGCATTACGTCCGCCACCGCCTGGGCCCAGTCGGCGAAGGCGGGCACCTCGAACAGGGAGCTGCCGATGGCCCGATGCAGGTCGGAGACCAGCATGACCCCCATCTCCCGCTGGGGAAAGCGCCGTGCGTAGCGCAGGATGTTTCCCAGCACTTCCAAGCGGGGGTCCGTCTCGCGGGCGCGGATGGCCCGGCCGACCAGAGCCGCGGCCACGGCGTATTGCAGATCGATCTCGCGGGGGACCGTTGTCTCCTCACCGGCGACGATGGCGTCGAGATCCGGCATCTGCCCGAGGCTGTTGACGAAGGCGTGGAGCTCGATCCCCGCCGCCGGCCCCACGCAGGCCTGTAAGGTGCCCTGCAGCAGCTCGGGGTAATCCTCGAACTTGCGGAGTCCGCGGTGGGCGAACTCCCACGAGCGCGGTGTGGGGAAGGCCACCGGGTTGTGGGCAGGGTCGAAGTCGAATAGTAGCTCCGGGCGGAAGCGCAGAAAGGCGATTACGCGCTCGTCGATGCCTTTGGCGTAGGCCCAGGCCACCCAGTCGTCTAGGTGGGTCTCCACCTCGAAGTGGGAAAAGCGGTTGGCCAGTGGGGCGGGCATGGTGTAGGTCACGCCACGGTCGCCTTGGCGGTTGCCGGCGGCGAAGATGGCCCAGTGCGGGGGGACTTGATATTCCCCGAGGCGGCGGTCGAGGATGAGTTGGTAGGCGGCGGCGGAGACCGCCGGCGGTGCCGAGGTGATCTCATCGAGAAACAGGATGCCCGCGGAGCTATGATGGTTGGCATTTGGCAGCATTGCGGGCACTGCCCACTCCACGCGATCCCCAACCCTGAAGGGGATACCCCGCAGGTCGCTGGGCTCCATCTGCGAGAGCCGGATGTCGATGACCCGGACTCCGTGCCGCTCGGCAATCTGGGCCACCATCTGAGACTTGCCGACCCCTGGCGGGCCCCAAAGCATGACTGGGGTATGCTGGCCCTCGCGCGCGCTCAAAAACTCACGCTCGAGAACTTTGATCAGTTGGGCAGGACGCATCGTCTCCTTGAAGTTTTTCCGAGTTCTGCGCGAGAGATGAATTGCATCTAAGTCATATCATCTGGCGGCATCGTTACTCCCACCGCCGTTACCCGCCAGATGGGGCCGGCGAAGGGGGAGTGCAACCGCAACTGTTGCTGGCCTCCAGAACTAGAACGCCTTATTCTAGTAAGCTATCTTTTCGCCGGGAGCCTGTTGTCGCCGCGGCGACTTGGCTCGCACACCACCGGGTGGCTTGAGCTTGCATGTGAATATAATGTAATATTAATAGACCCCCTATAATCAGAAAGTTAGCAGACGCGGAGACCGGATGATGAACCAGTTCTACTACGACGCCGTAACCAAGATGGAGCAGATGGGTGTCGATGATGAGTACATCCAAGGCTGGCAGTGCGGCTTCCTCGGTAACCCAAAACGCGAGGAGCAGCGCCTAACCGAAGCCTACGAGGCCGGCTACGCGGATGGCGAGGAGAAGAGCACCGACAATCTTGAGGAGTGGGTCGAGGGCTGAGCCCCGCGCCCGCGAGGTGTTGCGAACCAAAGCAGGGTAGCCTTCCGGCTACCCTGCTCGGCGTTTATACACCCCGTTTATGGGGACAACCCGCGGTTTGCACCGCAGCCGTCAATGCGCCTGGAGGCGTCTCCCGAACGGATCTTGTTGGCGGCTAGTCCAAGAGATCCCCAAAGGCCTTGGCGAACTGTCGGTAGGCCTCCCACCCATCTCGGTCCATCACCTGGTCGATCACCCAGCGGTTCTCTTCAACCTCGCCCATTTGGTGCTGGACCCGGTAGCCGAGGTGGCGAAGGAAGGGATAGCTAGGGCCGTCCTCGGTTAGGCTGAGGTCTGAGTACTCGGCTGACCGCTCGTTCAGGAGGTCGATGAAGCGGCGGCCGTGATCCCCTGCACCCAAGAGGTCATAGGCGTTGTCCTGCACGTGCTCGGCGAGTCGCCTCGCCAGGCTGACGATCAGCTCACGGCGCTCGGTTTCCTCCAGTTGCTGGTGGGCGAGGCGATCGGCGATCTGGATCAGGAAGCAGAGGTATTCCTGGATCACAGCCAACCGCTCTTCGTCGCTTCGGTAGACGAAGCGCTCACAGTGGAGGTTGATCGCCCGATCGAGGGCGATACGCCACCCGATGAAGGCCAGCGCGCCAGCGATCTCGCCCAAGGATCGGTCGCTGTCGTCGGCGTGCCAGTGGCTCTTGATGCGCAATGCCACAGATCAGCTCCTACGTTGTCATGGAAAGCTTGAACGGGTGAGGGTCTTGGCAGAGACCGGGGCCCATGCTACTAATATCCTAGCATTAAGTTTGGTATTGAATGGGATCGGCGAACGGCTGAGGTGCGGTAACCGCTGATGAACGAAGGCTCCCTCAAACACCTGACGGAGACGGTCCAGTACAACTGCCATGTGTCCGACGCGCGCCACGCTACAGATTACCCTCTCTGTACCTACCTGATGAAGATGAGGGAATACTATCGTTGGGAAAGGGCCATCCCGTTGGGTGCCCCCTTGCCGCGGGGTAAGGTGGCGGACTGGTTGCAGGCCAGGGAGCAGCTATGGGAGGACCTCGACGATGCGGAGCTACGGCCACTGGACATCGACGGGGTGATCTTCGACCCCTTCGATGCTGGGGCCGTCAACGAGGACTTGTTGCCTCGGGGGCTGGTGTACAGCGGCGGTATCGGTAACGGAGGCAAGGCCCATTTTCTTCTCGGGTGCCTGGAACGTTGCGAACAGGTGGGGGAGTACCGGGTTGCCGTGGTGTCCTCGGAGTATGCGCGGGAACTCGCCGCGCCACCCGCCATGATCCGCGGTCAGCAGATCATTCTGCGGCGCGAGTCGTTGCGGCGCCTGCTCTGGGAGAAGCTGGAAGGCTGGCGCTGGAGCCGCCCCGCGAATGCCCTCGGACGAGCCTTCGCCTGCTACGACTTCGAGTCTGATCTGGTCGGCGCCTTGAACGCCATGACGGAAGTGGAGATTGAAACCCTGCGCCTGCATGAGGTCGGCGAGCACCAGGCCGGCATTGTGCTGGGAGACCGCTGGGAAGAGATGCTGTTTGCCCTGCTAGGTACGCCCGCGGAGCTCATGCTCAGGGCGGTTCGTGATCATCTGGCCGATTGCCTGAGCACCTTGCCCGCGCTTATCGAGCGAGACAACCCGGCCCCCTTGCACTTTTACTTCGGCAACCTCACGCCCCTGCGCAAGGACCTCTTCCCGGCCCTGGAGGCGGCCTATCACCCTTGGGCGAAGGCGGGGGAGCGGGCTTCCCTGCGGGCCTCGGTGTCGAGGGGGCGCTCGCACTGGCTTGAGACCGCCGAGCGGGCGCTCGGGGAGTACCAGCGGCAGCCCGAGGCCGCCGCGGGCCGCATCCGGGCCTTGATCGAGGGCGCCCGTCTGTGAGCGATGCGGATCGGTCGCCGCTATAATCCGGCCGGTAGATTGCCCCTGTCTCGCGCTCTCCATCCCCACCCGAGTTCGAGGAGTCCCTATGCTGAGCGTCTCTGTGAAGCGCCCCATCGCGTCCCTTAACCGGATCCGCGAGGTCAAGCCGAACAGCTTCGTGTTTGCCTGGGCGCGGGCCTTGCCACCGTCGTTTTGCGAGGCGGTCATCGAGCGCTTCGAGGCCTGTCCCGAGCACCAGCATGAGGGTCGGATCGGACAGACCGAGATCCGGGATCGCGCGGTGAAGAAGACTACCGATCTGGTGGTGAGCAACAAGCCCGATTGGAAGGACGTGGATGCCCTGTTCTTCCGGTCCCTTTCGGCGGCGCTCGCCGAGTTCCGTCAGGCATTTGCCTATTTCCGGGGGCCCTTCAAGGACCTCGGCTACCAGGTGCAACGCTATCGAGCGGGTGAGTACTATCATTGGCACATCGATGGGGGAAGTCACGCCTTCAGCCAACGGCAACTGGTGGCGTTGTGGTACTTGAACGACGTACCCGGACCGGGGGGCGAAACCGAGTTTCTCCACCAGGGGATCAGGCTCCGGCCAGAGCAGGGTACGCTGGTATTGTTCCCACCCTTCTGGACCCACGAGCATCGTGCGGCCGAGCTGCGGCAGGGCGTGAAGTACATTGCCACCACCTGGGTCGTGTTCGCCTGAGCCATGGACCCGCCCCGGCCCAAACTACTCGCGATCGTGGAGTTGGGCGGCTACCCCAACTTCACCAACCTCTACCGGCAGATCGGCTTCGAGGCGGAGTTCGTGAACTCCCAGCGCAAGGCCCAGGCCTGGCTCAAGCATTCCATCCCTGCGGTGGTGGTGGGGGAGTACAACTTTCAGTCCGATTTTCGCGACCGCACCAGCAACCTCGAAACCCTCATGGCCCGGCTGCAAAAGAGTCCCGGGGTCAAGGTCATCATGTTCTACCAACCCGAGCACGAGACGAAATTGGCAACTCTGAAGGCCCGTTTTCCCGTCTTTGGGACCATCCCGCTGCCAGCAGACAGTGGCACACTGGAGCGGTTGTTGCGTGAGGCACTCTCTTGCTGATTCCCGCGCCTATGGGAGGGGACGGTCCCGTTTTCAGAGTGCCGGGTGTTGCAGCGCGCTGTAGCGCATCTGGAATGCCTTGAGGCGCTGGCGTTTGGCCTCTGCCTCGGAGGCGAAGGCGGGAGAGTCGCACCACTCACCGCTCGCGTGATCGAATACGGAGAAGCGGTAGCTCTTGCCGACCTTGAATACCCGGCTCACGTCCCGCTCCGCCTGCTCTCGGGCCTCGGTGTCGTCGGATTCCTCGGTGCCTGCGTCGACCTGGACCGGTGATCCCACCGGGGTATCCGGCGCGGGCTCCAGGAAGGTGAACGCTGTGTTCTGGATCTCGCCGTGGATGTCGATCTCCACGGTATCCAGGTTGGGCAGTTTGGTCAGGATGTAGCCGGCCATGAGCATGCCCAGCTTGTGGTTGTCTTTTTCTAGGGCGGTCAGGAGCTTGTCGGCCACGATCTGGCAGCGTTGAATTGCGGTGGGGCGCTGCACCCATTCGCGGCTCATCTGCCAGCCCTGCTCCATGTCCTGATCCATCTTGTGGAAGACATCGCCCGCCTGCTGCAGGATTATCTCGGGCACATTCAAGGTGTAGATTTCGTCCTCGATCACTGCTTTGAGAATCATCCGCTCTCTCCCGACTGAGCCCGTTGTTGGTGCTGCGCTGCGGGCAGCAGTCAGTATACCAAAGTGCCGAGCGGCGCTACCCTTGGCGTACGCGGGGGGACATCGCACCGACGCGAGGGGTTGCAATGCTGCTGGAAATTCCCAATTTGCTCGAGCCGCCCCAGCTGGCCAAGCTCCATGAGCTGCTGGGCGGGGCCCGCTTCGTCGACGGCAAGCTAACCGCTGGGAAGGCGGCGCGCCGGGTCAAGAACAACCTGGAGCTGGGCCTCGAGCCCACGCGCATGGGCATGCTCGTCCGCATCCTGATGAGCGCTATGGGTCACAATCGGGTGGTTCAGTTCGGCGCGCTCCCGCACCGGGTCTCCGACCCCATCTTCGCCCGCTACCTGCCGGGGATGACCTATGGGGATCACGTGGACGATCCCCTCATGGGTGCCGGCCCGCGTTTGCGCACCGACGTCTCCATGACGGTGTTTCTTTCTGCGCCGGAAACCTACGACGGGGGTGAGCTTGTGGTGCGCACCACCTTCGGTGAGAGGCGGGTGAAGCTGGGCGCGGGGGACGCGGTAATCTACCCCTCTTCCAGTGTCCACCAGGTGGCGGAGGTGACCCGCGGAGAGCGTCTAGTGGCCCTGTTCTGGATCCAGAGCTACGTGCGTGATCCGGCCCGCCGGGAGCTCCTGTATGAACTAGGGCTGGCGCGGGAGCATCTGATCGACCAGGAGCCCGCGGCGCTCACCACTCAGTATCTGGATCGCTCCTACGCAAACCTGATGCGCATGTGGTGCGAGCTCTGAGCGGGGAACTTCCCCGGGGGCCTGTGAGCAATGCGGGGATAAGCGGTTCGGCGTTGGTGAGCCAAGGCGGTGACTGGCACCGCCTTGTTTCGTTCTACACGGGAAAGTTCCGCAGGGGCGGTGATCAGTAACCGCCTTTGCGCCTGACGGCGGGCAGGCCCGCGATCTTGGTGCCCTGCTTGGTTGGGGCCAGGGGAAAGAGCTGGTAGAGGTCCTTGCTCGAGAGCTTGGTACCCCACTTATTGCCCATCTCCTTGAGCACGACCCGCTCCATGGGCTGGTTCTGGCCGTTGTTGATGTACTCGTCGCGCAGATAGCTCATTACGTCCCAGTGTTTTTCGGTGAGCGCGATGCCCTCGATCGCGGCCAGGGCGCGGGCGACGTCCTCGTTCCAGTCAAGGTGGTTCTCGAGATAACCGGTATCGGTCAGGGCGATGGTGTTGCCATTCACCTCAAGGGTGGCCATGGTGTTGCTCCTCTTGTCTTAGGCTACTGAAGCAGGCGCCTGGAGCACCTTGGCGGGCTCCTCGCACCGGTAAATCAAATCTCGCTAATTTTATGGAATTGCAGAGATCGCGTCATCTGCCTCGGCCGATGTTCGCCCTCCCGGTCGGTGGGCGGCGGACGCCCTCAGCGGGATTTGTGGACCGCATCAATCCCCTTGTGGGGGATGAAGATGCCGCAGCCCATCGCGCGGTGGGGGCCAAGGCCCCATTGCTGTAGGCGCACTGAGTCGTCGGGCGAGAGGTCCGCGAGCAGCAGACTACGGGTGTGCACTGGACCTTCTGGCGTTGCGAGGGGGGTCTCTTTACCGCACAGGGCCTTGCGTACCTTCACCCCTCGAGTGCTTAGGGTTTCCGCCGCCCAGTCGAGAAACTGCTCCTCGTTCTCCCCGAAGCGACTGGCCACGTAGCGGGCCAATAGCGTGGGCGAGCTTCCAAGCCCCCTCGGCTTGCCTTCACCAATGGTGAGCGGGCAACCGGCAACCTCCAGGGTTTGGCCCTGGAGTCCGGCGATTAGGGTCGCGGCGCGGGCCTTGGGCAAGCGGATGATCAGCTTGGTGCGCCGGGAGACGATGAGGTGTCGATCGGTGCCGTGCTCAGGGCGCTCCCAACCGTTCTGTGAGCCGGCCATGTGAATGGCGTGCACGGCGAGGTCGGGCTCGGCGGCCATCCAGGGCAGGGTCGAGCACAGGGCGACGGAAAGGGCGTAGGCGTGGTCCACCGGCAGGCGTTTGCAGTCGATGGCGAACAGCACATCGACGATGTTGTCGGGGACCTGGTGGGTCTTGTCGGTGTCGTCTTCTTGCCAGAGCATGGGCGTGGCGTCTGTTCGGGGCCGAGAGAGAGGCGGTGATCAGTTCAGGGGCAGCCTGGCCTGAAGGCCATGGCGGTCGAACCACCAGTCATCCTGAACCAAGGCGTCCACGATCTGACGAAGGCGGCCCAAGAACTTCTCAGGTTCCCGCAGTTCCAGTTGTTCTAGCCAGAGGTCGAAGGCGGCCTGGGAGTCGGCGCCGCCGTGGCGTTGGGCCACCTCGCCGAGCATTTGGCGGGTGAAGAAGAGTAGATTATCCCGCTGCGGGCCTTCGGAGCGGATGTCGGCCAGAAAAAGGGCGGTCGCTGCCGCAACCGCCGCGCCATCTGAGTCGTCCGGGGTCTCCTCGACGACGTGGGACAGCAGCTCAACCGAAAGCTCGGGATCGATCGGATAGGTGACCGCAAGCCAGATTCCCTGGCCTAGGGCGGCAAGGGACTGGGGCTGATCGGTGAGGAAGAGTACCTGGCAGGCATCCACCGCCGATTCCCAGTTCGCCTCCGCCAGGAAGATATCGAACGCCGGACGGGCGACCGACCACGCCTCTTTCCCTCTGTTCAAGCCCACGAAGGTACGCGCGATCTGTAGTTCCACCTCGGCGATCGACGCCCGTGCCGCGCCCAGGTTACGTAGCTCTCCGATCTCCTCTTCCAGGATCGCCAGGTGCGATTCGAGCGTTCCACGTTCCACCCCGCGATAGGCCGCCGGCTCGACCGTGACCTCCGCAATCTCGTCGAATACCGGTAGGGGGTTCTTCATCAGGATTGGCTTACTCTGCACTGCGGTCTCCTAGCGCGCTAAGCCACTGAAGGCGGCCTCGAGGCGGTCTTCCCAGTCGAGCGGGGTGTCCGGGAAGGGGGGCTTGACGTCCATCCGGAAGAATCGTTCACCGCCCGCTGCAACTGCGGTCACGTATGCGGTGAGGTCGGCGAAGCTCTCCATCTCCTGGTGGGCGATCAAGATGTCACTGATTTTCAGCATGGACGAACCGGAACCCTCGCGCGCTAGGTCAATGGGCGTGAAACGGATGTCGGAGCCCCAAACCCGTATCCCCTGAGCGGCTATATGCAGCCTTGCTCGGGGCAAAACAAGCGCTTCTCGGTGTTGCACACGGCCCAGTCGGAGGGCGTCCGCGGGTGGGGATCTCGATCTCTTCGGCCCCGGGGACGCTGGTGGGGTCGGGTCGCCAGATTTCCGTTGACGACGCGGCGGTCAGCTGAGTGATCCCCGGTAGCCAACCCGCTGCTATTGGGATTCCCCTTTCTGCGGCGGGTCGGATGGCCCAGAGTGTGGCCCCCGTTCACCCCAATCATGAGGAGTTGGGAATATTAGAAATCATTGACTTACCTGGAATCGATCGGTAATATTTCCCGTCTGATTTTCGGGGATTGGGGGCAAGGGGGGAGGACTGCACGAGCACGGGCAGAACGGTGGCTCACGAGATGTGAGCCTATCCCTTTTGGGGTAGGAGTGCCCGGCGACCATCCCCCGAAGGTAGAATGTGGCGCCCATGGGCCCTTCGTTATATTAGCGGCTGGTGATGGTCTGCCTCTGGGCAGGCCGTGAAGGTGCGGGCCAAACGGACGCGGGCCGCACACCCCGAGTTCCACGAGAAGTGCCCGTTGGTCCCGGAGCTCGGAGCGGTGCGGTAGCGCAAGCCAATTTCAGGTTCGTTAAGACACTTAGCCAAAGTTAGGAGAGACAGCGCAATGGCAATCGAAAAGCATTACACCCCGATGCTGGATCAGTTGGAGGAAGGCCCTTGGCCAAGTTTCATCTCGGGAATCAAGCGCCTGCGCGACCAGCACCCCGACGAGCGCATCAACAGGGTGACCAATGACCTGTTAGGCCAGTTAGAGCATTCCTACGAGACCCGCAAGGGTTACTGGAAGGGTGGCACGGTTTCCGTATTTGGTTACGGCGGTGGCATCATCCCCCGCTTCTCCGAGGTTGGTAAGGCGTTTCCTGAGTCCAAGGAGTTCCACACCCTGCGTGTGCAACCCCCGGCGGGCAACCACTACTCCACGGCCATGCTCCGTCAGCTCGCCGACAGCTGGGAGAAGTACGGCTCGGGTCTGATCACCTTCCACGGTCAGACCGGCAACATCATGTTTATCGGGGCCGATACCAAGTCCACCCAGCATTTCTTCGACGAGATCAACGAGTACGGTTGGGACCTTGGCGGGGCGGGTCCCTGCGTGCGTACGGGCATGTCCTGTGTGGGCGCTGCCCGTTGCGAGATGTCCTGCACCAACGAGCTGAAAGCTCACCGGATGTTGCTCAACAACTTCACCGACGACGTGCACCGTCCCGCGCTGCCCTATAAGTTCAAGTTTAAGGTCTCAGGTTGTCCCAACGACTGCCAGAACGCCATCGAGCGGTCCGATTTCGCCATCATCGGCACCTGGCGGGATGACATGAAGGTGGACCAGGCGGAGGTCAAGGCGGCTGTCGCCAAGAAGGGCCGCCAGTACATCATCGATAATGTCATCACGCGTTGCCCGACCAAGGCGCTGTCGCTGCGTGACGATGACACCCTCCTGGTCAACAACCGTGACTGCGTCCGCTGCATGCACTGTCTGAATGTGATGCCGAAGGCGCTGCACCCGGGCGATGACAAGGGCGTCACCATTCTGATCGGCGGCAAGCGCACCCTGAAGATCGGCGATTTGATGGGCACCGTACTTGTGCCCTTCAAGAAACTGGAGACCGAAGAGGATTACGAGTCTCTGGTCGAGCTGGCCGAGACCATCATCGACTTCTGGGCCGAGAACGGTCTTGAGCACGAGCGCTGCGGCGAGATGATCGAGCGCGTCGGCCTTGCGAATTTCCTCGACGGCATCGGTATTGACCCCGATCCGAACATGCTCAGCCACCCGCGCCAAAGCTCATACGTCAGGCTGGATGGCTGGGACGAGGCTGCGGAGGCCTGGTTCGAGCGACAGGCCGAAGCCGGCAAGTAGCTGACGGACTCCGACGTTCCTGGCGGGGTATGGTGCTCCGCCTGGCCCAGAATAATTGGTTTGCCTGAGTAATTGGAGGTAAGGCAATGGCAGAAATGCGCGAGCCGATCGAGTCGGGATGCCCGGATCCTTGGCAGTATCTGCATCCCGTGATGCGCAAGAACTTTGGCATGTGGAAATACCACGAGCATCCGCGCCCTGGTGTGCTGCGCCACGTGGCCTACAGCGGTGACGAGATCTGGACGGTGAAGGCCGGTACCCAGCGTATCCTTGATGTTTTCACCCTGCGCAAGCTGTGCGACATCGGCGATCAGTATGCCGATGGCTTCGTTCACTTCACCCTGCGCTCAAACATCGAGTATATGGTCAGCGATGGGACCAAGGTGGAGCCTCTGATCGAGGCCCTGGAGGGCGCCGGCTTCATCGTCGGTGGCACCCAGAACTCGGTGACCATGATCTCCCATACCCAGGGTTGGCTGCACTGCGACATTCCCGGCACCGACGCCTCCGGCGTGGTGAAGTCCATGATGGACGAGCTTATCGACGAGTTCCGCAGCGCCAACATGCCCAACCGGGTGCACATCACCACCTCCTGCTGCCAGATCAATTGCGGCGGCCAGGGTGACATCGCGATCAACGTGCAGCACACCAAGCCGCCGAAGATCAATCACAATCTGGTGGCCAATGTCTGCGAGCGCCCCACAGTGGTGGCGCGTTGTCCAGTGGCGGCCATCCGCCCGGCCATGGTCAATGGCAAACCCTCCCTGGAGGTCGACGAGCGCAAGTGCATCTGTTGTGGTGCTTGCTATCCGCCGTGCCCGCCCATGCAGATCAACGACGCCGAGCACTCCAAGCTGGCGATCTGGGTCGGCGGCAACCACTCCAACGCCCGTGGCAAGCCGACGTTCCAAAAGCTGGTGGCGGCCGGTATCCCCAATAACCCACCGCGCTGGCCCGAGGCTACCGCCATCGTCAAGCGCATCCTCAAGGCCTACAAGGAAGGTGCCCGGGATTGGGAGCGCATCAACGAGTGGATCGAGCGCATCGGCTGGCCGCGGTTCTTCGAGCAGGTGGAACTGCCGTTCACCAAGTATCACATCGATACCTGGCGCGGCGCGCGCAACAGCTTCAACGCATCGGCCCATATCCGCTTCTGAGTGGGGCTACGAGAGACCTAGACCGACAACAGGATCGAGGTTGCCATGAAATTCGCAATCCAGGTCAACGAGGGGCCCTATCAGCGCCAGGCGTCGGATTCGGCCTATTTCTTTACCAAGGCGGCGCTGGAGAAGGGGCATGAGATCTTCCGCGTCTTCTTCTACCACGACGGCGTGTACAACTCTTCGCGGCTGACTACACCACCGCAGGATGACCGCAACGTTGTCAACCGCTGGGCGGAGCTTGCCGAGAAGCACGGGTTGGATATGGTCGTGTGCGTGGCCGCGGCCCAGCGTCGCGGCATCGTCGACGAGGGGGAGGCGAAGCGTAACGGAAAGGACGCGACCAATATCCACCCGGCCTTTCGTATCTCCGGCCTCGGGCAGTTGGTGGAAGCGGCGATCCAGTCGGACCGTCTCATGGTCTTCGGTGACTGAGAAGGGGCGTGCGATGTCTGAAGTGATTAAGAAATTCCTGTACCTCAACCGCAAGGCCCCCTACGGCACCATCTACGCCTGGGAATCCCTCGAGGTGGTGCTGATCGGTGCCGCCTTCGACCAGGAGGTGAGCCTGCTGTTCCTCGATGATGGTGTCTATCAGCTAACTAACACCCAGCGCACCCAGGAAATCGGGATGAAGAACTTCTCGCCCACCTACCGGACGCTTGGGGACTACGAGGTGAAGCACCTCTACGTCGATGGCGATTCTCTCGCTGCGCGCGGTCTGAATGGGGATGACCTGATCGAGGTCGCCTGGGAGGACTTCGAGACGGGCGAGGAGATCGAGAACATCGTCGAGATCGTGGACAAGGACCGGGTGATCGAGCTGATGGAAGAGCACGACGTGGTCTTCAGCTTCTGAAGGAGCAAGCCAATGAGCATTCTGCACACAGTGAACAAGTCGCCGTTTGAAAAGAACTCCTTGGCGTCTTGCCTTAAGTTTGCTAGCGACGGTGGCTCGGTATTGCTGCTTGAGGACGGCGTCTACGCGGTGCTCCAGGGAACCGAGGTAGAGGATGCCGTGATCGATGCGCTGAGCCGAGTGTCCGTCTATGTACTGGGTCCCGATTTGAAAGCCAGAGGCTTCTCAGAGGATCGGATCATCGACGGTGTCAAGGTGGTGGACTACGGCGGATTCGTCGACTTGGCCGCGGAAAACGACAAGGTCCAAGCCTGGCTCTAAACTCCCTTCCGTTCAATTTTTTTGTAGAGGAGATCGTTCCATGCCTATCGAAGTCAACGGGAAGATGCTGGAAACCGACGAGGAAGGCTATCTTTCGAACATCAACGAATGGGTGCCCGGCGTCGCCGACGTCATGTCCAAGGAGGACGGTCTGGAGTTGACCGAAGAGCACTGGGACATTATCAACTTCCTGCGTGAGTACTACGAGGAGTATCAGATTGCCCCCGCAGTGCGCGTTCTGACCAAGGCGGTCGGCAAGAAGCTCGGGAAGGACAAGGGCAACAGCAAGTATCTCTATGGCCTGTTCCCCTACGGTCCTGCCAAGCAGGCCTGCCGTTATGCCGGTCTGCCGAAGCCGACCGGCTGCGTCTGATCTGATCTAGCTGTTCCCCAGGGGGTGCCTGGCTCCCCCTGGTCCAGAAAGCTCGCTCGGGGGGTTGCGGAAACATGTCGTTTCTGACCGTCGTTTACGCATTGCTCTTCTACTTCGCCGCCGCGGTCATGATCCTTGGCCTGGCACTCCGTATCACCAAGTACGCCAAGACGCCGGCCCCGCTGAAGATCCCCACCACACCCGCGCCCGTCACCGAGACGGGCGCGGGGTTGCGCATGGTGCGGGAGGTCGTGCTGTTTGAGAGCCTATTCAAAGGCAACAAGTGGACCTGGATTTTCGGCTGGACCTTCCACTTTGGCCTCTTCCTGGTCACGCTACGCCACTTGCGCTACTTCCTCGACCCGGTGTGGACGCCGATTCTGTTGATACAGCCTTTCGGCATCTATGCGGGCTTTGCCATGCTGTTGGGCCTCGCCGGACTCTGGGTGCGGCGTTTCCTGGTGGATCGTGTTCGGTATATCTCCGTGCCCTCGGATCATCTGATGTTGGCGCTACTGATTCTGATCGCGACCAGCGGGCTGGTGATGAAGTTTGTCGTCCACACCGATGTGGTCGCCGTCAAGAATTTCTTCCAGGGGCTGATGAGCTTCTCCTGGAGCCCCTTACCCGCTGATCCGGTGCTGTTGGTGCACCTCACGCTGGTGGCCGCACTGATGATCGTCTTCCCCTTCAGCAAGCTACTGCATGCCCCGGGACTGTTCTTCAGTCCAACCCGCAACCAGGCGGACAACCCGCGCGAGCGCCGGCATCTTGCCCCCTGGGCGCGCCAGCTCGAGCAGGGCTAGGGGTTTCGAGCCCCCGGTCAAGTGCTGACGCCGTAACCCGTAGCTCTAGAGGTTGACCCATGGCCAAGGCAACGTTCGTCATTCCTCAACTCCAGGAATACGCCGAGGTGCCCGCGCTCGTGCCGGCCACGATGGCGCACAGCCGGCCGTTCGTCTCGAAACCGGATTTCCAGCAGCCCCTGGGTTACCCCGGCGAGCTGGTCGAGGGGTGGGAGGAGAAGGCCATCGCCAAGATGGGGGAGCTCCTGGGAAAGTATCGCTCGCTCCAGGTTTACCTCGACTCCTGTGTCAAGTGCGGTAGTTGCACCGACAAGTGCCATTACTTCCTGGGTACGGCCGACCCGAAGAACATGCCGGTTGCCCGGCAGGACCTGCTTCGCAAGGTCTATCGTCGTTATTTCACCCTGGCGGGTAGGTTCTTTCCCAAGCTGGTGGGGGCCGCCGATCTGACCAGGGAAGTGCTCGATGATTGGTACAGCTACTTCCACCAGTGCTCCCAGTGTCGACGCTGCTCCGTCTTCTGCCCCTACGGCATCGATACGGCCGAGATCTCCATGGCGGCGCGGGAGATCATGGACAGCATCGGCATGGGACAGAAGTACTGTAACGAGATCATCGGTAAGGTCTACAAGATCGGCAACAACCTCGGCCTCCCGGGTCCGGCCCTAGAGGATACCCTCGAGGGCCTGGAGGAGGATGTCTACGACGATACCGGGGTACGGGTCCGTTACCCTCTCGATGTGGTCGGCGCCGAGATTCTCCTGGTTACCCCGTCTGCCGATTTTTTCGCCGAGCCCCATGTGGACGGACTCATCGGCTATGGTAAGGTGTTCCACGAGGCTGGGGTCAGTTGGACCGTGAGCTCCTATGCCTCCGAGGCGGCCAACTTCGGCATGTTCATCGGCTCCTACGAGAACATGCGCCGGATCGCTCAGCGCATCCGCAAGGCCGCCCTTGACCTCAAGGTCAAGCGCATCGTGTTCGGCGAATGTGGGCACGCCTGGCGTGTGGCCTACAGCTTTCTCAATACCCTCGCTGGGCCCTTTGATTTCCTCGATCCCCGTTATCCGGTTCCGCAGCACATCTGCGAGTTCACTTGGGAGTTGATCGAGCAGGGCAAGCTCCAGTTCGACAAGTCCGAAAACGACGACATGGTGGTGACCTACCACGACTCCTGCAACGTGGCTCGCGCCTCCCGCATGGGCACCGCGCCCGGGGGGCAGTTCGAAATCCCGCGCAACATCCTCAAGGCGGTATGCAACCATTATGTCGACATGGCCGAGGAGACCATTCGCGAGCGCACCTTCTGCTGCGGCGGTGGTGGTGGACTGCTCACCGACGATCTCATCGAACTGCGTGTGAAGGGTGCCAAACCCCGTGTCGAGGCCCTCAACCAAGTGATTGAGGAGAAGGGTGTCACCCACATGGCAGCCATCTGCGCGATCTGCAAGAGCCAGTTCACCAAAGTGCTGCCGTTCTACGGGCTGGACATGAACCAGATTGTGAGCCTGCACCAGTTGGTGTCCAAGGCCATCGTCCTCACCCGCCTGACCGACGACGAAGACGAGGAGGACGACGAGGATGATAGCGAAGACGAAGATACAGACGAGGCCGAGGATGACGATGTCTAAAGGCGCACCCGAACCCCGCGAACCGCCGACCAAATTGAGAATGATCATCGAAAGGTTTGACTGGTAAGGAGAATTAAGTATGGCCGCTCCTAGCGAAGAGATGAATACCAAGTTGACTTGGCGCCGTTTTCGCGATGGCGACACCGACTGGAACAAGCTCACCGATAAGATCTTCGTCCAGGACACCTCCCATAAGTGTCCCACCTATGTCCACAAGACCCCTCCGTGCCAGGGCAGTTGTCCTTCCGGCGAGGATATCCGGGGTTGGTTGGCCATCGTCCGCCAGCAGGAGAAGCCGCCGGTCGGTATGGATTGGAAGGAGTATGCCTTCCGCCGATTGACCGATGCCAATCCATTTCCGGCCATGATGGGCCGCGTCTGCCCGGCCCCCTGCCAGGACGGCTGTAATCGCAACGAGGTCGAGGACTTCGTTGGCATCAACTCGGTGGAGCAGTTCATTGGCGACAACGCCATTGCCTCCGGCTATGGATTCACGCCAGGCCCCGACAGCGGCAAGAAGGTCGCCATCGTCGGGGGTGGCCCCGCCGGTTTGGCGGCGGCCTACCAGCTTCGGCAACTCGGCCACGCCTGCACCATCTTCGAGGCCAATGATGGGCTCGGGGGCATGTTCCGCTACGGTATTCCGGGCTACCGGGTGCCCCGCGACAAGCTCGATGCGGAGATTGGGCGCATCCTTGACATGGGCCAGATCGAGGTACGGGCGAAGACCCGCGTGGGTCAGGACATCAGCGTCGAAGACGTCGAGCGCGAGTTTGATGCCATACTATGGGCCCTCGGTTGTCAGAGCGGCCGCGGTCTGCCGGTCCCCGGTTGGGCGAACACCTCAAACTGTGTCAGCGGCGTTGCCTTCCTCAAGGCGTTCAACGAGGGCCGCATGAAGGTCACCGCCCAGAAGGTCGTGTGCGTGGGCGGTGGTGACACCTCCATTGACGTGGTCTCAGTCGCGCGCCGGCTCGGGCACATCCAGAACACCAATCCCGCCGATCTCCCCGAGACCGTGATCCACGACGGTTACGTGGCCCATGACACGGCGGTGACCGCGGCCGCAGACGGTGCCGAGGTGACCCTCACCTCGCTGTTTCCGCGCAAGGAGATGATGGCCTCTGAGCACGAGGTCCATGATGCGCTCACCGAGGGTATCACCATCCTCGACGGCGTCATGCCGCTGGAGGTGCTCAAGGGTGAGGATGGCCGGGCCGTGGCACTCAAGGTGTGCGACTGCACCATGGACGGGATGCGTCCGATCCCCAAGGAGGGGACCGAGCGGGTGCTCGAGGCCGACCTCATCGTTGCCGCCATCGGCCAGGGAGGCGACCTCACTGGTCTGGAGGCTCTTGATAACGGCCGTGGTTTGATCAACGCGGACAAGTTTTATCAGGTCCCCAATCGGCCGGGTCACTTCGTCGCCGGCGACATCATCCGACCTCATCTGCTGACCACCGCCATCGGTCAGGCTTGGATCGCGGCCGACTCCATCGACGCCTATGTCCGCCAGGCCGAGAACAGGCGTCGCCCGAAGGTTGACGTTCACCACTTCGATTTGCTCAAGAAGATGGAAGAGGTCCGGCTCGCCCCCGAACAATTTGCAGTGGAGGCAAGGGGAGATCTGCGCGGGACCTCCGACGGTAACTGGGCGGTGCACAATTACGAGGATCGTTCGGCAGCGGAGATTATTCCCCATGACGAGCTGTTTCTCGCGCACTTCGGCTTCCATGCCCGCAACAAGCGCGAGGAGGTTGTTCCCACGGCCGAGGAGGTATTGGGTCATTTTCAGGAGCGCGTGATCGGGTTGAGCACCGAGCAGGCGATCGACGAGGCCAAGCGCTGCATGAGCTGTGGCATGTGCTTCGAATGCGACAACTGCGTCATCTTCTGTCCGCAGACAGCGGTTTACCGGGTGGACAAGGCTAGCCGGACCACCGGGCGCTATGTGGCCACCGACTACGCGAAATGCATCGGCTGCCATATTTGTGCGGAGGTGTGCCCCACCGGCTACATCAAGATGGGGCTCGGAGAGTAACGGAGCGGGAGACGGCGATGGGTAGTGCCCTGCGAAGCGGTGGCCTCATCTCGATCGGATTGGCCGGGGCGTTGATCGCTCTGGCCGCCCAGGGAGCCAGCGGCAACTTTGTCGTGCCGGGCTCGCAGGCGGCTGGCCTCAAGAGTTGCGTGGAGCCCACCGACTTTATGCGGCGCAATCACATGGAGGTGATTCGGCATCAACGCGATGCAACCGTCCATCAAGGAATCCGTTCGACCAAGCATAGCCTCAAGGACTGTGTTGCCTGTCATGTGAGCAAGGGGGGCGAGCAGAGCTTCTCCCCTGTCAATGGGATAAACCAGTTTTGTGGGGCTTGCCACGCCTTTGCGGCCGTCGATCTCGACTGCTTCCAGTGCCATGCCAGGGTTCCCGATGGCAAGGGGTGGGGCACGGGAGCGAAGGAGGGTAGCGCCGCTGGCGCTTGGGCGATACCGGCAGGTTCTCCGCCGAAGGGAGGGCGGTGAGCATGAAAACGCCAGGCGACAAGATCGATCGACAACGGCGGGGGTTCGTCGGTGCGCTTGCCGGGGTGACCGCGGCAACCCTCGCCCCGGGGGTCGTCCTTCACACAGTGGCAGCGACCTCGCCACGATCGGAGGCGGTGACCAGCGCCGTGCGCTGGGGGATGCTGATCGATACGGCGAAATGCGCCAATGGTTGCTCTGCCTGTGTCAGCGCCTGCGACAAAGAGAATGGCCTCAACCTGCAGGTTAAACCTCAGGGTGAGGACGAGGCGAAGTGGGATCGACAGCGCTCGGTGTGGATCCGCAAGGTCAAGTTGCAGGACGAGCTTACCGGCAAGGTGAGCAATCTGCCAATGCTGTGCCAGCACTGCGAGTATCCCCCCTGCGTGGACGTTTGTCCGACGGGGGCCTCGTTCAAGCGAGCCGACGGCATTGTGATGGTGGACCGCCATACCTGCATCGGATGCCGCTACTGCATGATGGCTTGCCCCTACAAGGCGCGCTCGTTCATTCACGAGGTGGTGGAGGAAAAGCTCACCCGGGTTCCCAGGGGGAAGGGGTGTGTGGAGAGCTGTAATCTCTGCGCGCATCGTCTGGACCATGGCGACATCAGTACGGCCTGTGCCGATGCCTGTGCGGCCCAGGGGCACCGCGCGATTGTCTTCGGTGACATCAAAGACCCCAACAGTCCTGTCGCGAAGGCCCTGGCCAGTCTGCCGAGCCGGCAGATCCGCAGCGACCTCGATCTCAACACCGGTGTCCGCTACAGCGGAATCTGACGAGCAGGAGGACCCTGGATGAAGAAGATCCTGTATCGCGAGTGGCGCATTGAGGGATCCCGTTACTGGGGCTTGCTGGGGGCGCTGGCCTCAGTCACCGGTATCGGCGCATTGGCGGCCCTGTACATGGAGCATGAGGGGCACTGGGTCACGGGGATGACCAATCAGATTGTTTGGGGTATTCCCCACGTCTTCGCCGTATTTCTCATCGTGGCCGCATCCGGGGCGCTGAATGTGGCTTCCATCGGTACCGTCTTTGGTCGGACCCCTTACAAGCCCTTGGCCCGACTCTCAGGGCTGCTGGCGGTGGCGTTGCTGGTGGGTGGGCTGCTGGTGCTGGTGCTCGACCTGGGTCGCCCCGACCGCCTCATCGTGGCGATGACTCATTACAACTTCAAGTCCATCTTCGCATGGAACATCTTTCTCTATACCGGTTTCATGGTGGTTGTCATCGCCTATCTGTGGACGATGGCGGAGCGCACAGTCAACCACCTGTCCAAGCCCGTCGGCTATTTCGCCTTCGTCTGGCGCTTGGCACTGACTACCGGTACCGGTTCTATCTTCGGCTTTCTGGTGGCGCGGCAAGGCTACGACTCGGCCCTCCTGGCACCCTTGTTTGTGGTGCTGTCGTTCAGCCTTGGCTTGGCCATCTATCTGTTGGTCCTGATGTATAGCTTCCGGATGGAGCAGCGGCCGCTGGGTGATGTTCTGTTTCAGCGCATGAAGAACCTACTCGGTGTGTTTCTCGCAGCGGTGCTCTATTTCACGCTGGTGTATCACCTCACCAAGCTCTACGGCACCAAGTACCATGGTTTCGAGTCATTCATCCTCGTCCATGGCGGTGTCTATAGCCTCTTGTTCTGGGTTGGCTGGATCCTGGTGGGTAACCTCATTCCCATGGGCATCGTCTATCATCCGGTTCTCGGCCGGTCCCGTGCTTGGGTTGCGGGGGCCTGTGGTCTGGTTATCGTAGGAGGTCTGGCGACGATGTATGTGATCATCATCGGCACCCAGGCCTATCCGTTGGAGATGTTCCCCGGCCAGACCATCCTCGAGAGCGGCTTCTATGACGGTGTCGAGGGTCGGGCTGCGGGCTACACACCCAGTATCCCCGAGTTTCTGCTCGGCCTGGGGGGTGTCGGGGTGGCACTCTTGATCACTGCGGTGGGGGTGCGTGTGCTGCAGTTTTTGCCCGAGTCCCTGGCGGACCAGATGATCGACCCGCATGCCAAGGCCTGATTCCCAGGCCTCAATGCGGTTTCCGACCACCAACGGGGCGGCCTTCGGTGCCGTCCCAGTGCATCTCTAAGGTTGAGTATTCGGCGCAGCGGGGATAGGGGCTGACGCCTGCCGCCCATGTCCCATCTCTTGATCTCGGCCGCCCACAAGTCTTCGGGGAAGACAACGCTCAGCATTGGGATCTGTGCCGAGCTGCGCCATCGCGGCTTGAGCGTCCAGGCGTTCAAGAAGGGACCCGACTATATCGATCCGCTCTGGCTGGGCAGTGCCTGCGAACGCCCCTGCTACAACCTCGACTTCTACACCCAGACACAGGACGAGATCCGCGCTTTATTCGCCGAGCGGGCCCGCTGTGCCGATATCGGCCTCATCGAGGGCAACAAGGGGCTCCACGATGGTCTCGACCTCGATGGCAGCACCAGCAACGCTGCCTTGGCAACCCTGCTTGGTGCGCCCGTGGTACTGGTGATTGACAGCCAGGGTATGACGCGCGGTGTTGCGCCGTTGGTCCTAGGGTTTCAGGCGTTCGATCCGAAGGTTCGCATCGCCGGGGTGATTCTCAACAAAGTCTCCGGACCGCGTCATGAGGGAAAGCTCAGGCAGGTGCTGGAGTACTACACCGGCGTGCCAGTGCTCGGTGCGGTTCATCGCAGCGCCGAGCTGGAGATCGTTGAGCGCCATCTGGGCCTGATCCCGAGCAATGAGGAGACCAGGGCGGCGGAGAAGATCGAGCAGATCCGCCGGCGTGTGGCGTGCGAGGTGGATTTTGACCGCCTTTTGTGGGTGGCGGGGACGGCGGCCCCAGTCCCCAGCGGTTTAGCTACGCCACCAAAACCGGCGAGGCGGGTGGGGTCGGATGTGCGCATCGGTATCGCCAGGGATGCGGCGTTCGGCTTCTATTACGCCGGGGACCTCGAGGCCTTCGAGCAGGCCGGCGCCGATCTGGTACCGTTCAGCCCAGTGGGCGATACGCGCTTACCCGCAGTGGACGCGCTGTTTCTTGGGGGCGGATTCCCGGAATCGCGCATGCGTGAGCTTGAGGCCAATGCCGCGATGCGGGCCGAGGTGCGCCGATTCATCGACGCCGGCGGTGCTGTCTACGCCGAATGTGGCGGGTTGATGTATCTCTCCCGGCGTATCCAGTGGCAGGGGGAGCTCCGTGCAATGGTCGGGGCCATCGCCGCCGATGCCGTGATGCACGCGGAGCCCCAGGGGCGCGGTTATGTCCGACTGCGGGAGACGGCGGCCTTTCCCTGGCCGAATCCAGCACCGCCGGGGGGCGAGGTCTATGCCCACGAGTTCCATTACTCACGCCTGGTCGGTCTCGACGCCGGACTTACCTTCGGTTATGAGGTGCTGCGTGGGGACGGTCTGGATGGGCGCCATGACGGCCTGATCCAAAACAACCTCCTGGCGTCGTACACTCACCTGCGCAACGTCGCCGCTAATCCCTGGGCAGGGCGGTTCGTGGGGTTCATTCGCGGCCTGCGCGATCAGGTCGACCGGGATCAACGGCGAGCGACGGCGAGCGACGACAGGATGACGGACCTGGTTGCTAACAGAAAGCACGAGAGAGGGGTGAGTCTATGTTTAGGATGACCGGTCAAGCCGCCGATCAGGTGCGCAAGGCAGCCCAGCAGAGTGGGGCCGGGGGGATGGCGCTGCGGCTCGCGGCCCATCAACAGCCTGGAGGGGCCATTGATTACCGCATGGGCTTCGACGAAGCCAGCGATGAGGATATCCGCTTCACCAGCGAAGGGGTGGAGGTTCTGATGACCCCCGAGGACGCCGCGCTGCTGAATGAGGCCGTTATGGACTTCGTTGAGATGCAGCCGGGCGAGTTTCAATTCATCTTCTTGAACCCGAGAGATGCCCACTACGCGCCGCCAACCGAATAACCCCGTGCCCCTCCTTGTAGACGGGAGGGCTGTGGTTGGGGCTCATCCATCCTGCGCGCGGGCCAATCTCGTTTGCTGATATCCTAGCGTGGAGCTTAGCCCAGAGGATTCCCTGCGGCTGAACGTCCTGCTGGCGACTAAGCCGCTTGCTATCCGCATCGACGAATCGGATTTGGTGGTCTTTGGCCTCTCGGGGCAGGGCGAGATCCGGGTGGCGCTCAATCCCCTGGGTCGCCCGGAGATCTATCTGCGCAAGGTACGTGAGCTTCTTTCTGGTTACGTTCTTGGCTCGCCGGGGGGCTACCCGGTCTACCTCCGGCGCTGGACTCGCATGGGGCAGATGCGCGATGAGAGCCTGGCGCAGTTGCTCCTGCTCGGCGAGCCCGAGGCGGTGGTCGCCGCTGCCTGCTCGCCGGGGCTCACCAATGAGCTGGCACGCCGTGCCTGGTGGGCGATGGAGGATGCCGAAAACGCTCGCCAGATGCTGGCCAATCCCGCCGTGGTGTGCGGAAGCATGGGCCCGGTACTGGCGGCTTACCTGGTCGACTACCTGCCCTTCGAGACCGAGCCCGAGAAGATGATCGAGACGGTCCGGTTGGTGCTCCAGCCCGGACTCATCGATGCTGCGGTGCGTAGCGAGCTGTGGCAGAAGGCGGCGCGGCGTCAGGCCTATCTGGTAGGGTTCTTGGCCGCGGACCCTGATGACCTGCCGGAGTCAGCGCCAAACCGGTCCGACGCACCGCGCTATCAGGCTCGCCTGGCAGCCCTCGCCGGGTCGGGAAACCGCTTTGCGAGCCTGCTGGAAAGGGTGCTTTCTGGACGGGGGCAAGTTTTCGTCCAGACCGTCCAACAGGTGCTCAAGAAGCCGCCGACCCAGGAGGTGGTCACCGCCATCCTGGAACTGATCAGCAGCTACTTTCGTGTTTTTCGACCTGAAGGGCACCCCGATCAACGCATCGAAGACCTGGTAGCGGAAGCGCCGGTGTTCTGTCAGCTCGGGTGCGCCCCCGAGGCGCTGGCGCAGTGCCTGGCAGCGATGCCGGAGCTGTCCGCAGAGGCTCGTGCCATGCGCGTGCTGTCCGGCCTCGGTTACGGCGTACTGAGGCCGGCACTGAGCTCCGCCACCGTCATGGGCAGCCTGATGCGGCGGAAGCTCGAGCCGGTGCTGCAGCCGATTTCTGCCCAGCTCGCCGTGCTGGTGTGCCCGCGATGAAGGCCCTCTGCCAACCAAGGCCGGGGGATGCGCGGTAGGCCGCAGATCGAGACGGCCACGGCCGGAATTCAGCGTTAGCGGCGCCGGCGTTCCCGGAAGGGTTGGCGGCCCCGATAGGCGGCAATCTGTTGGATGATTGGCGCAAATGGCAGGGCCTCGAGATTCCCGTACTGGGTCTGTGCGGCGTCCACCAGAGCGTGCACGTCGGGGATAGGATGGGGGATGGGCCCATCGGGCGCGAGCACCCTGTGCAGACCGCGAAGCCCGCCGATCTGCACCCGCATGGCCCGTGCATGGGGTAGGGCGGCTCCGAGCGTTGCCGTGCGGAGCGCAAAACGGGCCTGGGCCCGTAAGATTTCCAGCAACTGGAGACAGCGGTGTTGGGCCGCGGCCAATCGGCAACTGACTCCTTCGCGCTCGGCAATGCAGAAACGCTCGGCTTGGGAGCACTGGCAATTGTTGGTCAGTAGGCTCTTCTCATAGGGACAATAGTGCTCATTGATGGAGCGGTAGGTCTCGCGGAAGATCTCGTTGTCCACGCCTTGATCGTTCTCAGTCCGTCCCATCGAGGAAGCGATGGATTAGGCGGCGGTCGCGTTTGTTGGGCTTGCTCTGGGGGCCTGGGGAATAGACCCCGAGCTCGCGTTGCTCGCGCTCCAACTCTTGGCGGTGTAGGCGACTGGCTTCAGTCTCCTCGTAGAGCATCGCCGCCTCCGTGGCGGGACCGCGTTGCCTGGACACAGCCTTGATCAGGATGTCCCACTCCAGGGGTCCCTTGGAGATGCGCAGATGTGCACCGGGTTGCACGGCTTTTCCTGGCTTGGCCCGCTGACCGTTCACCTCCACCCTGCCGCCGTTGATGGCGGTGATCGCCAACTGTCGGGTCTTGAAGAACCGGGCAGCCCACAGCCACTTATCGAGGCGGACAGGAACGAGATCCTCCTTCATGTTGGTGGGTCTTGTTCATCGGCCGCCGTGAGGCCGAGGAGCTCGTCCAACCGGCCAAAGGCATCGAGCTCGACCATGTCGTCGTAGCCACCAACCGGGTGGTCGTCGATGAAGATCTGCGGGACCGTTCGCCTTTGGCTGCGCCCGATCATGTTGTGCATCTGATCGGGGTTGTGGTCGATTGCGATCTCCGTGTAAGCCACCCCTTTTCGCTGCAAAAGTCGTTTTGCCCGCACACAGTAGGGACAAAACGCGGTTGTGTAGATCTCTACCCTAGTCATGCGCAAGACCCATCGTTGCACTGCTTCGGCAAGGATGCTAGCAACACCCACGCACTGGGTCTACGGATTCAGGCGGGGCTTGTGCGACGTTGCGGAGCCTGGAAGCAGAGAGGGATGGAAAAAAGGGGTAGCGCTCACGCGCTACCCCTCAAGGGTGTTCATCCGGCATCCGCTATGGCGAGGGCATAGCCCGCTCTGCTTCAGCGATCAGGATGGGCGCCCGCAGCTCTTCAGGGAGTTGCTCGAACCGCTTGGCGAGCTGGGGCCACATGAGATTGTAGTAGAGCTCACCCCGGACCAGGACCACACCCTTGGCGGGGATCTGGTATTCGAGGGTGCGTTCCTCGTGGGGCTTGAGTCGCGTGTCCTTGCCCAGTTTGGTCGCTTCGGGCGGCGGTGCGGGTTTGCCTGCATCGTCGGCCATCACGTAGACCAGATAGGCCTGGGGATCGCTCTCAGCGGGATGACCGGCCGCATTCTCCCACAGGATTTCGCCCTTGTCGTTATAGGCGCTGAGCTTGAGGTAGATGTTGCGGAACGGTGCGCCGGTGGGCAGTGAATGCGGCTGTTGGTTTTTCAGCAGCACCTTGGCCTTGATATTGTCGCCATCGCGTTGGGTGGTCAGATCGAACACCACCGAGCGCTTGAGCATGCCCGGGTTGTGGCCACCGCCCATGGAGTGATCCGCGACCCCTTCGGCGATGGGCATGTGGCAAGCCAGGCAGTTCACGTCGGACTTGCTCATGTTGTATTCGCTGCCGGTGAGGCAGAGGGGTACGCCATGGGGATTGTCCCGCTGGTCATGGCAGCCCATGCAGGCGTTATTGGTCTTCATCTGGGTCGGGTTGCCCTCCATAGGCAGTGCGGGGATCTTCTTTCCCTCGAACTCCACTGCCTCGCCCAGGTGGGGGTTGGGTTTCTTGCTGTCGCCACCACTGGCTGCGGCGCCCCCGAACAGGTCGCCCGAGGCGGTGAGCTGCTGCAGGCCGCGGTTGAATCCTTGCGGGGCCTGGAGCTTTTCGCTCAGCTCATAGGACTGAAGCCCGAGCCGCAGTTTGCCGTCTTCGCCCCGGATACCTTTGTAGTTGGTGAGGGTGTGGCACGCGACGCAGTTGACACCTTCGCTGTAGGCGGGGTTCGCGTCGAGCTTGGTGGTCTTGTCGCGAGCGGCGTTTGGGGCGTGGCACTGTAGGCATACCGGAAACTTGCCTGACTTCTTGTGGATCTGGCCTTCCTGGGTGGGATCGCCCACCTCCGTCTGATAGAAGGCGCCGTGGATCGGATCGCTGAGGGCGGTACTCTTGGCATGCATAGAGCCCGACCATTGGCGGTAGACCTCCTGGTGGCAGGTTTTACACAACTCCGCGGAGATCTGGTGGATCTTTTCGGCCTCCCCCGCCGCGACGCCAGTCAGTGCCAGAAACATAAGTACTCCCCACAGGCCCCCTGCCTGTTTGACCTTACGTCGGATCATGGTGTCTCTCCCCTACATTGGACCGGCATTTTCCGGCGGCGTCATCGTTGGTTGGGACGGGCCAAAAGTCAAGCAATCCGGGTTGGAGTCAAGTGCCTCAGGTACTCAATAACAGAACCGCCTTTCAACCACTGAGGGGTCACCCGCTCAATTGCCTCCAGGGATATCCCCGCTCCATAATGCCGCTCGCTGCGGGGGGGAGCTTACCCAGCAGGTGGGCGGAGGTATCTTGGTTACTGTTTGCGCCGGGGTTGGCCCGGCCAAAGCGACCTCGCGTTGTCTGGTTGCAGGAGTGGTTGAGATGCGCGTTGTGGGCGGTTTCCTTTGCGGCCTGGCGTTTCGGTGGATCGGGATCGGAGCACTGCTGCTCAGCGCATCGGTCGCGGCCTACGCCGCCAAGGTCACACTGGATTCGTCCAACTGGGGCCACCCGGCGGGTGAGTCCTGCGTGAGCTGTCATACCAAAGCCTCCGCCGGGCTAACGCAGCAGTGGCGCGGGAGCGCCCATGCCAAAACCGGCGTGAACTGTATGGACTGCCATCAGGCGGAGAAGTCCGAGCCGGATGCTCGCGAGCACGAAGGTCAGATTATCGCCACGGTGGTATCGCCGAAGGATTGTGCTCGTTGCCACCCGGCGGAGTTCGAGCAGCAACAGGGGTCGGTGCATGCCGAGGCCTATGCGCTCATCGCCGAGCGGGTGCCCGCGCTGGCCCACAACCTGACCGGGCCGGCCATGCAGGCTGCCGGCTGTGATCAGTGCCACGGCTCGGTGGTGAAGGTGAGGGGGGACGGCACGCTGGACCCCGCCACCTGGCCAAATTCGGGTATTGGCCGTGTCAACCCTGACGGATCTAAGGGCTCGTGCTCCGCCTGCCACGGTCGCCACCTCTTCTCCAAAGCACAGGCGCGGGAGCCCGAGGCCTGCGTGCGCTGCCATGCCGGCCCAGACTCCCCAGACAAGGAGATATTTGAGGCATCCAAGCACGGGATGCTCTACGTCGCCGGGCGTGCGGAGATGAATCTAGATGCCGACTCATGGGTGGCAGGAAAGGACTACACGGCCGCTCCCACCTGCGTTACCTGCCATATGGGCGCGGCGGGGAAGCTGCCAGCAACCCACGATGTGGGGATGCGCAATGCCTGGAGTCTGAATACCCCAATCTCCCAACAGCAGTACCTGGTCGTGCTCGAGGATGGCTCGAAACTGGAGCTCTCCGCCGCCAACAAGGCCCCGAGCCGTGGCAGTGAGCTGACCAAGGCGGATGGCACCAGGGCCAAGGTGAAGGCGGTGGCGGGACCCAAGGAACGGCGACAGGCGATGAGCCTGGTGTGCTTGGAGTGCCATAGCAAAGGCTTCACCGACAACTTTATGAAGCAGTTTGATCAGGTGGTATTGCTGTTCAACGACAAGTTCGGTGTACCCGCCAGGGCCATCATGGCCGAGCTCTACCAGCGGCAATTGCTGACACCGTTGCCCTTCGACGAGCCCATTGAGTTTACCTACTGGGAGCTCTGGCACGACGAAGGGGCACGCGCTCGCCATGGGGCCTCCATGGCAAGCCCCAATCACGCCTGGTGGGAAGGGCTGTACCTGGTGGGGCGCAACTTCTACAACCGATTCCTACCGCAGGTGAGGGCGGTTGCTGGTACCGAGGCCGAGGCCATCATTGAGCCCCACGTCACGAGCCAGAAACCCCACCAGTGGCTAGGAAACCCCGGCGTGGGCAATCCGATCCTCGGCTTCGGTGTGACGGGGACGAGCGATGGCTAGGCTTCGCCTGCCGGGCTTTATTACCCACCAGGTCCTGATTGCCCTAGTGCTCGGGGGCCTTGGGGGAATCGCTACCATGGTGTTTTTGATTGAGTTCGACCATTTCACTAGCAGTAATGAGTTCTGCACCAGCTGTCATTCGATGGCCTATGCGGAGCAGACCTATCGGGCATCGGTCCACTACAACTCCGCTTCTGGGGTGCGCGCATCCTGCGGCGACTGTCATGTCTCCGAGGGTGTCTTTGCCGCGACCTGGGATCATGCCATGGGAACCAAGGACCTCTTCAAGCAGTTGTTTGGCCCCGATTACGACGACCCCGTGATTAATCTCTTGCACTTACCCGAGGCGGCATTCCATGCTCGCCAGTGGTTCAGGGAGCGGGATTCGGCCACCTGTAGACGTTGCCACGAGCTCACGGCGATTCAGGGTAAGCGAGCGGACACGGCGGCCATCCACCTAGAGGATGCCCAGGGCAAGACCTGCATCGACTGCCACTACAACCTCGTCCACCGCAAGGTGCCGGACCGGCAGACCTTCAAGCGGGAGGCATGGAACCGGATGGTGGAAGAGGAATTTGGACTGGCGCTTGGGGTAGCCGGAAAGTTTTTTGCTGGCGAAGGTTAGGCCCCCGCTGCCGCTCAGACGCGCGGAGAGTCGGGAGTTGGCGGCCGGTGTTTATAAGGGTAATTCGGTGACGCTCTGCGTCTCTCAGAGCGGACACTCCGAACGTCGTTGCGCGGCGCCGGCCAGTAGGCGCAGCAGCAGAGTATTCGCGAGGACCGCGAGAGCGGCGAACAGCGACAAGAGTCCTAGGGTTCCTTGACCGACCCCCATCTGCACAGACGAGTCAAATTTTGCAGGGCTCCAGTTTTGCCTGAGCGAACAAGGCGGTCCGGGTCTGTTCCAAGCGGCGCATGGCCGTGGTGACGGGTCGGTTGGTTGCTTTAGGGCAGCCGTCAAAGAGTTGGGACAGGCCGGGGCGCAGGATGCGACTGTGGACCTTGGTGAAGAACAGGGCGACCCGGATCCCCGGATCGGTGACCTGGTAGCGGTGGCTGTGGGGGATCCGTTCGATGAGGCCGTGCAGGCGTAGCCGGCGCAGGTCATAGGTCATAGCTCATGCGTCCGGGCGAGTAGGTATCGACGGGGACGGCGAGCGCCTGG
>Ga0208980_10000098_pt1 | contig 40915 bp, 84 predicted proteins | sample WetSurMetagenome_3_FD_187993 | JGI IMG/M metagenome (GOLD analysis project Ga0208980, IMG submission 187993) | Wetland microbial communities from Twitchell Island in the Sacramento Delta, sample from surface sediment Aug2011 Site A1 Bulk (version 2) | ecosystem: Environmental > Aquatic > Marine...
AAAGGGAAGCTGTCAAATTGGCCGTTGTATCTCAGCAACTCAACATGGTCGAGAGGCCCGATGTAATAATCAAGGGCCAGATCAAGGACATAGACCAGAAGCTGCAGCACGTTAAGGACCCGACTATCCGGGACAACCTCGTCGAGACAGCCAACAGTAAGACCAAACAGCTCATTGAATTGGGCAAAATAGCTGTCTATAAAGCCCGCGTGGAAACCAAGGTAACCAGGTTAGAAGCCTTCTTAGGAGAGCTACAACTGGGTGTCATGCGAGCCGGGTTAGAGGAAAGTCCGGAATATAAGGAAGAGATTGCCCAGTCCGTAAAATCCATTCGATCAAGTTTTGAGACTGTGGACGCTTACAAGTCGGAGGTTAGGCTGTTGGAAGAAAGCGCTGACAAGAAATCCGAAGAAGTCCCATATTACATTCGTTATAAAGAGATGTGGGACGATAATGGAGCAGCCCAATCGGACCCCCCACGGCCCGCCCCCGAAATGAAGGCGAACGGGAGAGCGGGCGAGTCACAGCCTATGGGCGTGGACCTATCGACGCAGATGTACAGCAGAAGTGGGACCCCGTTGAGGCCCCAAGAAACGCAGGGATCCCCCAACGAAGGTCTATGCGGCGAAGATGAGACAACCAACAGCGAGATCCGGGTCTCTTGTCCTATGTGCAATGCTGTCATACAATTTGATTCGGAGAAAGTAGAAGCTAACTCGGTGCTGACTATTCTGTGTGAGTGCAAGAACCTACTCCGGTTAGACTGGAAGGACCACAGAGTCAAGGTTGATCCGTTGGTATGTCCGCACTGCCAGATGCCGGGACCTTTTTCAGAGGTTACTATATCCTACAGCGATAAGGCGAGAAGATTCCGCTGTGGTAGCTGTAGTAAGTATTTTAAGGATACAGATAACCTTCAGGAACAACCCGTCGGTGATAGGCTTTATACTCTCAATAAGACTTTAAGCTCACATATTAGGCGAATGGAAGAGATCGTCGACAAGAATGCAAAAGAGAGTAGCAAGCACATTATCCTCCAGAAAGCCGCGGCCGTTAAAACTCTTAGACGGCCACCAAGGAGTTTTTAATGATTTATTTTCTGAAGAAGCTGTTGGTTCGGATATTTGGTTGGCTTCATGTGGCCGGGGACGATCTGGTTACTTCAAGCCCTGACTCAATCAAGTCCACTTACATGATGGCTATCAAGCAAGCAGGTGAAGACTACAAAGAGATGCAGAGCGGTCTGGCTATGATGATGCAGCAGCAGCAAAGAATCAAGATAATGGTGGAGGGTCTTGACCGGGCTGAAACCGAAACTGGTGCCAAACTGCGGGGGGCCATCGAAATGGCTGACGCAGACCCCGACAACCCAATACATAAGGTAGCGGGCTCAAAGTATTTGGTCAGGCTCGATGAGGTAAAGAAGAAGAAAGAACAGCAAGTAAAAGACCTCGAAAACCTGGCACACATGATCGACGACTACAAGGTTAAGTTAGGGGCCATGCGGCTCCAGATAGACGATCTTAAGAGGGAGCAAGCCGAGATGACCGTCGAGTTCATCGCAGCGCAAAACACTCTTCGATTAGAGGAGAAACTGCAGGGCATTTCAACCACGAACGCTGTTGACGAATCCATTATCGCCATAAGAGAGAAAGTGGAAAACATGAAGGCGCAGGTACAGGTCGTCTCAGAGATGCGTGGCACTGCCCAGAAGGATGATGTCTATGCAGAAATAGGCGCTGAGAAGCAGGCGGCTGCCAGGTTCGATGAACTCCTTAAGGCACGACAAGAAAAAGCTCTCGAACCACAAATTAAGGAGAGAGACCTTGGATAAGGGAAATGGACAGAAAACCGCTAAAGAAAAAGATCTACGGTTCTATACCCCATTTGCCGGATTCACGATTGGGCCCAAGCGACAAACAAGCGAACCCCGGACACGTGAGGATAGCGACCAAACTGAGGAGGGACCGCCACGACTTAGTAATAGTAAGCGAGAAGCTTGATGGCTCCAACGTTGGAGTTGCTAAATTGTGGGACGGCTCATTGGTCCCTTTGACTCGCTCTGGTTACGAAGCCACTAGTTCCCCTTACAGACAGCACCAGTATTGGGCAGTATGGGTTTGGGAGCAATCCGAGAGGTTTGACTCCCTCTTAACCCCGGGTGAGTGGTGTGTGGGTGAGTGGTGCATTCAAGCCCATAGCACTAGGTACGTCTTTGAGAAGGAACCCTTCTTTCTTTTTGACATTTTCAGGAAAGAGAAAAGAATCATCTATTCTGAATTATGTGTTAGGAACGAGGCTGTGTCTGTTCCTTTTGAAGTTCCCCGAGCTTACAGTTTGGCGGACGGCGGGCCAGTATCCCTAGAACTAGCCTTAAAGTGGCTCGGAGAAGAACCTTACGGAGTCCATGGTGCTGTTGATCTCATTGAGGGGTTCGTATGGCGCATTGAACGTAAAGGGGAAGTAGACTTTCTCACTAAATACGTACGTCCAGACAAAGTCGACGGACTATATTTGCCTGAGACTTCGGTTTCAGTAAACGATAGGCCTATCTATAATTACTGGATGGACGAATCAGAGTGCATCAAGCATCTGAAGAATGAGGAGTTACTCAATGAGCGACCAAGACGACCGGGCATCCAAGACTCTCTTGGATATGCTGGCGGGAAAAAGTGTATTAGAAGAAGATAAACGATTCGCACTAGACCGGGCTTTGATCTGGTATTTGCGATTAACAGAACAAAAGGTGAACCAATAACAAACATATGTATGCAGCAATAATGTCCGAACTAGATGTTTCCCTGGCAGACGTCCGGGATGAGATAAACAGAATGGGCTTCCAGGTAGTCGGATCCGAACTGGAAGACCGCGATGACATTCCTGGGAACGTAATGCTGTGGATGATGTTCGGCTTCAATAGACTCGAACGCAACCCTAGCCTGCCCACAAAGTATGTTAGGGTTGCTTCCATAACCCATTCAGGAAGACAAACGTTCTTCCGGATTATTAACTCCCCATGGTGGTCCACGCTTTACTACCCTGCAGTAATGTGGATATATGTAACATGGGAGAGGATGAAACGAAGATGTAATAAATAGGGGGTTAACTTGTCAATTGATTTTTCCGAGATAGCCAAACGCGATGTGGCAAAAAGTGGTTACCACACTAAGCGTAGTCTTGGGGCAATGATTGTGTTGGCTGAGCAAACTAAGGGTATTATAGAACGGCAGGTTTTACTCAATCTGTTTAACTATCTTAAGATCAGTGTCTCCGGCCAACAAAGAGCTTTCAGCATACTAGACATTGCTTTCACCACAGAAGACCCGGACACCTTTTATATTCCTATTGGCCAATCTATTTGGAATACTCAGGGTCTGTGCAATACATTGTACACTACAACCAAATCTGGGATTATCCTCAAGGAGCAAATCGTTCCCCTGTTTATCAGAACCGGCCAGGTTGGACAGCTGGATTTAGAGGATAGTCATAAAAAACTTGTTTTCCTTTATGACGCGCTCAAGAAAAGCCACGCAGCACTGGAGAAAAAGTTTGAGGAGATGTACCACAAGTGGGCAGATTCCGCCGATGACAATGAGCGTCTCTTAACAAAAACAAGGGATCTTAGTGACAGGCTCACACGCGCTCAAATAGAAGCAAGTAAGTTCCAGAAGTCGTTCACTGAAATCATTCAGGGGATGCTGGCCAATGACGAAGAGGACGAAGGTCCCACAGGGGCCACAGTTTAACAAAGGAGATAACAGGCTATGTATGTAGGATTAGTAGTTGAACTACCAAAAACCCCACTCATGCGGTTTGCCCAGGACATAGCCTGTGTAATAAACTGGAGTGGATATCAGTGCTATGTAGTTGGTGGCTTTGTCCGGGAGCTAGTTATGAAAGAACTGGACATTCGCCACCTTAAACCAAATGACCTTGACGAAATGACCACTATGCCCGTTGGGTTACTCAAGAGATTGGATTTACCTGACTGTGTAATAGTTCCAACCGGTGAACAATACGGAACTATGACGTTTGTTCGGGGTGACTTGAAAGTAGAAGTTACCACTTGTCGAGAAGACTTTGGAGATCAGGACGCAGGTGATAATCGTAAGGATGTGACTCCTACTTTTGTCACTGTTAATACCAAAGGTCCCCGCATGGATGTAGCCCGCCGCGATCTCACTATCAATGGTTTGTATATGTGTCCCTTCAGGGGCGTAGTATGGGATCTCGTGGGCGGGATCCAGGACTTGTTGGATGAAAGAATAGATTTCATAGGTGAATCTGTTGATAGAGTTAGGGAAGATGCCTTGAGGCTTTTTAGGGCCGTCATGTTTGCGGCACGCTTTGGATTCAAAGTTACCCCCGAACTCTTTGATGTTGCAGAAGACGCTGTTGTCCAGGCCAGGCTAGAACATCTCTCTGCTGAGAGGGTTCGGGATACTTTCCTTAAAACTCTCACTGTTGAAAACGGCAACATGGCGGCCTGGGCTATGACTATGTATCAAGAACTTGGACTGCTTGATATGTGGTTTCCTGAAATGGTACCTATGGTAGACCACGAGCAGAATGTTTTTCACAGCCATGACGTATGGGGGCACAGCTTATTGGCTGTTGAAGCTTCTAAGCCTAACTTAGTTGCTCGTCTCTTCGCTTTAGGGCATGACATTGGTAAGCCTGAGAGTGCCGAGTTTAAACATGAGGACTATGGCTACTCATTCCACGCGCATCCGGCTGTCTCAGCCAGGATAATGCGGGGCCTAACCAAGCGCCTTAAGTTTGGTCATCGAGAGCCGGTTCACTTGGATCTGTTGCACCATTTGATAGAGCACCACATGGATGCTTTTGTCAAAGGCAAGATGTCAAAGATGGCCAAACGAATAGGTCTTCAAGACTTTGCTGAGGAATACGGTGCTAAGACCATACTGGATTTAGCTTGGGAAGTAGGACGATCTGATTGGTTTGGGCGTGTTCCTAATATGGACGTAAAGGATATCAGGTCTGCCGATGTGAGACTTAAAGCAGCTTATGATCGCGTGGCTGAATATATTGAAGGGATGAAGAATCCAGTATTTTCTACACGTGACTTAGCTATAACCGGACACGATGTAATGAGGGTCACTGGCATAGAGCCCGGCCCGCAGGTAGGCCAAGTAATCAGGCAGCTATTCATCCATGTACAGAATGGACTGCTCCCTAACGAAAAAGAGGCATTAGAAGCAGCGATGCTCGACATGCCTTCTTTCGAAGGAGATGAATAATGAGGATTGCAATAAGCTTCATTGTTGCCTTTATAGCCCTCTGGGCTCTGGGAATCGGCTCAGCTTGGGTAGTCTCCCTCGTAGCTACTTCAAGCCTTTTAGGTGCTGGAGCAGTCATGTGGGTGGGCACAGTCATCTGCATTGCAGCCTTTTGGGCTGCCGTAGAGATTCTTGAAGAGATAGATTAAGTCATGTGGGTGGGCCTTCGGGCCCGCCTGCACCATCATTATTTTAGAGCCTATGGTAAGAGCCCTCTTACCCTCTAGGCTATAAATTTAGAGTACAAATAGGGTTAATGATATGATTAACCTAATGTCAAAGATCGGAGGCATACTTATGGCGCTGGAAATCCGCATGGTTGACCACAACGGGGCGTTGGTGCGCACCCTGGAAGATGTTGCTGTTCCCGCACTACCAGTCAAAATGGCCCCCGGAACAATGATGTTAGCTGACTACTGTTTCGGAAACGGTGGACCTTGGGTAAAACCAGAAAGACTCATAGAAGCAACAGATGTTGCTGCTGTGGTGTATAACCGCCGGGGAAAGATAGAAGACATAGTGGTCGGGGAGCGTCGGCCCAGCGGCGAAGAACAAAAGAGACAAGCTTTACGCAGCCTCTGTGATTGTTTACTCACCAAATACCCTGGGGAGTCAGGCAAAGAGGTGTTTCTCTTTTACCTCTCCGCTCGGGTCAAGGAGAGACTGAGTAAAGTATTGAGGTAACTAACTTCCACCATGAAAGGAGGCACTCAAATGGCAAAATCCAAAAAGGTCACAATCATCCGGCCCAGAAACTGGGTGGTCTCCTTGATGGTGGAAAATACCAGAAACACAGCATTCAAGGACAGAAAGAAAGAAGCAAATAAGAAGAGATGTAGGGGGGCTGTTAATGAACGAGAAATACGTATACACGGGACCCAATAACAAAAAATGTCCCATATGTAAAAAAAGATTTGAGACTGGTCCCCCGGTCATGATTCTTTCGCTCGGCGATAAACTCCAGCATAGGTGGTGCGTGTCGTGCTTTAACGCAACACAAACGGCTTGGTTGGCTGCCGGATCAGAAAGAAGGATAGAACAGGAATTCCTTCCCCACTTAACCAGCATAGTAAAAGACTTTATTCCCGACGACTACAGGGTTGTGGGGTGCTGGTTTGCTACTGTGCCCAAACAAGGTTTAACCTTAGTCATGGAGGTAAGAGATGCTTACAGCTAGTGGCGGTATGATGGTATGTCCGAGATGTCATGGTTCGACGTGGGACCCTGATGGCGGAGACTGCCGAGTATGTGGAGCTACCGGAGCTCTAACGACTAAGGGCGAATGGGTTGATTACGACGAGGCTAGTAGGTTCATCCGACGGATGGACGAAAACAGATCAAGGAGACTTTAATTAATGTCTAATTTCCGAGAAAAACTTGACGAACTTAATGATCAAGTAGCAGAATTTGATAATCTGCAGGGCAAAACCGAGAGTCTAGAAGCGGAACTCGATGACACCAAGACAGCGCGAGACAAAGCTTTGGACGCTGTACACGATATCATTCATGAGCTCAACGACATGCTTCCTGCTCGGCCTGAAGAGGCCCCACCACAAACATCACCATCACCGTTCCAAGCAAGAAACTGGTAACACAGGGGGCGGCCTTCGGGCCGCCTTTTTTATTGGTAAATAACATGACCATAGAACAATGGCGCGTGCAGGCTATTGCTGTTATTGGTAAACCTATTCCACTTAAACAAAAGGAACAGGTTAAAATTAATGCAGCTATTAATGCCATACGCAAATCATTTGGCCCTAAGAGGGCCGCAGGGGCAAGCACTTGTATCGAGGTGCTTAATACCTTGGTGGCGATAGCTCAGGAGCGTGGTGGTCTAGAGCACGGAGTTGAAGGTTTAACACAGTATACAATAGCGCGGCGCACATCAAAGCCGTGGTGTGAAACGACTGTGGGTCGATACACAAGAGAAATGGAAAAGCTTGGTTTATTGCGAATTGAAAGAAAATACACTAAAGATCAATTCGGCCGCAGCAAGAGAAAGCGCAACCATTACCATTTCACATTTTTGGAGAGCCGTTTGGCTCGCCCTGGTGGGGGATCCATAAAGCACCCCATCACAACATCAACATACCTTAGTAAGGGGAATTAATGGCGGATATTGACACTGCTTCGCAGAAAAGATCTGGGAGGTGGATGGGTGTTCAGACGCTTGAACTTTTCAGACGAGAGATTGGTGACTTGTTTAATCCGATTATCAATGAGATCAAAGAAGACAAGGCAGACTCAAAGGGTAAGATAGAGGACAAGGCCTGGGAAATGCTGGGTACCAAGGTTCACAAGGCCTGGCTACGTAAGAAGGAACTAGAGGCCGAACTGGCGGAAGTCGAAGAAGTATTACGCAAGTACAATGGTGGTGCTTGTGGGTACAGTGGAAACCATTATGGTAACAGCTACGAGAACTACAGCTACGGGAGCAAAAGAAACCGAACTGACATAGAGGACAAGATTTGGGCAGCTGAACAGCTGATGTTCCCTGAGTTAGACGAACTTGAGGAGATGAAGAAGTCTGCTGTTAAGGAAGTAACCTTCTGTGAAGCCCCCAGCGAGGTTAAGACTTTGTTGAAGTCAATAGAGGCTGACCTTGCCAGATTAACAAAGAGGTATAAAACAAAGAGGTTCTAAGAATGCAGGTCATAAAGCACCCAGACAGAACAGGCAAGACGATAGCGGCCCTGACACTACTAACAGACCACACCTATCGTACCTCCGTCAACGGTGGAGACACCATTAAAGTAAGTCTTGGCCCGAGTGCAGTTGAGGAATTCCAGACGGAGGAAGAGTTTCTTGTCTGGGCGCTTTTTCAAATAGGGGCAGCGGCCAGCCGCGAGCTTGACTGGTTCAAGAAAAAATATCCAGCAGCCTATGAGCTAGCCCTAGTCAAATCAATAGGGACGACGGGAGAATAGATGCCATCTAGCTTAATTGTAAAATGTGTTCCCATTAAAGCAGTTAGGGAACACCCAAACGCAGACTTGCTTACTATTATTGAAATCATGGGTTGGCAAGTGGTAACTGCAAAAGAAACAGATCCACAGGTAGGAGAATTAAGGGTATTTATTCCTCCCGATGCTGTGCTCACAGATGAATTGGCCGAGGAATTGGACATTGTTAAGTACCTACGCAAGGGTAATCGTGTCGGTCAGGTTCGGCTGCGCGGTGAGATGTCCTTTGGAATAGCTGCGACAAACAAGTGGGGCTTCGAAGTAGGGGAAGAAGTATCAGAGCGGTTGGGCATTACCAAGTATGAGCCGCCGCTTATTTTGGGCGCGGGGGATCAAGCCCCCGACCATCCGCTAGTTCCTAACTACTCACGTATGGAAAACTGGAGAAACTACCCAGACTTATTCCGAGAGTGGGACAACGTGGTTATCACTGAGAAGATACATGGCACTAACTCTAAAGTTGCTTGTATTTGGGCAGAGGCGGAACACGAGGGGTGCCTCAGCGGGCATCAGTATATCATAGGTTCGCACAACACAAATCGAAAATTCTCAGATGATCCCAGAAAACAGAGCGTTTATGAGTACCCACTCAAAACTTTGGCCGAGCCTCTTTCTCGGATCTTAGCGTCACGGAATGCTAGGGTTGTGGTGGCCTACGGGGAGATCTTTGGAAAAGTCCAGGACCTAAAATACGGCCGCAACAACGAGTTGTCCTACCGTCTGTTTGATATCTACATAGACGGGGAGTTCCTAAGTTGGAAGCAGCTAGAAGAGTTGTCTGACCTGTATAAACTGGAACTAGTCCCGTTACTTTACAGCGGTAAGTTCAGTGTTGACTTGATGAAAGAGTTGGCCAACCAGTCCACAGTTCTTATGGACCACAATGCTCACATGAGCGAAGGGGTGGTTATCCGTCCTTACTACGAAAGACGTGACCCAACCTTCGGTAGGGTTATATTGAAATACAAATCAGATGCTTACGAAGACCGCTTTGCCCGGGGCAAAGGGACTGAGTTCGCATAAAGGAGTAGACATGGCAACAATCGCAGAGTGGATAGGCGGACTTTTTGCGGGTACCTTTGGCTTGGCCTATGTAGCTCTAATCATTTTTTTGATGGCATCATTTTTTGTGGGGCTTTTTGCGGCCTTTGCGGCGGCTTGGTGGATGGGGATTATCTGTCTCGTTCTTCCCCCGCTGGCTACTCTCAACGGGATCGTTTACATAGGTACATGGGGCGCTGTTAACCTGGCTGCAAAGGTTGTGGCTCTTATTGTAGGAGCTAAGGTCGCACTTTGGGTGACTGCTGATATGGTGGTCTAATGCCGATTTACGAGTACTCATGCGATAAATGTGGTGAGGTGTTCGAGCGGTGGTCCAAACACGTAAGGGATATGGAATGGACTGAGCTTTGTCCCCACGACGGAGGGACCGGACACCGTATTCTTTCTCAATTTGCATTTGCCCTGGGAGAAAACGGGGCAGTAGGGTGGGCTAAAGATGGTTACGATACCAAAGGTGAATCTAAGAAACCTGTTAGTAATGGTGACAGCTAGTGCGTTGCTCTTGGGTTGTGCCGGGAATAATACACCTGCCACCAAAAAGCCTCGCAGTAACACTACGAACGGAATCCGTTTAACAGATATTGTTCGGATGGACGAGGAAGCCAGCGCACAGGTTGCGTCGGCCATAAAGCAGAACATATTCTATTTTGAGCAGGACGGTATGTGTTTTGCTGCTCTCGCTTCCTTGGGCTCAAAGGCGTATCCTGTGATATCCATCACCCATATACCGTGCGAGAAACTAAAGGAGCTAAAATGAAATATTTAGCGATAATGGTAGGCTTAGCTCTTTGTCTCTCGGCCTGCAGCGGCCCTAGGGTAGCATCAAACACGGAAAACCTTAATGTGGTTGTTGTGCCCTTCAATAGCAAAGACATGGCTCAGGCCATTGAGGCAGTCAAAGAAAACATGGTATTTTTCAAGGTGAAGAGCAAATGCTTTGGATGTGTTTTTGTTCACCCTAATGAAAGAGCCATACCCATTCTCGTGGAGGTATCATGCGATGGTCTAGAATAATAGCCTTATGGGCAGCAACAGTTCTTGTGGCCTTTTTGTTGTCAAGCTGTGAGCCTGTAGAAACAATCGGCATCATGCAACTCAGAGCAATCAAACACAACCATGACAACATGAAGCAGGCTGTTGGGGCTATAAAGGACAATACCGTTTACTACGAGCTAGACGGAAGATGCTTTGCGGCCTTCTTTTATGGGGCCGGTGGTAGTACCGGGGTTGCTGTAACTCAGATTACCCCTTGTCCTAACAAATGACGTTAATCATAGCTCTGTGAGTAAAGGAGTAGAAAATGGATTATAGGGAAATGATGGGGCGGCTGATCGGAGAAGGGAAGTGGGATGATATCAGCGCCCTCTTTGTTGAGCAAAGTAAGCTGCCAGACCCTAGCAGTTTAGTCAATGTCATCGCAGCTTATATAAAGGCGGGCGTGGAGGCTGGTTACGACCATAACACACTGCAATCAAAACTTTCTGCAGAAGCCGTAGACGTCTTACGAATCATCACAGAATATTTGGCCAAGTCTCTGTTCGCTAAGAGGTTGACCGAGGCTCTGTTTGGCGGCAAGGCGGCACATGAAGCGACTCCTGAAGTATGTCAACAGTGCACCAAACCGGATTGTGAGACTCGGCTTGCTGAGTTTGTGTCCGAAAAAGTGAGCGAAAGGGGGATGGCAGGTGGACACTTCGTTAACTGAAGTTGCTGAGGCTAGGGTCAGTCAAGAATTTTGCTGGAGCCCTTCCGTGTACGAGTATATGGAGGAGATGGCTTTCCCGTCAGTCACGAGTGATCTTGAAGAAAGGGAAGTTCTTCGAGCTCGGGCTATGGTAACCCATAGTAGCTGACCTTTCTCTGGTCATAGTGGAGTGGGTCACTTGCCCTTATCGACCCACTATAATAAAAATATAAGGTGTCCGGTCTTCCAAGGACCGTCAAAGAAGGGCGATTTAACCAGTTGTTCGAGAACAACGGGGACCTGGCTGCTGGGTCAGATTGCAGCTGGTCAAGGATCCGCCAGGGAGCCGGGTGAGCTACTCCCGGACAAATGGATCCAACCTAAACTTTAGGAGTAATGTATGTCGCTTGTCGATCAGTTTAAGCTGGATATCGCGAGTGTCATAGGCAGACTTCATGTTGAGAAGCATATGAACAATCAGGATGCTGTCAGTACCATAACTGGCGAGGAGTTCTTTATAGGCGTAGTTAGTGACGGATGTTCTGGATCGCCTAAAAGTGAGGTTGGTTCATATCTGACTTCGGCCCGCGTGGCTAAGTGCCTCTTAGACAGACTGGGATCTATAATGGACTGTGAGACAGGGAAAGAACTTGATGCTATCATGGAAGAGATTAGGCTTGACACAGCATCCTTTCTTCGATCAATCAGTTCCCAACTGGGCCCCACCATGTACATGATGCAGGATGCTATGTTGGCCACGGCGTCTGGGTTTGTCGTGACACCAAAGTTCGGGTTCTTCTTCTCTGTAGGGGACGGAAGATTCTTTCTCAACGATGAGGAGCTAGACCTTGATAATGAACACGCGTCCTATCCGGACATGCTGGTTTATCAGGCTATCGCACCAGAAAACCTACGGGAGGGAATGGCAAATCGTTTCACGTTATCCGACATCTTTGAGACCTCGGGCCTTATATCCCTAGCTGTTGCTACAGACGGGATAGAAAACTTTATTTCGGCCGTGGGCCAAAGATTCCCTGGACGGGTAGACAATGTTCCGCCCGTGCAAGCTCTGTGGCACCCGGACTCTAATCCACTAGCCATTCTTAGAAAGGCCAACAAAACGGTCTATAGGGCTCACCATGACAACAGTTTGGGGATTACCACACAGTCTGTGGAGAAGTCGGTGTTACTCGATGACACCACGATAATCACCCTGAAGAGAGCTATATTGTAAAGGGATTGTGATGGAGATTTATCTCGGAAGCACAAAGCTGAATATAAAGCCAGCAGACTCCATCGCCAAGGGTGGGGAGGCTGATATCTTCAAGTTGCCAAATGATATGGTACTGAAGCTTTTTAAGCAACCCAACCACCCCGACTTAACTGGCATGAAGCAAGAGCAAGAAGCTGCTAAGTTTAGGTTACAGCAACATCAAACAAAGCTGTTAGCCATGCCTAAGGGATTACCGGACAATGTCATTGTTCCCGAGGAACTGGCTTATTCAGCCCGCCCTTACTCGTCTCAGAAAGGCAAGAACGCTCCCGGTAAGTCCATTGTAGGTTATTCTATGAAGTTCATTGACGGAGCCAATACTCTGTTGGCTTACTCGGATATGAATTTCAAGAAAGCCATCCCGTTCAGTGTGCAGATGGCTATTTTACGTGACCTCCGAGATACCGTGGCTGCAACTCATCCTATGGGCGTAACGCTGGGAGATTTCAATGATCTGAACGTTCTTGTTGTAGGGGATAAGGTCTATCTGATTGATATTGACTCAGCTCAGTTCGGACAATTTTACTGTTATGTGTACACTCAGAGGTTCTTGGATCCGCTCTTGGCTCTCTTTGATGCCCAGGGATTGTCCTTGCATAAACCATATGTACCCAATGCAGATTGGTATGCATTCTCCATCATGGTGATGCAGACCTTGCTTTCGGCGGGACCTTACAGTGGAATAACTGACCGTAAAAACCAACAAGGAAAGAGGCTCAAGTACTATGAACGTGTGGCTTCTAGGCTTACTGTCTTTGATCCAGCAGTCAAATATCCCAGGAATGCTGTGCCATTCAGCACTCTTCCTGATGAGTTAAATGACTATTTGTTCAAAACCTTCGTGAAAGACCAGCGGGGAGAGTTCCCTAAAAACCTTTTACAGATAACTTGGCAAAAATGTGGTACATGCGGTATTTGGCATGCTCGTCCCAAGTGTCCGGCGTGCGCACAGCCCGCCCCAGCGGCAGTTGTACAGAAGGTGAGAATACGTGGGAACGTTATGTCTACCCGCGTGTTCATTACCCCCGGTAACATTGTGTTTGCTTCCACTGATTCGGGTAAGTTAGAATACTTATACCATCACGAGAATGCTTTCTTCCGCGAGGGCGGCGTTGTAGCATTCAAGGGGGCTCTAGAACCCACATTTCGTTACAGAATCCAGGGTAAACGTACCCTTGTGGGACGGAGAAATCAGTTGTTGGTATCCGAAGGTGACGGGTCTCCAAACAAGCCCGCGCTAAGTGTGGATGCTGTCGGAAACTTGGCGTTGTTCGACGCTAACCGGAACAACTATTTCTGGGTTTCTTTTGGTAATCTTATGCGTAATCATCCGATGGGATCAGAGCAGATAGGCCGCGTGATGGCTAACCAAACATTGTTTTGGACAGGCAATAAGGCTGGCTTTGGTTTCTATTCGGCTGGGAACGTAAAGGTAGCATTTGTTTTTGATCCGAGCAGTCGTGGCATTAAGGATAGTATCCAGCCGCTCGACTATAAGGGTCAATTGGTTGACTCCACCTGTGTCTTTTCCCATGACAATATCTGGGTATTCTACTCTTCACAAGAGGGTGGTGTAATCAAGAATCGTTGTCGCGTGTACTCTTTTCGTGGAGAGGTTATGGCCCAAGAAGAGGCAACACAGGGAGACGATACATGGTTGGGCAGCATAAGAGGAAAAACAGCGTTAGGCAATCGTTTGTTGTCTGTTACTCCTGATGGTGTAGTTCGTTTGAACTGTCATAACAATGCCATCAGTATAGAAGCAGAATATCCTGATACGGAACCCTTCGTTGATTTAGGTTGCCACTTACATGTAACCCATGACGGACTCTATGTCGTAGACAGTCAAGAGATCCGGCTTATAACAATAAAGTGAGGATAAATATGAGACCTGAAGTGTCCATTCCAGCGTGGTATGATCCCAAGAAAGTTGACGCGGCCCCGTGGCGCGTCCCTTACATGGAAAGAGCAGACCAAGCAACCAATTGGGCCAAGGATAATAATATTCCATTGGCTTCCACCGATAATCCCAAAATTCTTCTCCTGTCCATCGACATGCAGAACACCTTTTGCCATCCCGATTTCGAACTGTTCGTCGCCGGTAGGTCCGGCCGTGGAGCCCTTGATGATGTAGACCGTGTATGCCAATTTCTTTATCGTAATGCGGCCAACATTACCCGGACCAAGTTCACCATGGACACACACTGGGATCTGCAAATTTTTCACACCATCGTATGGATCGACCAGAACGGAAACCATCCGACGCCCGGCACCCAGATCACTGAGGAGGATGTTATCAACCGTAAATGGATGATCAATCCCAAGGTGGCCTGGTTCATGACTGGTGGCAATCTCCCGTATCTTGATCGGTTCGCTCTGCACTATGTACGCACACTGAGAGCCAAAGGCCGCTATGCCCTGACAGTGTGGCCCTACCATGCTATGTTGGGAGGCATCGGACACGCTTTGATGTCTTCTCTGCACGAGGCCGCTTTCTGTCATTCCATCGCCCGGTATGCTGGTAACGATTTTGAGATCAAAGGTGGTGTGCTGCTGAGTGAAAACTACAGCGTGGCCGAATTGGAAGTCGATGAAGATCAGAACGGCAAAGCCCTTGGGGATGCCAGCTTGACTGTGTCTTTCTTTGATGACCTTCTTTCCTACGATCACGTGATCATGGATGGAGAGGCCCAGGAATACTGCTTTGCTTGGTCTATCGACAGCATCCTGAAGAAGATCGTCTCGGTGGATCCGGCCCTGGCTAGAAAGATCTATATCATGGAAGACTGCACCTCGCCCGTGGTTATACCCGGCGTGCTTGACGGCACTGATATGGGAAAGGCCGCCCTTGAAAGATTCGCCAAAGCCGGAATGAACGTGGTGAAATCCACAACGCCAATGGCTCAGTGGCCCGGCATGAGATGAGAATAAGCATCTACACCCCCAGTGGGATTCTTTTGGAGACAATAAAGCCTGTGGAGGAATCCTACTGGGACGTAGAGCAAACTAATGACAGGACAAAGATAAGATTAAAACGAGTGGTCCCAGGCCACTATATTGCTGTAACAGATCGTCTAGATATTCTAGGCCCTGTCATTGTAATCATTCAAGAACAAGGAGATAAGATATGAGTCAATCTGTCAATGTGGCGGATCTTTTTCAGACTGCAGGACAAGACGGGCTTCTTAGCCCCGGCAGTGTCCATGCTCTTACCACTGACCCGAATTTGGGCGGTAAAATACAGCGAGCGTTAGGCGGCCCAATGACCGCCGTAGGGTCGGATGAAGTAATCCTGGTGGGCATGATGCCCGACGATTCTGGGAGTATCTCTGGTGCTGGGAATACGCAGGCCATCCGGGATGGCTACAATCTTACGAAAAAGGCATTTATGGATTCCAAACAAAAAGACAACGTGTATATACACGGACGTTTGCTGAACGGCAGCATAGTGAACCCATTTATGCTTTTGGATACGGCCCCGGACCTGGACAACAAGAACTACGACGAGAGTTATTTCAGCGGAACGCCACTGTATGATGCGTCTTTCGAATTCATCGGCTCAATCGTCGCAGAATCGCAGCGATATCGCAACGAGCTGAATATAACTGCTCGTGGCATTTGTTTGATTATCTCAGACGGTATGGACGAGCACAGTAGGAAACACCGTAATCCGGCGGCCCTAAAACAGCTCATTCTGGATCTCAATGCCTCGGAAGACTTTGTCGTGGCCGGTATGGGTGTGCAGAACTCCAGCATCAATTTCTACGATATCTTTGGTAAGGCCATGGGTATAGAAGACAAGTGGATTCTTACCCCCAAGAGTGACCCACACGAAATCCGGCAAGCATTTCAGTTATTCAGCCTCACAGCTGTTCGAATGAGCCAATCCGGCGCTTTGTTCTCAGCGACAAAAGCGGGCGGGTTTGGCGCTCCCGGTAGCCAGGCCGCATTTGGTGGCTTCGGTACCAATCCCTAATCTCCATTCCTCCGACACGGGCGTCCTATGGGGCGTCCGTGTATTTTTACAGTTTATTATTAGGAAAAATAATGGCACTTTATTGTCCAGATTGCGGAACTATGCAGGAGCACCCAGGATCTAACGAAATGGTGTGTTCTTCTTGTAACTATACAGCCACGGCAGTTTATTGGCTGTGGCTATCCAAAGACGAGTTTTTTAAGGAATGGAAAAGGCTATACGGTGATAAGCCCTTTCCTAACTGGGTGAAACAGTAGTTTTCTCTAAACAAAGGTTTTTATTTATCCAATTGCATAGTTAGAGGTTGTAGCATGATCACAGATACCGAAGTAATCGAACTCAAAGAAAAAGCAGCTGATGCCACTGCTAAGGCTGAGGCAATGCAATTGGTACAAGAAGTATCTGCTGGTGTTGCCCATAATTTCAATAATATATTGCAGGTTATTGTGGGCGCGGCTTCCTTATTAGAGATGACCGATGATCCTGACAAGGTTAAGCACTATGCTAAGATGATTACTGATGCAGCCCAAAAAGGCATTGAAACAGTCAAAAGGCTATCAGGGTACGCTAAATCTATGTCCTATAAGGGTGAACCTACCCGGGTAGACATATCTAAGCTCATGACTGATGCTATTCAGTACACCCGTGTATTCTGGTATAATAGACCCAAACATGCGGGATATACTATAGATATGACTTACTCTGTACAGCCTAAATTGGCTATTAAAGGCCTAGAAAACGAACTCAGTGAAGTTATCATAAATCTAATCAAAAATGCTTGTGAAGCTATGCCTGAAGGCGGTATATTACATATAGCAGTTAACTCTGGTCTAGGATCTGTTTTAATACGAATAGCTGACTCAGGCACAGGCATACCACGCAAAGTGCTACCGCGTATATTTGCACCATTCTTTACAACTAAAGGTCCTGATGGTACTGGTATGGGACTAGCCACATGTAGACAGATCATTGAGAAGCATAATGGCTCTATTAGCGTATCATCAGCCCCTGGTCATACAGTATTCACTATTGCCCTGCCTTATTCCTCCTAATATATTTGTGGCAGCCTTTAAACATTAAGGATGCCATTGGACATAAGTGCCTGCAATGTCTATGCAGCGCCGCCGCGCGGCGCAAATTCGGGTTTGACGTTCAACCCGATGCCTCCTACAAAAAGGGGCCAGCAACCCGCTTCGATTGCCTTAGGGATTTTTGAAAAGGAAGATATGAAAACAAGGAGGCCCAGACAAAATATGCTTTCTCGCTTAAACACTTTTAAAAGAGAAGATATGAAAAATAAAATCTCAAAACAAGTTTACATAAAATCTATGATTTAAATAAAAACCCACTTTACTGCGTTCCAATGACTAACCTTCAGTGGTAGTACCCTCTACCCACTAAGGTTGTCATCCATCAATCAATGTCTCTCTTGATGGGACAAGAAAGACTTAAGATGCGCGCGTTTTTTAACAAAGCCTTTTGTACTCTATTCCCTCTGACCCTAAGAGGAATGATACAAAAGGATTTGTACATTCTATATTCAAAGTACATTCGGGTAATAAGATACCCTTAAAGCAAAACGATCCTACGCGGTGAGTTCGGCAAAAGAGAAGTTAAAGCTTATTTATTCTTCGCTTCCCGAAACAAGAAAAATATTACTGCAAAGGAGGACTACATGGGAACAACAATCTTCAGCATATTGGGCGGCGGCTTAAGGGTCGTCGCCACTGATAGAGTTACCAAAATAGACCGACCGCTAGGATTAGAGGCTCTGATCTTAGCGTAGTACAGGTTAGTTGTCGCCCTCCTTATAGGGCAAATCCTTTTGTACTATCCCTCTTACCCTAAGAGTATAGTCTCAAAAGGATTTGATCCTATATCTTATATATTAAAGTACATTAGGGTACATTAGTCTTGATGTATCCACGTGCATCGCACGAAACCAAATTCTTTTTCGAGGTGTTTCTAATGAGAGCACAGATCGAAATCAGCAGAGACAGTGTTAAGGTCAGAGACATCGCTATTCGTCCTGGCCATGTAGAGATCGAAATCATCCCTAAATCAAAAGATCCTGACAAGCCGATGAGACAATGGAAGGCACGAGGAATTCATCTCGGTTTGTGGGACATAGATTTGGTAAAGAAGATCAGCAGTATCTTTTTGCCGCCCTTGGGGATGGAATCAGCCATCTATGAAGCCACCGAGACTATCTTTGCTTGGTTCGAAACCGGAGTTGTTTTTGAATTTGCTGGGGCTGAATCTCCCCATGACTTTGACGTCAGTGTCGATAACAAAATGGGATCGACAGTCAGTAGCCTGGCAGATTCCAGATAAATCGGAGGTGTCCTTTGAAATGTGAAAAATGTGGTTATACAAGTTTTGACCACAACTTTGTCTGCCCTTCTTGCAATAAGGACCTCACCAAGACCAGGGAAAAACTCGGCATTAGTTATGATATCCCTGAGTCTCTTGATGAGTTCTTTGCTGCACCAACAGTTAAACCTCCTCCTCCCCCAGAACCAGACGTATCGTTAGACTTCGATGACGATTTTCAGTTCACCCTTGACGATTGAATCATTTAGCGGGGGAATACTTGGATCTCTCCCCGGAAGCCCTAAACAAGACGACCATTCTCGGGCTGCTCTAGCCGCGCACAAAAGACCGCCCGTGGGGGCTGGAAGTTGGCAACCTATAGTTTCGACTAGAGCTAGGGCGGTGTATCCTAAAACAAAGATCCCCCAACTCGGGGCCACCACATTCCTCAAAATGTGCGAGGTCCGTTATTATCGGGAGCTTTAATTTTGGGATTCCGAAATGGATAAAGGTAACAGCGAGCCGCTATTGGGCCACGACCTGTTACTAATACGTTCCCTAGCTCTTATCACTAGAGGAGGACAGAATGGTTACACCACCTTACGGTTGTATCGGCCCAGGGGTATATTCTGGCAACCCTTGCTTAAACGCTGGAAATATGTTTTGTCAGCGCTGTCTTTGGGAATATGGTCGACCTGATAGCCCTGATTTTGTTGATCTCAATCGGAGGTGTGACAACTACGAAGACGAGGATTTAACTGTCAGGGGGCCGTACAGTCCACACTCCTAACCGCCCACACGGGCGTTTTTTAACAAAGCCTTTTGTACAGTCCCTCTTACCCAAGAGGACCAAAAGGATTTGTTCCTCTAAATTATAAGTACATTAGGGTAATATAGATTTATAGATATGTGGTATTTAAATCACGCATCGGGAGGAGCACGTATGGAAATAAATAAATGGTGGCTTTGGACTTTGGGTAGTTTGTTTGCAGCGGCTTGTGTGGCTCATATAATCCAAACCATCAGAGGACCACAGCAAATAAACATCAATGTCTCAGATGGTCATGAAGTTCACATCAATGAGCCATCATCGTCATTTGAAATTGATACTACAATCCGGGCCGGAAGCCCCGAGATAGAGGAAGAAGAACCAGAAGACCCGATTGTATAATTATGGGACCCTTAGAGAAAAAGTAAATGATTTACTTATTTCCTGGACGCGTCCTATAATTAAGGTAAGATAGAATAAACACCCAGGAGGTACAATATGTGGGGTTCATTTAAAGCCGCTTTCGCCGCAGGACTTGGTGCTTTATTGGCTTGGAAACTCGCCAACAAAATCGCAGAACTGGATTGTAATAAGCTCAAAGAAGATGCCACAACTCTTTGGGGAGAATTCAAGGAGAGCCGAAACATATCAGCAGCCAAGAGAGAAGAGAAGTCTTCGTGCAGCCCTGACCTGCACTAAGGGGGTGTGTCAATATATTTAAAGAACAGTGAATATGACACATTTTCAAAAACCACACAGGAGGTACATAACCATGTGGGAACTCGTGAACGAGTATGCGAAGCCGGTGGGTATCGTTATCCTCGGCATTTTTGGAGCCAAATTGCTGGAGAACGTTGGCAAGAAAGCCATCGGCACCGTCGTGAATCTTGGCCAGGCTGTTGCAAGCAAGGTGACGACCGAGGCGGCTGCCCCGCCCGTTCAGCCTTCTCCTCCGGCGGCCGTCAAACCGATTCCGGCAAATCCGACTGGAGTTTGACCAGGTCCTGCGCCGTGGGGTGATTTCTCAGAGATCGCCCCACAAAGTTCAGGTCTTCTTTTACACGGGCGATCAGAAGATGTCCCGTTGATTATTAAGTGGCCTCTTTTCAATTTATACTTAAAGAAGAATGAGTAGGCATCTGTTACCTCCTGAGATTGGGGCCCGCGTCGGGAGTTCATCTAACGCGGGTCCCTAAAACTTCAACCCCTCTATTTCAGGGCTTTTCTTTTATACTTATAGTACAATAGTGTATATTACGTACACACAGCACACATCTTAGGAGGATGTATCATGGCAGAGCAATTTCGTTTTGAGGGAATTGGTCCAGATATCGCTGATGAAATCGCTGACAGCATGGATGACAATCCCTCCCCCGAGGAGCTCATGAAAATGGCTGAGGAGATCTCCCGGCAAATCAAGATCTACAGTCCGTTCATCGAGACTCACCTCCCCAAAATCATCAAGGAGTGTGGTCCTGCTTACCGGGCCGTGTTAAAGAGCGCGATTGAAGAACTCATGCCGATCATGGTTCCGTATGTCCAGCAGGAAGCCCGCATCATCGCCAAGGAAATGGTTTCCGAGTATTTCGCTCAGTTGCGTGATTACAACAAGGACCAGCTCCGACAATTTCCGGAGACCATGGCAGAGATCGCTAAGGCCATCAACACCATCAAGTAGCTTTGTATTAGGGGACCCGAAAGGGTCCCCTTTCAACGGGTTTATTATGGGGCGTGTAGCTCAACTGGTTAGAGCACCGACTACGAATCGGAAGACGCGACTGTGATGACAGTGTCTAGTGTCTGAAGGCCAAAGATACAGACTGCCAACCCTAGGATAAGGCGAGCTGTTCAGCAGTTTGGTTCGAATCCCGCCATGTCCCTACCCCAAACAATTCGGAGGATAAGGCTGTGCTTAACATAGAACGATGCCCAAACGATGCATCAATAGTCGGCGGAAGTCTTGCCATCGTGTGGCACCATTTAGACGGAAGTGAGACAGTCCGCTATGTAAAGGGCCTCGAAGACCCTGACGAAGTTACCGGGGTAGTTTACCAAACCCCCAATGGAAAAATGTACAAGGAAGTCTCCGGTGTAAACATGAGCCTAGAGACTATCCAGCACCGTCAAAGGACGAGGTTTGAACAAGATCTAGAGTGTGTAGCGCGCACCCTAGTTCGCTGCCACCCTACTGAACGCCTGGCTTGGTATGCAGGGTTTGCAGGCGTGGCTTTCAAACACAGTAGCGGGGGAGCTAAATCCGTGATCCGTGGAACCGCTCTCTTGATGGATATCGACAACCCTGACCAAATGAAACAATTCCTGCGTGAACATTGTTTCTGACATAACGTGTGCATATGGGAAAGGAGGAAACAGGTGGCAAAGGTAGCGTGGAAAGGTTCTGCACTCATAGTTGTTGAACTTCGATATCCTCCAGCCTCTGTGACATACTCAGTAAATGCTGGCAGACTTAATATGATTGGCTTATTCACTGGGCCGGAGGCTATTTGGAACCATGTGCGGCTGAACGCGATGTCTCTCAGTAAAGAACAAAAACAAGACATCTCTGCCTGCATGGGTGAACTGTTTCCACATTTCCATGTATGAAGAATAGCCCTCATTAACTTGGGGGCTTTTCTTTTATTTAATTTTCTTTTACCCCTCAATACTGATGGGTACAGTATATTTATAGAAGGGTGGTTATAGGCCTACGGGATTCTGATAGCTTATGATCTGCTGGGAGAGATCGACCCAGTTCGGCGCGGCCCCCACCCTTCACGCTAGCCCTGATGACCTATGGGACTACCGGTAGGGAGGCTGGCCATAGTTGAGCCGAGATAACGAATCCCGCCGTGGAGACAAAAGGGGTATAAGTCTTAGAACGGTGGATTGCGCTTTGCAGAGAGCGTAACAAGTGGCCGGTCTTCATAAGGCGGCCCGGTCTCTGGTGCCCCCCAGATGTTTTGGAAATGGACAGGTCCATCATTTTTGGGATAAGGGGAGGCAAACAACCGCCCCTCGCCCGAAATCTCCCAGCAACTTGGCGGTTGGTCTGGGAGTGCCTGTCCATATTACTCTCCTCCTTTGCCTACTTTTCCCTCTATGCCGTTTGAAGCCCTCGTTCGCTAGCGGCTGCTAAGAGTGGTGTTTTGGCTTAGGTAAATCAGCCCGAGGTAGGAGAGCCGGGCATGATGATATGGCGGGTGTGTATGGTGTAAGCAGGCACACGGACCCGCTTAGTCGTGGGACGACCGAGGCCGGGTTGGATTCCCGAACACACACCCTTCATTTCTTTGTTGGTACAGACGAACGAGTAGTGATTAATGGAATGTTTTGGTTTTGTCCTGGGACAAAGGCGTGTTCTAGCTTAGCGGTAGAGCGAGGGCTGGGAAACCAGACAGACCCCCTAGAGCGGCGGTTCAATTCCCCGGTACACGCCCCCACAACCCTGCAAAGGTTTTTTATTACTGGCGCGGAAAGGAGTTAAGAAATGGAAACAAGAATATCACACTTCCCGTGCGAGTGCGGGGGAGTGGATCATGTACACGTAATGAATCTCCCTGATAATCAAGTGCTGTTGATGTGCTTCGATTGTGGAGAACGCAAACTGGGTATGAAGACTAAGAAGAGACTTCAACAGGAGGAGTTAAATGAGGATAGAACTATACGCTCAGTCTCTAACCGCAAAAGTGCATGAAAAGCTGCATCACTGCGATATCAGCGGAGTGAAAGTAATTTTTCGTGAAAAAAGAAATCCGGATAAGTGGGCGTGGCCTGGTACCATAAACGACAGCGTGGTGATAATTCCGTCTGCGGTGTCTGTCGAGGCCATAAAGACAGAGTTGGCTCTGATCATGGACCCGGAAGAGTCTGGGGTGGATTTTTATGGCGATGCCTTTGATGCCCTAGCTGAGCAGATTTTCTATTCACTGGGTACCAGACTAAAAACAATGAACACCCTGTGCGTCATGTGCACCTACCACAGTTACGTAGGAGAAGAGGGCAACTTGGTACTGGAGTGTATACATCCTGATGACCATGTGATATGGGGATGGAACTGCGCGGCATGGACGCCTATGTTTGGGTCTGATCACTGGCAGTTCGAGAAGCATGAAGGACAGGAGCCAGACCATGGATAACGAAGGTTGCATTCACTGGAGAACCTGTTTACAGTTCAAATCGTCTTTGGAGTGTTTCTGCGTGAGAGCAGATTCAAGAGGCGGGTTCCCGCTTTGTCAAATCCTCTGGGACAAATGTGAGAGGGAATTCAATGGTAATACCCACGACGGCTGGGGATCCCGACGTCGAGAGGCACGCAAACCATGAACGCATGGCCTGTAACAGTGTTGATGCCATAAGAAGATTCACCTTATGGAAGGCATTGGATGAAAACAATGAGTATGCCGGATTCATAGGACTGTGGATCAAGGATTCATGGGGCATGCCTGGTTGCAAATATGGCTACGGTGTTATGGCAGCAACTAAACCTGGCTATGGGCGCATCTTAATGGCGGGGCTTCGAGACAATATGCCCAATGACATTATCCTAGTTATTTGGGCAGTACGTAATGACAACCCTCGCGTGTATCAGATAGCCAGACATATGGGTTATACTGAAGACACATACAACTCATTCATGTTTTATGAGCGGGATTTCCCCCGCGAAAACAACTGCCATTTACTGGCGAAATGGAGGTAATGTAGTATGAAAACCAAACGTCCCCGTTGGATGAATATTGTCCTTATCGCCGCTGTGAGTATTTTGGTGATTAAGGTGTGGATGAACATCCAATATGTGGAAACATACGACCGCGGTAAAGAGATTGATCTCTTCCTCTATAATGCAGACATCGCAAAACAGAAGAACGCCGTTCAACAGGATGAGCGGTGGAGACACGAGGCGAGACAACAGGACAGCGGGTCGTCAGTTTTACCCTGGATAATCATCATCGGTGGGCTAGGTGTCTACACAGTATGGTACCTTAAGCGCCGCCAGAAGGATCCACCAGCCCAATGACAACACTCTTTACGGCGGATACCCACTTTGGGCATGCTGAGGTCATTCCTTACTTCCGCCGCCCCTTCAGAAATCTCGGTGAGATGACCAGGACTATAATAGCAAACTGGAATAGGGTTGTAAAGCCCGCTGATCTGGTCTATTTCTTGGGCGATTTAGGCATGGGTGATGGGTTGCTAGACATTTTTAATCAACTGCACGGTTATAAAATCCTTATTTTGGGAAATCACGACACGGAGAAAATCATTAACTTTCCGTGGATGGATGTCTCGAAAGAGCTTTTGGTAACTGTGCAAGATCAAGATATCTGGCTATCACATCACCCCCAGCCGAGTTGGCCTAACAAGGAAAAGGGCACATGGCATTTCTATGCCCATGTCCATGGTCGGGGGCGGCTGAATGGTCTATCCATTGATGTGGGATTAGACTGTTGGAAGTTTTATCCAATAACCCTTGAACAAATCAAACGGAGGTTTCTCACATACAGGAGGTTTTAGTGCTAGAAACAATTTACACCAAAGATGGCGTATCTGTACAGGTTTATACAGAAGACGCACACCACTACTTAATCTCAACTGAGGGCGGGAAGGTCCGTAGGTATTACATATATGCGAATGCACATCGAACAGTTCGCCATATCCACTGGGATTTCAATCATGATGTGTCTGAGTTTGTACTTGAACACTGGATGAAAGAACACCCTCGGGGGGACACGTGAGAGAAATCATTTACACAAAAGACGGGCTGTCCGTAGTTGTGGAGACAGTTGATGGCTGGATGTATGACATAACCAGAGAAAACGGCTCCACTAGAACCTTCTGGGCTTACGGACAGCCTGGTTTTCGTAATGATATTAAAAGACTCTATAACCAAGAAGTGGCTGATTTTATTTATAACCACTTCATAACACACAGGCCAGGCTGATAATCAATGGAAATAATCTATGAAGACGAAAAACATATCGTGCGCATGGACGAGACCTTCTTTGGTCGTTACTCAGTAACAAGGCGCGGCGGCAATGAAAGAATCCACTGGGCGGATCACCCATATTGGATCCGTAAACTGGAAGATCCTAAAATAGCTGATGTTATTCTGGACCACTACCAAATGATGCGAGACGCCCAGTATAAAAAAGAGGTCTAATGGAAATAATTCACGTTGATCATGAAGTAATGATTAGTGCGAGTACAGAGAATCCGGAAATGTATGTAGTAAGCAATCATGACGGCACTCATCAGGTTACTTACTACCTGGATTTAAGGCTTGCGCACTATTGGATAGTGCAAGACTGGAACATACGAGTATCCCAGTGGATCCAAGAACACTATCTCAAACATCTCCCACCCGGCCGCACCACGCACCCCAAGGAAACACCGGTGTATCTACTTTAAGGAGTAACCATGCCTTTGTATAGTATTGTTCATCAAGACGGGGAATCAACGTCTACAATAGCGATGTCGCATATACACGCTGTTAATGAAATAGCGTCTTATTTGTATGCGAAAATGATTAGTCCCAACTTGACCAACACACGTAGGCTACATCCCCTGGACAGGGTTGTTTGCAAAGAAAGGGATGAGGATTTCAGGGTGGGGGATGTGATCCAGGCCCCGTTCGATGTCTTCATGATAAGGGAAGGATAGCTGATGAATAAAGCGTTATTTGTCTGGCTATACAGCCATATGTCTTTGTCCACTTGGGGTATTGATCAGGGGGATCACACCCTCGACCTAATCCACGGTCCAATCCCTCGAAACTTAGACATGTGGTGGGAAATAGCCAAGGATAACCTACTCGAACACTCCCTGCCTTCTAGTTTTTTTACACAAGAAAGGAAATACGATGAAAAGGATTACGATGTTATTGATAGTAACATTCGCCCTCGTCTCAACATTGGGGTGGGCTCAGTGGTCAGCAAATGACAGCAGAGGCGGAGGAGATTACAGTTACAAGGGGGGCCATGGGGGTCCTCCGGCCTCGGCGTCTTCCTCCACTTCGGGATCCTCAGGGTCTTCTAAAGTAAGGGCAGGTGCTAAGTCGTCCACGGGGATGGATCGTCAGTGGCAACGGAGACAGGACTGCTGGGACCGGTGCCACCGTGCGCACAAGCTCGTGGGTCAGGGCCACTCTGGGCCCGATGATTACGAGAGGTGTATTCAAAGGAACTGCAAGTAGCCGAGGAACTTCGTAGTGACAATAACATTTGACGGCCAGCTGGAAGTAGATGTGGACAGGGGTGTAATTTACTTCCATGATGGGCAGACGGGGGCCACTGTGTTACGCATATGTGGCCTCAAAATACCACCCACCTTTGCCACTGTTGACCTTACTCAACGCAATCGTATCATGTACGAAGCCTACGTAAAAAAGGAGGTCGGAGTCTGTGGATAGAGCGAACCAATCCTTACTTTTTTCTGCATGGGCGTTCCTGTCACTGTGGGTGATACTAGTAGGTGATTTGTGGCCAGGTTATTACTTAAAACCCATAGGCTGGGTGTCCCTACTAGTTGCTGCGGTGCACAGCTTCCGCTACCATATTATACCTTACCTAAGGGTATCTAAGTATGGCTCAGACGGCACAAAGGAGAATCCAAATGTTTCCTGATCTCTGCCATAACTGTGGAAGCTCCCCTGATGCGTGGGTGGATTCATTCTCAGCTGACGGAGGGGCCAGTCCGTGCTTTCTCGCTGGAGCGGAGGTCGTCTGTTTAGAGTGCTATCATGTAGTATTCAGTACAGACTATGAGGGTGAGTCCGCTGATACGCCCGCTGTTAAGGTGATGTTGCTGGATGTGCAACATAGTTTTATAACACCTGACAACGTGCTATTCAAACCAGCACCTCCCTCCGACCACGACCCTGAGTCGGTAAAGAGGTTGGCCAGGCTGCTGTGTGCCGGGAGGCTCCACCCTGTTCCACTGTCCCGCTCCAGGTTCCTGGATGACTAGCTTGCATATAAGCCCTTATCTAAGGGCTTTTATTTCCGCTGCTACACAAACATTAAGGATGACATTAAACATGCAGTAGCCATGCCCTACTACGTAGGGCGGCGGCGTAGCGGATTCAGGGTATATATAGTATGCAATACTATAATCTACTGCGTATGCACGCGCCCATTGCACACACAATCATCACGCTTAAGCACATGCCCAATCATTCACATTCACACGCACACAATCAATCAATCAATCAATCAATCAATCATACACATGCACATGCGTTATATCTATTGTTAGATAGAAAGGGCCCAGTGTGTGTAGTGTGTAGCGTGCATGCATTGGTCACTGTCCATGCTGATAGTGCTTATCCTACGATCTAAGAGTATGGATGGATGGCAATCAAGAGAGGAAGGACAGCAATGACAATAGATCTACTCTTTATGCTTGGGATAGTTGTTGCGTTCATTTACTTGCTTGTTCATAAGAGAACAACTAAACCCTAAGTTATGCCTATGCGTATATGCATAGGCTTATTTATCTTGACCCTTCAATACTGAGGGTACAGTATATCTAAAGAAGGGTGGATCTAATGATATGATCCGCTTACGTCTTATCGCTGCGGGTAGGAAGTAAGAAGTCATGGTTGACTACTCCTCGGGATGTCAACGCAATGACTAGAAGCAAGTAGTAACAGGAGTAAACGCTTGCTTGACAACATCTTCTGTAAACAAAACCTATTTGGTTTTGTTAATACACGCGTAATACTAAGGAGGAAAGGAAGTGCATCCATCTCTCATTCTATTAGTGGGAACTCAAGCATCAGGTAAATCAACCTATGCTAAGGATGAGTTGCCTGGCTTGCCCCTTGTCTCATCTGATAGTTGGTTCCTCAAGGATGGAGAGGGACGAATGTATTGGATAGATGATGATGGTTGCCAATGCTATTACTCTGAAGGATTGAACCCTAAGGTATTAGCAAAGGCATGGGCATTCGTATGGCAACGCTTTGGTCAACTGTTACAAGAAGGAAAGTCTTTCGTTATAGAGGGCACTTATCCTACTCGTATTAGTAGATCACACCTTATCCACATAGCTAAGGCATTTGGTTATAACGTGGAAGTAGTGTGGTTTAATACTACATTAGAGGAATGCCTGACTCGTAACAGAGCAAGAGTCAATGTCATCCCCGATGCTGTATTAGCTAGAACCTTTGCTAACATGGAGCCACCTACTTGGGATGAAGGGTGGCATCATCTTGAGATTGTTCCACGCCACACGTGATCATGTTCTTATACTTATAGAGTAGTGGTGATTAGCAATGATCATACGCACAAGGAGGAAGGGACATGGCAAATGTTACGCTGAAGAAGGCTGCTCAAATATCTGCTCGTCTTTGGGAACACTACCCAAAGCAGAATGAGTTGCAGCATCGGGCTCTGAGGTCGAGAGGCTTGGGACACAATGCTTCTCCCAAAGAGATCGAGAGAGAGTGCCTTGCGTGCATCGACGAAGGTAAAGAGGAGACAGCAAAGATCCTCATCGACTTGCTTTGATAATGTAAGATGGGTGTGCCTAGTAAGCACACCTATCTGAATAAAAATGTTTTTTATTTACACATGCACACAATCAATTATATTTAAAGAGTAACGGAGAGGAATGGTATTGCCACCTCTTCGCACTCCCCCTCCTTATGAGGAGCCTAACAAGGCTTCTCTTGTGTACGCGTACGTAATTATATTTAATGTATAATAGGGATGTATTAACATACCCAGTTTGGTTTGTCTCTTAGGCAGGCGAGGCTTTGACAAGATACGCTCTGTCATTGCCTTGCTTGACCTTAATCTACTCACTATCCTCAGGGAGGTAGCACTATATATGGCAATCCTTTATGATCTAACAGGCTCACCTCAAGAGTAATGGCACATGACTAGAGGCGAGAGCTAATACAAGATGTGCTCCCAGTAAAACCTCTGGGTAAACAAAAGGTTTTTATTATGCACGCGTACATCTATTATATCTAATGATAGGTAGTATGTATATAAACAGGAGGGAAAGAGATGAGCAGCGAAAGATACTTGAGTGTAATGGTTGAATGGGATGGGCACTCGGCCGCCCTGAGAGAGATTCTGATGCCCATAGTTGAAGATCTACAAACACAACTAGACGACGGGCGCGCGGGTTACTTTGTGAGGAAGGGATTGCCTAAGATCAAGGCCGCCTTCTGTCGTCCTGCTGATCTATTTTGGACCCCAGGCATCACGTTGGATGAAGCACGTTGGGTGTGTCGTGACAAGAAGCCTGTTAGATCCTACTTGGAGATGGAAACACACATGATGCGCTACTTCTCTCAGTCAATGGACATCGTGGATGAGGACGAGTTCTTGATTGGGAACTGGTTTGACAGTTCTATCTACTACGTGAGTAAGTCTCACAACGGGGCATGGCGCATCCCTACGACTAAGGGCGTCGGCCCTTTCAGCAGCAACGTCTTTTAGGAGGGACAATCATGATCAATTGTGCAGAGCGCTTCTATGTGCAGCCAGAGCCTGCCCTGCGTCCGGTGGGTGCCATTGTTGATGGTGTCCTCTATGAGACGTTGGCGGGCTGGTGTTGGAGTGAGAAGCACGGAGTCGTGTCAAGAGGTAACTACTTGGGCTCCGATGGTGATGCTGTCTGGATAGACGGCATTAAGTACTACAAAGTAGTGCTGCCTACAGATCGACAGATCAAAGTTCTCCATCCAGACTTCCACTTGAAGTTCTCAGAGATGGGTGACTACCTGTTCAATACAGGCAATGTGCGTGATGATGACTTCGAAGGCATCACTCGACACTTGGACCTGTGTAAGCAGTGCAACAGAGTCGTACACAACATGGTCAGTGAAGATCACAACGACTACTAATCACTGAGATAGAGCCGTTTACGGCTCTTTCTTTAGAACGTACATGCATGGGCACATGTGCATTTATTTGTGCTGTGCTCTATGTATTAAGGATAGCATGCAGTTGTAGGCATGGGTACTAGCATGTGCGTGCTGCGGCGGCATAGCGGATTGCAGTATCTATGTGTTGATAGCACACATAACTGCGCTTAAGCAAGCGCCGAATGATTCACTACTCAAGGAGGGAGACATGTACCAGAAGTATACGTTGCGTAGACTGACTAAGCAAACGAAACAGAACAGAAGAACAAAGCGTCTATTGAAACGCTTGTCATCCAAGTGGAGGAGGAGGAACTAATGCCTACATTACAGATGGGCAGACTGAATATGTTGGACAGCCTCGCTCTCATCATCTTAGAGAAGGCTGCCTTTTGGCAGACGAGCGGGTGGCTGATTGAATGGGCAACCCGAAGGATCCGCCCTCACTTTGATCAGATGGCTGATGCTGCTATAACACGGACCATCCAGGATACAATTGATCCTGTGTTCGAGGGTAGGGTAGTGACCTTCACTTACTGGGCTGAGATCAAAGACAACATGCTTAAGGTAGAGGGTGTGGCAGAGACAGGTCTGTCTTTCGAGGGCACACTCAAGGCTGTCTTCCGCCGCTTTGTTGCAGTAAGAGAAGCATGCATCCTGCCTAGTGGAGAGGGCAGTGTGGACTGATGGCTACTGTCACCTTGATAGGGCACAAGATCTATCGTATCAATCACCATGATGGCGAACAAACAGCAGAGATAGATCTGTCTACTGCGTGCTTGCAAGGGTATTCGGTAGAAGATGTGATCAAGGCGCGGGCTGCTTGGAAGATGACACAAACAGAGATCCAATACTTGGCAAGCCTGATACGTAATGATGTCAAGCAGTGGAGGAGGAAGGTAAGATGTTCTACCGTGTCTTCTGGCTAGCCTGGGGTGTTGCTATGATATGGACACTCATACAATAACAACTAGCTAAAAGAAGAACCGTAAAGGTTTTTCTTTTATACGCATGCATACATATATATTTATAGATAAGTGTATAACAATCTAAAGGAGGTGTGTTATGACTATGACGTTTCATGCTGCGTGTCGCATGAATGAAAGAGGCTTGACTGAAGAGGCAGTGTTACGAGTAGTAGAGCGAGGAAAGCGTCTGAAAGCAGAAGGAGGACGCGTTAAGTTCGTGCTCAACGGCACAGTTGTAATCATGTCTCAAGATGGTGCTTTAATCACAGCCTATGATGGTTGTCACAACAAGCTGCTAAAGGTAGCATAGGGAGGCGCGGGGCCATGTCAGAATTCAAATTCGCGGTGCGCATTGTCTACTCAGAGAAGACTATGTATGAGTGGCAAATGCAAACAGAAGAGGAAGCGGACAAACTGTTGGAAGATCTCTATCGAGATGAAACAGTGATGCTTCGCTACATAGACAACAACAAACCAGCAGCAGTGATAAAGACTAGGCGTATGGCGTATGCGTGTAAAGTACCAGTCAACCGATAGTAGACCGATACATGTATGAGGGGAGCCGAAAAGCTCCCCTTGTGTACAAGGTTTTTCATTTATACACACGCCTAGATAGATACACATATGGATATAAGAAAAGCTACTGATAGAGCCACCTACACAACAAGGTATCGGGACACGCTTAAGAACAGACTAAATGATTCACTGATCACGTGTATACAGACGTCCACTTTTATGGCTTGGTATCTATCTCGTGTTTTTACAAAAAGAGAAACCTTTAATATATACATACATATAGATAGAGTAACCTTAGTTTATGTGCTTGGCATCTATCTCGACACGGGAATACATACATAGATATACATGAATCAATCCCATGCCCAGCCTGTTCTTTTTAAGTAGCGCGATTATTTCCTCCTTAGGCTTCCTTATTTTGGTTTTCGTTAAGCAAATTCATCTTTATTTATAGATATTTATGTCTTTGTCTGCCGATATGCATACATCTGCCCTTATGCTTTGCTTTGCTAGTTAATCGTAAAAAGTAAACCCCTAAATAGACCTATATCCGTAAACGAACACCCTGAATACCTAGATTTATCTATAAATGTATATGTTTTTATATTTCGTAACACACGTATGAGACTGAATTAATAATTCGTATGTACATCGTGCCACCGAAAAAGGCAAAACCCTCCTATAGGGAGCCTTCGTGTTACGATTTCTTAGATATTTATGTGTTTATTAATGATTATACATAGATAAGCAGGTGTAAACCCTACCTGATTAGAGCTCAACCCTGTGCTCTACCACGCACACACACGTATATTTATTGATATATGAATGAAACTATACCTAGGAGGGTGTATTGCTATGACTACTACAGAGAAGAGGGCTGTGCAGAACAAGATTAAGCGCCTGTATCATGCTACTACAGGTAAACGGCTTCCCTTTCTCATGAGTATGGAAGATTTACTGTGTTGTGTTGATGAGATCTTCTCTCATATAGACACACTCAGGGAAGATACATTGCTCATGCTAGACAAATGAAGCTGCCTTGACAGGGAGTGGCCCCGCCGCTCCCTGGGTAGAAGGTTTTTTATACACGCTTAGGTAAATAGTCAGCGATTCACTGCTGGATGCATACAAACACACGTATTTATTTATATATTTAAGTATTATTAGAGATAGACAGTCATATAGCAAGGCTTTTAGCGTCGCTTAGAACGAATCACAGTGGTTCACTGCTCCCTTCGCGCGTTTAATAAGCTTTAGCTATATATATATTTATAGTATAATGGTAATAATAATAATAACAGGAGGAGTATCATGTTTCAAATCACAGGTGGAGTAGCTGGCTTACTGTTGGCTCAGCAAAATGGATATGGTATCACCGGTCAGCTGGCTGCTACTGCAGCTGGTGCGCTTGTTGGTGGTATCGTAAAGGGATTGGTCGGTGGTGGCATAGCTCTTGCTACAGCAAAAGTTGTCAATGCCTGTTCCGACGACTGAAACCGAAGGGAAGGGACTGCAAACCTTCCCAAAACCTTTAAGGTTTTTTATTTCCTTCCTTTAACTACCACCCCCTATACCTTTTTTCAGAACGTTATGTCTTCGTAGGGAGGGGTCCACCCTATCACGATAATCGCACCGATCAAAGGTTAAGGATGGAATGATTTTATAGTAGGCATTGGGAAGATTGGCCCCCGCCACTTTCCCAAAATATCGGCGGGCTTTCTAAAACTTTAGGGATGGGATGAATCCTTTTTGGAGGGAGGGCATCTATAGGGTTGAAACGTCCTGCAGGAGGTTAAGACGGTGGAAAAGAAAACACAAGAAGAAGTTAGTGCAGATTTGCAGCGGGAATTTGCTAAGGATCAGTTCCCGGAGTGCGGGGGTGAGTCTAAGGTGGGAGAAAAAGACGGGGGCTGGAAGTGGGACACTGACCACATATGCACCGAGTGTCACTTGGGCTAAATAGAAATGGGGGAAAGCCTAAACTAGACTCTCCCCCAAATTCAAAACCCCTTCCCCCAACCCTTTGAGTAACCTGGCTCTTATGTGTCTATGTGTCTATGTGTCAGTTTTCCACAACCTCCCAATCGTCTGCCAAAACATCTGCTTTAGTCAATTCTTGTTCGGTCCACTCTAAAAACCAAGTATTACTAGTGTCGTCTAGATTATTACCCTCAAAGAACAAGATAGCATCGAAATCCGCATCATCATCATCTTCCAATCTAATCCTTAGCCATTCGGACCACGGAGTGGGCGGACTCTTGTCTGGGTAAGGGCGGTCATAATTATCCGCGAATTGAAGGGTCTTCCTCCATACTACCCTGTCATTAGTAATAACTTCATGAAGTGCTTCATTAAATGTCATATTAATGCGCCCTTATCATACTCCATAGTTCGGAGTATCCTTCTTGTCTTAGTTCTTTATACTTACACAGCGGACACTTATATTCTTCTCCCGCGTAAACAAAAGCATCCCACAGTTGTCCACAACATGTACAATATATTCTTTCATATCTTGCCATTAGTCGTCCCACCACATTTTGCACATATACGCCTCAGCCCACATTTATAAACATCCTCAGATCCACACTCACAAGGACCTCTCAGATCCTCTAGTGCGTCTTCCCAAGCCTTAACCCTTTCCCACAATTCCCTTTTCAGGTCTTTTTCTTCCTGGTCGGTCAAAGGCTTAAAGTACAAACCATCCATGTCTATCGTGGCTTTCATATTCCTTTTTTAGTCTCGTATGCGTCTCTCACGCAGCCTTTCTCTTTGGTCAGGTCGTCTTCCCGGTAATTACAGCGGGCTCCTTCGGTCTGATCTGTGCATTCACGGCATGTTATTGCCAAAGAAAAATTAAGCCAGCCCTTGTTTGTTCCGGCGGCTATCCTGCTACGCTTTGCTTCGAGCTGTCTTTTACGCTTTATTTTCATCTTTTATTCCCTCTGTTCACTGATCTTTTTACTTTCTTCGGTATCCGGGGGCCGGACCTATATTAAGGTGCTCATGAGGAATGCCCTCTATTTCCCATTTATTGAGCAAGTCTACGATCTCGTTAATTTTCCGAATCATCAAGGTTACCTTTCCATTTAGGCTCTCCGTGGTTTCTGGCCACCATTTTTCAGCCGGTAACAATTTAATTTTGTCTATCATTTCCTTTTCCTCTCATGGGTGTCCCTTCGGTTCTCTCATTTTATCCCAGCACCCTAAACATACATCGGTCTTTACTGGTTGGCCGGATGGACCCATGTTTATAGTTCCAGTATAAGGGCCTTGTATCTTAACATACTCGTTAGGTTCGGCGTAGGCACGTTCGCAAGTCCAGTAGTTTTCTTTAGACATCACTTTACCACAGATATTACACTTTCGGGTTACTTTAACTTCTAGCATTACTGCACCTCTTTTCCAATTCTTCCCAACAATCTGGACATACATCTATGCCGGGGGATAAAATAGGCTGATAAGGACCACCGCCTAGCATCCCGTTTACCGCTACGCTTCCCTGCCCTTGATTTATCCAAAAACTAGGATTTGGCGCTGGACAATCTATAACCGTTTTCCTGTCACAGGAGTAATACTCTCTCGTGATTAGTTCACCGCATATGTCACATCGTCGTCGTTCTCGTCTTTCTACACTCATGTTTTTTCTCCTAAACAGTTATTCCCTGCATAACAAGAACAGGCCCAATCCAAGTAGCTATGTTGTTAACTACTGCTATGAGCTTGTCAAATAGTTCCTTTTCTTCATCCTTTTGGGTAATTATTACCTGGATGTTGTCTTTCGACGCCAGCTTTAAGAAGGGCCTCTTTGTACCATGAGTCATTTTGTCCGTGGGTACGAATAAATATATCTTTATATCTCTATATGTAGTCCAGTACTGATTGGATATTGTCTCCGATTCCCAATGACAAGATTCTTTGCCCTCTTGAGCTCGCCAGTCTAGGCCTACTAGCTCGATGAGTGATCCCAATACTGCTTGTCTAGGCCATTTATCTAGTGCTTCCCACATGTTTACTCCCACCACAAATACCAAAAGCCACCTCTCTCGTAGTCCATGTATATAGATACATATCCTATGTGACGCATCGGTATTTGGGTTTTATTTATAAGATTAAAGAACATTATACTGCTATCCCCCTAGAGAGAGCAAAACTCTCTTTGATTATAAGAGTGCCATTGTCTCCGTATCTCTTTACTTCTGAGTTTTTCTCGTCGATGGCCCAATGAACGATATTCTTTTCGTCACCATTTATCTCACAGTAAAACGACTTGCCTGAAGCATGCTCTTTTGTTGTCCTAACATTAGGTATCACTACCCACTTCTCTGGGTTTTTTGTACCTGGGGCAAGTCCATTTACCTCGGGATGTCTGTATATATGGCAAGGTCTACATAGAGGTACCCAATCATCTAGGTCTTCTACTCCAACTCGGGCATACGTAAGGTGGTGCATTTGGCACGTAGATATTGAAATGAGACTGTGGCAGTCCCAACAAGTATCACAGGGCCCATCGGGGGCTACCGTAACGGTTTTTTTAGCGTCCCACTCTGGGCTACCTACATACTTATCATAAGATTCCTTATTAGGCTCTACCCCCAGAACTTCGTTTTTTGCGTATACCGTTAGCATGTTCTTTCGTATCTCTCTGATCTTCTTTTGAATAGCATCATGGGAATATTTCTTGTATTTAATTACCAAGTCCTCTATAGTAAGATAATAGTATTTGTAATCCCGATACATGTCTAGCCCTTCTTTTTTAGGTATGGCCTTGGCGTTACGGTGTTTTAATTTCATCCTTTTACGCCAAACTTCAAAGCCTCCTACAGACTCAAAGTCAAGAGGAAAGCTAGCTATTATCGCATCACGGCTCCACTTAGCTTCCATCCAAAAATGGGCGAAAAGGTCATCGGTCATGCGAGTCTTGCCTATGCGAGGGACTTTAAAATGAGTTATATAGATATCTAACATATCCTGCATACGAGGCAACACCCAACCATACTTGGCTGGATCCTCGTCTACCCACCTTTTCATCTGACCTAGATTACCCATATATACTGCTTGTAATTCTTCTAGTTCGCTACGTGTTTTATGATGCTGAATGTTATACTTACCGGTTAGCATAATTTCCAAAAGAGCTACTTCTGCCCAATCTCTAAATTGTTGAGCTTTTGGAGCATTAGACCGCATCATAACTCTAATTATACCTAAATAGCTCAAAACTAAGGTGTCTTGCAGTGCTCCGCCAGCTTCAAGGGGTAGGTACTTAAAGTGCCTACCCTCCAAAAGTTCATTCTTTTCAATAAGATGAGAACATAGCTTGCGAAACGTTCGCCGTGCTTGTTGTATGGCATCGGATACCTGATTGGCTATAATCCACCTACCGTCTGTTTGATCATATATTTCAACATCTATATCTTGAAATTTAATTGCCTGATAGGGTACTAAGGCTGTCTCGGCCATTCTTCCCTCTTCTTTAATTCTTGCTCATAGATATGCAGTATCTTTTCGGCCATAGCGATATTACCCGAATTCTGAAAAAGTCCAGGGATCTCTTTTTCCTTATCGCCTGCGTAGCTACGGTACAACTTCATTTGGGATTTGATAAATTCTGTTATGCTAGTCATAATTCTTTTCCTCGCACGGTTTTACTGATTCTTCGTTGTCCCAATAGTATTTTTTGGCTACTTCTCTTACATGAGTATCAGGCCATCGGGACCACGCGCTAAGTGGATCATCACGATCAAGAGGATCTACCGCTACAACTACTTTAAGGCCCCCATTAGGCAGAATGCATGCTTGGTTAGGGCCCTTTTCTACCTCCTCTATTTTTGACAGATAGAAGGGTTTTTTCTCTATGAACGCTGGGGTGAACGTCACCACCCAGAATTTTGCTTCAGTTTTGATCATTCTAGTCCTAGCTCTTCTCTTGCTTCTTCTAAATAGTCTTCAACTATCTTGTCTATTTCTTCAGTTTGATCCTTAGGTATGTCGACGTGTGCATCCACGTCACCGGTATCTACCATTTCTTCCCAAAGCAAACCCCAACCTAATATTTCTTTAGCCATAATCCGGAGGGCCCGCTCGCATATATCTATTCTTTGTATTAGTGGGTCTGTCATGCTGTTAACCACACTATAAAACCTGTTAATAAGAGTATTCCAAAAGGAATAGCAACTGTTAATAATACTATATTCATGATTTCATCCTCCTCTGGTAATTACACACACCTCTACAGCTGCTTCATATAATTCTAAGCGTTTTGCCGGGTCGGGCTCGTCTACAGCTTCTCTAAATCTATTTAATATGTAGGACTGATCTTCTTCTAACATGATAACATACTGGTGTTGAGCTGTAGGCTCTTCTATATATTTACGTTTCATCTCATACCTCTGACTAGCCGCATGGGAGTGAGAATATGATCTTTGACTAAATCTATCTCGGCGGTCCATATACCGCGGGTAGCGTCTAGCTCTAGGCCTCGGTATATAACTAGATAACCGTAGGCTTCTGCTTCATTGATTTCTTCGGCAAAAAGATCTTTTATCTTTGCGATTGTTTCGTCTATGTCGCTTTTTATATTCATAGCTGACCTCCTACCTGATCCAGTAGATCCTGGGGACTATGTCCATAATATTTGACAGGTAGATTAACGTGGTCCATAATAGTAATGGAGAACTGCCCGTGCTCTGCTTTTACCGAGGGGAACATCATCATGAATATCACGTCCTGTGATTCCTTACGGAATATATCTATGAAGTTATAATCCATGCCTTGTGCTACGCTATGCTTATATCCGGCGTTCAGTATATATTCGTATAGATCATCCAACCCGTCGTGATGTTCCTCTATTTTTGCTAGAATCTTAATTCTTTGTTCTTCCGTAAACTTATACATTAAATACCTCGTAGATGCCTACCGCCGGGGGACCTTTGTAACGGTCGGAGCGGTAGACAGCATATTCTGCTTCTGTGCGTGGGGGAATTCCGGGCGGCTCATTGAAGGACCATCTTTTGCCATCTTTGTCTATGAAACGGCAAGGTTTACCTTCGAATCTGACCGAGCCTCTAATATCATATATGACTGTACCCCTGTAGTGACTATATATCCACATACAATTAACAGCCCATACAGAGTGACACTGTTTACAGCCAAACATATCCCAGGGAGGAGACGAATGTAATTGGCCCCCGGTTCGGTAGAACGCGGTCCCGCCGCAGTCTGCGCACCTAAGTATCTTTTTAGGGATATGCGGGTCCCCGTCCGTAACTGCCCGAAGTTCCGGAGGTAATAGGGCAGATACCGCGGTACATAAGCCCAAAAATTTTAAAAACCGTCTACGCGTTACGCCCACTTTAGCACCTCGGTACGGGTGGAATTATGGGGTTACCCCATGCGTCCACTTCATAGATATAACCGTAGTCATCCTTGAAATAACGTTGAGGGACGGGGCAGGGAGCGGGATGACTGTGTTCTGTCAGCCGCCGCTCTAGCTCCCGCACCTTCTGGTTTAGTCCGCTAAGCAACGAAGGTTCCATGCCGGGATCTCCGTAATACATTTTGGGCAAACTGCTTTCTACCTTTCCTTCTATTACTTTCCAGCCCTCGGTTATACGCTCTAGCTCCCGCTGGGCCTCCCACGGCCGCTGCCAATAGCTTAGGTCTTCTTCCTCCTTGATAGACTTGTGTTTGACTATGAAAACCTCGAAGATATCGCTTAGACGAATCCGGTAGACATAACAGAACTCTTGGAAGAACTTGTCTATGTTCCCGAGCCTTATAGTGTCGCCATGGTATTTAGCGCATTTAACCTGTAGCTGTGGCACTAGTTTCATGTTCTGGCTCCCATACGGTCTTATAGTATCTGTCCAAGGCATCTCGGATCATCTTATACCTGACATCGGCTTCTGCTCTGGTTTCTGCTGTCATGAAGAACCGCAGGGCAGAGTTCACCCCATTCAAAGCTTTTTCTTTTTCTGTTATCATTTGTTTTACTTCCTCTGGTTTTGCTCCCCTAGCTTTGCACCAACTACTGCAGAACCAGGGCCTGTCACTTCGAGACATATCTTCCCTACTGATTTGTACATCTTTCCACAGAACCCCACAGGCTGAGCATCTTACTGTTGCTGTTATCATTGTTTTCCTCGAAAATTTTTCAAACCTGGTATCTTTAATCACCGGCGTGTATTGTGATCAAAATACAGGGCCTCTTCTATCCTTTGTTTCACTTGATCCTCTGAGGACAAAGCCACAGTGGACATATCATAAACTCGACTGACAGTATCCCACAGCATTCTCTGGATTACTTTGGCTAATATAGGGTCTTCTTCCGCTATACGCTCTACAGCTTTCCCTATACCGCTGAGTAATTCCTTTCTTATACGTCGGTGTGTATCAGTCATGGGCCACCACCGCGAATTCTTCCCACCCAAATATACCTATGTGCTGGCGTTTGATTAGAGTAGGGTCATCATACGGGATATAGTCCTGTCTCACATACATAGTGATGTCATCCGTGTCTAGCATGTCCTTAAGTATATTCACAGCTTCTATCTCAAGGCCCACTATTGCTTTGGCTACCTGACGCATCATCTTTTCCACAGCTTCCGGAGTCACTTTACCTAGTCTAACCTCTGCCGCAGCCTGGGCAGTGATTGTCTTGGCTAACCCATCTTCCCCCACTATGTAAGGCTCATCCCAGTAACCAAATCCTGCCAAGCACTTAGTTCCTGGTGGGACCACAATAGGTTTATTTATCTGCTTTATCACCTTAATAGACTTTCTCAGTTCTGAATTATCTATAGAGTCTAGTATCGGCTGAGCCATTGCAGCCGCAAGCGCCTGGTAATCGGCCATGAACTTACGATGGTAGTCATCTGACCACGGCCGATCCCAGTTCATCGCATTAAATATCTCTAGCAACTTTGTTTTCTCTTCGTATGTCATTCTTATCTCTCCCACGGTTCTTTATCCCGGACCCAGTCCTCTAGATAGCAAACCCAAGCAATAAGGAGACCCAGGCCAAAGGTCATGAAAAAAGTCCACACAAAATCAAAAGCCATATAGTGTGGTTTGTTATATACAAAGGCCTGCGTAGTAATATAGTGTCCTGGATTCCAGTCTTTATTCTCCAGCCTACGCATAGACTCTCTAAACGCCTCTTCCTTAAGGGCCTTGTTATAGCGAGCCGACGCGTCCATCGGTTTATTGAATTGGTTAAGCCT